>ERZ1463034.159-NODE-159-length-20230-cov-44.228302_pt1 | contig 20230 bp, 15 predicted proteins | sample MGYA00564480_ERZ1463034 | MGnify/ENA primary metagenome ERZ1463034 (study PRJEB39244, sample SAMEA3635122) | Helicobacter pylori | study: EMG produced TPA metagenomics assembly of PRJEB11511 data set (Assembly of a 5300-year-old Helicobacter pylori...
TAGACTGTCGGCTCAAAGCCTCGCGGATGCCTTGGCGTTCCTGTTCGCCGAGTGACGAGCCGATCAACAGCAAGCGCCCTTGGCCCTGCGCACTTTGCTTAAGCAGGGCAAGTGCGTTGGTTACCGCCAGATCGGCGCGGTGGCCGGCTTCAGGCATGATAGAGGGCTTGAGCGCGTCGAGCAGGTTGCGACTGGTGGTCAGGTCGTCAGACAGCGGCACCAAGGTGTGAGCACTACCGGCATAGACGATGATCGCCGTTTGCGAATCGCTGCGGCTCTGCAACAGGTCGAGCAGTTTACGTCGCGCCTGCTCCAGGCGAGTCGGCGGAGTGTCGGTGGCGAGCATTTCCGGGGTCAACTCGAGCAACACGACCAACGGGTCGGCGGGCTTCTGGCTGGATTGCTCGACGTGCTGCCAACTCGGTCCGAGCAACGCCAGCACGGCGAGGGTCCAGGCCAGGCCCAGCGCAACCCACGGCAATTTGCTGTCTCGACCACTGCCGCCTCCGAGCAGTACCGCGTGGAAAGCCACAGGCAAGATCATCTGCCAGCGTCCTGCACGTTTTTGTCGGTGCCAGAGTTGCCACAACAACCAGCCCAGCAGCGGTAGTAGCAGCAACCACCAAGGCCTGAGCCAGTGCGGCCAGAATGTGATCATCGACGCCTCCGCAAACGCTTGAGTCGCTGACGCCATTGCTCATTCGACGGCAGAAAAACTTTCTGCTTGAAGAAGCGTTGCAGCAGGTTGTTCGGAAAGCGTTCGCGGATAACCAACAGCATACTCAATAGCAGCGCGCCGGCCAGCGGCCAGTGATACAACGCCTGGGTCGAGCGTGCTTGGGTAGGCTGTTGGGCGACCGGCTCCAGGGTATCGAGTGTTTGTCTGATTTTTTGCAATTGTTGGCCGTCGCGGGCACGAAAATATGTGCCCCCGGTGATGTCGGCAATGTGTTTAAGGGTGGGCTCGTCCAGGTCCAGGCTCGGGTTCAATCCCGGCATGCCTAGCGTTGCGCCTTGTTCCGGGTCGGCACCGATGCCAATCGGGTAGATTTTGACCCCTTCATTGGCGGCCAGGCGCGCGGCGGTCAGCGGATCGATTTCGCCGCCGTTGTTGGCGCCGTCAGTGACCAGCACCAACACCCGGCTTTGTGCCGGGCGCAGACGCAGACGCTTGAGACCCAGGCCGATGGCGTCGCCGATGGCTGTGTTTTTTCCGGCGATGCCAATCCGTGCTTCATCCAGCCAGATACGCACGGTGTGTCGGTCGAAGGTCAGAGGTGACTGAAGATAGGCCTTGCTGCCAAACAGGATCAGGCCAACACGATCACCTTCACGACTTTCGAGAAAGTCTCCCAGCAAATTTTTGACCAGGGTCAAGCGGCTGACCTCATCGCCGTTCCAGTGCATGTCGGGGTAGTCCATGGAACCGGAGACATCAACGGCCACTAACAAGTCGCGGCCACTGGCAGCAATTGGCAGCGGCTCACCCAGCCACTCTGGACGGGCAGCGGCCATCAGCAGCAACAGCCATAGCAGAATGAGTGGTGCCTGTTGCCGCCACCCAGGCAAACTGGTCCGTGCCCGACGTCCGGCCAGACCTTCCAGCTCGCTGAGAAAACTGACCTCGAGTGCTGCTTCACCGCTGTCTGCCACAGGCAACAGTATCCTCATCAGCCAGGGCAGAGGCAGCAGGGCGAAGACCCACGGCCAGGCGAACTCAAACATGTTTGCGAATCCAGGTGTCGACCGCCTGATTCAGGCCGGTGATAGCTTTGTCATCGAGTTTGCACTCCGGTTTGTATGCGCCTTCGACCAGCACCATCCAGCGGGTCAGGCCCGCAGCGGGACACCGGTTGTCGAGAAAGGCCAGCCACTTGCGGCCGTTCAAGGTGTGACTTTGGCTGTAGGGATAGTGGTTGCGGCACAGGCGCTTGAGCAACGCGTTGATTTGCTGCAGCCAGGCGCCAGCAGGTGCGCCGTCGTAAGGCTTTGGCAGTCCGGCGAGTTCTTCCAGGGCCGCGACCCTCAACGGATCCAGGGGTTGCTCGGCACGGCTGACCGGGCGCTTGCCGGGCCAGTAACGACGCAAACGCCACAGCCACCACGCTGCCACTGGAAGTAAGAACAAAAGCAGCCACCAGCCCGGCGCCGGTGGCCAGAGGCTGACCGCCGCGGGAGGGATCAGCGGTTGCAATTGCTCCAGGTTATTCATGGTTGTTTACCGGGACGCTGGGGATTCAGGTATTCGCGCAGTTGCTCGACCATTTCGCTCTGTGTGCTCAGTGGCATCAATGGCACACGCAGTTTTTGCGCGAGTAATTCCCAGTGTGCAACGCGGGCTTCGCCTTGAGCACGATAGGCCTGGCGCAAGTCTGGTTTGAGGGTGTCGAGTTCCAACTGCGCGCCGCGTTCGGAGAAGCGTAACAGGCCGGCTGCCGGCAAAGCGTGATCCAGTGGGTCGGACAGCGGCAACAGCAGCAGATCGCAATGCCTGGACAGCAGACTCAGTTGCTGCTCGGCCGCATCGGACAGCGCCCGCTCATCGCAGATCACGATCACCAGGCTGCCGGGGCGCAGCACTTCACGGGCGCGGCGCAGGGCGGTGCCAAAAGCGTCACGGTCGGCGGGAATTTCGGTGTGCAGTGATTGATTGACCCGCACCAGCCGGTTGAGCAACTGCAACAGGCTCTGCTTGCTGCGCCGGGGTTTGATCTCATAGTGCTCGTTGTCGCCGAACACCAGACCGCCGACCCGGTCGTTATGGCTCAGGGCGGCCCAGCCGATGAGTGCCGCAGCCTGAGCGGCGAGGACCGATTTGAACATCAGGCCCGACCCGAAAAACAGCCGACGGCTTTGTTCCACCAGAATGAAGATGGGACGTTCGCGCTCTTCATGGAACAGCTTGGTGTGCGGCTCCTGGGTGCGGGCGGTGACACGCCAGTCGATGGTGCGCACGTCGTCGCCAGCCTGGTAAACCCGCACCTGATCGAAGTCCACGCCACGCCCGCGCAGCTTCGAGTGGTGCAGGCCGATCAACGGGCTGCGCTGGCTCGGGGTGGAAAACAGCTGCACTTCGCGCACGCGATGGCGCATCTCGATCAGCTCAGCGAGGCTGACGCGAATTCCCGGTTCGGCAATCGGTTGGGGTTGCATGGGGTCAGGCGACAGCCACGACGTCGAGGATGCGCTGGATCACGCGGTCCTGATCGATACCGGCGGCTTCCGCTTCGAACGACAGAATAATACGGTGGCGCAACACGTCGAACAGCACCGCCTGAATATCTTCGGGGCTGACGAAATCCCGGCCAGCCAGCCAGGCATGAGCCCGTGCGCAGCGGTCCAGGGCAATCGAGCCACGCGGGCTGGCGCCGTAAGCAATCCAGTCGGCCATTTCCGGGTCGAACTTGGCGGGTGTGCGCGTGGCCATCACCAGCTGTACCAGGTATTCCTCCACCGCATCGGCCATATACAGCCCGAGGATTTCCTTGCGTGCAGCGAAAATCGCCTGCTGGCTGACCCGGCGTTCTGGCTTGGTTTCACCATTAAGTGCTTCGCCGCGAGCTTGCTGAAGGATCTTGCGTTCGACTGCCGCGTCCGGGAAGCCGATTTTGACGTGCATCAGGAAGCGGTCGAGCTGGGCCTCGGGCAGCGGATAGGTGCCCTCCTGCTCGATGGGGTTCTGCGTCGCCATCACCAGAAATAGCGGCGACAGTTCATAGGTGCTGCGCCCGACACTGACCTGACGTTCGGCCATGGCCTCCAGCAAGGCTGACTGAACCTTGGCCGGGGCCCGGTTGATTTCGTCGGCGAGCACCAGATTGTGGAAGATCGGCCCCTGTTGGAAGACGAAGCTGCCCGTTTCCGGACGATAGATCTCGGTGCCGGTGATGTCGGCAGGCAGCAAGTCAGGGGTGAATTGAATGCGGTGGAATTGTGCTTCGACGCCTTCGGCCAGTTCCTTGATCGCTTTGGTCTTGGCCAGACCCGGTGCGCCCTCGACCAGCATGTGGCCGTCAGCGAGCAGGGCAATCAACAGCCGCTCGATCAGTTTTTCCTGGCCGAGAATCTGCGTTGAGAGAAAGGTTCGCAGCGCAATCAGCGCTTCACGATGTTCCATCGTTGACTGTTCCTGGCAGGGTGACCGACAGCGTCAAACGACGCTGAGGTTGGGGGTGTTACTTTAATCCATCCGGGGCTGTGCCGACTAACGGCTATGGGCTTTTTTCCGGGATTGTCGGATTTAACCTGCGTAAATATCGGAATTGTCTGACGTGTCGTGTTTAAGCTGTGTAGGAGATTGCTGCTGGATAAATCTCCATCACGGCCTTCCGCAGTACTTACACCCGATAAAATGCCGTCGCATTGTCCCACAGCGCCAGCCGTGCGCCTTGTTCGCCCACTGCATCGATCAGCAGTTCGATATCGCTCGCTGCAAACGGCCGTGGCGCACGAGTGGAGGGCAGGTCGGTGCCGAACATCAGGGCGTGGGGGTTGGCGGCGAAAATGTCTTTTAGTGTCGAGGCTGCCGGGAAGTCCACCCGACCAAAACCGCAGGCCTTGATACGTACGCCTTTTTCGGCCAGACGCAGGACGCTGGGCAGACCCTCTTTGCTCAAACCCAGATGATCAATGCTGATCGCCGGCAATTGCAGCAGGCGTTGTTCAATCTCGGGCAACTCACGGGAATCGATGTACAGCTCGGAGTGCCATCCCACTTGCTCGTGCACGCGATGGGCCAGCGCTTCAAGCTGGTCCAGTTGCTCCGAACCGCCACGCTTGAGGTTAAAGCGCAGTGCGCGCACCCCAAAGCCATTCAGGGTTTGCAGTTCGGCGCTGGTCACGCGGCCTGGCAATTGGGTCACGCCGACGAAGCCTGACCCTAGTCGATGCAGGGCGTCGAGCAGATAACCTTGATCGAAGCCCTGGAAAGAACCGGACACCACCGCACCGCCGGTGACGCCCAGTGGCCGGGTTTGGGCCAGGTAATCCTCGACGGTAAAAGGTTCGGGCAGATAACCGTTGTTGGGCACCAGGGGAAAGCGCGAATCGATGATGTGGCAGTGGGCATCGAAAATCGGTGGGGTCATGACTGTTCCCGTCTTAGTGTCGGTTGACGATCAAGCGATGGGGTTCAGGCAATTTCGCTGACGTAGGTACCGATGTCTTCCAGAATGATCTGCAAGGTTTCCTGGACATCACGCAACTCGTCCGCCGGTGTTGTGTGACGAATTTCATAGGTGACATGACCCTCGAGCTGCTCAGCGTCGGCGGGGTCGATTTCAACCAGCAGGCGTTCGGCGCTGAAGGTGACTTTCAAGTTTTCCAGGGTCAGTGTCTTGTCGTCACCGACTGTGATCTCCACCTGATTCTCGTCAGGGAAGCGGGTCAGCGAGAACAGATCGCCTGTTTCCCCGTGGCAGCAGAACAAGGCCATATCGTCGTATTCGTCATCGCAAGGGTTGACGATGAGGGCGGTCGCGTTGATTTGCATGATGGTTTCCTGATCTATCGAGGCAGACAAAATTTGATTTTGCCAGTCTCGGCGATTGTTTGTCGGTTAATTACACGCTATGTCCCAGTGGCCTGCTAGGTTTTTATTGGGCGGGGCAGGGGCTATAATGCGGGCCATTACACCTTCGTAATGCTTAAGAATGTTTACTCGATATGACCCTGATTGTTAGAGACAGCAATGGTACCCAACTGGCCGACGGCGACTCAGTGACGCTGATTAAGGACCTTAAAGTCAAAGGCACTTCGGTCACGCTCAAGCGTGGCACCATGGTCAAGGGCATTCGCCTGACCGATAACGAAGATGAAGTTGAATGCAAGGTCGAGAAAGTCAAAGGCTTGGTATTGCGTACCGAGTTCTTGAAAAAAGCCTGATCCCTGATCATCGGCTGCTTGTCCAGGGGTGCGCAATCGCACCCCGTGACGTTTTATCCACAATCCCCCGCTTCATCCGGCTGGCTGTGATCCTCTTTTCAGTCTCGGCAATGCCTTCCCTTGATCATTCAAGAACACCTGATTCGGTGTCGACCTCTATTTAGAGGGGATTTCGCGCGCCTGTTACGTGCCGATGACCGAATATGTCGCAGCACCGCAAGCAGGGTCGGGCCCGCTATCGTTAAGCTTCGCAGTAGGATGGACACCTCTAAAGACACAGCCCGCCCGGGCAGTCGTTTTTGTAGATGCCCATTTTCTTCACCGAGTTCACTCTCGGGAAAATGAATGTGACTACCCGATCGTGACGAGCGTTTGTTCTTTAGCTTCATTACCCTGTCATGCTGTGCTGCGTTTGTTTGAAACTCAGCACGCGTGATGGCGATTCCCTGAACGGGATGCGACGCTTCTATCAATAAAAAGCCCAAGCGGAGTACCACAGATGGCGTTCTTCACCGCAGCCAGCAAGTCCGACTTCCAGCATCAACTGCAAGCGGCACTGGCGCAGCACATCAGTGAACAGGCACTGCCACAAGTGGCGCTGTTCGCTGAGCAATTCTTCGGCATTATTTCCCTTGATGAACTGACCCAGCGCCGGCTATCCGACCTGGCCGGTTGCACCTTGTCTGCCTGGCGACTGCTTGAACGTTTCGAACATATTCATCCGCAAGTGCGGGTCTACAACCCTGATTACGAGCGCCATGGCTGGCAGTCGACCCACACCGCGGTCGAGGTTCTGCATCACGATCTACCGTTTTTGGTGGACTCGGTCCGTACCGAGCTGAACCGTCGCGGTTACAGCATTCACACCCTGCAAACCACCGTGCTGAGCGTGCGTCGCGGCAGCAAGGGCGAATTGCTGGAGTTGTTGCCCAAGGGTTCTCACGGCGAGGACATCCTGGAAGAGTCTCTGATGTACCTGGAGATTGATCGCTGCGCCAATGTTGCCGAAATGAATGTGCTGGTTCGTGAACTCGAGCAAGTGCTGGATGAAGTACGGATCGCGGTCGCTGACTTCGAACCGATGAAGGTCAAGATCAACGAGCTGCTGGCCGGTATCGACACCCTTGAGTTTGCCGTTGAAGAAGGCGAGAAGTCCGAGGTCAAGGTCTTCCTGCAATGGCTGGTGGACAACCACTTCACCTTCCTTGGCTACGAAGAGTTCGAAGTCCGTAATGACAATGGCGGCGGCTATCTCGTGTATGACGAGTCGTCCTTCCTCGGTCTGACCAAGCTGCTGCGCGCAGGGCTGACCAAAGAAGACCTGCACATCGAAGACTACGCAGTGAATTATCTGCAAGAGCCGATGTTGCTGTCGTTCGCCAAGGCCGCACACCCAAGCCGGGTGCATCGCCCGGCGTACCCGGATTACGTGTCGATCCGCAAGATCGATGCTACCGGCAAAGTGATCAAGGAATGCCGCTTCATGGGCCTGTACACCTCATCGGTGTACGGCGAGAGCGTGCGTCAGATCCCTTACATTCGCCGCAAGGTTGCCGAAGTCGAGCGTCGCTCCGGTTTCGATGCCAAGGCGCATCTGGGCAAGGAATTGGCGCAGGTGGTGGAAGTGCTGCCGCGTGATGATCTGTTCCAGACCCCGGTGGACGAGTTGTTCAGCACCGTGATGTCCATCGTCCAGATCCAGGAGCGCAACAAGATTCGCGTGTTCCTGCGCAAGGACCCGTATGGCCGGTTCTGCTACTGCCTGGCCTATGTGCCGCGCGACGTTTATTCCACCGAAGTCCGGCAGAAAATCCAGCAAGTACTGATGGATCGCTTGAAGGCCAGCGATTGCGAATTCTGGACCTTCTTCTCCGAGTCAGTATTGGCGCGCGTGCAGTTGATCCTGCGAGTGGACCCGAAAAGCCGTCTCGACATCGACGCACAGCAGCTGGAAAACGAAGTGGTACAGGCTTGCCGGTCTTGGCAGGACGATTACTCCAGCCTCGTTATCGAAAGCTTCGGCGAAGCCCACGGCACCAATGTGCTGTCCGACTACCCTAAAGGTTTTCCGGCCGGTTACCGTGAGCGCTTTGCTGCGCATTCGGCCGTGGTCGACATGCAGCATTTGCTCAGTCTGACTGAAGCCAATCCGTTGGTGATGAGCTTCTACCAGCCGCTGGCGCAAGCCGGTAAGCAGCAACTGCATTGCAAGCTTTACCACGCCGATACCCCGCTGGCCTTGTCCGACGTCCTGCCGATTCTGGAGAACCTTGGCCTGCGCGTGCTGGGTGAGTTCCCTTATCGCCTGCTTCGAAAAAATGGCCGCGAGTTCTGGATTCACGACTTTGCCTTTACGGCGGGTGAAGGCCTGAACCTCGACATTCAGCAACTCAATGACACGCTGCAAGATGCGTTCGTACATATCGTGAGCGGCGATGCCGAAAATGATGCGTTCAACCGTCTGGTGTTGACGGCGGGTCTGCCGTGGCGCGATGTCGCGTTGCTGCGTGCTTATGCCCGTTACATGAAGCAGATTCGTCTGGGCTTTGATCTGGGTTATATCGCCAGCACCCTGAACAACCACACCGATATCGCTCGCGAGCTGACGCGGTTGTTCAAAACGCGCTTCTATCTGGCGCGAAAACTGACTTCCGACGACCTGGAAGACAAGCAGCAGCGCCTGGAACAAGCGATTCTGGCGGCACTGGACAACGTTCAGGTGCTCAATGAAGACCGCATCCTGCGTCGTTACCTGGACCTGATCAAAGCTACCTTACGGACCAACTTCTACCAACCGGACGCCAACGGTCAGAACAAAAGCTACTTCAGCTTCAAGTTCAACCCGCGCCTGATTCCCGAGCTGCCCAAGCCGGTGCCAAAATTCGAGATCTTCGTCTATTCGCCACGGGTCGAAGGTGTGCACCTGCGCTTCGGCAACGTCGCTCGTGGTGGCTTGCGCTGGTCGGACCGTGAGGAAGACTTCCGCACCGAAGTGTTGGGTCTGGTAAAAGCCCAGCAAGTGAAGAACTCGGTCATCGTGCCAGTGGGCGCCAAAGGTGGCTTCATTCCGCGTCGCCTGCCGTTGATTGGCGGCAGCCGTGACGAGACTCAGGCTGAAGCGATCACCTGCTACAAAATCTTCATTTCCGGTTTGCTGGACATCACCGACAACCTCAAGGACGGTGGCCTGGTGCCGCCGACCAATGTGGTACGGCATGACGAGGATGATCCGTACCTCGTCGTTGCAGCTGACAAAGGTACCGCAACGTTCTCTGATATCGCCAACGGGATTGCCATCGATTACGGCTTCTGGCTCGGCGATGCTTTCGCCTCGGGTGGTTCGGCCGGTTACGACCACAAAAAAATGGGCATCACCGCTAAAGGCGCGTGGGTCGGTGTGCAGCGTCACTTCCGTGAACGCGACATCAACGTCCAGCAAGACAGCATCAGTGTGATCGGTATCGGTGATATGGCCGGTGACGTGTTCGGCAACGGCTTGTTGATGTCCGACAAGCTGCTGCTGGTTGCTGCGTTCAACCACCTGCACATCTTCATCGATCCGAATCCTGAGCCGGCCAACAGCTTCATCGAGCGCCAGCGCTTGTTTGATCTGCCGCGTTCGGCCTGGAGCGACTACGACGCCAGCATCATGTCCGAAGGCGGCGGGATCTTCTCGCGCAGTGCGAAAAGCATCGCCATCAGCCCACAGATGAAAGAACGCTTCGACATCACGGCCGACAAGCTGACCCCGACCGAGTTGCTCAATGCGCTGCTCAAGGCGCCGGTGGATCTGCTGTGGAACGGCGGTATCGGTACGTACGTCAAATCCAGCGAAGAAAGCCACGCCGATGTCGGCGACAAGGCCAACGATGCGCTGCGTGTGAACGGCAATGAACTGCGCTGTAAAGTAGTGGGCGAGGGCGGCAACCTGGGCATGACCCAATTGGGTCGGGTCGAGTTCGGCCTCAATGGCGGCGGCTCCAATACCGACTTCATCGACAACGCCGGTGGTGTGGATTGCTCCGACCACGAAGTGAATATCAAGATTCTGCTCAACGAAGTCGTTCAGGCCGGTGACATGACTGAGAAGCAGCGAAACCTGCTGCTCGAAAGCATGACCGACGAAGTCGGCAGCCTGGTGCTGGGCAACAACTATAAGCAGACGCAGGCCTTGTCCCTGGCCGCGCGTCGCGCTTATGAGCGGATCGCTGAATACAAGCGTCTGATGAGCGATCTGGAAGCGCGTGGCAAGCTGGACCGTGCCATCGAGTTCCTTCCGACCGAAGAGCAGTTGGCCGAGCGGACTGGGGCGGGCCATGGCCTGACCCGTGCCGAACTGTCGGTGCTGATCTCTTATAGCAAAATCGACCTCAAGGAATCGCTGCTCGGGTCCCGCGTTCCAGATGACGATTATCTGGTGCGCGACATGGAGACGGCATTCCCGCCTTCGCTGGCCGCCAAGTTCTCCGAGGCCATGCGTCGTCACCGCCTCAAGCGCGAAATCGTCAGCACCCAGATCGCCAACGACCTGGTCAACCATATGGGCATCACCTTCGTTCAGCGGCTCAAAGAGTCCACTGGCATGAGTGCGGCCAATGTGGCGGGCGCTTACGTGATCGTGCGGGACATCTTCCACCTGCCGCACTGGTTCCGGCAGATCGAGGCCCTGGATTACAAGGTTCCGGCCGAAATCCAGTTAGCCCTGATGGACGAGCTGATGCGTCTGGGTCGTCGCGCCACGCGCTGGTTCCTGCGTAGCCGTCGCAACGAACTGGATGCTGGACGCGACGTCGCACACTTCGGTCCGCACATCGCGGCGTTGGGTCTCAAGCTTGACGAGCTGTTGGAAGGCCCGACCCGGGAAGTCTGGCAGGCTCGTTATCAAACGTATGTCGAAGCCGGCGTACCCGAGTTGCTGGCGCGCATGGTCGCAGGCACCAGCCACTTGTACACGCTGTTGCCAATCATCGAAGCGTCGGATGTCACCGGGCAGAACGCTGCCGATGTGGCCAAGGCTTACTTCGCCGTGGGCAGCGCGCTGGACGTGACTTGGTACTTGCAACAGATCAGCAACCTGCCGGTGGAAAACAACTGGCAGGCCCTGGCACGTGAAGCCTTCCGTGACGACATCGACTGGCAGCAACGGGCGATCACTGTGTCGGTCCTGCAGATGCCGGATGCTCCGGCGGATGTCGAAGCGCGCCTGACATTGTGGCTTGAACAGCACCTGCCAATGGTCGAGCGCTGGCGGGCAATGCTGGTTGAGCTGCGTGCGGCCAGCGGAACTGACTACGCGATGTATGCCGTCGCCAACCGTGAGTTGCTGGATTTGGCGATGAGTGGTCAGGCGGTTGTGGTTTGATGGTGTGAGTTGAAGCGGTAACAAAGGGCCCTGCATCGCGAGATGTGGGGCTTTTTTGTTTTCTGACTCTGACAGTATTGAAGGCAAAAAAAACCCCGTCACCAGGACGGGGTTTTTTCAACGCGGTGTTTCGTTACGCTTGAACGACCGGGATGTTGGCGTTCGCTGCAGCTTCACGGAACTCGGCGATCTGGTCGAAACTCAGGTAGCGGTAAACGTCCGCTGCCATGGTGTCGATTTCTTTCGCGTAGGCCATGTATTCCTCAACGGTCGGCAGGCGACCCAGGATCGATGCAACAGACGCCAACTCGGCCGAGGCCAGGTAAACGTTCGCGCCATCACCCAGACGGTTGGGGAAGTTACGGGTCGACGTGGACACCACGGTAGCGTTAGGTTCAACGCGTGCCTGGTTACCCATGCACAACGAGCAACCTGGCATTTCCATGCGTGCGCCAGCTTTGCCGTAGATGCCGTAGTAGCCTTCTTCGGTCAACTGGTGCGCGTCCATTTTGGTCGGAGGCGACAGCCACAGACGGGTTGGCAGCGAACCTTCAACTTTCTGCAGCAGTTTGCCTGCAGCGCGGAAGTGACCGATGTTGGTCATGCACGAACCGATGAATACTTCGTCGATCTTCTCGCCAGCAACGCTGGAAAGCAGACGGGCGTCGTCCGGGTCGTTTGGCGCGCAGAGCACAGGCTCTTTGATGTCAGCCAGGTCGATTTCGATGGTTTCGGCGTATTCGGCGTCAGCATCGGCAACCATCAGCTCAGGGTTGGCAACCCAGGCTTCCATCGCTTGAGCACGACGTTCCAGAGTACGAGCATCGCCGTAGCCTTCGCCGATCATCCAGCGCAGCAGGGTAATGTTGGACTTCAGGTACTCGGCGATCGACTCTTTCGACAGCTTGATGGTGCAACCGGCAGCGGAACGCTCGGCAGAGGCGTCGGACAGCTCGAAAGCCTGTTCGATGCTCAGGTTGTCGAGGCCTTCGATTTCCAGGATGCGACCGGAGAATGCGTTTTTCTTGCCTTTCTTCTCTACGGTCAGCAGGCCAGCCTGAATCGCGTAGTAAGGAATGGCGTGAACGAGGTCACGCAGGGTGACGCCAGGTTGCATTTTGCCTTTGAAGCGGACCAGGATCGATTCCGGCATGTCCAACGGCATAACGCCCGTGGCAGCAGCGAACGCGACCAGACCGGAACCGGCCGGGAAAGAAATCCCCATTGGGAAACGGGTGTGCGAGTCACCACCGGTACCGACGGTGTCCGGCAGGAGCATACGGTTCAGCCAGCTGTGGATGATGCCATCGCCCGGACGCAGGGAAACACCGCCGCGGGTCATGATGAAGTCAGGCAGGGTGTGGTGAGTCTTGACGTCGATCGGCTTTGGATATGCCGCGGTGTGGCAGAAAGACTGCATGACCAGATCGGTAGAGAAACCCAGGCAAGCCAGGTCTTTCAATTCGTCGCGGGTCATCGGGCCAGTCGTGTCCTGGGAACCGACGGTGGTCATCTTCGGCTCGCAGTACGTGCCTGGACGAACGCCGGCGACGCCGCATGCCTTGCCGACCATTTTCTGCGCCAGGGTGAAACCCTTGGTGCTGGCAGCCGGTTGTTCAGGCAGCTTGAACAGGGTCGAAGGTGGCAGACCCAGTTCGGTACGGGCTTTTTCGGTCAGGCCACGGCCAATGATCAGTGGGATACGGCCGCCAGCACGAACTTCGTCGAGCAGTACCGGGGTCTTCATTTCGAAGGTGGCCAGGACTTCTTCGCTGTTGTGCTTGGTGACTTTACCGGCATGCGGGTAAAGGTCGATCACGTCGCCCATGTTCATCAGGGAAACGTCGAATTCGATCGGCAGAGCGCCGGCATCTTCCATGGTGTTGTAGAAGATTGGAGCGATCTTGTTACCGAAGCAGAAACCGCCGGAGCGCTTGTTCGGTACGAAAGGAACGTCGTCGCCGAAGAACCACAGCACCGAGTTGGTGGCTGATTTACGCGAAGAACCGGTACCGACCACGTCACCGACGTAGGCGATAGGGAAACCTTGGCCGCGCATGGTTTCGATCTGCTTCATCGGGCCAGTCACGCCTTGTTCATCAGGCACGATGCCGTCACGGGCCATTTTCAACATGGCCAGGGCGTGCAGCGGGATGTCAGGACGGGACCAGGCATCAGGTGCAGGGGACAGGTCGTCGGTGTTGGTTTCGCCGGTGACCTTGAACACGCGTAGGCTGATTTTGTCGTCCAGAACAGGGCGCTTCTGGAACCACTCGCCGTCGGCCCAGGATTGCAGAACACCTTTAGCATGAACGTTGCCGTTCTTGGCTTTTTCAGCCACGTCGTGGAACGCGTCGAACATCAGCAGGGTGTGCTTGAGTTCTTTGGCAGCGACTGGCGCCAATTCAGCGTTGTCCAGCAGGTCAACCAGGGTGACGATGTTGTAGCCACCTTGCATGGTGCCCAACAGTTCAACAGCACGCTTTTTGTCGATCAGCGGAGAGGTGGCTTCACCTTTGGCCAGAGCGGACAGGAAGCCAGCTTTGACGTATGCAGCTTCGTCAACGCCTGGTGGAACGCGATTTGTAATCAGGTCGACAAGGAAAGCTTCTTCGCCAGCCGGGGGATTTTTCAGCAGCTCGATCAGGCCTGCGGTTTGTTCGGCGTTAAGCGGCTGGGGCACGATACCCTGGGCGGCACGCTCTTCGATGTGTTTACGGTAGGCTTCAAGCACAGTATTACCCTCATCAGTGGTCCCAAATGGGTGTCCGGGACGCTCATCCAGAAAATTATCCGCACCCATGCGCTTTTTAGGCTTTTTGAGCCATTTGGCCGGGGAGTCGGTAATTTCTTACAGAAGCTGTTTTCAAAGTTTTACGCCTGCAGGACGGTTGATGAGTGTCGACACAGAATTTTTCGAAGAGAAATACCTGCATCAACACCGGACTGCTGGGTTACTTGACTGTGCTCGTGACGCTTTGAAAACAGCTTCTAACGGACATTGGCGCCTTAAAAGGCTCGATGATTCTACGGCAAAAATCGGGTAAAGGTAAGTTAGACCCTGCATGTTCAGGGGTGACCCTCGTTAGACAAAGGGCTAACATGCGCGCTTGTTTTGCCTGTTGCCGTCCTCTCGACCATGTCCAATCAAACCATCAAGACTCCCTGCATCGGCCTCTGTTCTACTGTTTATGGGGATCTGGTGTGCCGTGGTTGCAAGCGATTCCACCACGAAGTAATCAACTGGAATGGTTACAACGAGGATGAAAAGCGTGCGGTCTGGCTGCGCCTGGAACAACTGCTCGTCCAGGTCATGACCGCCAAGCTTGAAGTGTTCGACGCTGCCAAGCTGCGTCAGCAGCTGGAAAAACGCAAAATCCGCTTTGTGCCACATCAGTCGGCCTATTGCTGGGCCTACCAACTGATTGCCCGCGGTGCGCGGGTTATCAGTCAGCTTGATGCGTATGGGGTGGTGCTGATGCCGGAGTTTCGTAGTTGGGCCCTGCCAGAACTGCGCGATGCGATTGATCGCGAGTTTTTTCTGCTGTCAGAAGCCCATTACGAACGGTACATCGCCCCGGGTTTTCTCAAGGATGCGTTTGGCGTCAGGTAAATCGCTTCAAGCCATTCGCGAAGGCGATGTAACGGGCACAAACGCTATCAGCCCTTGGCCGCCAGCTCTTCCAGATGAGCAATGATTTCTTCGGTTTTCAGCACTAACACATCGGTTTCCAGTGAATCGAGCACCACTTCGGCGGTGTTGCCGATCAGTGCGCCGGAAATACCCGTGCGCGCCACAGTGCCGATCACGGTGACGACCGCGTTGAGTTTGCGCGCGGTATAAGGGATCAGCACGTCGGCCGGGCCTTCGGCGATGTGCAGGTGGGCGTCATCGACATCGAACTCGGCCTGAAACGCCCGGCATTGATCCCGGTAGCGCGCTTCGATGCTTTCTTTGAGCTGAAACACCGGATCGGCGGCTGACAGCATGGGTGAAGGGTGCGCGGTGATGACATGCAATTGCGCCTTGGCCAGCGCGGCAATCTGGAAGCCGTGATCAACGATGTTGAAGTGCAGGGCACGGTGCTCACCGTCAGAATTACCGACATCAACCGCCGCCAGAACCACCCCGCCAGTCCACGGCGTCGAGGTTTTGACCATCAGCACCGGGCTTGGGCATAGCCGCAGCAATTTCCAGTCATCGGGAGTCAGCAACGCTTTTTTCAGCGGGTTATCGGGGAAGTGCTGCTTGATGACCAGGCCACACCCTTTTTCCAGCTGAGCATCAATGATGGTTTGATGCAGCGTCTCGTTCCACTCTTGCTCGGCGGTAACGCTGAAGCCTTCGCTGATCAACCCGGTCGTGAGAACGCTGAGCAGGGCCGAGTGATCATGTTTTTTGTCGCAGACCAGCAAATGCAGATGTGCGCCAGTCACCCCTGCGATCAGTTTGGCGCGTTTAAGGGCCAGGCTTTCGGCATGTTGAGGCTCGATTATCACGAGGATGCTGCGAACGGCTTGCATGAGTTGGATCTCCCTAGATGCGACTGACTATTTTCACGGCGGCTGTTTAGCTACAACTATAGTTGCAGTCCGCTGACTGGGTTGTTGATCCAGATCAGGTCAAATCTGCTGCAAGGCGCTGGTTCATTCGCTCTGCCCTCGTATAATGCTGCGTTTTGCCCACCCAGCCGTGCTGTGAGCCTATGCAACTGAACCCTGAAATCGACGCTTCACATCCTGTAACCAAGGTTTCGAGGGCGCCCGTGCTGCCTGAAATCCATGAGTTTCTAGGGTGCAGGACCCCCGCGGGCTGGATTGAGGCGGCGTTGGCCAATCAGGAAAAGATGCTCCTCGATCACAAGAACTGTGAATTCAAGGCCGCCAGCACTGCCATGAGCATGATCGCCAAATACGGTTCGTATCCTGACTTGGTCATGATGATGTCGCGCCTCGCCCGTGAGGAGTTGGTGCACCATGAACAGGTCTTGCGGCTGATGAAAAAGCGCAAAATCGAATGGCGCGCATTGTCAGCCAGTCGTTATGCCTCTGGGCTGAGAGCAGCGGTGCGGACCCATGAGCCCGTCAAACTGGTCGATACGCTGGTGGTGGGTGCGTTTATCGAAGCCCGAAGCTGTGAGCGTTTCGAAGCCCTGGTGCCGTATCTGGATGAAGAGCTGGGCCGCTTCTATGATGGGTTGCTGAAAAGTGAAGCCCGGCATTTCCAGGGTTACCTCAAGCTGGCCTATCAATACGGTGAAGCTGCTGACGTTGAGCGGACCGTCGAAAAAGTCAGGGTACTCGAAGCCAGCCTCATCGACAGTCCCGATGTCGAGTTCCGCTTTCACAGTGGTATTCCGAGCCCTCAGCCCCGAGATTAAAGCTCCTCAGCCTGCAGTCGCACAACGTTCTGTGTGAATAGGCCCGCGGCGCGCTTTCGCGGCTTTTGACGGCCACGACTTTGCCGATGGATGCGCTGCGGGTGTCCAGGTCCATCTGTTGTTCGATAGGGTTATAAAAACGGCTGTTGTCCGTCCAACTAGCAAGCTTGCTAATTAATGCATTGACATTCGCTGCCTAGGCAGTAGTATTTCGCCAGCTCTCTGCCTAGGCAGCTTTTTGGTGGTTCGATGAAGCATTTCACGTCTGACAACTTCAACTCCGGTCTCATGGGTCTGTTGATCGGGCGCATGAACGCGCTCAAAGATCGCCTGCTGGACACGCATCTGGTGCCGTACGGTGTGACCGCATCGCAGTTTAAAGTGTTGGTTATCATTGCCCAGTTTTCTGCCGACACCCCGGCCGACCTGTGCCGTCACCTGTCCCTCGACAGTGGCTCAATGACTCGCATGCTGGACCGCCTTGAACAAAAAGAACTGATCACCCGCACCCGCTCGGACACTGATCGGCGCCAGGTACATCTGGCGTTGACCGAAGAGGGGAAAACGCTTTCGGACCGCCTTCCGCAGATCGGTGCCGAGGCCATGAACGACCTGTTGGGTGCGCTCGAACCGGCCGAATTGCAGAGCCTTGAGCAGATACTGACCAAGGTGCTGGTGGCGGCCGATGATCAGATCACTATTGCCCGTCTAGGCGTTAAAGCGACAGGTGGGAAATGAGTAACCTGACTCTGCGGACCTCAGTGAGTCTGGTGTTTCTCGCCATGAGCCTGGCCGGGTGCGCCAGTTACCGTGGTCTTGGCCCCGAAGGCACACGCCTGGATGCGAAAAACCTCCAGGCCGCGCAGACGCTCGATGGCGTGACGTTGTCGCCCGCCGTCTGGCCGAAAAGCGATTGGTGGAAAAGCCTCGGTGACCCGCAACTCGATGGTCTGATCAGTGAAGCATTGCGCGACAGCCCAGACATGCAAGTTGCCAGTGCCCGGGCGCATCAGGCCAGTGCCGCGGCGTATGCCACCGACGCTGCACGGATGCCGACCGTTGATGCCGAGGGGGGTATCAGTCGTTCACGTCTGGCTCGCGATCAGAGCCCGACAGGCGAGGGTGGTACCTACTCTACCGTGCGTAATCTGGGTGTGAATTTCAATTACACCTTCGACCTGTGGGGCGGCCAACGCGCCACGTGGGAAGCTGCACTTGGCCAGGCACGTGCCGCCGAAGTCGATCAGCAAGCCGCGCAACTGACCCTCGCGGCCGACGTTGCCCGCGCCTACAGCGACCTTGGTCAGGCCCATGTGGTTCATGATCTGGCGGCTGACGACTTGAAACGCACCCAACAAATGCTTGAACTGGGTGACCGTCGTCTGAAGTCCGGGATCGACAGTCGCTATCAGTTCCAGCAGACCCAAAGTCTCGAAGCCAGTTCTGAAGAACAACTGATCAATGCCGCAAAACGTCTGCGTAGCGCGAAAATAGCCTTGGCGGTGTTGCTGGGCAAAGGGCCGGACCGGGGTGAAGAGATCGCCCGTCCTAAGGTTCTACAGCCCAGTGCAGTTGCCTTGCCGTCGGCGCTGCCGGCTGAGCTGCTCGGGCGTCGTCCCGATCTGGTGGCCGCGCGTTGGCGGGTAGAAGCCGCGAGCAAAAGTATTGTCGCTGACAAAACCCGCTTTTACCCAAACCTGAACCTGAGTGCTGCCGCAGGCACCGAGTCTTTGCTGGGTGACGCGCTGTTCGGTTCGGCCAGCCGTTTCTTCAATATCGCGCCTGCCGTGTCCTTGCCGTTGTTCGATGGCGGACGCCTGCGCGCCGATCTCGATGCTCGCGATGCCGATTACGACCTGGCCGTCGCGCAGTACAACAAAAGCCTGGTTCGGGCGTTGGGTGATGTCAGCGACACGCTCTCTCAACTGCGTGCCATCGGTGGTCAGATCGACGCCAAACAGCGCGCCACCGACATCGCTCAAGACTCCTACAACACGGTGGTCCAGCGATTTGGCTCGGGGATAGGCAACTACCTCGATGTGCTGAGCATTGAACAGCAATTGCTCCAGTCACAACGCCAACTGGCGGATCTCAACGCAGAACGAATCGATTTGTCGATCCAGTTGATGCAGGCACTGGGCGGAGGCTTTCAAGGTGAAAGCCAAGGCCTGAACACCCCATCAACCGCTTCGCTGACTGAATAACTCAAGGTAATCGTCATGGCTACTGCCGCTACCGAAAAGACGTCTGTACACGACCAAAAAGCTCAGAACGCAGCTCAGAACCAGAACCCGCGCAAGCGCAAGATCTGGCTGCTGGTGGTCCTGATGCTGGTGATCCTCGGCGGTCTCGGTATCTGGGGCTGGTATGAAATCTACGGGCGCTGGAACGAAAGCACTGATGACGCCTACGTAAACGGCAACGTGGTGGTCATTACCCCGCTGGTCACCGGGACGGTGGTGAGCATCGGCGCCGACGATGGCGATCTGGTTCGAGAGGGCCAGGTGCTTATCCAGTTCGACCCGAGCGATGCCGAAGTCAGCCTGCAAAGCGCCGAAGCCAATCTGGGCAAGACGGTGCGCCAGGTGCGCGGTCTTTACAGTAATGTCGACGGGATGAGGGCCCAGCTGGCCGCGCAACGGGCCGAGGTGCAGAAAGCCCAGGACAACTACAACCGCCGCAAGAATCTTGCCGCAGGCGGGGCGATCTCTCTGGAAGAGTTGTCCCATGCTCGCGACGACCTGACGACCGCGCAAAATGCGTTGAACAACGTCCAGCAGCAATTGGCTACCAGCTCCGCGCTGGTGGACGACACGGTGGTGTCCTCGCACCCGGATGTGAAAGCAGCTGCCGCGCAGTTGCGTCAGGCTTACTTGGGTAACGCCCGCAGCACCTTGATTGCCCCGGTCACCGGCTACGTAGCCAAGCGTACCGTGCAGTTGGGCCAGCGGGTTCAACCCGGCACCGCGTTGATGGCAGTGATTCCTCTGGATCAGCTGTGGATCGATGCCAACTTCAAAGAAACCCAGCTGGGCAAAATGCGCATCGGTCAGTCGGTGGACATTGAATCTGACCTGTACGGCAGTGACGTGAAGTTCAGCGGCACGGTTGACAGCCTGGGTGCCGGCACGGGTGGCGCGTTTGCCTTGCTGCCGGCGCAGAACGCCACCGGTAACTGGATCAAGATCGTGCAGCGCGTGCCGGTGCGGATTCACATCAACGCCGAGCAGTTGAAAGAGCATCCGTTGCGTATTGGCCTGTCGACCGTGGCCAACGTCAACCTGCACGATCAGAGCGGCCCGGTACTGGCACAGCAACCGCCGCAGAAGGCCTCGTTCAGTACCCATATCTACGAAGAACAACTGGCCGACGCCGACGCCCTGATCACGCGTTTGATCCACGATAACAGCGCCAACAACAGCAGAACGGTTCAGCGCTGATTCGCCAATCCGTCCGCTCCGGCCCTGTGGCTGGAGCGACGTTCAAGTGTTAAAGGATTCGCGATGAGCTCGACCGCCCCGGCTTCTTTTACGCCGCCAAGTTTGTTGATGTGCACCATCGGCCTGTCGCTGGCGACCTTTATGCAGGTGCTCGACACCACCAT
>ERZ1463034.160-NODE-160-length-20094-cov-15.842807_pt1 | contig 20094 bp, 12 predicted proteins | sample MGYA00564480_ERZ1463034 | MGnify/ENA primary metagenome ERZ1463034 (study PRJEB39244, sample SAMEA3635122) | Helicobacter pylori | study: EMG produced TPA metagenomics assembly of PRJEB11511 data set (Assembly of a 5300-year-old Helicobacter pylori...
GGGCTTGCCCCCGATAGCTGAGTGTCAGTCAGCACATCTGATTCTGATACACCGCAATCGGGGGCAAGCCCCCTCCCACATTTTTAGAGGCGAAACCGCCCGACCATCCCATTCAAATCCACCGCCAGGCGCGACCACTCGCTGGTCGGCCAGGTCGCAGATCAGCGTCGCGGATTTTGCTCATTTGGTTGAGGGCGAACACACCGAGAAACAACATGAGTGTGCCAATCAGGGCGAAGCCGAGGAAGGCGCGCGGCGCGATATTCATATTACGAAGAGACATGCGGGAACCCTGGGAAGATGCGCGATCCACGCGGCCATGAGGCGGGAAATGCATCACCTATCGGCAGTACGACTAAAATCTAAAAGCGCATGTGCTTTTATCGCATCTGACGAGGGGTTGGGCCGATTCAGGAACCTGATGGGGGAAATGCAGTCACTAAGGCTCGAAAGTGTGGCCCGGCCCTTAACCATCGGGCTGCGCGCCGGGGATAACCCTGGCATCCGAGGTGAATTTTCTTTATCGTCACCGCCCTTTTAAAAGCCCAGGAAATCAAAATGTTAGAAGCATCCCTCAGTCAACTGGAACAACTGGTCAGCGACCTGGTACAGCAGAATCACGACCTGTTGGGCACTCATGAATCCCTCAAGGCGGAACTGGCCCGCGCCAAGGATGAGAACGACAGCCTGCAACTGAACCTGATGGAGCAGGAAGAAAAGAACGGCGCCACCGCTGCGCGTATCCAGGCGTTGGTTGAGCGTGTGAGCGCAGGTCCTGTCAGCGCATGAACGAAGGGATAAAGGTCGTTTCGATTCTCGGAGAGGATTACTCGATCAAGGCACCGGCCGGAGAAGATCAAACCCTGATGCGCGCCGTGACCCTGCTCAAGGCCTCCCTGGCGACTACCAAGCAAAAGTACCCGACCCTGATCGGTGACAAGCTATTGGTGCTGGCCGCGCTGAACCTGTGCGCCGAGCAGATCGAAATGCAACAGCGTCACCAGCAGGAACTCGACCGTTACCAAGAGCAAGTCAGCGCCACGGTCGAGGTGATTTCCAAGGCTATCGGCCAGCCTTAGAACCACTCATCCTGCATGCCGAGGCACGTATCATCGCGGGCCTCGAGAATTGCCAGTTCATGATGGCAGCCCGGTACTTCCCAGGTCAGGAAGTACCGGGCTGCCTGGAGCTTGCCTTTATAGAAGGCGGTGTCCGCCGCATTCCCCTTGGCCAGGCCTTCTTCGGCGCGAATCGCCTGCTCCAGCCAGCGCCAGCCAATCACCGTGTGTCCGAACACCTTCAGGTACAGCGCCGAATTCGCCAGGCTGCTGTTGACTTTGCCTTGGGCGAGATCCGTCAGCAGGCCGATCGTCACGCTTTGCAGGCGCGCCACCAGGTGTTCCAGCGGCTCTCTCAAGGCATTCAGCGAGGGGTATTGCTGCGCCCGTGCGCCCGTTTCGGCGATCAACCGAATCAACTGCTTCAGGCCGGCGCCGCCGTTCTGCGCCAGCTTGCGCCCGAGCAGGTCCAGGGATTGGATGCCGTGGGTGCCTTCATGGATCGGGTTGAGGCGGTTGTCGCGGTAGTACTGCTCCACCGGGTATTCACGGGTGTAGCCGTGGCCGCCGAGAATCTGGATCGCCAGCTCGTTGGCCTTGAGGCAGAACTCCGAGGGCCAGGATTTGACGATCGGAGTCAGCAGGTCGAGCAGTTCGTGGGCGTGCTTGCGCTCGCCGTCGGTTGCCAGCGTGGTGGTGTCGTCGAATAGGCGTGCGGCATACAGGCCGAGGTCGAAGGCGCCTTCGACGTAGGCTTTCTGGGTCAGTAGCATGCGCTTGATGTCGGCGTGCTGGATGATCGACACCGGCGCGGTGCTCGGGTCTTTGCTGTCCGGCAGGCGGCCCTGCGGACGTTCGCGTGCGTATTCCAGGGAATACAGGTAGCCGGCGTAACCGAGCATCACCGCGCCCATGCCGACGCCGATGCGCGCTTCGTTCATCATCTGGAACATGCAGCTCAGGCCCTGGTGCGGCTGGCCCACCAGATAGCCGACGCAGTGCCCGTTATCGCCGAAATTCAGCGCCGTGGACGTGGTGCCGCGCCAACCCATCTTGTGGAATAGCCCGGCCAGCAACACATCGTTGCGCGCGCCCAGGCTGCCATCGTCGTTGACCAGGAATTTGGGCACGATAAATAGCGAAATGCCCTTCACCCCGGCCGGTGCGTCCGGCAGCTTGGCCAGCACCATATGCACGATGTTTTCCGACAGCGGGTGGTCGCCGCCGGAGATAAAAATCTTGTTGCCCTTGAGGCGATAGCTGCCGTCCGCCGCAGGCTCGGCGCGGGTCCGAATGTCCGACAGCGACGAGCCGGCGTGGGGCTCGGTCAGGGCCATGGTGCCGAAGAAACGCCCCTCGATCATCGGTTGCAGGAAGCGTTGCTTCTGCTCCTCGGTGCCGAAACTTTCGATCAGGTTGGCGGCGCCCATGGTCAGGAACGGGTAGGACGTTGACGCGGCGTTGGCCGACTGGAAGTGCGCGAAGCAGGCCTGGGACAGCAATGTCGGTAACTGCATGCCGCCGGCTTCGAAACTGCGCGCGGCATTGAGAAAGCCCGCTTCGAGGAAGGCGTCCACCGCCGGTTTGACTTCCGGAATCAGGATGGCCTTGCCGTCCTCGTAGCGTGGTTCGTTTTCGTCGTTCTTGCGGTTATGCGGCGCGAAGTACTTCTCGGCAATGTTCCGGGCGGTACTGATGGCCGCGTCGAAGGTTTCGCGATTGTGTTCGGCAAACCGCTCGCGCTGGGTCAAGCCCTCGGCATCAAGGACTTCGTACAGCTCGAAAGCCAGATTGCGGGAACTGAGTAGCGTCTCGGACATGGCGGCTTACCTGTGTGGGAAGGGGCCTGAGTCTAAGTGCGGGAATGGAGGGCGGCTAGCAAGATTGATCTGGGTGATGGAGGGGCAGAACGCGGACGAGGAGTTTAAATGCAGTCGAATGTGGGAGGGGGCTTGCCCCCTCCCACATGTTGACCGCGTTCCGGCAGTTAGCCGATGGTCATCAGGCTGGCGTTACCACCGGCTGCTGCGGTGTTGACGCTCAACGCACGCTCGATCACCAAACGCTCCAGGGCAATTGCAGTTTCGCCTTGGGACAAACCATGCACCCCGACAATCGCCCCGCCACGCTGGGCGACTTGCTGGCAAACCGCGCGCAGTTGATCGGAGTCGCCGTGGTGCAGGACTGCGTCGAACACGACTTCGTCCTTGGTCCAGTCGGCCACACGCTTGATCTTCGCCTGAATCTCCCTCGGCAGGCGTGGGAACAAGGCTTTGGTCAGCTCAGTTTCCGGCCATACCGCCGAACCGCCGACGGCCAATACCGCCGCCAGTTGGGTCAGCAGGTCGCCTTCCACTTCCGCCAGGCACAGCACATGCTCGCGGGGCAGGATGGCGTAGCTGTTGCGCTCGCCGGTCGGACCGGCCAACAGGCGGGTGATACCGCTTTGCGATTGCGCGGCGAACCGGCTGCACAGGGCACTCAGTTCGCTGAACGTGTTGCTGTCGGCCCAGGCTTTTAAGGCGGTCAGCGGTTGGCTCATGGCATCGCGCAGGCGCACGTCCGGTGCGGACAATGCATCACCCCGAGCGAAGGATTGCTCGATCGCATCGGTAGGACGCGTCGACAGCAGGCGGTACAGGTACAGCGGGCCACCGGCTTTCGGGCCGGTGCCCGACAAACCTTCGCCGCCAAACGGCTGCACGCCGACCACAGCCCCGACAATGTTGCGGTTGACGTAGACGTTACCGGCATGAACGTTGTCGATCACCTTGGCGATGGTCTCGTCGATGCGCGTGTGTACGCCCAGCGTCAGGCCGTAGCCGGAAGCGTTGATCTGGCCGATCAACTGGTCGATCTCTTTGCGCTTGTAGCGCACCACGTGCAGCACCGGGCCGAAGATCTCCCGTTGCAGCTCGTCGAAGCTTTCCAGTTCGATCAGGGTTGGCATCACGAAGGTGCCGCGCTTGATCTCTTCGCCGTCGGCAATCGCCACCTGGTACACGGCGCGGCCTTTGTCGCGCATGGCCTGGATGTGCTTCTCGATGCCGGCCTTGGCGTCGGCGTCGATCACCGGGCCGATATCCACCGACAGGCGCTCAGGGTTGCCCAGACGGCATTCAGCCATGGCGCCCTTGAGCATTTCGATGACGCGGTCTGCAGAATCTTCCTGCAGGCACAGGACACGCAGGGCCGAGCAACGCTGGCCGGCACTGTCGAAGGCCGACGACACCACGTCGATGACCACTTGTTCGGTCAGGGCCGAGGAGTCGACGATCATCGCGTTCTGACCACCGGTTTCGGCGATCAGCGGAATCGGCCGGCCCTGGGCATCCAGGCGCCCGGCGACATTGCGCTGCAGCAGGCGTGCGACTTCGGTGGAACCGGTGAACATCACGCCTTTGACGCGCTCATCACCGACCAGACGCGCACCGACGGTTTCGCCCCGGCCCGGCAGCAGTTGCAGCACGCCTTCCGGAATGCCGGCTTCGAGCAGGATGCGCACCGCTTGTGCGGCCACTAGCGGGGTTTGCTCGGCAGGCTTGGCCAGTACCGGGTTGCCGGCGGCCAGTGCAGCGGCGACTTGACCGCTGAAAATCGCCAGCGGGAAGTTCCACGGGCTGATGCAGACCACCGGGCCTAATGGGCGGTGGGCGTCGTTGGTGAAATCGTGACGCGCCTGCACGGCGTAGTAACGCAGGAAGTCCACGGCTTCACGCACTTCGGCGATGGCATTGGCGAAGGTCTTGCCGGCTTCACGGGCCAGCAGGCCCATCAGCGGCTGGATCTCGCCTTCCATCAGGTCGGCGGCACGTTCGAGGATCGCGGCACGCTCGGCAGGCGGGGTGGCCTGCCAGATCGGGCCGGCGTTGATGGCGCACTGGATCGCGTTGTCGACGTCGTCGACGGTGGCTTCCTGTACGTGGCCGACCACATCACGCAGGTCGGACGGGTTCAGCACCGGCGCAGCGGCTTCATTGCTGGCGGCGCAGCCCAGCATCGGCGCGGCTTTCCAGTGGTTGTGTGCGGTGGCCAGCAGGGCGCAGGACAGCGACGCCAAGCGGTGTTCGTTGGCCAGGTCGATACCGGCCGAGTTGGCGCGGTCGCTGCCGTACAGGTCACGCGGCAATGGGATACGCGGGTGCGGCAGGCCGAAGCCGCCTTCCAGCGTCGCCATTTGCTCGATGCTGGCCACTGGATCGGCCACCAGCTCCTGGATCGAGATGGACTGGTCGGCAATGCGGTTGACGAACGAGGTGTTGGCGCCGTTTTCCAACAGGCGACGCACCAGGTAGGCCAGCAGGGTTTCGTGGGTGCCGACCGGTGCGTACACGCGGCACGGACGGTTCAGCTTGCCATCGGCAACCTTGCCGACTACCTGCTCGTACAGCGGTTCGCCCATGCCGTGTAGGCATTGGAACTCGTACTGGCCGGGGTAATAGTTCTGACCGGCGATATGGTAGATGGCCGACAGGGTGTGGGCGTTGTGCGTGGCGAACTGCGGGTAGATGACTTCCGGCACCGACAGCAGTTTGCGTGCGCAGGCAATGTAGGACACGTCGGTGTACACCTTGCGGGTATACACCGGGTAGCCTTCCAGCCCTTCGACCTGGGCGCGCTTGATTTCGCTGTCCCAGTACGCGCCTTTTACCAGGCGGATCATCAGGCGGTGGCGGCTGCGGCGCGCCAGGTCGATGACGTAGTCGATCACATACGGGCAACGCTTCTGGTAGGCCTGGATCACGAAACCGATGCCGTTCCAGCCGGTCAGTTGCGGCTCGAAGCACAGGCGTTCGAGCAGGTCCAGGGACAGCTCCAGGCGGTCGGCTTCTTCGGCGTCGATGTTCAGGCCGATGTCGTATTGCTTGGCCAGCAACGTCAGGGACAGCAGGCGCGGGTACAGCTCGTCCATCACGCGTTCGTACTGGGCGCGGCTATAACGCGGGTGCAGGGCCGACAGCTTGATGGAAATGCCCGGGCCTTCATAAATCCCACGGCCGTTCGAGGCTTTGCCGATGGAATGAATGGCCTGCTCGTAAGACGCGAGGTACTTCTGTGCATCATGTTCGGTGAGTGCGGCTTCACCGAGCATGTCGTAGGAATAGCGGAAACCCTTGGCTTCGAACTTGCTCGCATTGGCGAGGGCTTCGGCGATGGTTTCGCCGGTGACGAACTGCTCGCCCATCAGGCGCATGGCCATGTCGACGCCCTTGCGGATCATCGGCTCGCCGCTCTTGCCGATGATGCGGCTCAGGGACGAGGTAAGGCCGGTTTCGTTATGCGTGGAGACCAGTTTGCCGGTCAGCAGCAAGCCCCAGGTGGCGGCATTGACGAACAGCGACGGGCTGTTGCCCAGGTGCGGCTGCCAGTTGCCGGTGCTGATCTTGTCGCGGATCAGTGCGTCACGGGTGCCTTTGTCGGGGATGCGCAGCAGCGCTTCGGCCAGGCACATCAGTGCCACGCCTTCCTGGGACGACAGGGAGAATTCCTGCAGCAAGCCCTGGACGATGCCGGCACGGCCGCCGGCGCTCTTCTGATTGCGCAGTTTTTCTGCAATCGACGCGGCCAGCTTATTCGTGGCTTCGGCCATCTGTGCCGGCAGGCGAGCCTGTTCGATCAGCATCGGCACCACTTCCGGCTCAGGGCGACGGTAAGCGGCGGTGATCGAGGCGCGCAGGACGGATTGCGGCAGGATGCTCTCGGCGAACTCGAGGAAACACTGATGGGCGTGGTCGGACTGGACCTCGCCGGCATCATCGGCTTCCTTGCTGCTCAAGCCATTGAGCTCGGTCAGGGTTGCACCACCCTCTAGTTTCTCCAGGTAATTAAAAATCGCCTGCTTGATCAGCCAGTGCGGCGTGCGATCAATGGAGGTCGCGGCCGCCTTCAGGCGTTCGCGGGTCGGGTCGTCGAGTTTGACCCCAAGGGTGGTCGTAGCCATTTTCTTATCCTCATGGGTGCCACTACCGAGTGGCATCAGCTGGCGGCAAGATTAGCTTCGCTCTGGAAGAGGTGCAACCGGGTGCAACCCTTTTTATGCATGAAATTTTCGACGTTCAATCGGAAAAAAACCAGACCTCGACCGAATCCGCTTCGATTTTGTGCATTTGCTTCTGAGATCGGCTGTGCTTGCTCCGAAAAGGAGCAAAAACGGGGTGTTTTGAGCAAAACACATCAAGGTGCAACTTATTCGCAAGAAACTGGTTGCACCTTATTTGCTTTGTTGAATAGCATTCGCGGCCAAGGTGCAACCGCGCTTATGGTGCGGTTCATCGGCTGGCGGCTTTCCTGGGGAAACGTCAGTCATAAATGCGTGCGATGTAGGTACATCCACTCACTGAATCAGTGGGTGGCCGTCTGACAGACCGCCGCTACATAAAAACAAAGCCAGGGCGTCACTTCTATGAGCGTTAGCAATCCAACCCTGATCACGTTCGTGATCTACATCGCAGCAATGGTGCTGATCGGCTTAATGGCCTATCGCTCCACCAACAACCTTTCCGATTACATCCTGGGCGGTCGCAGCCTCGGTAGCGTGGTGACTGCCTTGTCAGCCGGTGCTTCCGATATGAGCGGCTGGTTGTTGATGGGCCTGCCGGGTGCAATCTACATGTCCGGCCTCTCGGAAAGCTGGATCGCCATCGGCCTGATCGTCGGTGCGTACCTCAACTGGCTGTTCGTGGCCGGTCGCCTGCGCGTGCAGACCGAGCACAACGGCGACGCCCTGACGCTGCCGGATTACTTTTCCAGCCGTTTCGAAGATAAAAGCGGCCTGCTGCGGATCATCTCTGCGGTGGTGATCCTGGTGTTCTTCACCATCTATTGCGCTTCCGGCATCGTAGCCGGTGCCCGCCTGTTCGAAAGCACCTTCGGCATGTCCTACGAGACCGCCCTGTGGGCCGGCGCTGCGGCGACCATTGCCTACACCTTCGTGGGTGGTTTCCTGGCCGTGAGCTGGACCGACACCGTACAAGCCACCCTGATGATCTTCGCGCTGATCCTCACACCGATCATCGTGCTGCTGGCCACTGGCGGCATCGACACCACGTTCCTGGCGATCGAAGCGAAGAACCCCGACAACTTCAACATGCTGAAAAACACCAGCTTCATCGGCATCATCTCGCTGATGGGCTGGGGCCTGGGTTACTTCGGCCAGCCGCACATCCTCGCGCGCTTCATGGCGGCGGATTCGGTGAAGTCGATCGCCAAGGCGCGTCGCATTTCGATGACCTGGATGATCCTGTGCCTGGCCGGCACCGTGGCCGTGGGCTTCTTCGGTATTGCCTACTTCTCGGCGCACCCGGAAGTGGCCGGCCCGGTCAACGAGAACCACGAACGTGTGTTCATTGAACTGGCCAAGCTGCTGTTCAACCCATGGATTGCTGGCGTTCTGCTGTCGGCGATTCTGGCGGCGGTCATGAGCACCCTGAGCTGCCAATTGCTGGTGTGCTCCAGCGCCCTGACCGAGGACTTCTACAAGACCTTCCTGCGCAAGAACGCCTCCCAGGTTGAGCTGGTGTGGGTCGGCCGTGTCATGGTGCTGCTGGTGGCGTTGATCGCCATCGCCATGGCTGCCAACCCGAATAACCGCGTGTTGGGCCTGGTGAGCTACGCCTGGGCCGGTTTCGGTGCCGCGTTCGGCCCCGTGGTACTGATCTCGGTGATCTGGAAACAGATGACCCGCAACGGCGCACTGGCTGGCATTCTGGTTGGCGCGATCACCGTGATCGTGTGGAAGCATTTCGAATTGTTGGGCCTGTACGAAATCATCCCAGGCTTCATTTTCGCCAGCCTGGCGATCTACATCGTGAGCAAGCTGGGCGCGCCGACTGCGGGTATGGTTGAGCGCTTTGATGCTGCGGAGAAAGACTACAACCTCAACAAGTAATCGGTAGGTTTTGGCGACTCGTTGAAATGAAACAGGCCCGCATTTTTGAATGTCGGGCCTTTTTTATGAAAACGATGCGTCGCGGTCGGGTGCTTACAAGCTCAATTGGTTACGGAAATGAAAGATCGTTGTGCCTCCAACGCCGAGTAGCCCGATGAATGCTGTTCCATGAAGAGCAAATTTCAGGCGGCTCGGAAACGCCTCAACCTGCTGTAAATCAACGACGCCACGTTTTGCATTCCATCGCGGCAGAGCGATTGCGACATAGACCACGCATAGCCTGCCCAACCTGCCGCGTAGGGAGTTGCTCAACAGGTGTTTGTAAGTGTTCAAGAGGCTGCACTGATCCAGGTAGCGTTCCATCCTCTCTAATTTTCGATAGGCCAGAAATAGATCGAGAATAACCGCTATGAGCATTGCAGCCGCTGACCCAAGCGCTATTTGGTCTTTTGTTGGTAAATTGAGGAAGTGCTCAATATTCATACAGAACCTCTCCAGTCGCAGCACCAATTTCGCTACCCCAGTTCCCAAAAACAGCGCCTCCGACTCCGCCGGCTATCAAAAGACAGCTCAAGGCGACTGGCCCGGTTGTAGGGGCCATTACGGCTACACACAAGCCCATTCCTATCTGACCTCCAAGGATTCCTCCTGCCACACCGAAGGTTAATTTACCTGCCTCCACATACTTCGCTTTCCTGCACTGCTCCTCTCTCCCGGTAGAACACGCCTCCTTGATCTCCAACGCCGTTGCAGTCGTACTCAGCGCGATGCCCAGCGGCGTGCCCTTTTTCAGCAGCTTTGCCGTCTTCGAAACCCGCGCAATCGTTTCGCTGTACCTCTTTATCTCTCCGCTATGCAAATAGCTCTTGGTCGAGATTCCCAACATCTTCTTGATCGAGCCTTCATTGCGTAGCCCTGTGCCATAACGCGCAAAACTACGCATTTGCGCGTCCAGTTTGGCAAACAGGGTTTGGCGTCGAGCGAGGAACTCATCTCGCGCAGCGCCGCCACCCCGGCGCAGGGATTGTTTGTGCAATGCATCAATTTCTTCGAGGGTTTTTGCAATGTTTTGCAAGTGTCGACTCCAGGCATCACCCGCAGTGCCTATCCCCAGCGAAGCGTAGCCCAGCAACTTTTTCAGCAAGTCGTAGTTGTGCAGTGCAAAGGCATCTCCGCCTTCGGCCATCACGCTATGGCGAATATCCCAGGCGGCTCGCATCAAGTGTGACTCTTGCGGGGTGCAGATCGCAGTGGCTTCGTCACCGATGATCACTAACTGTCCTGGCAGTACGACAACATTGCGGATGTGAGTATTGAGCGTGTCGAACTTGGCGTCGGCGTATGGGCTCAAGCGCAAACTTGCCTTGAGCTCCACCGAGGTTTGTTGGCGGTCATTGATGAAGGCATAGGGCTGAGGCATTAGCGACTCCCCAGCCATGGTGATCGGTTCGAAGGGAGGTCATTACTTGCCATGGGAACAGTACTTTTTGAATGAGCATGGCTGCGCAATTTAAAGAGCGGTTCGAGCGGTGTCGTGGTTTTGGCGGGGGATTTTTCGGTGGTTTTTTGCTTTTGGGAAAAGGGCTACTGAGTTGCGGTAGGTTTCCGACAGAGGCGTGAATTTTCACTGCCTTTACGCCGACGACCTCGCGGCACAAGGTCGCCTGCTTCACGCGCCATGCGGATGTTAGCCATGACGCACGGGCCGATGACCTGGCCTCAGACGTGCGTTGCAGCCAGCGCCTGTTGCAGATCCTCGATCAAATCTTCAATCGCCTCAATCCCCACCGACAGGCGAATCATCTCCGGTTTCACGCCGGCCTTGGCCTGTTCCTGCTCGTTCATCTGGCGATGGGTGGTGGACGCCGGGTGGCAGGCCAGGGATTTGGCGTCGCCGATGTTCACCAGGCGCTTGAAGATGTGCAGGGCGTCGTAGAAGCGTACACCGGCTGCGTAGCCGCCCTTGAGGCCAAACGACAGGATCGCCGAGGGTTTGCCCTGCATGTATTTCTGCGCCAGTGCGTGGTGCGGATGATCGGGTAGGCCGGCGTAGCTGACCCACTCCACTTCGGCGTGATCTTGCAGGAATTGCGCGACCTTCAGCGCGTTCTCGGTATGGCGTTCCATGCGCAGGGCCAGGGTTTCCAGGCCTTGCAGCAGCAGGAAGGCGTTCATCGGCGCCAGCGCTGCGCCGGTGTTGCGCAGTGGCACGGTGCGGGCGCGGGCGATGAAGGCGGCGGGGCCGAATTTTTCGGTGTAGACCACGCCGTGGTAAGCCGGCTCGGGCTGGTTGAGGCCGGGGAATTTTTCCGCGTGTTTCGTCCAGGGGAACGTGCCGCTGTCGACAATCACGCCGCCCAGGGAGTTGCCATGGCCGCCGACGTATTTGGTCACCGAATGCACCACGATATCGGCGCCGAACTGGATCGGTTTGCACAGGATCGGCGTGGCCACGGTGTTGTCCACCATCAGCGGTACGCCACGGGCGTGGGCCACATCGGCCAGGGCTTCGATGTCGATGATATTGCCTGCCGGGTTACCGATGCTCTCGCAGTAGACCAGCTTGGTGTTGTCGTCGATCAGTTCGGCGATGGCGGCGGCGGAATCGTCGCGGGCGAAGCGCACATCGACGCCGAAGCTCGGCAGCAGGTGGGCGAACAGGGTGTAGGTGCCGCCGTAGAGCTGCGGCGTGGTGACGACATTGTCACCGGCGCGGGTCAGGGTCTGGATCGCATAATGAATCGCTGCGCTGCCGGCGGACACGGCCAGCGCAGCGATACCGCCTTCGAGCGCGGCCATGCGCTGTTCCAGCACATCGTTGGTCGGGTTCATGATCCGCGTGTAGATATTGCCGGGCACGTCCAGGTTGAACAGGTCGGCGCCGTGCTGGGCATTATCGAATTCGAAGGCGACGTTCTGATAGATCGGCACCGCGACGGCTTTGGTGGTCGGGTCGGACTTGAAGCCGTGGTGCAGGGCGATGGTGGCGTCTTTCATGGTTTTTGTTGACCTCCTTGGTTTTTATGGGCGCCCCCAGGCAGGGTGGGAGCTGGCTTGGCTGCGATGGCTTCATCGCGGTGTGCAGGTAATACCGCGTCAGTTGCATCGCGGGCAAGCCCGCACACAGAGTAGGGGTTAGATTGTTTTCAGTCGTACACCTGTATTTGCGGCATAAGCACCGCCCGGCATGCGCCCCTGCACCTTTGCCCGTGTAGCAGGTAAACTTCGCCCCCTGCGCAGGAGCAACTATGAATTATCGTCACGCCTTTCACGCCGGCAACCACGCCGATGTCTTCAAACACCTGACCTTGACCCGACTCATCGCCTTGATGTCGCGCAAGGAGCAGCCGTTCGCCTACCTCGACACCCATGCCGGCATCGGTCTGTACGACTTGCAGGGCGACCAGGCCAACCGCACCGGTGAATACCTGGAGGGCATCGCCCGTCTGTGGGGCAAGAGCGACCTGCCGCCATTGACCGCCGACTACATGCGCGTGCTGCACGAGATGAACCCGGATGGCCAATTGCGCTATTACCCAGGTTCGCCGGAACTGGCACGACGCCTGACCCGTCCCCAGGACCGCGTGCTGCTCAATGAAAAGCACCCGGAAGACGGCGTGTTGCTCAAGGACAACATGAAGGGTGATCGCCGCGTCAAGGTTCACCTGGGCGAAGGCTGGCATGTGCCGCGCGCCATGCTGCCGGTGCAGGAAAAGCGTGCCTTGATGCTGATTGATCCGCCATTTGAGCAACTCGACGAAATGCAGCGCTGCGCGGCGTCGCTCAAGGAGGCGGTCAGCCGCATGCGCCAGACGGTCGCGGCGATCTGGTATCCGGTGAAGGACCAACGCATGTTGCGCCGTTTCTACCAGGACCTGGCCGGCACCGGTGCGCCGAAGTTGTTGCGCGTGGAATTGCTGGTGCATCCGCTGGACACGCCCAACACCCTGACCGGCTCGGGCCTGGCGATTGCCAACCCGCCGTGGGGTTTGGAAGAGGAATTGCGTGAGCTGCTGCCGTGGCTGTCCAAGCAACTGGGCCAGACCCAGGGCGGGTGGCAGATGGATTGGCTGATTGCCGAGTAACCGAGTCTGGCGCAAATCAATGTGGGAGGGGGCTTGCCCCCCGATCGCGGTGGTTCAGTTAAAGATACTGAGACTGACATACTGCAATCGGGGGCAAGCCCCCTCCCACATTTTTTTAGATCGGGCAAGTCACGCCGGTGCCGCCGATCCCACAGTAGCCCTGCGGATTCTTCGCCAAGTATTGCTGGTGATACGCCTCGGCGAAGTACACCGTCGGGGCTTCGTCGATTTCCGTGGTGATGGTGCCCAGGCCGGCCTTGCTCAGCTCTTGCTGATACGCCTGCGCACTGGCCTGCGCCGCCGTCAATTGCTCCGGCGTGGTGGCGTAGATCACTGAACGGTACTGGCTGCCGATGTCATTGCCCTGGCGCATGCCTTGGGTCGGGTTGTGCAGCTCCCAGAACATCTTCAGCAAGTCTTCGTATTTCAGCTTGGCCTGGTCATACACCACCAGCACCACTTCGCTATGGCCGGTCAGGCCCGAGCAGACTTCTTCGTAGGTCGGGTTCGGCGTGTAGCCGCCGGCATAGCCGACCACGGTGCTGACCACGCCATCGCGCTGCCAAAATTTGCGCTCCGCCCCCCAGAAGCATCCCAGGCCGAAGATCGCGAAGCCGACGTCGTCGATGAACGGGCCGAGCAGCGGGTTGCCGTTGACGAAGTGCGTTTCCGGCAGGGTCATCGGGGTTTCACGGCCGGGCAAAGCTTGTTCTGCAGTAGGAAGCACGTTTTTGTTCACCAGAATTTCCGAGCGCAAGACCATGAGCAGTCCTCTCGTCAGGTTGAGTTAACAGTAAAGAGTCAGACAGCCAGTGTGCCCGAGTGTTACAGCGCTGTCAGGCGATTGGCCCGCGAGGATAGCGTTTAAGCTTCTCGAGCAGCTCTGAACCGGGAATAGGCCGGTCGAACAGATAGCCCTGGCCGACGTCGCAACGGTGCCGACGCAGGAACGCCAACTGATCGGCGGTCTCGATGCCTTCGGCCACGACCTTGAGCTTGAGGTTGTGGGCCATGGCGATCACGGCGGAGGTGATTTCCATGTCGTCCTGGTTGTCCGGGATTTCGTGGATAAAGCTGCGATCGATCTTGATGATGTCGATCGGGAATTTTTTCAAGTAGCTCAGCGACGAGTAACCGGTGCCGAAGTCGTCCATGGCCAGGGTCAGGCCCAGGCTCTTCAACTGGTCCAGTTGCAGGCGGGTGTCCTCGGTGGCTTCCAGCAGCAGGCCCTCCGTCAACTCCAGCTCGAGCAGGTTGGCCGGCAGCTCTTCTTCTTTGAGGATCGCGGTAATCGAGGCCACCAGGTCCGGGTCGGAGAACTGCTTGGGCGACAGGTTGATCGCCACCTGCAGGTTGCCCAGGCCGGCGGCGCTCAGTTGCTTGCTCATGCGGCAGGCCTGGCGGGCGATCCATTTGCCGATGGGGATGATCAGGCCGGTTTCTTCGGCCACGCTGATGAACTGGTCGGGGCGGATCATGCCCTTTTCCGGGTGGTTCCAGCGCAGCAGCGCCTCCATGCCCAGCAAGCGGCCGCTGCGCAGGCACAGTTTGGGCTGGTAGAACACGTCCAGCTCGTTCTGGGTCAGGGCGCGACGCAGGTTGTTTTCCACAAACAGCTTGTAGCTGGCCTCGGCGTTCAGTGCTTCGGTAAACACCTGCACCTGGTGTTTGCCGTTGGCTTTGGCCTTGTGTAGGGCTAGCCCGGCGTTGCGCATCAGGGTTTGCGGGTCGCGGCCATGCAACGGCGCGCAGGCCAGGCCCACGGAGCCGGTGACGCTGATCAATTGGTTGTCGACGAACATCGGCTTGTCGAGGGTCGCCAGCAGTTGGCTGGCGACGAACTGGCCGCTCTCCAGGTCGGTCTCGTCGAGCAATACCGCAAACTCGTTACTGGCAAAGCGCGCCAGGCTGCCGCCGGCGCTGAGGCTGTTGCGCAGGCGCCGGGCCAGGCTGATCAGCAGCTTGTCGCCGGTCTGGTGGCCGAGGCTGTCGTTGATCCGCTTGAAGTTGTCGATGTCCACCAGCAACAGGCAGATCGGGCTGTCGCTGTCGCGGGCAAAGCGTTCGTCGAGGTTGCGGATGAACGCCGGGCGGTTGCCCAGGTTGGTCAGGTTATCGGTGTAGGCCAGGCGCTCGATGCGCTGCTGCGCCAGCTTGGTCTGGGTGATGTCTTCGTAGATGCCGATGTAGTGGGTCAGCTCGTGATTGTCGCCATAGACCTTGGAGATCGACAATTGGCCCCAATAGGGTTCCAGGTTCTTGCGCCGGCTTTTGAATTCACCCTGCCAACTGTTGCTCTGGGCCAGGCTCGATGGCGCGTCGAACAACAGCTCGTTGAGGTTTTCCAGCGCCGGCAATTGCGCCAGGCGATGGCCGTGGACCTCTTCGGTGCTGTATTGGGTGATCGCGGTAAAACTGGGGTTGACGTACTCCACCACGCCATCGCAATTGACCAGCAGGAAGGCGTTGGCGCTTTGTTCCACGGCGCGCTGAAACAGGTGCAGCGCGCTGGTGGCGGCACGAAGGTTGTGGTTGTTGATCACTTGCGCGAACTGATCCGCCAGCTCGCCGGCAAAGGCGATTTCGTCGGACTGCCAGACGCGCGTGTCGCCGCCTTGTTCCAGGCACAACACGCCAACGACCTGACCATCGACGCGGATGCTCGCGTCGAGCATTGCATGTGTGTCTTTGGCCTTTAGGGATTCGGCCATTTCGCGGGTGCGGAGGTCGGGCTTGACGTTGCTGGCGTCGATCGCACGGCTGGTTTGCAGGGCTTCGAGGTAGTCCGGAAAGCCGCTGGCGTCAATCGGCTCGGGCAAGTGGTGCTGCTGATCGGCGCGGTGGTACGCCGAGATCGGCACCAGGCGCTGGTCTTCGAGGTTCCAGATGCTGGCGCAATCGATCTGGTAGATGTCGCAGGCGCTGCGGGTGATCAGCTCGGCGGCTTCCTGCAGCGAATTGTTCGTGGTGTAGCGCTGGCGGGCGAGCAGCAGGATCAACGCTTGCTGGGCGCGCACCCGTTCCAGGTGCAGCAACTGTTCCTGTTGCGCGCGCTGGTTGAGTTCCAGGGCGATCTGCAGGCGGCTGTTCTGGCTTTCCAGGTCTGCCGTTGGCGTCGTCGACGGACTCTCGCTGAACACGCCGTCGACCACCATCAGGTAGCCCCGCAGCAGGTGGCGATTGTGTTGTTTGTAGGCTTCGCCCATTTCCAGCAGGCTCAGGGGGCCGTCGTTGGTGTGCAGGGTGTAGCGCACCAGGTAATGAGGGCTCTCGGTCAGTTGCTGCTGGATCGCATCGTGCAGTTGATAGCGCGCCTGCGGCTCCATCAGGCTGGCGTAGGGCGAGCCGATCAAGGCGCACAGTTCAACCGCCGGCAGGCCGAATGGGCGCTCGCAATTGGGGTCTAGGTAGAGCAGGGCCCAGCTTGCCTCATTCTGCCGCTCGAAACGCAGCATACCGAGGCGCGAAGGCACCGGTAATTGCGTCACTACCTCGGCCGCCGTCCGGGCAACATCGGGTTGGCTTTTCATGGGGAAGCTCACTTGAAAAAACGCACACGGCGCCGGGCTCTCGCCCTCTTTACTGTTGCCTGCCGCAAGGTTGCATCATGCAGGCCGGGCTGACAAGAGAGGATGAAGGCTAAGTGCTATATGGATTATATCGGTTGCGTAGGTGATTTCTGCAGTCGAGGCGACGGAAGGTGTACAAACCTGTTTATTTGTACAAAAAAAGCCCCGCCAAGTGGCGGGGTTGAGGAACGAGCGTGGCGCTCGGAAATCGATGCAATCAGGCCTCCCGGTTACCAGGGAGGCCTATCGCGGCTTACAGCAAGATGGTGCGGATATCGTTCAGCAGTTGGCTCAGGCGCTGCGTGAAGCGTGCAGCCGCCGCGCCATTGATCACACGGTGATCGTAGGACAACGACAGTGGCAACATCAGCTTCGGCTGGAACGCTTTACCGTCCCATACCGGCTGGATAGTCGCCTTGGAAACACCCAGGATCGCTACTTCCGGCGCGTTGACGATTGGCGTGAAGCCAGTACCGCCAATATGGCCGAGGCTGGAGATGGTGAAGCACGCGCCTTGCATGTCGTCTGCGGTGAGCTTTTTGTCGCGGGCTTTGGCCGCCAGCGCAGCAGCCTCGGCCGCAAGCTGCAGCAGGCTCTTCTGGTCGACGTTCTTGATGACCGGCACCAGCAGGCCATCCGGGGTGTCGACCGCAAAGCCGATGTGAACGTACTTCTTGCGAATGATCGCCTTGCCGCTTGGCGCCAGCGAACTGTTGAAGTCCGGCAGCTCCTTGAGCAGGTGCGCGCAGGCCTTGAGCAGCAGTGGCAGCACAGTCAGTTTCACGCCGGCCTTCTCGGCCACGGCTTTCTGCGCAACGCGGAAAGCTTCCAGGTCGGTGATGTCGGCCTGGTCGAACTGGGTCACGTGCGGGATGTTCAGCCAGCTGCGGTGCAGGCTCGACGCGCCGATTTGCATCAGGCGAGTCATCGCCACTTCTTCGGTTTCGCCGAAGCGGCTGAAGTCCACGACCGGGATCGGCGGGATGCCCGCGCCACCGGTAGCGTTGCCGGCAGCCGGGGCTTCCTTGGCCTTTTGCATCATGGATTTGACGTAAACCTGCACGTCTTCCTTGAGCACTCGACCATGCGGGCCGGTGGCCGCGACGGCGTTCAACTCGACGCCGAATTCACGGGCCAGTTGGCGCACAGCAGGGCCGGCGTGAACCTTGGCGCCGCTTGGCGCCGGTGCAGCGGCCGGAGCCGGTGCGGCCTCGGCTTTTGCAGCCGGTGCCGGAGCGGCAGCAGTAGGGGCGGCTTCAGCCTTGGCAGCCGGCGCAGCGGCCGGTGCTGGAGCAGCCGCCGGCGCAGCGCCTTGGACTTTCAGCTTGAGGATGAAATCGCCAGTGCCGACTTCGTCTTCCAGCTTGACCGCGATGCTTTCCACCACGCCGGCAGCCGGCGAAGGGATTTCCATGGAGGCCTTGTCGGACTCCAGGGTGATCAGCGACTGGTCGGCTTCGACGGTATCGCCGACCTTGACCAGCAGCTCGATGATCTTGGCCTTGCCCGACGAACCGATGTCCGGGACATGAATGTCCTGAACGGTGGCCGCAGCCGGTGCAGCAGCCGGGGCCGCTGGGGCCTCGGCAGCAGCAGCGGGTTTTTCAGCCGGCGCCGGTGCAGCAGCGGCAGCCGGGGCAGGGGCCGCATCGGCGGCGCCCTCGATTTCCAGCTCCAGCAGTTCGTCGCCTTCTTTCAGGCGATCGCCCAGTTTCACTTTCAGGCTCTTGACCACGCCGGCCTTGGGAGCAGGGATTTCCATGCTCGCCTTGTCCGATTCCAGGGTCAGGATGCTCTGGTCGGCTTCGACGGTGTCGCCGACCTTCACAAACAGCTCGATTACTTCACCTTCACCGCTGCCGATGTCAGGTACGCGAATGAGTTCGCTCACAAAAAGTCTCCTCAGCAGTCCAGTGGGTTGCGTTTTTCCGGGTTGATCCCGAACTTGACGATGGCGTCAGCCACCACCTTGGGTTCGATCTCACCACGGTCAGCCAAGGCTTCCAGGGCTGCCAACACCACGAAGTGACGGTCGACTTCGAAGAAGTGACGCAGCTTCTTGCGGCTGTCACTGCGGCCGAAACCGTCGGTGCCCAGGACTTTGAATTCCTTGGACGGGACCCACTGGCGAATTTGTTCAGCAAACAGCTTCATGTAGTCGGTGGACGCGATAACCGGACCCTTACGGCCAGTCAGGCATTCTTCGACGTAGCTCAGCTCAGGCTTCTGGCCTGGGTGCAGGCGGTTGTTGCGTTCTACGGCCAGGCCGTTGCGACGCAGTTCGTTGAAGCTGGTCACGCTCCACACGTCGGCGCCGACGTTGAAGTCGTCACGCAGGATCTTCGCCGCTTCACGCACTTCGCGCAGGATGGTGCCGGAGCCCATCAGTTGCACGTGGTGCGCTGCTTCCTTGGTGTCTTCTTCGAGCAGGTACATGCCCTTGATGATGCCTTCCTCGACACCGGCCGGCATGGCAGGTTGCTGGTAGGACTCGTTCATCACGGTGATGTAGTAGAAAACGTCCTGCTGCTCCTGGGTCATCTTCTTCATGCCGTCCTGGATGATCACCGCCAGCTCATAGCCGTAGGTTGGATCAAAGGTGCGGCAGTTCGGAATGGTGGCCGCCAGGATGTGGCTGTGACCGTCTTCGTGTTGCAGGCCTTCGCCGTTCAGCGTGGTCCGGCCGGCGGTGCCGCCGATCAGGAAGCCACGGGTACGGCTGTCGCCTGCTGCCCAGGCCAGGTCGCCGATACGCTGGAAGCCGAACATCGAGTAGAAGATGTAGAACGGCAGCATCGGCTGGTTGTGGCTGGAGTACGAGGTCCCGGCAGCGATGAAGGAGCTCATGGCGCCCGCTTCGTTGATGCCTTCTTCGAGGATCTGGCCCTTCTTGTCTTCTTTGTAGAACATCACCTGGTCTTTATCGACTGGCTCGTAGAGCTGGCCGACGGAGGAGTAGATGCCCAACTGACGGAACATGCCTTCCATACCGAAGGTACGGGCTTCGTCCGGGATGATCGGCACGATGCGCGGACCGACTTCCTTGTCCTTGACCAGTTGCGCGAGGATTCGCACGAAGGCCATGGTGGTGGAGATCTCACGGTCGCCCGAGCCGTCGAGGATAGCCTTGAGGGTATCCAGCGCAGGTGTCGGGATGTTGAAGCTCTTGGCACGGCGCTGTGGCACGAAACCGCCCAGTGCGGCACGACGCTCGCTCAGGTAACGGGCTTCGGCGCTGTTCGGCTCCGGCTTGAAGAACGGCAGGTTTTCCAGCTCTTCGTCCTTGACCGGGATGTCGAAACGGTCGCGGAACAACTTCAGGCTGTCGACATCGACTTTCTTGGTGTTGTGCGCGGTGTTCTTCGCTTCGCCGGCACCGGTGCCATAACCCTTGATGGTCTTGGCCAGGATGACAGTCGGTTGTTCTTTGTGGTTGACCGCTTCGTGGTACGCCGCGTAGACCTTGTACGGGTCGTGGCCGCCACGGTTGAGTT
>ERZ1463034.162-NODE-162-length-19705-cov-39.866005_pt1 | contig 19705 bp, 17 predicted proteins | sample MGYA00564480_ERZ1463034 | MGnify/ENA primary metagenome ERZ1463034 (study PRJEB39244, sample SAMEA3635122) | Helicobacter pylori | study: EMG produced TPA metagenomics assembly of PRJEB11511 data set (Assembly of a 5300-year-old Helicobacter pylori...
TGTATTGCTGTATTGCTGTATTGCTTTGGGTCAGTTGGAGACCCTTACGCTCAGGGTGTTGACCGATTGGTTCCCCACCCCAGCGCTCTGGTTCAACTGAACAACCCCTCGACTACCGGTGAAGGCCTGATCGCTGGTAGCGACCTGGCGGTTGCCAGGGGAGTGCTCGGTTGTGCCGGAGCCTTGCAACAGCGCCACGTTTTGCTGTGACAGGACGCTGTCGTCGATGCTTTGCGCCTGGGCACTGATGCTCAGGCGCACTGCGTTAATTTGTTGGTTATTGGCGCCGGAAGACTGGTTGACCCCCAGGATCCCGCTGCCATTGCTGAAGGCGTTGCCTTCGATGGCTGATCGCGGGTTTCGTAGCGGATCGATCCGGGTATTGAGTTGTTGATGATATTGGCCAGTGGCCTGTGCTTCAGTGCCAATGGCGATGGCCCGACCGTTGATTTGTTGCTGTTGATCGCCAGCGGCCTGGTTTACGGAAAAGTTGCCTTGATAATTCTGCCCAACACTGCCGATGACCGCCTGATCAACCACCGGGGCGTTCGAGTCGGCCAAAACCGCACAAGAGCAGAACATGGCTACTATGAGGAATGAGCGGGTCATCTCAGTGGTCTCCCGTCATCATGCGCAATGGAGCAAGACCTTGCTGGACGGCACCGGTGACCTGACCGCCTATACCGCTGGTGGCACCGCCTGAATGACCGGCACCCAAGCCTGCGGTTACCCCTCGATCGACAGTATTCAAGCCGCGGAGGGTGCCGTTGGGCATAAGCATGTGATTGATAGTTGCGCCGCTGGTGACAGTGGCGAAGTCACCGTCTGACAACTCACCATTGTTCAGTGCCCCCGTGACCCGGCTGGAAACGTTAGTGTTAACCGTGGTGGGATTCGGGTCTGGACGCATCAGTGAGCGGGTGGCGACGTGGGGCTGAACTGTGCGCTCCAGAACAATAACGCCATCGCCTGCATGTGCTGAAGGAATAAGGGACGCGCCGCTGACGCACCCGATGAATACGAGGCCAAACATGCCCTTTTCTAAACGCCCCATGACTGTTCTTCCTTAGTTGATGCGCTGGCCCTAATCAGCGATGCAAGAAAGAGAGCAGGAGCTGTGCCGCTTTTAATAGTGTTAGATAAATCAAAGGGTTGAGCGTGATAGCTCAAAGACTTTCAATGTCAGTGTAATGATTGTGAAACAGATTCAATTGGATAGAAGAAGCTGTGCATGAGGGCTTGAAGGCGATTACTCTCGTTGCCTGTTGTATCAGCGGCTTAACAGATTTATCGTTAAATCGCTGAACCGCTCTGGCTCGGGCTTTTAACGTGAGCGGGGTGTTTCATAAATGGACAATCAATACGGCGTATTGATCCTGGCGTAGCTTATTGCACCCTCAATAAGGCACTAACGGCGGCAAATACCTGTTCGCGCCGACTGTTCTGCTCGCCATTGATTACGCAGTACGGTTGTTGATTGAGATTCAGCCAATGCTGGCTGGCTGCAAAAAACGCCTGGCGTTCACTCAAGGTCGGCTGGCAGCGCTGACCGTCGCTGATCCAGTCGACTCCTTCTGGCGCCAATAGCACGTGTAAATCGTAATGGCGGGCTAATAGCTGTTGTTCGACCCAGCCAGGGCAATCGCCGAATAAAGTTTTGCTCCAGAGCATATTGCTCAGCAGATGGGTGTCGAGAATAAGCAACTCAGGCTGCCTCGCTCGAGCAGCGTCTTCCCAAGCCAACTGACCTTCTGCAATGCGCTGGATATCGGCGTAGCAAGTATCCCGGGCCTGTTGCTCGATGAAGTAGCGAACATATTCACCCACCCATTCACCGCCGAAGCTGGCTTGTATCTGGGCCGCGAACCAGCTTTTGCCACTGGACTCAGGTCCCGTCAGCACCAGCACTTTCATCGGGCTGCCACAGCCTGATGATTGCGCCATTCGCGCCAGCCCAGTAAGGCGATCAGCATAAATAGCGCATACAGTGCCGCAGTGAGGTACAGGCTCTTATAAAGGAACAGGCCAACGAAAATCACATCCAGCACCATCCACAGAGGCCAGCACTGGATGCGTTTTTGCGCCATCCATACCTGGGCCACCAAACTGAAACCGGTCAGCGCGGCGTCCAGCCAGGGTTGTGCTGCGTCGGTAAAGTGGGCCATTGCAGCGCCTAACGCCAGGCTGAGCAACGCGCCCAGTGCCAGACTGAACAACAGCGGACCGGTTCCCAGATACGTGATGACGCGACCCTGTTGCACTTCGCTTCGCCGGGTCCATTGCCACCAACCGTAAAGCTGCAACACGGCATAGATCATTTGCAAAAGCATGTCCGAGTACAGCTTCACCTCGAAGAAAACCCAAGAATAAAGCAGCACCATGACCAGGCCGATGGGCCAGCCCCAGGCATTCTGTTTCACTGTCAGCCAGACGGCGATCACGCCTAGTGCAGCCGCGAACAGTTCAAGCCCGGACATGACTACTCCTTAGGGGGCAACGAGTGGGAATCGGAGGGCGATTGTAAGCGGATAAGCGCAAGGCAAGGGGGATGGTTGTACAACAACGGGTGTGAGGGGGTGTGAGGCAGGGCACTTATAACAAGTGCCCTCATACATCCTGTGAGATAAGGTCTATACCCGGAACTGCCCCAGCAATCGATTCAACTGATTGCTCAGGTCCCGCAGGTGCACACTGGCTTCGCTGGAACGTTCCGCAGCGTAGGTGGTGTTCTGTGACAGACCAGCCGCCTGAGTGACGTTTTGATTGATGTCCTCGACCACGTGCGCCTGTTGTAGGGTCGCGCTGGCGATCGAGGCGTTCAGGCCATTGAGGTTGCGCAATGCCTGAGCGATCGAGTTCAGGCTTTCACCAGCCTGGCTGGCTTGCTCGATGGTTAACTGCGAAGCGTGACTGCTGTCGCCGATGACTTTGACTGCCGCATCGGAATGGTGTTGGAGGCGCTCAATCATCGACTGAATTTCAGCCGTCGATTTTTGCGTGCGTTGTGCCAACAGGCGCACCTCATCGGCTACCACAGCAAAGCCGCGCCCTTGTTCGCCGGCGCGGGCGGCTTCAATGGCAGCATTCAACGCCAGCAGGTTGGTCTGGTCGGCGATAGAACGAATCACCTCCAGGACACTGCCGATCTGTGTGCTTTCTGCCGCGAGGGTTTGAATAACGGTCACCGCCTGGGTGATGGTGCTAGACAATTGATCGATCTGGCGCAGGCTGCTGTCGATATTGATCTGCCCTTGTTTGGCCTGGGCTTCGGCGTCGCGCATTTCGCTGGCGGCCTGTTCGGCGTTTTTCGCGACATCCTGTACGCCATAGGTCACTTCATTGATGGCCGTGGCCACCAATTCCATTTGTTGCGACTGTTGCTGACTGTGAGATTGAGCCTGGCTTGCATTGCTGCCCAGTTCAGTAGCTGCCTGGCCCAATGCCGCAGCAGCTTCCAGCAATTGGCGAACGACCGTATGCATTTTTGTGGTGAAGGCGTTGAAGTGGGTCGCGAGCTGCGTGACTTCGTCATGACCGTGAGTATCCAGACTCCGCGTCAGATCACTTTCACCACTGGCGATGTTGGCCATGGCGTCGACGGCATCCTGTAATGGCCGGACAATGCTTCGGGAAATCATGACCACCAGCAGCGCCATGACCAGTGCAATGCTCAGGCCAGCTATGGATGCTTTCCATACTTGGCCGTAGAACTCGGCCTGCATATCGTCGATGTATACGCCGGAACCGAGTATCCAGCCCCAAGGCTCGAACAATTTCACGTAAGAGGTTTTCTCCACGGGTTCGCTGGAGCCAGGTTTCGGCCAGCGATAGCCGATGTGACCTGCACCTTTGGTTTTGGCGACAGTCACCATCTCGTTAAATAGAGCAATGCCATCCGGATCTTTGATGCCAGACAGGTCCTGGCCCTCAAGCTTCTGATTGACCGGGTGCATGATCATCACCGGTCGCAGATCGTTGATCCAAAAATATTCGTTCTGGTTGTAACGCAACCCGCGTACCGCAGCCTGGGCTTGTTGCTGAGCTTGTTCACGAGTGAGCTTGCCGGAGGTTTCCTGGTCGTGGAAGTACGAGAGGATGCCACCGGCGGCCTCTACAATCTGCTGGGTTTTTTCCGCTTTGGCGGCATACAGGTCAGTGTGGATCTGCTTGAGCATCAAAGCCCCAAGCGTCAACAGCATCAGCACAGAGACCACTAGGATCAGCCACAACCGACGGCTGATCGACAAACTGCGCAAGCTATTCATGAAACTCCACTCCTTCAAATATTGTTCTTTTTTTGCCGTGCAGCCGGATCAAAGTATGCACCACACGGGTCACGCTAGAGCGTTAATTCATCATGTCTGATAGGCTTTCGGCATTGTTCGACTAAACATGAGTGGCTCACGTGTTTTTCACGTTATGGCAATCATCATGTTGGTCCTGCGCACATAGCATGTCTTGTCTGCAATCGTATTGAAAATACTAAAGGGGCATGCCCAGAGCATTGCTTCATGGGGGAATGATGGATATTTGGACTGCCGCACAGGCGTTAATTCTTGGGGTTGTAGAAGGGTTGACCGAGTTTTTGCCGGTCTCCAGCACTGGCCACCAGATTATTGTTGCGGACTTGATCAATTTTGGTGGTGAGAGGGCGATGGCCTTCAACATCATTATCCAGTTGGGGGCGATTCTGGCGGTGGTCTGGGAGTTCCGACGCAAGATTATCGATGTGGTTATCGGGCTGCCTAAACAGTCGGAAGCGCAACGTTTCACGGTCAACCTGATTATTGGTGTCCTCCCGGCCATTGTACTTGGGGTGTTGTTTGCCGATTTGATTCACAAATACCTGTTCAATCCGATCACCGTCGCGACAGCTTTGGTGGTGGGCGGGGTGATTATGTTGTGGGCCGAGCGCCGCCAACATGTCGTGCGCGCTGAAACCGTCGATGAAATGACCAGGGTCGATGCCCTGAAAGTGGGTTGTGCTCAGTGTCTGGCGATGATTCCCGGCACCTCGCGTTCTGGCGCAACCATCATCGGTGGGCTGCTGTTCGGCCTGTCACGCAAGGCGGCTACCGAGTTCTCGTTCTTCCTCGCCATGCCAACCATGGTCGGTGCGGCGGTCTATTCGGCCTATAAATATCGCACGTTGTTTCAGCACGATGATTTGCCGGTGATTGCCATTGGTTTTGTGACCTCGTTTATTTTCGCCATGATCGCGGTTCGCGCGCTGCTCAAGTTCATCTCCACCCATACCTATGCGGTATTTGCCTGGTATCGGATCGCTTTCGGTCTGGTGATTCTGGCGACCTGGCAGTTTGGCTGGATCGACTGGTCCTCCGCGGCCGCTTAAGGATCAGACCTATGGAGCAACGCACGCAGTCTCAAGGAACGTCTGGACAGGGCAAGCCGGGCGCCGATGCACGCCGGCCTAAACAGTCGGTACAGCATGTTCGGCTCAAGCTCTTCATCCTCTTGGGATTGTGCGCGTTGCCAGGCTTCGGCGCACTGTCGATGGCAATCAGGGGCGTTTCGGCGATCCCGGCCAGCGGTTACGCAGTGATGAGCTTGCTGGCGTTCTTTCTCTATTGGCACGATAAAAACAGGGCCCGCAATGACGGCTGGCGCACGCCGGAGAAAGTCCTGCATGGCGTCGAGTTGCTGGGCGGCTGGCCGGGAGCCCTGCTGGCACAGCAACGCTTTCGGCACAAAACCCGCAAACTCTCTTATCAAGCCGTGTTCTGGCTGATCGTCATGCTGCATCAGGTATTCTGGATCGACCTCTTGTTTCTGCAAGGCAACTTCCTGGCCCGCCATTTCTCATGACACCTTCAAACCAACCTGTCGGATTTTGGCCAATTTGCTCACCACTGACTGATGCGAGCGTGTCAGCAGATCGCGCAACTCGTTGTCGCTCAGGGGGTAGGGTGGTGCCACGCTGATCCAGTATGCACGCGCCAGATAGGGCGCGGGGCGGATACCCGGCCGATCGACATAACCTAGAAAGAGCTCGGCACCTATCTTGAACGACAGCCCGGCGCCTGCCAGATCAAGCACGGCGAACATCTTGTTTGTGGCCACTGAAAACACTCGGGTGCCCCCCCATTTGTAATCCTCGCGAGCACCGGGCAGTTGCAGGCAAAACTGTGCAACTTGTTCAGGATTCATCCTCGCCTTCCTCTCTATCGGTGGCAGTCAATCATGACCGTGCAAGTCATCAGTGAACGCGCTGCTGATGTGATCAATCCACGCCCTCACCGCCGGAAGCATGCCGCGCCGCTGAGTATAAGCCGCTTGCAGGTGTCCTCCCGGCAGTGACCAATCGGGCAGCAACTGAATCAGACGACCGTCAGCCAATTCTTCACGGCAGTTCATCATCGGCAACATGGTTAGACCCAGGCCACTCAAGGCGGCGCTTTTGCGGATAGGGAAATCATCGATGGCCAGGCGCGCCTCAATCGCGACTTCACATCGCTCGCCGCTGCTGTGGACCAGATCGTAGTGAACCATCCGATCAGCCTCGATAGCGCCCAGTACCGGCAGGCTTGCCAGGTCCCGAGGTGTACTGATGACACGGCCGGCCAGCAACGTGGGTGACGCTACCAGAGCGGCGAGAGCCGGTGCCAGCTGGCGTACGATCAGGCTGGGGTCTTCATCGCCGATGTCGCGCACCCGTAGCGCGACATCAATGCCCTCATTCACCAGATCGACACGTCGATTGACCAGCAACATTTCCAGCTGGACCTGTGGGTGACTTGCCAGAAACGAGCTGATCACGTTGGCGAGATTCCAATGGGTCAAACCGACCGGGCAGGACACCCGCAGCCGCCCGCGAGGTTCGGCCGACAGTGATGCGACCGCTTCATCGGCCATTTCCGCTTCCAGCAACATAGCTTGGCAATGCTGCAGATAACGCTCGCCAACCGCCGTCAGCGACAGCTTGCGTGTTGTGCGTTGCAGCAGGCTCGCGTTGAGGCGGGTTTCCAGCTCGGCGATACGTCGAGACAGGCGGGACTTGGGAATGCCAAGCAAACGCCCCGCAGCCGCGAAACCTCCAGCCTCAACGACTTTTGCGAAGTAATAAAGATCGTTAAGGTCTTGCATACAGATGCCTCGACTGTTCTATACATAGGACAATCTATCGCATTTACGCTGACTAATCAGGAATTGGTTTGCCCTGTAGGATTATCCGCACTTGATCGCCCGGCGGCGATCCCTACTTGGAGAGCCCTATGAAACTTCTGCACCTCGATTCCAGCATCCTTGGTGACCACTCTGCTTCTCGCCAACTCAGCCAAAGCGTCGTTCAGGCCTGGCAGGCAGTCGAAACTGACGGCCAAGTGACTTACCACGATCTGGCCAGTGATGCGTTGGGCCATTTTTCCGCTGCCAGTCTTGCCGCTGCCGGCACGCCAAGTGAAGCTCGCAATGCTGCGCAGCAGGCTGACGTCGACCTGAACGAAGCCACTCTGCAGGAGTTCCTGGCCGCTGACGTGGTAGTGATCGGCGCGCCGATGTACAACTTCACCATTCCAAGCCAACTCAAGGCCTGGATCGACCGGGTGACTGTCGCTGGCCGTACCTTCCGCTACAGTGAAACCGGGCCTGAAGGCCTGTGCGGCGGCAAAAAAGTTATCATCGTCTCCACTGCCGGTGGCTTGCACGTTGGCCAGCCGACCAGCGTTGGTCACGAGGACCTGCTCAAGGTACTGTTTGGCTTCATCGGTGTGACTGATCTGCAATTCGTGTTCGCCCATGGCCTGGCGTACGGTGACGAACCACGCGCCAACGCAATGGCTTCAGCCCGTATGCACATCAGCGAAGCGTTGTTCGCCACCGCTTGATCGTTGCCCTGAACGGGGCAACACCGCACACCAGAAACTCTGCAGCCCTGCGTCATGACGTAAGGGCTGCAGGTTTTTTTGCGTTTGGCGCCAATCACGAGCGTCATTGCGACAAACCTTCATCTTTGACGATTTCCTTACGGGTAAGCGGACTGCAATCAAAGTAAGATTGCACTTATTAGTTATTGAACAGGCAAAAGGTCATTTTAGATCTCGTTTCATGTTTTTTAGTATGTGGCTCGGCTTATGCACTAGTTTGTCGAGCAGCTACTCTTATAGCTATCGGCGCCGGGAGCGCGGATCGGTGTAGAGCGCTGCAACCCGCAGCGGACTTCACCGTTCGCTTACTCGGATCTACAAAGGTGGGGCCTTGCGATGGTGCGTCTTTGTGCGGTTATGTTGGTATGTCTGCTTGGGAGCCTGATTTCGGTGCAAGTCGAAGCAGGTACTCACTGGAGCGCGGGATTTCATCGCCTGACGTTTCTTGATCCGCTGGATTTGCAGCCGATGAGCGCGATTGCGTTCTATCCATCGACTGACTCAAAAAAAATCAGCAAAGTCGATGGCTATCAGATTGCTGCCGGTGAAGATGCGACGATCGCCATGGGGCGTTTTCCCCTGCTAATGCTATCCCACGGCAACACCGGTACCCCGTTGGCGCTGCATGACCTGGCAACTTCTCTGGCGCGTAAAGGCTTTGTTGTGGTTGCAGTGATTCACCCTGGTGACAACTATAAGGACCACAGCCGTCTCGGTAGTCTTAGCAATTTATATGGACGGCCATTGCAAATATCCGAAGCCATCAGTGCTGCGCTCATGGACCCCATGCTTTCTGCTTATGTAGATGGGCGGCACGTTGGCGTGATTGGTTACTCCGCCGGTGGTGAAACCGCGTTGATCCTGGCGGGTGCTCAACCTGATCTGCAACGCCTGCGTAAATATTGTGCTGAACGTCCAATGGACCGCGATGCTTGTACGAGGCAGGGCGAGCTGATTGCTGATCGGGACGATTTACGTGCGGAAGCGGACCCACGTGTAGGGGCGCTGATGCTAATGGCGCCATTGAGCTTGATGTTTGGCCGCCATACCTTGGCTGACGTCCATGTACCCGTGCTGCTCTACAGCGGTGACGGGGATCAATTGCTGGCCCTGGACAAAAATGCCGAAGCCCTGGCGCGCAAACTGCCTCAGGCACCGAGTTTCAAGCTGTTGCCCGGGGCAGGGCATTTCGTGTTCCTGGCACCGTGTACGGATGAGCAACAAGTGACTACTCCAGGCCTGTGTACCGATGCCGAAGGTGTCGATCGAGTCGATATTCACCGCAGCCTGAGCGCCGACGCCGTGCGCTTTTTCAGTGACACACTGAGTCAGCCGAGTCCTGCAGGGCTGCAAACGGCGCATCAGGAGTGACGCGTAAGCGGCGAGGGTGATAGCGCTCGTCGCAACTCATAGAAACACTACTTCGAAAGGTCGCAGCAGGCGCTCCAGCACCGGGGTAGCTAACTCTGGTACCAGGCCCGTCTCGGGATCATCTTGCAGTTGGCTGGCGAATGCGTGCGCGGCATGCCGTTTACGGGCCACCGTCGCAGGGTCCAGCAAAATCTTGCGCGCACGTTGCCAAGGGATAAGGTCGTCCTCCGGTTGCGCCCAGTGCCAGGCCCAGATCGGTACTTCGTGGCATCGTGCTCCTGCGGACTCAACCGCTTTAGCAGTCGCGCGGCCCACCGCATCATGGTCGCAATGGCCGTCGTGATCCCATGGGGTGAACACCACGTCAGTTGTGCGCAGATAGCGTCGAATGAAATCGGTGAGTGCGTCCTCCTGTTTAGCGACAGCGTTATCGGTAAAACCGCCACGAATCCATTGCAAACTGTGCAGTGGCAGGTCCAGGCGATGCAGGGCTTCGGCGCTTTCTTGCGGGCGGATCACACGTAAACGCGCCACTGGCCAACTGCTTGACCCAGGGTGACTGGCGCTGCCGTCGGTCACCGAAATCAACTGAAGTGGCCTTCCCAACTGCGCCAGTTGTTGCATCAGGCCGCCAAAGCCCAGCACTTCGTCTATGGGATGAGGCGCAATGATCACGGCGCGAGAACCGGGCGGCACCAGCATGTGGGTGCTGATGACGGGCAGTTCGGCCAAGTGTTTAGAATGTTTCCAGGCATGGCGAGAGGCACCACTGCCCACGATCAGATTTTCGCTCACAGGTTTCACATCCTTGTCGGCGGATGGCCAACGCCTTGACTGCATGCTGGTTGCCCGAGCGCGGCCAGTAGAGGCCGCCCGGGTACAGCGTTCGTCTATGATTGTCAGCGCGTCTGTACGTCCTTGCCCAACGCCTGGCTCATGGTTGCTCTTCGCGTTGCAGTTCGAACAGCAGCAGGGAGCGCCCCGTGATTGTGTATTCCGTGCCGAATGGCAACTCCCCATGGCTATGGTTGTCGGGCTGATTGGTGTCTATCAGGCATGTCCAGGAGATGCCCTCGGGCACTTTGGGTAGTGTGAAATTGACTCCGTCGTGGTGCGCATTGACCACTAACAGCAGCGTGGCGTCCTGGCCGGGGCGACGAATGCCTGAGACTTGTGCGCGGCCGTCCATCAACATGCCAAGGCAGCGACCGTTACCGTCTTCCCATTGTTCAACGGACATCTCAGAGCCGTTTGGAGACAGCCAAGTGACATCCTTCACGCCGATTTCTTCATTGTAATTGCCGACCAGAAAACGACCACGGCGCAGGATCGGATAAGCTTGGCGCAGCTTGATCAGGCGCCGTACGAATTTCAGCAGCGACTTGCCGTCGTCATCCAGTTCCCAGTTGACCCAGCCAATTTCGCTGTCCTGGCAATAGGCGTTGTTATTGCCGTGCTGGGTGCGGGCGAATTCGTCCCCGGCAACCACCATTGGAGTGCCCTGAGCGAACAGGAGTGTAGAGAAGAAATTACGCATCTGCCGCAAGCGTAGCTCGTTGATTTCCGCATTATCGGTGGGGCCTTCGACGCCATGGTTCCAGGACAGGTTGTTGTTGCTGCCGTCCTGATTGTCCTCGTCGTTGTCTTCATTGTGCTTTTCGTTGTAAGACACCAGATCGTGCAGGGTAAAACCGTCGTGGGCGGTGATGAAGTTGACGGACACATAAGGTCGACGCCCGCGTTGGTTGAACATCTCGCCCGAGGCAGTCATGCGGCCAGCGAAGTCGGCCAACTGGCCGTCGTCGCCTTTCCAGAACGCACGTACGGTGTCACGGAACTTGTCGTTCCATTCCACCCAACCAGGTGGAAAACCACCGACCTGATAACCACCGGGACCACAGTCCCACGGCTCGGCGATCATCTTCACCTGACGCAGCACGGGGTCTTGGCGGCAGGCCACCAGGAAGCTGTGGCGTTCATCAAATCCGTTGTGATAACGGCCAAGAATCGTCGCCAGGTCAAAACGGAAGCCATCGACGTGCATCTCTGTCGCCCAATAACGCAACGAGTCGGTCACCATCTGCAACACGCAGGGGTGGCTGAGGTCGAGGGTGTTACCGGTGCCGGAATCATTGATATAGAGGCGTTTGTCGTCGGGCATCAAACGGTAGTAGGAGGCGTTGTCGATACCGCGCATCGACAGAGTCGGGCCTAGCTCGTTGCCTTCCGCAGTGTGGTTGTAAACCACGTCGAGGATCACTTCAAGGCCGGCATGGTGCATGTGAGCGACCATTTCCTTAAACTCGGCGATCTTATCGTGGGCCAGGTAGCGTGGGTCAGGGGCAAAGAAGGCGATGCTGTTATAGCCCCAATAGTTGGTCATGCCTTTCTGTAGCAGATGCTGGTCATTGACGAACGCGTGAATCGGCAGCAATTCCACCGATGAGACGCCAAGCTTGCGAATGTGCTCGATGACTTCATTGACCATGAGCCCGGAGAAGGTGCCGCGCAACTCCTCAGGCACCGCAGGATGGCGCATGGTGAAGCCACGCACGTGGGTTTCGTAAATGATGGTTCGGTCCCACGGCACACTGACCCTCTGGTCGCGACCCCAAGTATAGGCAGGGTCGATTACCTTACTTTTCGGCACGAAAGGCGCACTGTCACGCTCGTCAAAGCTCAGGTCGCCATCCGGGTGGCCGATGGTGTAACCAAACAGCGACTCAGACCATTTCAGTTTGCCAACCAGTTGTTTGGCATAGGGGTCGATCAGCAGTTTGTTGTGGTTGAAACGATGACCGTTCTGCGGGTCATACGGGCCATACACGCGGTAGCCGTAGATCAGCCCTGGGTGGGCGTCGGGCAGATAACCGTGAAAAATTTCGTCGGTATACTCGGGAAGCTCGATGCGTTCCAGTTCGACTTCGCCAGCGGCATCGAACAGGCACAGCTCAACCTTGGTGGCGTTGGCCGAGAACAGCGCAAAGTTTACGCCCAGACCATCCCAGTTGGCGCCGAGCGGGAAGGGCAGCCCTTCACGGATTCGCGACACAACAGTTTCTGGCTTTACGTCTTCTGGCTTTACGTCACTTTCATGGGCTTTTTGATTAGGGGCGTGTTGAACGTTCTCTTTCGGGGTCTTGGCGTGCGGTGTACTCATATTCATTCCTGACGTCGGATGATTTCTTGAAAGCGGTCAAAGCCGCCACCGCAGCTTAGGGCGCTCCGATGTATGTAGGTCACCTGTTAGAACTACCGCAGTCAATGGCCGGGTTTAAAGCGACTGCTGCGGTAGTACACGTTGCGGCACCCAGGAATATCAGGCCCCAGCGGGCTTGCCCGGCGATTTTGGTTTCTTCGCGGGCGTGGTTTTCGGTGTCGGGGGTGAGGTAGGCTTGGCCGCTGATTTAGAGGCGGCTTTGGGCGCAGCAGGCTTGGCATCGCCCGGACCGTCAACTTTTGGCAGCTTGGGCTTAACCGTCTTGCTCACGTCTTTTTTGTTCGGCGACAACGCCTCGGCCTCGGCCAGTTTGCGGGCCATTTCCCAATGCCGTGCTTCCTGACCGTGAGGTTTACCCTCGGACTCCCAGATTTGATAGGCAAAATCGCGGATTCGTTTTTCGTCGGCACTCATCTCGACACTCCTAGGTATTACGCAGTTTGAATAAACAGGTTTACAGAAAAACTCTTGAGCGCTGCGCTGAGCATCAGCGCGTTGTTAGTTGTAACTACTGTCCCTGAAAAAAGTCCCTTCCAGCAATGATCTGAGCCCTTGAACGGCAACATGACCTGCGTGTCGCCCCAACTGCTCGCATTGATCAATGGAGTTTGGGCAGTGCCTAATAGTTCACTGCTCACTCTGGGGACTACAACGATGGCACGGTGTCCGTCGATAACTCGAGCAAACGCCAAGACCTGATCGGCACACAGACCGACCACGCGCAAAGGAATATAGCTCCCCCGGCTGAAAAGCGCTGAGTGTTCAGCGCGCACATTCAGTACCTTGGTGATCAGGGCTTGTTTGATTCGCCCATCCTGCCAGTTTGCCAACAGTGCATCGGCGTTCAGGGTGTGTTCGAGAGCGTTTACCCGAGCGGCGTAATCCACGGGGCGACGGTTGTCAGGGTCGACCAGGCTGAAGTCCCAGAACTCAGTGCCCTGGTACAGATCAGGTACGCCGGGGACCGTCATGCGCAACAGCGTTTGCGTCAGGCTGTTAAGCGCGCCAGCGGTTGCGATACGGTTCGCAGTGGCGCCGACCGACTGGCGTAAGGCCAGACCCTCCGGTGCCAACAGCACGCGATTGAGAAAGCTCCGGCATGCGTTTTCATAAGGCTCGTTCGGCGCGCTCCAACTGCTCTGCAATTTGGCTTCACGCAGGGCTTTTTCCTGCCATGTCACCAACCGTTCGGCGTAGTCTTCGAATGCGTGCTCGGCTTCCATATTCAGCGGCCAACTGCCGAGCAGCGTCTGATAAAGCATCAACTCATCACCGGCGCTGATGCTGATATCTTCATCCTTGAGGGGGATCGCCAATTGTCGCCAACGCTCAACCTGTTCGGCATACCAGCCCGCGCATTCGCTCAACACTGCCAAGCGGGCGCGGCTGTCTTCGCCGCGCTTGTGGTCATGGGTGGCGGTCGCCAGAAGATTGTCCGGGAACGTCTCGGCGCGGCGGGTACAGGCTTCATGAAAACGGGTGGCCGGGGCACTGAAGTGCTGCGGGTGGAAACCTACGTCATTACGTGAGAGCAGTACCGCCGAGCGGTAGAAGGCGGTGTCTTCCACTGACTTGGCTGCCACGGGCGACGTCAGTTGCTGGAAGCGCACGCAGGCATGGCGATGAATCTTGCGTAAGCGGCCCAGTGGCAGTGCACGCCATGATTGACCCCCGAGCCAGCATTGCAGGTAATCAAGTACAGGCCAGTCGGCTTCGCTGAGGTTGAGTCGGGCACCTTCAAGGGCTTGCTGGAAGAATCGATCGTCTTCGGCCGAGCGTCCGCATGCGCTGATATAGGTGCGGTAAATCGGGAAGTTGACCACCAATGCCAATAACGCTCGACGAATAGCACCGTAGGTCAAATCACGGCTCATCAGGTCGCTACGGGCCACTTGCAGCATGGCTTGAGCAACGCTTTCGAAGTCCCCTGCCAGACTGCCCTGTAACACCAGGTTGCGCGCTTCCAGCACTTCCAGGTTGAAGTCGGCGCTACGTCCACTGAGACGACTCCACAACTCGCCTAGAGGGGCTTCACCTTTGGCGTCGTGCTGCAATAACGACACCTGATTCATGAACTCGTAACCGGTGGTGCCGTCAACGGTCCAATCCTCGGGCAGTTGTTCATCGGGACCGAGAATCTTCTCGACGAAGATGGGCAGGTGACTCAACGGCGCAGCAGGCGGACGCTGAGCCAGCAAGCCTTCTACCCGGCGCCGCAACTTGCGGCAGTAACCGCGCGGGTCGGCCAGCCCATCAATGTGATCAATCCGCAGCCCATCCACCAGACCCTCGCTGATCAGTTCGAAAATTTTGCCGTGGGTGGCTTCGAACACGGTAGGGCGCTCGACGCGCAGTCCGCCAAGTTCGTTGATATCGAAAAAACGCCGCCAATTGATGTCGTCTCCCGCAGTACGCCAACTGGCCAGCCGGTAGTGCTGGCGTTCCAGCAGCTCATGCAGGCGTTCAAAGCCCTCTGGCGTGCGCGAATCGAACTGTTTCAGCCCGTGGTCGATGGCCCGCTGGATACCCGTCTGTTGCGCCAGCGTCGCCAATTCTGCGCGCGCCTGTCGGGCTCGTTCGTACGCTTGCGGGTAGTGATCGAGTACCGCAAAGCGCTGCGCCAGTTCGCTCAGTTCAGGGTCATTGGCCGCGTTGAGCAACGGCGCATAGGTCGCCGGGTTGATGGGAAAGTAATGCTGATAATGCTCGACGTAAAACGCACCCTGCCCGGCATCGAAACGCAGGGGTATTTCGCCCGCCTTAAGTACGGTGCCGTAATCGCTGCTGAGAAAGGGCAGCAATAATTGACCTTCCAGCAATGGGTCCGGGGAGTGCCACTGGATGTCGAAAAAGTCGGCATACGGGCTGCGACGTCCCCATTCCAGAAGGTCGAGCCACCAGGGGTTGTCCGCACCGCCGACCGCCATGTGATTGGACACGATATCGAGGATCAGACCCATGCCCTGCGCACGCAGGGCACTGACCAGGCGCCGCAACGCCGGTTCGCCGCCCAGCTCCGGGTTGATGACGCGCGGATCGACCACGTCGTAGCCGTGCATCGAACCGGCGCGCGCTTTGAGCAGCGGCGAAGCATAGAGGTGACTAATGCCCAGTCTGGCGAAGTAGGGCACCAGCGGCACGGCGTCATCAAGGGTGAAGCCCTTGTGAAATTGCAGGCGCTGTGTGGCTCTCAGTGGTTTGAGTGGAGCGTTCATCGGTCCCGCTCCGCCGCTTCCTGGCGTGCTTGTGCCAGCAATGCCAGGCGTCGGATGGCACTGTCGCCCTCAAGCAGCGTGGCGCAGCCACCGGGTAGACGCCGACGCCAGTTGGGATGGCTATCGATGGTGCCTGGCAGATTGAACTGCTCCTCGACGCCCAGCAGATCCTCCATGGGCAGCAATACAAGCGGGGCACGGGTGTGACCAAGGTAGCGAACGCTGGCATCAATGATTTGATCGCTTTCGCTGAAGTCATCGCGGAAATTGGCTGCATCCTGACTCAAGGCCTGCCGCAGGCCTCGGCGTTCGCGTTGCCGGCTTTCGCGCCAGTTGCGTTCGGTCTGTTCGTCAATATGACCAAGCTTGCTGTTCCAGTCGATATCACGCTCGCGCCACCAGCCCGCAAGGGTGGGCAAATCGTGGGTGCTGGTAATCGCAAGCGCCTGATCGGACCATTGCAGAATGGGTTTGAAGTGGGCGTTGTCTTGTTCAAACAGCAGCACGCGCATGCCAAGAATTGCCCGCGCCGACAATCTGTCGTGCAAGCCGTCCGGAACGGTGCCGAGGTCTTCGCCCAGCACAATGACCTTGTGCCGCCAGGATTCCAGGGTCAACAAGCGCAGCAGGTCGTCGAACGGGTAGTTGAGGTACGCCCCTTCGCTGGGTGGCGAACCTACAGGTACCACCCAGAGCCGTTGCAGGCCCAGGACATGGTCGATGCGCAAGCCTCCGGCGTGGGCCAGGTTGGCTTGGAGCATCTCGATAAATGCGCGAAAGCCGTTGCGTTTCAAGCCATCCGGCGAGAACGCTGAAATGCCCCAACTTTGCCCGGAGCGATTGAGAATGTCGGGCGGAGCGCCAACGCTAAGCGCCGAAAGCAGCTCATCCTGCCGGCTCCAGGCTTGACTGCCGCCACCGTCTGCGCCTACCGCCAGATCGGCGATCAGGCCGACGCGCATTCCACTGCTGCGGGCCGCCACCTGCGCACGCTCCAGACTGCGCGCGATGAGCCATTGGGCAAATGCATGGAAGCTGATTTGCGCCCCATGACATGCGGCGAACTCCGTAATGGCGCCGCTCTGGGGATTTTTGAATTCGTCCGGCCATTCGCGCCAATCCTGACTCATGCCAAGCTTGGGGCATTCGGCCTGCAAGGCTTCGAAGCGGCAATGGTTCTCCAGTGCTTCGCCACCGCAATGGCGGAAGTGGGTGAAGTCGTCATACAGCGGGTGCGCTCCGCTGCAAAAGCTTTTATACAATGCATGCAGTAACGTCCACTTGGCTTGAGCTGCCCTTGGCCAGTCAATTAGTGGCAATGCCTCGAGACGCTCAAGCTCTGCGCCCAGTCCGGTCTCGTTGATGGCCATGCGCAGTGCTTGTTCGCCAAGAATGGTCTCGGGTGATGCATATAACGCATTGAGAAACAACCGGCTGGAAGGTGAGTAAGGGCTGTAGCGCAGGGTGTCGCAGGCAAACATGGCGTGAACCGGGCTGATAGCCAATGCATCGGCACCGCGTTCACCGGCCGCGCGGGCCAGGGCTTCCAGTGCCTGGATGTCGCCAAAACCACCATCGCCCCGACGACGTAGCCCATACAGCTGTACGGTCAGTCCCCAGGCGCGAGGGACGTCAGTGTTGGTCGCCATGGCCATGCTGTAGCAGGTTGCAGGCGCGACGGCCAAGGTCACATGTTGACCGGCAATGCGCAGTTGCTGATACCCCACAGGTGCCACGGCGGGCAGATGGGCTGTATCCGTCAGCGTTGCAGTGACGGTGGTGCCGTCTTCGAGGTTTAACACGAAAGGTGTTTTTGGCGCGAACCATGTCGACAAATCCAGCAGGCTGCCATGATCCAGCGTCAGCAGCGGCGGGACCGCGCTTGGCGTACTGGACTTGTGCAGGCGTTGCAGGCTGATGCAAATATCCTCGGCACTTTCGGCGGGGTAGCCCAGGCCGTCGAGTACCTTGCGTAGCGCCTCAGGGCTGACAGTTTGCAGCCGCCCGTTGGCATCGATCCAATCCACAGACAGCCCGGCCCGGGCAGCCAAAATATGCAGTTGCTCATTACTCATCCTGTTCCTCCAAAACATCAGTCGTTATCAGGCTGACAATGGCCGTGTAGGGGTTGAGGGTTCCCCGCCGGGAAAGTTCGGCCGCCCCAGGCAGGGTTTCATACAAAAGAGTGTCCCGATGAGCTGCGGCCAGCTTGACCGGGCGCTCGCCGAGGTTTAGGTCGATGCGCAAGACACTGCCGTCACCCATACGCCAGCGAGCCGTAAGGGCTCCTTCGTCCAGCACGTGAGTGTCCAGCGCCTGCGCACCTGACAGGCGTGGAATGATTTCGCGATGGCGAATGCTCAACAATTGTTGGTATAGCGCTAGCCAGCGTTGATGATCAATGCCTTTGTCCGTGTTCAGGTGCATTGTCTCGTAGGCGGGGCGCGATGCCTCGAACGTGCTGTGGGCATTTGGGTCGGGGATGCACTCACGCTGCTCTTCATCGGCAAATGCCGGGAAGTCGGCAAACTCGGCGCGACGGCCCTCACGCACGGCATCGGCCAACTCGTCATGGTGGCTGGTGAAAAAAAGGAAGGGTTCACTTGCGGCCCATTCATCGCCCATGAACATCAACGGAATCATGGGCGAGAGCAGGAGCAATACCGTGGCGGCCCGCAATGCGGGACCGGCGCTCAGTTGCGGCAGACGCTCGCCGAAGGCACGGTTGCCAACCTGATCGTGATTCTGCAGGAACAGCACGAAGGCGCTAGGGGGTAAATGCCCACTGGAGTGCCCTCTGCTATTGCCGTGGCGATTACTCTCGCCCTGGTAAACGAAGCCCTGGCTCAAGCAGCGGGCCAGCTTTTGGGTAGGTTCATGGGCGAAGTCGGCGTAGTAGGCATCGCTTTCTCCTGTCAGCAGAACGTGTAAGGCGTTATGACCGTCATCGTTCCACTGCGCATCGAAGGCTTGTTCCAGCAAGCTGGCTTCGTTGAATTCATTTTCCAGTGTCAACCAGACCTGTCGGGACGGGGCAATCTGCTCGCGAACTCGTCGGGCGAAGTCCTGGAGGAAGGTGGGATCATTGATTGCGTGTGCCGCGTCCAGACGCAGACCATCGAAGCGATAGTCGAGTAACCACATCAAGGCGTTATCAATGAAAAAGTCGCGCACTTCCTCGCGTAGGAAGTCGATGGCTGGGCCCCAAGGGGTTTTCACATCATCGCGGAAAAAGCCTTTGGCATACTGGCCCACGTAATTGCCATCCGGCCCGAAGTGGTTGTAGACCACGTCAAGTATCACCATCAGGCCATAACCGTGCGCGGCGTCGATCAAGTGTTTGAGCTGGTCGGGTTTGCCGTAGGTCGATTGCGGTGCATAAGGCAACACACCGTCGTAGCCCCAGTTACGCCCGCCAGGAAACTGTGCCAGGGGCATCAACTCAATCGCGGTAACACCCAGTGCCGCCAAACGGGGTAAATGTTTTTCGACTTCGGCGTAGCCACCCAGTACCCCCACGTGCAGTTCATAAATAACAGCTTCCCGCCACGGCCGTCCTAGCCAATCAGTGTGCAACCAGCAATAGGCCAAAGGATCGACGACAACGCTGGCGGAATGCACATCGGACACCTGGGCACGGGAAGCTGGATCAGGGACTTTCATTTCTCCATCGATGTTGTAGTAATAGCGACTGCCCGCAGAGCAGCGAGTCTCCAACACAAACCAGCCATTGTCCTGCGGCAACATGGTCAGCGACTGCCCGCTTTCGAACTCGACACTGACGTAATAGGCATCCGGTGCCCAGAGGGCAAACCGGGTGTGTTCAGGGTCCAGTAATACGGCGCCGTGGCGCCAGTTTTTATCCGTGCGCAGAGGCATCCGTTAACCCCTTTAATAGTGAACAGAAGCACCTACATTTTTTTTCAGCAGGTCTTGGTACAGATCGGCGTAAGGCTCCACGGCCTTATGCCAATTGAACGGAGCGGCCATGGCGCGGCAACGCATGGCATTGAGCA
>ERZ1463034.163-NODE-163-length-19621-cov-45.820147_pt1 | contig 19621 bp, 16 predicted proteins | sample MGYA00564480_ERZ1463034 | MGnify/ENA primary metagenome ERZ1463034 (study PRJEB39244, sample SAMEA3635122) | Helicobacter pylori | study: EMG produced TPA metagenomics assembly of PRJEB11511 data set (Assembly of a 5300-year-old Helicobacter pylori...
AACACCAACACCAACACCTGCTCCGGTTCCAGCTCCGGCGCCTGTCGCGGAGTCCGATGATCTCGATGATTTTGACCAGGATTTCGACCTGAGTCTGGATGATCTGGAAGAAGCCTCGCCTGCGATCATCAAAAACCCGGTCGAGTCGACGCTCGATGATGTGCCTGTTTTGGGCGACGATCTGGACCTTGATGCGCCTTTGGTGACCGACGCGTTGCTCGATGATGACCTGAATTTTGACGCGGTGTTGCAACAACAGACGGACGCCAGGAAAGCCCCGTCCGATGATTTGGCAGATTTCGACTTGGATCTCCCGGAAGAGCAGCCATCGTTGAGTGCCGAGGATGACTTCCTGCTCAGCCTCAAAGATGACCTGCGAGATCTTCCCGCTTTTGATGACGCTCCGACCCTGGATCAACCCGTCGTCGATAAGTCGTCTGCGGACGATCTGGAATTGCCGGCTGATTTCGACCTGTCGTTGGCCGATGAAATTGACGCTGAAGCAGCGCCCGATGCTTTCGATTCGGAACTCAACGACGTCAATGCCGAGCTGGATCGTTTGTCCCAGAGCCTTGAGCACCCACCGATCGCCAAGCCGTTCGAAGCCCCGGGCGTTACCGCAGAGGACGCAGCTCTCGCGGACGACGAGCCTGAGTTCGACTTCCTGGCGGGTACGGATGAGGCTGCGACCAAGCTTGATCTGGCCAGGGCTTACATCGAGATGGGCGACAACGATGGCGCCCGCGATATTCTCGACGAAGTGGTCGGCGAAGGTGATGAAACCCAGAAAACCGAAGCACAGGAGATGCTGGCGCGCTTGCTCTGAGTCGATGCTCTTGGTTTTACCGTATGACGACCGCCTTGGCGGTCGTTTGCGTTTATGGCGTTTGGCAGGTTCGTCATGGACGGTGTGGGGCATCCTCCCTGAGGCGTGCCCCCGGTGACTCAGGGTTTAAGTTGAGCTGGCCTTTTTACTCAGCCTTCCGATCAGACAGGTTGCAGAAATGGACGGAGGGGGTACGAAGAGGAAGTTTAATTTGTAGCGTTCAATGAGCGTGAGGGCGAGCAGTGGTACGGTTATGCCAACCAGAGTTCCTACCGCCAAATGAACGGACGCAGCCTGTACTCCGGCGACCTTCACTAGGATTATCCGTGCACCGCTGCCGGCCAGAACATGCATTAGATAGATCGCCATGGAGGACGTCCCTAAAAACATGAACCATTCCAGGCGAACTTTATCCAGGCACATGGACAACGACACAACAAACAGAATCGAGACCGCCGCGAGCATTAATGCCGTAACGCCGACGACGTCGTAGGTCAGTCCCAGTACGAAGTGAAAAATGTATTGCCCCGCCAGAAAAGCAATACCAAGGCCCATCGCCAATGCCTTGCAGCGCCGCTCGAAAAAATCCTTTATATCGTTGAATACAATGCCGAAGACAAAGAAAACGGTATTTCCGGCTATGTAATATACGATGACCCCTGCGTGCAGTTCTTTGCTGACCACAAACAGGACAGCGAAAAACAAGAGCAACAGTGCCGAATAAGCCTTGCTGACCAGCGAATAAATAAGCGCACTTAAAACAAAGATCCAGAAAAGAGCATACAAGAACCAAAACTGCGCCCTTGGATTCCAGGCAAAAGAAAGCACATCGAAATAAGAGGTGCTGTGGGTGGTGTAATTCGACAGTGCAAACTCAATACTGCCTTGCAACAAAGACCAGATAATGAATGGATAGGCGATGGTATCAATTTTGTTGACGATCAGTCCGCCCGCGCCACGCTTCGTGAGCGACTCGTAAAAGAACAGGCCTGACAGGAAGAAAAACAGCGGCATGTGGAAGCTGTAAATAATGCTGTCTACCATTCGAAATGTATAGGCATCGATAGGCAGCCCGGCACTGTAAACGCCTCTGGCGACGTGACCATATACAACTAAAATGATACCTATCGCTTTTGCGTAATCAACCCAATAGCTTCTGTCCCTCATCGTAAAAACGCCTGTGTAGTGTGGATGTTTACTGCTGGCGATCGGCAAACGCAAGCTTAGTCGGGTATCAGGTTTGTGCCAGTTCCCAGGCGCAGATAACCACGCCGCGGTCTCGTTGCCTTTCGTCCGCCAAACCGGGTCTTGTTTGGGCGTGGAAGGGCTCTGGAGATTGCGGCGTGTCCTGCGCATGGCACTGCAGGGTAAAGGGGAGAAACAGCAGAAAAACTACAGTGCTGCACTCAATCCAAGCAAACGTTCTACCCCGACAGGCTCCTCAGCCATCAGCGGGATTACGGCATAGCGGTGAGCATGCTCGTGGATTACATGATCAATTTCCTTGAGCTCATTTGTCGCCCGCTTACGAAGCAGTGGGGATTGGGTCTTGGCTGCCGCGATGCTGTTGTTGATCACCCAGGCCCAAGGCTCAATACCCGCCCGTCGCAGGTCGGCTTGCAGATTGGCAGCCTCTAGCACGGGGGTTGTTTCAGCCAGCGTGACAAGTAAGACCTTGGTTTTCTTGGGGTCTTGAAGCTGCATCATCGGCGTCGTGAAGTGGGTGTTGCTGCCTGCCATCTGCCGGGCGATATCGCGATGATAGGCACCGGTGGCATCAAGCAACAAAAGGGTGTGACCGGTTGGGGCAGTATCCATGATCACGAACTTCTTGCCAGCCTCCCGAATAATGCGCGAGAAGCTCTGGAAGACCGCGATCTCTTCGGTGCAGGGAGAGCGAAGGTCTTCCGCCAAAAGCGCTTTTCCCTGCTCATCCAGATGCGCGCCTTTAGAGGCCATCACTTGATCGCGATACCGCTGGGTTTCAACGTGAGGATCAATGCGACTGAGGGTGAGGTTTGCCATTGAACCGTCCAGGGTTTCTGCTAGATGAGCCGCCGGGTCGGACGTGGTGAGGTGAACGGGCAATCCTCTGTGTGCCAACTCGACGGCCACCGCCGCCGCCAGTGTTGTTTTACCGACGCCGCCTTTACCCATGACCATCACCAGTCCATGGCCATCAGCCGCAATGTCATCCACCAGGTCGCTCAAGCTGGGCGCATGAATCTCGGTAGTTGGAGAGTCAAGCGTTTCAGCCGCGCCGTCGTCTTCGCGTAACAACTGTTTCAGTGCATCAATCCCAACCAGGTTGAAAGCTTTCAGGGGGAGTTGATCAGCGGGCAACGCCTTGAGCGCGTCCGGCATCTGCGCAAGGGCTTCTTGTTCCCGTGCATATACTGCGGCAGCCAAAGGATCTTTATCAGCTTCAGTCCTGGGCAAAATCCCGTTGACCACCAGGTATTGCTGGCGCAGGCCGATACTCGCAAGTTCCTCGTGGGTGTGTGCAGCTTCGCGTAGCGTGGCGTTCTGGGCACGAGCGACCAGGATGAGTCGAGTCAGTGCCGGATCGGACAAGGCTTCAACCGCCTTGTGATATTGATCACGCTGTTTGTCGAGCCCCGCCAATGGCCCTAGACAAGAGGCATCGCCTTGACCTGCTTCAAGGAATCCACTCCAGGCGCCAGGCAGTTGGAGTAGGCGAATGGTGTGCCCGGTAGGCGCTGTATCAAAGATGATGTGATCATAGTCATGGAGCAACGTGGCGCTCACCAATAGCGCTGTGAATTCATCGAAGGCGGCGATTTCTGTTGTGCATGCCCCGGACAACTGTTCTTCCATGCCCTTTACGACATTGGCGTCCAGCACACCGCGTGCAGGCCCGATAATGCGATCTCTGTAGGCTTGGGCTGCCGCCTGCGGGTCGATTTCGAGCGCAGATAAATGAGCAACTGCGGGTACAGGGGTTATGCGGTTGCCAATGCTGATGCCAAATACCTGGCCAACGTTGGATGCAGGATCGGTACTCACCAGAAGTACGCGTTTCCCTCGTGCCGTCAGTTCCAGGGCCGCGGCGCAGGCAATCGACGTTTTACCTACACCCCCCTTGCCAGTAAAAAACAGAAAGCGTGGTGCGTTCTCGAGAAACTGCATGAGCGACTCCGTCAAGGTTCAAGTGGCCATGTGTGTCGCTCAGAACGTACGACACATGAAGGCGGTTGGCGATTTTATCGGGCTTGAACATGATCGCCTACAACGTGTGGTCTTCGCCATTGCGTGCAATACCGTGTACCCGACGTGCTAATCTTTTTAGCCTCTTTCATCCTCCCAGGTCGTGAATAATGAGTAAGTGGCTCGCATTGATGGTTCTGCTGTGCTCGTCTCCGGTTTATGCCGAAGAGGCTGTGCAACGCGACTTGCCGCTTAGCTATCTGGAACAGACCCAGCCAGGTTCGAACAATCAACCTCTGGTCATTTTCCTCCACGGTCATGGTGGTAGCGAGAATGACTTGTTCGGGCTGAGAGAATCGTTACCTGCCCGCTACACTTACCTGTCTGTTCGCGCGCCGATGACCCTGGCCGATGGCGTCTTCCAATGGTTCGACAAGACTAATCGCACCGGTGAATATGACGGCAACACCGCGCAGGTGAAAAACAGTGAGCGGCTGATCGCCGAGTTTGTCGTTGCGGCGATTCAGAAATACCGGACTTCGGCGAAGAAGGTGTATCTGGTAGGTTTTAGCCAGGGCGCAATGGTGAGTTACTACGTTGCGCTGCACCATCCGCAGGCTATCGGCGGAATTGCGGCGCTGAGCGGAACGATGCTGCCCTCTCTGCGCGCTGAAGTGGAACCGGGCAAGCCTCTGGGAATGCCGGCCACGTTCATCGGTCATGGCACTTCCGATGGGACATTGCCCTTCGCTTTGGCTATCGAGGCGGATCGACTCTTGAAGGGTGGTTCGGTCACGGTGCAGTTTCATGCCTATCCCGGCTTGGGGCATTCGATCAATGAAGCTGAAGTGGCCGACCTCAAGCATTGGCTGGAACAGATGAATCGCGGCGCTTGAGCACCTTAATGTTACTTTTTTGCAAAAAATAGGGTGGCGAAAAAAGAGCGACCAGATAGCGCGTGAGGAGGTTGTTGGGTTGCTGGCTGGCAAACCGCTGTTTCTTCGATGGCCACGGAGCGCTCTATAAAGGAAGGCTGGCCTGCGTGGTACTCAGCTTTCAGGTGCGTATAATGGCCGCCACTGCGAAAACGATATTGGCGTAACAAATTGAAAAATATGACCACTGCGGCAGCCGAGATGGCTGCCGCCGGCTTTTCCAGAATCGCATTAGGCGTCGAGTATAAAGGTTCGCGTTATTGCGGATGGCAGCGCCAGGCTTCCGGCGTACTGACCGTTCAGGAAACCCTTGAGAACGCATTGTCCAAAGTTGCTGCGTCCCCCGTCTCATTGTTGTGCGCCGGGCGTACCGATGCGGGTGTTCACGCCTGTGGGCAAGTGGTGCACTTCGATACTCAGGCCGAAAGGTCGCTGAAAGCCTGGGTCATGGGCGCCAATATCAATTTGCCTCACGATGTCAGCGTGACCTGGGCCCAAGTCATGCCGGCGCATTTTCATGCGCGGTTCAAGGCGATTGCCCGTCGTTACCGCTACGTCATCTACAACGATCCGATTCGGCCGGCGCACTTGGGCCAGGAAATCACCTGGAACCACCGCCCGCTGGATGCAGAGCGCATGGCGCTGGCTGCTCAGTACCTGGTCGGCACCCATGATTTCAGTGCGTTTCGTGCCGGGCAATGTCAGGCGAAGTCACCGATCAAGCAGCTGCATCACCTGCGGGTGACGCGTCACGGTCAAATGATCGTCATCGACGTTCGCGCCAACGCCTTTTTGCACCACATGGTGCGTAATATCGCCGGCGTGTTGATGACCATTGGCACCGGTGAGCGGCCAATCGAATGGGCCGGGGAAGTACTGGAGAGCCGGGTCCGTCGGACCGGTGGCGTGACCGCGCACCCGTTCGGGCTTTACCTGGTGAAAGTGGAATACCACGATGAGTTTGCCCTGCCGGAACGTTACGTCGGCCCGCACTTCTTGACCGGCTTCTCTGAACTTGGCGGCTGACGCCCGGAAAAGCATTTGCTAACATCCGGGACTTTCCCGAACAAGGCTTGAGGTTTTCACTGCATGTCAGGCGTTCGCAGCAAGATCTGCGGGATTACCCGTATAGAAGACGCGTTGGCCGCGGTTGATGCCGGGGCCGATGCCATCGGCTTTGTGTTCTACGCCAAAAGCCCTCGTGCCGTCAGCGTCGAGCAGGTGCGTGCAATTATTGCTGCCTTGCCACCGTTTATTACCACCGTCGGCTTGTTCGTCAATATCAGCCGTTGCGAGCTCACCGAGATACTGGAAATCGTACCTCTGGATCTCTTGCAGTTTCATGGCGACGAAACGCCCGAAGACTGTGACGGCTATCATCGACCTTACATCAAGGCGTTGCGCGTGCAGGCGGGTGACGACATCGCCGCCAGTTGCCGGGCCTATTCCAGGGCCAGCGGTATCCTGCTCGATACTTATGTTGCCGACGTGCCGGGCGGCACAGGCGAAGCGTTTGACTGGTCGTTGATCCCGCACACGCTGAGCAAACCGATTATTCTGGCGGGCGGTTTGACGCCAGACAACGTCGCGCAAGCCATCGCTCAGGTCCGACCTTATGCGGTGGATGTCAGCGGCGGAGTTGAAATGAGCAAGGGCATCAAGGATCACGACAAGATCCGTGCGTTCATGCACGCGGTGCGGGGTTCTTGATCCGCCCGTTGACAGGTTGTTTGCCTGATGTGACGGTTAGTGTTTAGCCACCGTCCATAAGCCTGGCGTAGCGATAAGCGCGCGGGTCGACATTGAATAAGCGACGACGCTGATGCGCGTCGTCACAATGGCGAGTGACGAGGTTCGGTTCAGGCAGGTCCGGCGGTATGCCGATCCCTGAAGTGCTTGTCGCCGCTGTACACATGAATTAGCTCAAGGGCATACGCGGGACTGTGAATCGCTAGCGCGATCGAGTCACCGGTACTGGAGAAAGAAAGCATGAGCAACTGGTTGGTAGACAAACTGATCCCTTCGATCATGCGTTCCGAGGTGAAAAAAAGCTCGGTACCAGAAGGGCTTTGGCATAAGTGCCCGTCTTGTGAAGCGGTGCTTTATCGTCCGGAACTCGAAAAGACCCTGGACGTCTGCCCCAAGTGCAATCACCACATGCGCATTGGCGCGCGTGCTCGTCTGAACATCTTTCTCGATGTGGAAGGGCGTGCAGAGCTGGGCGCCGACCTTGAGCCAGTGGATCGACTGAAGTTTCGCGACAGCAAGAAGTACAAGGACCGCCTGGTCGCTGCGCAGAAGCAGACCGGCGAGAAAGATGCACTGATCTCCATGAGCGGCACGCTGCTCGGGATGCCCGTCGTGGCCTGCGCGTTTGAATTCTCGTTCATGGGCGGCTCGATGGGTGCCATTGTCGGCGAGCGGTTTGTCCGCGCGGCCAACTACGCACTGGCAAATCGCTGCCCAATGGTCTGCTTCGCTGCTTCCGGCGGTGCGCGGATGCAGGAAGCGCTGATTTCCCTGATGCAAATGGCCAAGACGTCAGCGGTATTGGCGCGTTTGCGCGAGGAAGGCTTGCCGTTTATCTCGGTCCTGACCGACCCGGTCTACGGTGGTGTTTCCGCCAGTCTGGCGATGCTGGGCGACGTGATCATTGCCGAGCCTAAAGCGCTGATCGGCTTCGCCGGTCCTCGTGTGATCGAACAGACTGTGCGTGAAAAACTGCCAGAAGGTTTCCAACGCAGTGAGTTCCTGCTGGAACATGGCGCTATCGATTTGATCGTTCCGCGTCAAGAACTGCGTCCGCGTCTGGGTAATCTGCTGGCCCAAATGATGAACTTGCCGACACCTAAATTCATCGCCGCACCTTTGGAACCGATCATCGTTCCGCCGGCACCGGCCACTGTATGACCCTGCGTACCTTGGGCGACTGGCTCGCTTACCTTGAGCAACTGCATCCATCGGCCATCGATATGGGGCTGGAGCGTTCGCAACAAGTGGCGGGCAAGCTGGGATTGACCCGGCCGGCACCCAGGGTGATCACAGTTACAGGGACCAACGGCAAGGGGTCTACCTGCGCGTTCATTGCTTCATTGATGCAGGCGCAGGGGCTCAAGGTGGGTGTTTACAGCTCGCCGCACTTGTTGCGTTACAACGAACGGGTGCAGGTCCAGGGTGTTGAAGCCACCGATAGCCAGCTGTGCGAGGCCTTCGCGGCGGTAGAAGCCGCTCGCGGTAACATCTCCCTGACCTACTTCGAAATGGGCACGCTCGCGGCGTTTTGGCTGTTCGAGCGTGCGGCGCTGGATGCGGTGGTCCTTGAAATAGGCCTCGGTGGACGTCTGGATGCGGTGAACCTGATCGATGCCGATTTGGCCGTGATCACCAGTATTGGCGTTGATCACGCTGACTGGTTGGGTGATACCCGAGAGTCGGTCGCCTTCGAAAAGGCCGGGATCTTTCGTCAGGGGCGTCCAGCCCTGTGCGGCGACCTCGACCCTCCCGCGCCATTGCTCGAACGCGTCAAGGCGCTTGGTTGCCCGTTCCTGTTGCGCGGTCGTGATTTCGATCTGGCGGTGACCGACAGTGACTGGCATTGGCAGGGGCATGATGCGCGCGGCCGATTGGTTGAATTGCACCACTTGCCGCTGCTTGACCTGCCGATGGAAAATGCCGCATTGGCGTTGCAGGCTTATCTGCTGCTGGATCTTCCCTGGGTGCAGGAACACATTAGTGCAGCCTTGAGCAGCACGCGGTTGACCGGTCGTCTGGATCGGCGCCAGATCAACTGGCATGGCAAGCCACTGAAGCTTTTGCTGGATGTCGGCCATAATCCTCATGCGGCACACTATCTGGCGCAGCGGCTGGCAAGTCGGCCGCTGGCTGGTAAACGCCTGGCAGTTTTCGGATTGCTGGCGGACAAGGATCTCAAGGGCGTACTGGCCGAGCTGGCTGGCAGCGTTCAGGAGTGGGCTGTTGCACCTTTACCGACGCCCCGTAGCTGTTCGGCTGGCGAGTTGCAGGCCGCGCTACAGAACCTTGGCGCAAGCGTGACGTCTTATCAGAGTGTCGCACTGGCGCTGGAAGGGCAGTGCGATCAAGCGACAGCCGAAGATGAAATTCTGTTGTTCGGATCATTTTATTGCGTCGCCGAGGCCTTGGAATGGCTGGCCCGGCGCGCCAAGGAGGACATTGCAAATGGCTTTGCTGGATAACGTGTTCAAGCAGCGGATGGTCGGTGCACTGGTATTGGTTGCATTGGCGGTGATTTTTTTGCCGATGTTGTTCTCGCGCCAGGATGAAACGCGTCGCGTGTCGGTCGATGTGCCCGCCACGCCGCAAACACCGGCAACGCCTCAAGTGCAGGTCGACCCCGTAGCGGTTCCAGAGCCTCAGTCGTTGCCGCAGGAGCCTGTGCCGACGGACGAAGACCTTGCTCAGCCCAAGGCCTCTTCAGTGCCTGTGCCAATAACCACTGTGACCCCGTCGGTCGCGACCACGCAGCCAGTCCCGGCAGTCAAGCCGGCAGCGGCTCAGGCGCCCGCCAAACCCGCTGCGGACCCCAGTCGTGTGGATGCCAATGGCCTGTCGGTCAGTTGGTCGGTGCAACTGGCCAGTCTGTCCAATCGCGCCAGTGCCGACACGTTGCAGAAAAGCCTGCGTGCTCAGGGTTATAATGCTTATATTCGGTCCTCGGACGGCTTGAACCGAGTGTTTGTCGGGCCGCTGATTGAGCGTGCCGAGGCTGATCGTTTGCGTGATCAGTTGAGCAAACAGCAGAAACTCAACGGTTTGGTGGTGCGCTTTCAGCCTGAGCGAAATTGAGTCCGTCATCTAATCGGTAATAGCTGCTTACGGGCGGGCTGGTGCTCTGCTAAAATACGCCGCCTTATCCGTCCGTAGGCTTCAACGTGCCATTTACCCCGGTTGATTGGGCGATCATTGCGATCATTGCCATCTCCGCCTTGATCAGTTTGAAACGCGGCTTCGTCAAGGAAGCATTGTCGTTACTCACCTGGATCATTGCCGGTGTTGTTGCCTGGATGTTCGGCGGCTCGCTTTCGCAGTACCTTGTCAGTTACATCGAGACACCTTCAGCTCGCGTGATTGCCGGCTGCACCATCCTGTTTGTCGCCACCTTGCTGGTAGGCGCCATGGTCAACTTTCTTATCAGCGAACTGATTCGCGTCACCGGGCTTTCCGGGACCGATCGTTTTCTGGGTATGGTCTTCGGCGCTGCGCGCGGAGGCTTGCTAGTGGTTGTCGCGGTCGGGCTGTTGAGCCTGGGCCCCGTACAGCAAGATCAATGGTGGCAGCAGTCTAAACTGATGCCACAATTTCTATTGGTCGCTGACTGGTCGAAAAACCTGATTCTCGGGTTGTCCAGCAAGTGGCTAGCCAGCGGTATCAGCGTACCCGCTGATCTCCCGTTCAAGGAACACCTCCTGCCGTCAACAATGCCGCAAGAAGTGTTCGGTAAATCCAGTTCCACTAAGTAGGGGTTGCGTCGCATGTGTGGCATCGTCGGTATCGTCGGTAAGTCGAACGTCAATCAGTCGCTGTATGACGCGCTAACCGTCCTCCAGCACCGCGGCCAGGACGCTGCCGGTATCGTAACCAGCCATGGCGGCCGGTTATTCCTGCGCAAGGATAATGGGTTGGTCCGTGATGTGTTCCACCAGCGCCATATGCAGCGCCTGGTAGGTCACATGGGTATCGGCCATGTGCGCTATCCCACCGCAGGCAGCTCGACTTCGGCCGAAGCTCAGCCGTTTTACGTCAACTCGCCGTATGGCATTACTCTGGCGCACAACGGCAACCTGACCAACGTCGAGCAATTGGCCAAGGAGATTTACGAATCTGACCTGCGCCACGTCAACACCAACTCCGATTCGGAAGTGTTGCTCAACATTTTTGCTCACGAACTGGCCCAGCGCGGCAAGTTGCAGCCGACAGAAGAAGACGTCTTCGCGGCCGTGACCGATGTGCACCACCGTTGCCGTGGCGGATACGCCGTGGTCGCCATGATCACTGGCTATGGCATCGTCGGTTTCCGTGACCCGCATGCCATACGTCCTATCGTCTTCGGTCAGCGTCATACCGACGAAGGCGTCGAGTACATGATCGCTTCCGAAAGCGTTGCGCTGGATGTGCTCGGTTTCACACTGATCCGTGATCTGGCGCCGGGCGAAGCGGTCTACATCACCGAAGACGGCAAGCTGCACACTCGCCAGTGTGCGACCAACCCGCAATACGCACCGTGCATTTTCGAGCACGTTTATCTGGCGCGTCCAGACTCGATCATCGACGGCGTCTCGGTGTACAAGGCGCGTCTGCGCATGGGCGAGCGGCTGGCGGACAAAATCGTGCGCGAGCGCCCTGATCACGACATCGACGTGGTCATCCCGATTCCTGACACCAGCCGTACCGCAGCGCTCGAACTGGCCAATCGCCTGGGCGTGAAGTTCCGCGAAGGTTTCGTCAAGAACCGTTACATCGGTCGCACGTTCATCATGCCGGGGCAGGCTGCGCGGAAAAAGTCCGTGCGCCAGAAGCTCAACGCTATCGACCTGGAATTCCGTGGCAAGAACGTGATGCTGGTGGATGACTCCATCGTGCGTGGTACCACCTGCAAACAGATCATTCAGATGGCCCGTGAAGCCGGGGCCAAGAACGTGTACTTCTGTTCTGCGGCACCGGCTGTGCGTTACCCGAACGTCTACGGCATCGACATGCCGAGTGCTCATGAGCTGATCGCACACAATCGTACGACGCAGGACGTTGCGGACCTGATCGGCGCCGACTGGCTGATTTATCAGGACCTCAGTGACCTGATCGATGCAGTGGGCGGCGGCAAGGTCAAGATCGCAAACTTTGACTGCGCGGTATTTGACGGCAAGTACGTGACCGGCGATATCGACGAGCATTACCTGAACAGGATCGAGCAGGCGCGCAACGACGCCTCCAAGGTCAAGACTCAGGCGGTCAGTGCCATTATCGATTTGTACAACAACTAAGAAGGGGTAGGCGGCATGGCTCACGAATGGGATGCAGGCCGGCTGGACAGTGATCTCGACGGCGTGGGTTTCGACACCCTTGCCGTGCGTGCCGGTCAGCACCGCACGCCGGAAGGTGAGCATGGCGATCCTATGTTCTTCACGTCCAGCTACGTGTTCCGCACTGCCGCCGATGCGGCGGCGCGGTTCGCCGGTGAAGTGCCGGGCAACGTCTATTCGCGTTATACCAACCCGACCGTGCGTTCTTTCGAGGAGCGTATTGCCGCACTCGAAGGTGCTGAGCAGGCCGTCGCCACCGCCACAGGCATGGCGGCGATCCTTGCTGTAGTGATGAGCTTGTGCAGCGCCGGTGATCACGTGCTGGTGTCGCGCAGTGTGTTCGGTTCGACCATCAGCCTGTTCGAGAAGTACTTCAAGCGCTTCGGTGTCGAAGTCGACTATGTTCCGCTGGCCGATCTGTCTGGCTGGGATGCAGCGATTAAGGCCAACACCCGGTTGCTGTTCGTCGAGTCGCCGTCAAATCCTCTGGCCGAGCTGGTGGATATCGCTGCACTGTCCGAAATTGCGCATGCCAAAGGCGCGATGCTGGTAGTCGACAACTGTTTCTGCACGCCTGCGCTGCAACAGCCTTTGTTGTTGGGCGCCGACGTGGTCGTGCATTCGGCGACCAAGTTCATCGACGGCCAGGGCCGTTGCATGGGCGGTGTGGTTGCTGGTCGTAGCGAGCAGATGAAAGAAGTAGTGGGATTCCTGCGGACCGCCGGGCCGACGCTGAGCCCGTTCAACGCCTGGATCTTTCTCAAGGGCCTGGAAACCTTGAGTCTGCGTATGCGCGCTCATTGCGCCAGCGCCCAGATTCTGGCCGAGTGGCTGGAACAGCAGGACGGCATCGAAAAGGTTCATTACGCAGGCCTCAAGAGCCATCCACAGCATGCCTTGGCGCAACGTCAGCAAAAGGGCTTTGGTGCGGTGGTGAGTTTTGAAGTCAAAGGCGGCAAAGAAGGCGCCTGGCGCTTTATCGATGCTACGCGGTTGATTTCGATCACCGCCAACCTGGGCGACAGCAAAACCACGATCACCCACCCGAGCACCACTTCTCACGGGCGTCTGGCGCCGCAAGAGCGGGAAGCTGCCGGGATTCGTGACAGCTTGATCAGGGTTGCGGTGGGTCTCGAAGACGTTGCTGACTTGCAGGCGGATCTGGCACGCGGGCTGGCGGCTTTGTGAGTGAGTGGGCGGTGGAAGCGGCCCCAGCCAGCAATGGCCGGGTCGCGTTGGTCACAGGGGCTGCTCGCGGTATCGGTCTGGGCATTGCCGCCTGGCTGGTCAGCGAAGGCTGGCAGGTGGTGTTGACGGACCGGGATCGTGTTCGTGGTTCGAAAGTGACCAAGGTGCTTGGCGAAAACGCCTGGTTCATTGCCATGGACGTGTCCAGTGAAGAGCAAGTGGCGCTGTGTGTGGCTGAAGTGCTGGGGCAGTTCGGTCGCCTTGATGCGCTGGTGTGCAATGCGGCCGTTGCCGATCCACACAATGCAACACTGGAAAGCTTGAGTCTTCATGACTGGAATCGGGTACTGGCCGTCAATCTCAGTGGGCCGATGCTGCTGGCCAAGCATTGCGCGCCTTACCTGCGCGCTCACGGTGGCGCCATCGTCAATCTGACCTCGACCCGTGCCACACAATCGGAACCGGACACAGAGGCCTACGCAGCGAGCAAGGGCGGCCTGCTGGCGTTGACCCATGCTCTGGCCATCAGTTTGGGGCCGGAAATTCGTGTAAACGCTGTCAGCCCTGGCTGGATCGATGCCCGTGATCCGTCAGTGCGGCGTGCAGAGCCTTTGTCCGATAGCGACCATGCCCAGCACCCGGTGGGCAGGGTGGGGACGGTTGAAGACGTGGCTGCGATGGTGGTCTGGCTGCTGTCGAAAAATGCAGGGTTCGTCACCGGCCAGGAGTTTGTGGTCGATGGCGGCATGACCAGGAAGATGGTTTATCAGGATTGAGGTTTTCAGCGAAAGCGCTGCATCAAACCGGCATGACCTGAATGTGCCGATCTGTTCGCGGATAGATACGCTCCCGCAAATGTGATTCGGTAAAACGATGTCAGACGATTGATTCAAAATGGTACTTTTCAAAAAAACTTCAAGCAGGGTATTGACTTAGGTTCGATACCTGCGTAAATTTCGCGGCCTCAACGAAGCAAAGGGTGATTAGCTCAGCTGGGAGAGCAGCTGCCTTACAAGCAGCGGGTCGGCGGTTCGATCCCGTCATCACCCACCATTTATTGAGTGTTCTTTAACGAGAACAGGACGAAAGTCCACCGACAAGCAGCGGTAGTTCAGTCGGTTAGAATACCGGCCTGTCACGCCGGGGGTCGCGGGTTCGAGTCCCGTCCGCTGCGCCATATTTTTCAGATTGGGTTCGCCCGGTCTGAGACTGGAAAGCCGCAAGGTTGATCAGTCAGGGTTACAACGAAACAGGCTCTCGAAGGCCCGTTTCAAATGAGTTCATCGGGTGCAAGCTCGAGCGACAAGCAGCGGTAGTTCAGTCGGTTAGAATACCGGCCTGTCACGCCGGGGGTCGCGGGTTCGAGTCCCGTCCGCTGCGCCATATCCCGCTTCAAGGCCCTTGAACTCCTTGAAGCAAACAAACAAGCGACCTTAGGGTCGCTTTTTTGCGTCCGTCATTTTACAGGACGCCATCGCCATCGCCATCGCCAGCACTCACGCGGTGAGCGCTTCTGTTTCTTCCATGCTCCGGGATTAGGTTATGCTCGAAGCGTGAAGGCGTTTTGGCATCGGTTGCGGCCTTGGTGGGGTGAAAGGGAGTGACTCATGGAGTCTCCAGGCAGTATTCGCAGGGCGCAGTCATTCGCTTCCGATACACGAGAGGCGGTGCGTGAGTTTCACGCAGGGGTCGTTCAGCACGACATGGCACTGGTGCTGTTCTTCTGTTCGCCGACCTATGACCGGGAGATAGTCGCGCAAGAAATGGCGCGTCTGTTCCCAGGCGTAGACGTTGTTGGCTGCTCGACGGCGGGGGAGATTGGCCCTGTCGGTTATTGCACCGACAGCATCACCGGAGTCAGTTTTCCTGAAAGTGATTTTGTGGCGGTGGTGGGTGCTATTGACCACCTGCAGCAACTTGAAGCGGCCAAGGTCATGGAGTTTGCGCAACGGCAGTTACAGAGGCTCACGATCAAGGCGTCAGGGGTGGTGGACCCAAGTGGTTTTGCGCTGCTCCTGACCGATGGCCTTTCAGTGCGTGAAGAGCCGCTGGCTAACGCGTTGCAACGGTCCCTGGGCAAGTTGCCACTGATCGGTGGGTCTGCAGCCGATGCGTTGTCTTTTGGCCATACCTACGTCTACTTCGACGGGACATTTCACAGCGATAGCGCGGTCGTGGTCCTGCTGAGTACCCCGTTGCCGTTCAAACTATTCAAAATCCAGCATTTTGTACCGACGTCCAAAAGGCTGGTGGTGACCGCGGCCGACCCCGCACATCGCGTGGTGAAAGAAATCAACGGATTGCCCGCCGCCGAGGAATATGCCCGCTATATCGGTGTTGAGGTAAGCGACCTGACCCCGTTGAGTTTCGCCGCGTCGCCCCTGGTGGTGGTGATCGGCGAGACGAGCTATGTGCGTGCCATTCAGTCGGCCAACAGTGACGGGAGCCTGACGTTTTTCTGTGCCATCGAGGAAGGGTTGGTGCTACGCCTGGCGCATGGCGAGGATCTGGTGGAAAACCTCCAGCAGTCCTTTGCCGCATTCAACGCGGAAATCGGGCCACCGCAGTTGGTTCTGGGGTTCGACTGCGTCCTGCGCAGGATGGAAATCACCCTCAATGGCCTTGATGACGCCGTTGAGGATATTTTTCGCAGCAACAATGTCACCGGGTTCACGACCTATGGTGAGCAATTTCGCGGAGTGCACGTCAACCAGACATTGACCGGTATCGCGATTGGCGCAGCGCTGCCCGAGGTGGATCATGCTTGAGCGAACCCAGCTGTCCGCCGATGACGAAAAGCGTCTGTACGCCGAGATCGCTCGCAAGGACAAGATCATTGAGGTCCTGATGGACCGCGCCGAACGTGGGACCAACGGTCAAGGTTCCGATTTCGATCTGTTTCAGACCACTGTCATGCTGGAAGACATGGTGCATGAGCGCACGCAGGATCTGGAAACCGCGCTGCGCAATAACGAAAGCATCACCCGCGAGCTGAAAGCGACCCAGGGGGAGTTGGTGACCTCCGCGCGCCTGGCCGGTATGGCCGAAATCGCAAACAACGTCCTGCACAACGTCGGCAACGTGCTTAACAGCGTGAATATCTCGGCCGATATCGTGTGTTCCACGCTGCGCCAGTCGAAGGTTCGCAGCCTGAGTAATGTCGTGGAGCTTATCCAGGAGCACTCGGACGACATCGGTGAGTTTCTGGCGCGAGATGAAAAAGGAAAGCTGTTGCTGCCTTACTTGTTCAAGCTGGCGGCCGCGTTGTCCGCCGAGCAGCGCAACGTGCTGGATGAGCTCGGCTCATTGACCCAAAACATCAACCACATCAAAAGTATTGTCGCGACCCAGCAGTCCCATGCGGGCTCGGCCAGCATTATCGAGGATGTCGATCTGGATGTCGCGATCGAGGATGTCCTGCGTTTGGGGGCCGGGGTCGTAGGTGCGCATCAGGTTCTCGCGCTCAAGGAGTATTCTGATGTGCCCGCGTTGCTCCTGGATAAGTCGCGGTTTATCCAGATTTTGGTCAACTTGCTGCGAAATGCCAGGCAGGCCATGGACGCTATCGATGACCTGACAGGCCCGATCACCCTGCGCGCAAGGGTGGTCAAGAACAGCGAGGGCAGGCGTTTGCAATTGAGTGTGGAAGATGACGGCGAAGGCATCGCCCCCGAGCATCTGCCGCAGCTTTTCGTTCATGGCTTTACGACACGCAAAGAGGGCCATGGCTTTGGCCTGCACAGCTGCGCGTTGGCCGCCAAGGAGATGGGCGGCACCTTGACGGTTCACAGTGACGGGCCCGGCGCCGGGGCGGTGTTTACCCTTGAGTTTCCAATGACCTCAGCGCTGGGTTGATCCGCGATGTAACGCTCATGCGGGTAGTTGCCGCCCCCGGCGATCAGTGGAAGCGTTCGGCGCTATAGGGGGCTGGGTCGGTAAACGGTTCGGCGCCGGTCATCAGCTCTGCGAGCAGGCGGCCACTGACCGGGCCCAGCGTCAGACCGTGGTGGGCGTGGCCGAAGTTGAACCACAGCCCCGGATGACGGTTGGCCGGACCGATCACCGGGCACATGTCCGGCAGGCACGGACGTCGACCCAGCCAGGGTTCGGCATCCAGACGTTCTCCAAGGGGGTAGAAGCCGCGTGCCAGCTTTTCGCAACGGCGCAGCTGGATTTCATTGATAGGGTCGTCGCTGTCGGCGAACTCGACGCCGGTGGTCAGACGAATCCCTCGCACCATCGGTGCCAGTACATAACCGCCCTGACGGTCAACGATGGGGTGATGCAACTGAGTACCGGGTTTGGCTGCGTAGTGCATGTGGTAGCCGCGTTTCACCGCCAGCGGAATCCGGTAACCCAGCGGCTCGAAAATGCCCCTGGCCTGAGGACCGAGGGCCACCACGGCTTCGTTGGCAATGATCAGGCCCTTTTCGCTCTGCACCTCCCATTTGTCGGCACGCTGGCTCAGGCTCAAGGCATCACCCAGCACGAATACGCCGCCGCGCTTGATGAACAGTTCAGCATAGCCGCGGGTCAGACCGCCCGGATCGCTGACCGTCTTCGGGTCGAGCCAGTGAATACCGCCGACGACGTTGGCATGCAGCCCGGGCTCGCGCTCGTGTACCTGCTGCTGATCAAGCACTTCATAGTTCAAGTCGTACTTTTTGAGCGCCGCCGCGTCTTCTTTGGCCTTTTCAAACGCGGGCAGGTTGCGGAAGGCCTCGATCCAGCCACTGTCCTTGATCAGCCCGCCCATGCCTGCCGGTTCCGACAGCAGGTCATGTTCGCTGACACAGCGCTCGACCAACGGCAGCATGGAGCGAGTCGCGTCGGCCAGGCCTTTGGGTCCCGAGTTACGCCAGTATTGCAGCAGCCACGGACCTGCCTTAGGCAGATAACGCAGGCTGTAGCGCACATCGGATTGCTGGTTGAGGGCATAGCGCAGCAGGCTCGACAGCTGGCGCGGAAACGCATAGGGGATCACGCTGGCGCGCTCGATCAGCCCGGCGTTGCCATGGCTCGTGCCGTTGCCGGGTTGCTCTCGGTCGAGCAATACCACGTTGCGGCCGCGTGCCTGTAACTGCAGGGCGGTACTGACGCCGACAATCCCGGCGCCCAGAACGATGGTGTCGCAATGCATGGGAAATCCTTGATACGCGGGCCGTAATCACAGCCTGGAAAAATCGGTTCAATTCAAATCAGGGCCCGGCGGCCTTCGATTAACTTGGGCAGCGTCGCACAGTGTCGACATTACGGGAGAAGCTCCACTTCGTCACGCCCATCGGCGCCTTGGATAATCAACGTCGGCGCGTGAGCCGAACGGGTGTAGAATCCCCAGGCGTCAGTCAAATCGACCATACCTCCAAACTGCGTTGATCGAACGCCAGCCTTGTTGCAGACTTACCCCCTCGTTTCAGGACTGTAGTTCTACTGACAGCTATTTTCCCCAGGATTTTCAATGTCTAAATTACTGAGCTTTCGTACCGCATGCTGGGTCACCACCCTGCTGGCTGCCGCAGGCTGCTCATCGCCCAAGCCGGCGGTCTACGAGCATGAAAATTTCGACGATTCCGGTACTTTTTCGAGAAACTACCCGGTCAGCGATTCCGCGTCCTGTGAGGCGGCGCGTCGAGCCTTGCTCAGCCAGGGCTACATCATCAGTAGCAGTGACCCGAAAGTGATCAGCGGGCACAAAAGCTTCCAGCAGACGGGTGAAACCCATATGGAGATCAGCTTCAGTGTGGTCTGCGCGTCTGATGGTACTGCCGCTAATGGGGCGACGATGTTCGCCAATGCGTTGCAGGACCGTTATGCGCTGAAGAAGGTCAACAATTCGGCGAGCGTGGGTGTTGGCGTACTGGGTTCGGTGTCGATGCCGATTGGCTCCACTGACGATTCGATGGTCAAGGTTGCCAGCGAGACGGTCTCGTCACCCACGTTCTATGATCGCTTCTTTACGCTGGTAGAAATCTTCTTGCCACCTGAAGTGAAAAAAGCCGCCCATATCCCTGAAAAACCGAAAACCGATCTGGGCATACCAGAACCGGCTGCTCAAGCGATAAAGCCGGCAGCGCTGGCCGAGACCAAGCCTGCGACTCCAGAGGCGGTACCTGCGACAGAACCTGCGAAAGAATCCTCTCCGGAGACGGCTCCTGCTGCCGCCAATGGAAGTGAACCAGCGCCAGCACCGGCTGAGCACGAGTCTATTAAGGTCGAACCTGTAGCGCCTGCGCCGACACCTGTTCAGCCGGAGGCAACGACACCTTAGCGTCTGGCAAGCAGCATCCGGTGCCCAATAGCCGCTGAGACTTCTCCGTTCAGCGGCTTTTTGATGGGCAGCGTTCCTCAGCTTAGAAAAAGCTTGTACGCCGGGTTATCCGTTTCATCCCAGTACGGATAACCGATCTCGGCCAGTGCCGCAGGGATCAGGTGACGCTCCTCTTCCGGCA
>ERZ1463034.164-NODE-164-length-19619-cov-43.195052_pt1 | contig 19619 bp, 14 predicted proteins | sample MGYA00564480_ERZ1463034 | MGnify/ENA primary metagenome ERZ1463034 (study PRJEB39244, sample SAMEA3635122) | Helicobacter pylori | study: EMG produced TPA metagenomics assembly of PRJEB11511 data set (Assembly of a 5300-year-old Helicobacter pylori...
ACGGGATGCAGCCGGGCGATGTCTGGTGGGGCATCTCCGATGTTGGCTGGGTGGTGGGCCACACCCTGATCGTCTACGGACCGTTGATGTGTGGTTGCACCACGGTGCTGTATGAGGGCAAGCCGATCCGCACGCCGGATGCCGGCGCGTATTGGCGGGTGATCGAAGAATATAAGGTCAACGCCTTGTTCTGTGCGCCCACTGCCATGCGTGCGATTCGCAAGGAAGATCCTGACGGTGAGTTGATCAAGAACCGCGACCTGAGTTCGTTGCGACAGTTGTTTTTGGCGGGGGAAAAACTTGACTCCAGCACGCATCACTGGCTGGAACAACTGACTGGCAAGCCGGTACTCGATCATTGGTGGCAGACCGAAACCGGTTGGCCGGTGACTGCACCGTGCGTAGGTCTTGAAGGCCACAGCCCGGCCCCCGGTTCAAGCAACCGTGCAGTACCGGGTTACAACGTGAAGGTGGTGGATGAGGAGGGCCGGTTGCTCGCGCCTGGTCAGCAAGGTTCTATCGTCATCGCCTTGCCATTGCCGCCTGGGTGCAGCCAGACGCTTTGGAATGACCATACACGTTACCTGGAAGCTTATCTGCAGACCTTTCCCGGCTATTACCACACGGGTGATGGGGGGTATGTGGACGAAAATGGTTTCGTGTACATCATGGGCCGCACGGATGATGTGATTAACGTCGCGGGTCATAGGCTGTCCACCGGGGAGATGGAAGACCTGGTCGGCCAACATCCCGCCGTGGCCGAGTGTGCGGTGATCGGCGTGCATGACGAGATCAAGGGGCAGGTGCCGCTGGGCATGATCGTGCTCAAGGACGGCGTCAGCGAAAGTGCCGAGCAGTTGCGTAGCGAAATGGTGGCGTTGGTGCGCGAGAGAATCGGTGCGCTGGCGTGCTTGCAGCGTGTGGTCGTGGTCAAGCGCCTGCCCAAAACCCGCTCCGGCAAAATACTGCGCGGTGTTCTACGAAAAATCGCCGACGGCGAGGACTTCACTCCGCCGTCGACGATTGATGATCCAGCGATTCTCGGGGAGATTGCTGCTGCGTTGAAAGCAACATAAACCCCAAGAGCGGATTTGCCTGAAGGGGCCGTTGACTCAGCGCAGGACCGAGACCATTTCCGACACGGTGGTCAGGACATCCTTGGCCAGTTGTTTCGAGCGTTTGCCGGACCAGCCGGTGACGACGTCAGGCGCGTCATCGTTGTCCTTGAACGGCATTTCCAGGGTCAATGCCAGGCATTGGAAACGCTCGCCGACGCTGTTGCAGGCCAGGTTCATGTTGGCTTGGCCGGGGTTGCTGCGCGGGTAACCGTAGCGGGTCTGGAAATCCTGGGTGATTTCGCTCAAGCGGCGGCGGAAGTGCTCTTCCAGTTGCTGCTGGTGCGGGGTGTAGCCGGGATTGCCTTCACACGCGGCGGCAAACACGTAGGGGATTTCTTCATCGCCGTGGATATCGAGGAACAGATCTACGCCGTATTTCTCCATCTGCTGCTGGACGAAAAACACTTCCGGGCTCAGTTCCCGGCTGGAATCCTGCCAAGCCCGATTCAGGTCTTTACCCTTGGCGTTGGTGCGCAGATGACCGTGGAATGAGCCGTCAGGGTTCATGTGCGGCACCAGGTACAGATCGGCGGCAGCCAGCAGTTGCGCCATGACCGGGTCGTGTTTTTCCTGCAAGCGTTCGATCAGGCCTTCCATGAACCATTCGGCCATGTGTTCGCCCGGGTGTTGCTGGGCGATGATCCAGACCTTGCGCTTGCCGACAGCACCGTCGCCTTTGCGCAACAGTTGGATGTCGCGACCTTCGACGCTTTTGCCGATGGCAATCAGCTCGGTGCCGGCTTTGTTGATAGCCTGTTCGATCAGCCAGTCATGACGTGCGCGGCTATAGGGTTCAAAGTAGGCGAAATACACCTGCGACTCGGTTGGCGCAAGGCTGAAATTCAGGGCCGTGCCGTCGAATGTTGTCGGTACACGAAACCAGTGTTCATGATCGTAAGAGGCCACGGCCTGGTAACCGTTCCAGGCGCGGTTGTAGCTGGACTGGCTGGCGTTGGTCAGGCTGAAGGCGTGTTTTTGGCCCACGTCCAAGTGTTCGACCTTGAAGTGAAACCACTGAAGATGGGGGCTGTTCGTGTCGGGACGGATCGCCAGTCTTACGTTAGAAGGGTTGCTGGCGTCGAGCACTTCAATATTGCCGCTGTCGAAATCAGCGCTGATTTTGAGAGGGGTCTGAGTCACGGTTATTTCCTGTACGGCGGTACCAATTCGTGCCGGTACTGTACACCCATCGGAAAGAAACAAAAAAAAGACCCGGCAAAAAGCCGGGTCAAAACCGTGATTAGCCTGATGAGGAGATAACCCGGAAGCCGACCTGAGGCTTCTGGGTTATCGGGTTGATCTTGCGATCAACGGCGCCAATAATAACAATTATCATTCGCATGTCAAAGTTTATTTTGCTTCATCCAGTTCCACCAGTGCCGTGCCTTCGCTGACCATCTCGCCTTCGACGCAATACAGCGCCTTGACTACTCCAGCATGGGGTGCGCGGATGCTGTGCTCCATCTTCATGGCCTCCAGCACCACCAACTGCGCACCCGCGTCGACGCTTTGACCGACCTCGACCAGCACCCGCACGATGCTGCCGTTCATTGGAGCGGTCAGGCCGCCCTGATGGCTGTGGCTGGCTTCAATCTCGGCAATCGGATCGAGGCGTTTGATGGTGTGCAGCTCGCCTTGCCAATGCAGATATAAGGTATCGCCCCGGCGGATCGCCAGATGCTGACGGCGCACGCCATCGTGTTCAATCAGCAGTTGCTCGCCCCTCAGCTCGGCCAGCGAGGCGCTGCTGTTGCGCAGCTGGATCACCTGCTTCTGGCCATTGCAGATCAAGTGCAGGTCGATTTCTGTCGGCAGCCCGGCACGCAGACCGTTGTGGCTGGCCCACGGTGAATAAAGGTCGTCCTGACGAACCGTGGCTGGCTGGCTTTGGCTGAAGGCCTCGCCAGCGGCTTGCCAGAACTCTGCCGATAATTCTCCGGCGGGTGGCAGCAACTGTTCCTGATAGCGTGGAATAAATCCGGTATCAAGTTCCGCCGCTGCGAACGCAGGATGAGCGACGATGCGGCGCAGGAACGCCAGGTTGGTTTTCAGCCCGCCGATGGCGAACTCATCAAGCATGGCCAGCAAACGCAGACGTGCCTGCTCACGGTTCTCGCCCCAGGCGATCAGTTTGCCGAGCATCGGGTCGTAGAACGGCGACACGCTGTCACCCTCGGCTACGCCGCTGTCCACGCGTCGACCGGGGCCGGCAGCAGGTTCGCGGTAGATGTCCAGCGTGCCGGTGGCCGGCAAGAAATCGTTGGCGGGGTCTTCGGCGTACAGCCGCACTTCGATGGCATGGCCAATCAGCGGTACCTGCGCTTGAGTAATTGGCAACGCCTCGCCTTGGGCCACGCGAATTTGCCAGGCCACCAGGTCCAGCCCGGTGATCGCTTCGGTGACCGGGTGTTCGACTTGCAGGCGAGTGTTCATCTCCATAAAGAAGAATTCGCCGCGAGAGTCCAGCAGAAACTCCACCGTGCCTGCGCCGACATAACCAATGGCTTGAGCAGCACGCACCGCCGATTCACCCATGGCACGGCGCAGCTCTGGGCTGAGACCGGGGGCAGGTGCTTCTTCGACGACTTTTTGATGGCGGCGCTGAATCGAGCAGTCGCGCTCATTAAGGTACAGGCAGTTGCCGTGCTGATCGGCAAACACTTGGATTTCGACGTGACGCGGCTTGAGCAGGTATTTCTCCACCAGCATCCGCGAATCACCGAACGATGACTGTGCTTCACGCTGAGCCGAGGCCAGCGCTTCGGCCATTTCACTGACCTGTTCCACCACCTTCATGCCTTTGCCGCCACCGCCTGCCGTGGCTTTGAGCAACACCGGGTAACCGATGCGTTCAGCGGCGGCGCTGAAGGTTGCGACGTCTTGTGCTTCGCCGTGATAACCCGGTACCAGAGGTACGCCCGCGTCTTCCATCAGGGCCTTGGCGGCGGATTTGCTGCCCATGGCGTCGATGGCAGAGGCGGGTGGACCGAGGAAAATCAATCCAGCGTTTTCGATGGCGCGGGCAAACCCTGCGTTTTCAGATAAAAAGCCATAACCAGGATGGATCGCCTGGGCGCCGCTGGCCTTGGCCGCAGCGATCAATTTGTCGATCAGCAAGTAGCTGTCGGCCGCCTTGCTCCCACCCAGATCGACTCGGATGTCAGCCTCGCGGCTGTGTCGAGCATCGCGATCGGTGGCGCTGTGCACGGCAACGGTAGTCAGCCCAAGCGCCTTGGCGGTGCGCATGATGCGGCACGCAATTTCGCCCCGGTTGGCGACCAGAATTCGGGTCAGCGGTGGTGTAGGGGGCTGCGAGGCGCTCATGGGCGCGGCTCCTTTTTATTGGATTGAGCGGCGTCAGCCTGCTCGGACTGCCAGGCCGGTGCGCGTTTTTCCAGAAAGGCGCGCAAGCCTTCCTGGCCTTCAGGGCTGACGCGGATACGGGCAATGGCGTTTTCGCAATAACGACGCAGGGCAGGGGTCAGTGCACCGTTACCTACTTCACGCAGCAGGTCTTTACTCGCACGCATTGCTTGTGGGCTGTTGAGCAGCAAGGTGTCGATCCACTGATCGATCTGCTGCTCGAACTCGGCGGCTGGGTAACACTCGGCAAGCAAACCGATTTCCCGTGCGCGCAGGCCACTGAAGCGCTCGGCCGTCAGGGCGTAACGACGCGCCGCACGCTCACCGATGGCTTGCACCACGAAGGGGCTGATCACCGCCGGGGCCAGGCCGATGCGCACTTCCGACAGGCAAAACTGCGCATCTTCGGTACCGATGGCCATGTCACAGCAACTGATCAGACCCAATGCGCCGCCATAGGCCGCGCCTTGCACGACCGCCAAAGTGGGGATCTTCAATTTGGCCAGGTTGTACATCAACTCGGCCAGTTCGCGGGCATCGTCGAGGTTGGTGTTGTAATCCAGGTTCGCCGATTGCTGCATCCAGGCCAGGTCGGCGCCAGCGCTAAAGTGCTTGCCCCGGCCACGGATCACCATGAAGCGCAGACGGGTGTCGGCTTGCACATCATCCAGGGCGATGATCAGCTCGCGAATCATTTGGGCGTTGAAAGCGTTGTTCTTGTCCGCGCGGTTCAGCCAGAGCGTGGCGAACCCCCGGGGATCGGTGTGCAATTCAACTGTGTGTAAATCGGTCATGTTCACTCCGTGGGCGCGGCCCGGTTACATCCGGAACACACCGAATGTGCTTGGCTCGATAGGCGCATTCAGCGATGCGGACAAGGCCAGGGCAAGGATGTCCCGGGTTTGCGCGGGGTCGATTACACCGTCGTCCCACAAACGGGCGCTGGAGTAATAAGGATGACCCTGGTGCTCATACTGATCGAGAATCGGTTGCTTGATCTCGGCTTCCTGCTCAGCGCTGAACGTGTGACCGCTGCGTTCGGCTTGCTCGCGCTTGACCTGCACCAGCACGCCAGCAGCTTGTTCGCCACCCATTACGCCGATCCGGGCGTTGGGCCACATCCAGAGAAAACGCGGGTCGTAGGCGCGGCCGCACATGCCGTAGTTACCGGCGCCGAAACTGCCGCCAATGATGACCGTGAACTTCGGCACCTTGGCGCAGGCTACGGCGGTGACCAGCTTGGCGCCGTGCTTGGCGATGCCGCCAGCTTCGTACTTCTGGCCGACCATGAACCCGGTGATGTTCTGCAGAAACAACAACGGGATGCCGCGCTGACAGGCCAGCTCGATGAAGTGCGCGCCTTTTTGCGCCGATTCAGCGAACAGGATGCCGTTATTGGCCAGGATCGCGATGGGATAGCCGTGCAGATGGGCAAAGCCACAGACCAGCGTGGTCCCGAACAAGGCCTTGAATTCATCGAACACGGAGCCGTCCACCAGGCGCGCAACCACTTCGCGCACATCGAAGGGTTGCTTCGCGTCAGCCGGGATCACCCCGTACAACTCGTCGGCGCCATACAGCGGGGCAATGGGGGTCAGGGCGTTGAGTTCACCCTGTTTACGCCAGTTGAGGTTGGCGATGCTGCGTCGGGCCAAGGCCAGGGCATGTTCATCACTTTCGGCGTAATGGTCGGCAACCCCAGAGATCTTGCAGTGCACATCGGCACCGCCCAGGTCCTCGGCGCTCACCACTTCACCGGTCGCGGCTTTCACCAACGGTGGGCCAGCGAGGAAAATCGTCGCCTGTTGGCGAACCATGATTGCTTCATCGGCCATGGCCGGCACGTAAGCACCGCCCGCGGTGCACGAGCCCATGACCACGGCGATCTGCGGGATGCCCACGGCGCTCATGTTCGCTTGGTTGAAGAAAATTCGCCCGAAGTGCTCGCGGTCCGGGAACACTTCATCCTGACGCGGCAGGTTGGCGCCACCGGAATCGACCAGATAGATGCACGGCAAGCGATTTTGCTGAGCGATAGTTTGCGCTCGCAGGTGTTTTTTCACCGTCAGCGGATAGTAAGAGCCGCCTTTTACTGTGGCGTCGTTGGCGACGATCATGCATTCGACGCCCTCGACCCGGCCAATGCCGACGATCAAACCTGCCGCGGGTACGTCTTCGCCATACACCTCGTAAGCCGTCAACTGGCCGATTTCAAGGAAAGGCGAACCGGCATCGAGCAAACGGTTGATCCGTTCGCGGGGCAGCAGTTTGCCGCGCGACGTGTGGCGCTCTTGGGCTTTAGGCCCGCCGCCCTGATGAACCTGGGCGAGCAACTTTCGCAAGCCTTTGACGTGTTCCAGCATCGCTGCGCCGTTGAGTGCGAATTCGGGCGAGCGCGTGTTGATTTGGGTGTGCAGGATGGCCATGAGGCACTCCAAAAGATCAAATAGGCTCAGCGCGTTTCGTTGAACAGCTCGCGACCGATCAGCATGCGGCGGATTTCACTGGTGCCCGCGCCGATCTCATACAGCTTGGCGTCACGCAACAGGCGTCCGGCCGGAAACTCATTGATATAGCCGTTGCCGCCGAGGATCTGGATGGTGTCCAGAGCCATTTGTGTGGCGCGTTCTGCGCTGTACAAGATCACCCCGGCAGCATCCTTGCGCGTGGTTTCGCCGCGCTCACAGGCTTGAGCCACGGCATACAGGTACGCGCGGCTGGCATTGAGTTGGGTGTACATGTCGGCGACCTTGCCTTGAATCAGCTGGAATTCGCCGATGCTCTGGCCGAACTGTTTACGGTCGTGAATGTAGGGCACCACCACGTCCATACAGGCCTGCATGATCCCGGTAGGGCCACCCGAAAGCACGACGCGCTCGTAGTCGAGGCCGCTCATCAAGACTTTGACGCCGCTGTTCAGCACCCCGAGCAGGTTCTCTTCCGGCACTTCGACGTCATCGAAAAACAGCTCGCAGGTGTTGGAGCCACGCATGCCGAGCTTGTCGAATTTATTGCTGCGGGAAAATCCTTTCCAGTCGCGCTCGACGATGAAAGCGCTGATGCCATGAGCGCCTTTTTCCAGGTCAGTCTTGGCGTAGATCACATACGTGTTGGCATCCGGGCCGTTGGTGATCCAGGTTTTACTGCCATTGAGAACGTAATGATCGCCGCGCTTGTCGGCGCGCAGTTTCATCGACACCACATCGGAACCGGCATTGGGTTCGCTCATGGCTAAGGCACCCACATGCTCGCCACTGATCAGCTTGGGCAGGTATTTGGCTTTCTGCTCGGGGTTGCCGTTGCGGTTGATCTGGTTCACGCACAGATTGGAGTGAGCGCCGTAGGAGAGGGCGACTGAAGCCGAGCCACGGCTGATTTCTTCCATCGCCACAACGTGAGCCAGGTAGCCCATGCCCGCGCCGCCGTATTCCTCAGAGACCGTGATGCCGAGCAAACCCATGTCACCGAACTTGCGCCACATGTCAGCAGGGAACAGATTGTCTTTATCGATTTGCGCCGCACGGGGCGAAATTTCTGCCGCGACAAAGGCCTGAACCTGGTCGCGCAGCATGTCGATGGTTTCGCCGAGGGCGAAGTTCAGGCTCGGGTAGCTCATGCTTTTTACCTTTCCTATTATTGTTGGGTGCAAACCCTGGGTTGGGGTCTTGAAAATAATGAGTGCTATGGTGAATGCTGTATTCACCTTTACGTTAACGTAAACCTGTCGGGCTTTGCCTGTCAACATCCGTTCATAGGCATGACCTTTACGTTAACGTCAATTTGCGCCAAAGTAGACGTGTTCGAAGAGTAAGGCCTCTATGATGGCTGTGTCTGGCGAAACGACGATACGGCTGTGATCCCAAAACAAACATAAAAAGGGACGGTCCATGATTCAACCTAGCTATTCTCGCGGTCGGCAGGACAAAGCGCTGTTGGCGCAGACCATCGGTCAGGCATTTGACGAGACTGTCGCCAAATTCCCTCTTGGCGAGGCATTGGTCGTGCGCCATCAGCAACTGCGCTATAGCTGGGCGCAGTTGGGCGAAGCGGTAGACCTGCATGCGCGGGCGCTGATGGCGCTGGGCTTGCGGACGGGCGACCGCCTGGGGGTTTGGGCCCCGAACTGCGCGCAGTGGTGCATTACCCAGTTCGCCAGCGCGAAACTGGGCGTGATTCTGGTCAATATCAATCCCGCCTATCGCACCAGTGAGCTGGAGTACGTGCTCAAGCAGTCTGGCTGTCAGTGGTTGATTTGCGCCGGAGCGTTCAAGACCTCGAACTACCACGCCATGTGTGCCACGCTGGTTCCTGAATTGTGTGACTACCCGGCAGGACAGCTGCGCAGTGAGTCCCTGCCGGAGTTGCGTGGGGTGATTAGCCTCGACGAGCAGCCGCCAGCAGGCTTTCTTCCATGGAGTGCGTTGGCGTCTTTGGCAGTCGAGGTCAGTGTCGAGCAACTGAACGAGCGACAGCGCTGTCTGCAATTTGATCACCCCGTCAATATCCAGTACACCTCGGGCACCACCGGCTTCCCCAAAGGTGCGACCCTCAGCCACTACAACATCCTCAATAACGGTTACATGGTTGGTGAAAGCCTTAGCTTGAGCGCGGCTGACCGCGTCGTGATCCCGGTGCCGCTGTATCATTGCTTCGGCATGGTCATGGGTAACCTAGGTTGCATGACCCACGGCGCAACGATGATCTACCCGAATGACGGTTTCGACCCTTTGCTCACCCTTCGCGTCGTGGCTGAGGAGCGAGCCACTGCGCTGTATGGCGTGCCAACCATGTTCATCGCCATGCTCGATCATCCGCAACTCAAGGCATTTGACCTGTCCAGCCTGCGCACCGGGATTATGGCTGGCGCGACCTGCCCGATAGAAGTCATGCGCAAAGTGATCAGCGAGATGCACATGAAGGAGGTGCAGATCGCCTATGGCATGACTGAAACCAGTCCGGTGTCGCTGCAGACCGGGCCTGAGGATGGCATTGAGCTGCGGGTAACGACCGTGGGCCGCACTCAGCCGCAACTCGAGAACAAAATCATCGACGAAACCGGTTGTGTCGTCCCGCGCGGCCAGATAGGCGAGTTATGCACCCGTGGTTACAGTGTGATGCTCGGCTATTGGAATAACCCGCAAGGCACCGCCGAGGCGCTGGATCAAGCGGGCTGGATGCACACCGGCGACCTGGCGTCGATGGACGACAATGGTTACGTGTGCATCGCCGGGCGCAACAAGGACATGATCATCCGTGGCGGCGAGAACGTGTATCCCCGCGAGCTGGAGGAGTTCTTTTTCACCCATCCCGCAGTGGCGGACGTCCAGGTGATCGGCATCCCGGATACCAGGTATGGCGAAGAGATCGTCGCCTGGATAAAGCTGCACCCGGGGCACGTCGTCAGTGCGCTCGAATTGCAAGGCTGGTGCAAAGACCGGATCGCCCATTACAAAACCCCGCGCCATTTCAAATTCGTCGACGAATTCCCCATGACCGTAACGGGCAAGGTTCAGAAATTTCGCATGCGGGAAATCAGTGTCGAGGAATTGCTGAAGGCGGTTGAGTAGGGGCTTGATGGGGTTTGGCAAACGCCAGATAGCACGAAGGGGAGCCTGGGCTCCCCTTCAAGGTTTTATGCATGCTCTTTTTTTATTGTTTTAGGGTGGCCTGTTGTTGTTTTTGGCGACCGTTCCCTTTTACCGCTGTTTTAGTCGATCCCATTCAGGATCAAGAGCAAACGTATTTTTTTGAGCGCTGACTCGCTTTCATCACCTGCGTGATCCAACCAGTTCGGGAGCTACCTGAGGTAGTTTTATTGTTCTCTGCCCGGTCGCGGGGTCGAAACCCCTGAAAAGCTATCCACTCCAAAAAAATCTATTAGCTGCGTCTCTGTCCGTGTTGTTCTTGTTATGTCAGAGCCGATACGTATTGTTTTTATTGGGTACTGCATTATTTTTTATTTTTGTTGTACGGAACCTATAGCAGAAGCCGTGCCAACTTAATCAAGTCCTTTAAAATCAATGGCTTGAAAAAATACCTGCCAAAGTCGCCGAGAAAAATTATCAGTAATTGTTTCCGTGTTACCCGTTTCCTCCCCACCTTTTATTGGCGCGGTAACACTCCGGTCGCCAAACGCGCCTTCGCGACCCGTGAACCGGTAGGGCGCCCCAGCACGTCACAGATCCGCTGACCGGCTGCAATCAAGCGATCCATATCGATGCCGGTATCAATCCCCAGACCGTTGAGCATGTACAGCACATCTTCGGTCGCGACGTTACCGCTGGCGCCTTTGGCATAGGGGCAACCGCCGAGCCCAGCGATAGAACTGTCGAACACCTGAATCCCCTCAAGCAGGCTGGCGTAGATATTGGCCAGCGCTTGCCCATAGGTGTCATGGAAATGGCCCGCCAGTTTGCCCCGCGGGATCTGCCCGGCGACAACGTCGAACAAGGTGCGAGTCGCGCCCGGTGTACCGGTGCCGATAGTGTCGCCCAAGGACACCTCATAACAGCCCATGGCGAACAGTTCGTTGGCGACCGAGGCCACCTGCTGTGGTGCGACCTGGCCTTCGTATGGACAGCCGAGCACACAGGAGACATACCCGCGCACACTGATGCCGTGCAGGCGGGCGGCCTCCATGATCGGGACGAAACGCTCCAGGCTTTCGCTGATCGAACAATTGATGTTGCGCTGGGAGAACGCTTCGGACGCGGCGGCGAATACCGCGACTTCTGTCACGCCAGCGGCGAGGGCGTCTTCAAACCCCCTGAAGTTGGGCGCCAGCGCCGCATAGGTCACGTCGGGCTTGCGCTGGATCTGAGCGAAGACTTCATCGGACCCGGCCATTTGTGGGACCCATTTGGGCGAGACAAAACTGCCGACTTCGATATAACTCAGGCCTGCGGCGGTCAGTTCATCGACCAACCGCACCTTGTCCGCGACGCTAATGGGCTGGGCTTCATTTTGCAGGCCGTCGCGAGGGCCGACTTCCACCAGGCGAACATGTTGAGGCAGGGGCATGGCATCACCTTATATTTATTTGAGGTTTACTCAGTAACATCATGATCTGTAACTGTTCTTTCAAGTGCAGCCAAGCAACGCTCTTCAGCAGTGTCCAGCTCCAGCTGCATTTGCTGGATGTCCAGCAGTTGCTGTTCAAGCTGAGTACGACGGTCACTGATTTTACCGAGCATGGTATTCAACTGTTTTCGATTGTCGCCGCGAGGGTCGTACAGCTCGATCAGTTCCCGGCATTCTGCCAGGGAGAAGCCGATGCGCTTGCCACGCAGAATGAGTTTCAGACTCACCTTGTCGCGGCCTGAGTAGACACGCTCAAGGCCCCGCCGCTCGGGAGCGAGCAGGCCTTGTTCCTCGTAGAAGCGAATAGCGCGGGTGGTAATGTCGAGCTCGCGGGCGAGGTCGGAAATGCTGTAGGTCTGACTGCTCATGAAGGGACTCACGGTTAAACGTGTGGCTAACCTACGGCGTGCTTGACGTATACGTCAAGCTGCCTGCCGCGCCTTCATTCACTTTTGCTGCCTCATCCATGCGCAAATCACGACCATTTAACCTAGAAATGACTTTAAGTTATTAAAATTAACACTTGATAATCAATTACTTGGGATTGATATCTAAAGCTTTATCTAGCTTCTTTTCTTGCGCTGTCACCAGTTGGCAGAGTTCGATTATCTGCTCCCGCATCCAGCGGTTAGCCGGGTCCTGATCAGTGCTTTCGTGCCAGTAAAGGTGGGTTTCCACCGGCGGCACATCGTTGACCGGCAAATTGACATAGTGCAGATCATGGCGTCTGGCGAAGCGCTCCGGCACGGTCATGACCATATCGGTCTGTTGTAGCACTTGCGAAGCCATCAAGTAGTGCTGCGAGCGCAGGGCGATTTTGCGCTGAATGCCCATCTTGCCCAGTGCCAGGTCAACATGTCCCAGGCCGCTGCGGCGGCTGGAAATGTGGATGTGCGTCAGGGACAGGTAGTCTTCCAGGCTGAATTTTTCTTTGGTCGCCAAGGGATGCCCCTTGCGCATGGCACACACGTATTTGTCTTCCATGAGCTTGACGTGACGCACTTGCGGGTCGGTATTGAGGGGCGCATCGACGGCGAAGTCCAGCCGCCCGGCTGCCAGCTCCTTGGTGGTCTCGCGACGCTTGGACAAAAAGCTCTCGATAATCACCGCCGGGGCCAGTCGACGCAGACGTTGAAACAACGCAGGGAGGATCACCGCTTCGGTCAAGTCGGTCATGCTGATGCGGTAGGTCTTGTTTGCCTGCAACGGATTGAAAATCCGGCTTTCCTGCACCGAGACGCGCAGCAATGTCAGGGCGTTGCGCACCGGCCCGATGATGTTCTGGGCCATGGGCGTGGGCACCATGCCTTGCGCGGTCCGTACGAAAAGTGGGTCGTTGAAGGTCTCCCGCAGGCGGGCCAGAGCGTTCGAGACCGCAGGCTGGGTGATGCCGACAATCTGTCCGGCACGGGTCAGATTGGCTTCGGTATAGATGGCATCAAAGACAATAAAGAGGTTGAGGTCGACCTTGCTCAGATTCATTCCATTGCGCTCTCATGTTGTTTTTATTGAGACGTTACGAAGGCCGATCATATATCGGTTATGAATGTTTATACACGTTGAGAATAGGTTAGATAAATTTTCATCGCTGATCTAGCATCCAATTCATGCACTCACCCACCTCCTTCAGAAGGTAGCTGCTCATGGATTTCGCGTACTCCCCAAAGGTTCAGGAACTGCGTGAGCGCGTCACTGCGTTCATGGATGCTTATGTCTACCCGGCAGAGCCTGTGTTCGAACGTCAGGTCGCCGAGGGCGATCGCTGGCAGCCCACTGCGATCATGGAAGAGCTCAAACTCAAGGCCAAGGCTGAGGGGTTGTGGAACCTGTTCCTGCCAGAGTCGAAGCTCGGTGCGGGCCTGACCAACCTCGAGTACGCTCCGTTGGCTGAAATCATGGGCCGTTCGTTGCTAGGGCCAGAGCCGTTCAACTGTTCGGCGCCAGACACCGGCAACATGGAAGTGCTGGTGCGCTATGCCAACGAAGCCCAGAAGCAGCAGTGGCTTGAACCGATGCTGCGCGGCGAAATTCGTTCAGCGTTCGCCATGACCGAGCCGGACGTCGCGTCCTCCGATGCCACCAACATGGCCGCCCGCGCTGAACGTGACGGTGACGAATGGGTGATCAACGGCCGTAAGTGGTGGACCTCTGGCGCCTGCGACCCGCGTTGCAAAATCATGATTTTCATGGGCCTGAGCAATCCCGAAGGTCCGCGCCATCAGCAACACTCAATGATTCTGGTGCCGACCGATGCCCCTGGGGTGAAAATCGTCCGCTCGCTGCCAGTATTTGGCTACGACGATGCCCCCCACGGTCATGCTGAAGTGCTGTTTGAGAACGTTCGCGTGCCTTACGAGAACGTCCTGTTGGGTGAGGGGCGCGGCTTTGAAATCGCTCAAGGTCGACTCGGGCCTGGACGGATTCACCACTGCATGCGCTCTATCGGCATGGCTGAACGGGCATTGGAACTGATGTGCAAGCGTTCGATCAGCCGCACTGCATTCGGTCGTCCGTTGGCGCGACTGGGCGGTAACATCGACAAAATTGCTGATTCGCGGATGGAAATCGACATGGCGCGCCTGCTGACACTAAAGGCTGCGTACATGATGGACACCGTCGGCAACAAAGTCGCGAAAAGCGAAATCGCCCAGATCAAGGTCGTGGCGCCGAACGTGGCATTGCGCGTGATTGACCGGGCGATCCAGATGCACGGCGGCGCAGGGGTTTCCAACGATTTCCCGTTGGCCTACATGTACGCAATGCAGCGCACGTTGCGCCTGGCCGACGGCCCGGATGAAGTGCACCGCGCGGCGATAGGCAAGTTCGAGATCGGTAAGTATATGCCGAAGGAAATGCTGCGTAGCGAGCATCACTGACCGCGAGTAGCGGTGGGGGGCGGATTTATTCGCCCCCCACCCAGGTACTCAATACACCCAAACCTCTACCCGCCGATTTTTGATCCGGCCTTCATCGGCGTTGTTGGCCGCCACCGGCATCTCATCACCCAAACCGCGAATGTCGCGCAAGACCACGCCCGCCTTGACCAGCTCTCGCCGCACCGCCATGGCCCGGAGTTTGGACAATAACGCTGCCCGCGCTGGATCGCTCTTGGCATCGCCAAACCCTACCAGCGTGACGTGGCCGTTCAATTTGTCGTGTGTCTTGAGGTAGTCAACGACCCGCTGCAGGTCGAGTTGCGCCTTGTTATCCAGGGTCGCACTGCCTTGGGCAAAGCGAAAATTCACCGACAGACGCTGTGCTTGCTTGACGATGGCTTGATAGTCCGCAGGCAGCCCTGCTGAGGCCTGGACCTTGATCGCCTGTACCGTCTGGGCGATGAAGCCGCTGTTGGCAACGATGGCCTGGCCTTTGCTGCTTTGTGCGAACTGCACCAGTGCTTCGGCCCATGGTTGGAGGCCCTGAGGTGGCAGGTAGAAATACAGGCGCCGCGACAGAGGGTAATCCTCGGTGGCAATCAGGCTGACGGTCGGCAGCATCGGTTTCGAATCGCCATCGGCAATCGCGACAGCGTGGGCCCTGCGCACGTAAGGCAAACCGATAAAGCCAATGCCTCCACGGTCCTGGCTGACTTCATCAGACAGCTGCTCACTGGATTCGAATCGCTTGGTGTTGTGCGCCAGGGTTTTGCCGTACTTGAGCAGTACCAGCTCATTGAACGTGTCGAAGGTGCCGGAGTGATCATCGCGGGCATACAGGTGAATCGCGCCACCGGTACCGCCGAGATCTTCCCAGTCGTGGACTTCACCCGAGAATATTTGCGCGAGTTGTTCAGTGTTCAACTGATGCAAGGGATTGGCCGGATGGAGGATCACCGCCACGCCGTCGATGGCAATGACTTGTTCGGCCTTGCGGCTTTTCAGGTCGCCCAGCGAGGCCAGGTTCGCCAGTTCGCTGTCCTTGATCGGCCGTGAGGAGGCTGCCAGGTCGGCCTTGTCGGCCTTCAATGCAGTGAACCCCGTCCCAGAACCGTGGGCCGCCACCTCGATTAGTACCGTGCGTCCGGCAGGCGTCTGGCCGAGCACACGTTGTTCGTTCTCATGGGCGCCCGCTTCGATACGCACATTTTGCAGACCTTGGGCGTGCAGCAAGCCTTCGACCAGCGCTGGGCCCAACGCGGCGCCAATGGTATTGGAGCCTTGGATGCGTAACGCCGGGATGCCTTCGGCAGGGATCGGCAGTGCCGCGAAAACCACACCGGGCAGGGTGCTGCAGATAAAACCGAATAGCCAGGCTGCGCGGTGTCGGGCAGTACCAGTGAACAGAGCGCGCAGCATGTGCGGCACCTTATAGAGACAGAAAGTGCCGGGAGATTAAGTCAGAATGATTGCTGAAATATGACAGTCATGCCTAAAAGGGCGTCTGCGGGGCCGGTTCTAGCTCAACTCCAGCCAGATCGGCGCATGGTCAGACGGTTTCTCCATGGCGCGCAGGTCGTAGTCCACGCCAGCGGCCTTGATGCGTGACTGCAATCCATGGGAGGCCATAATCACGTCGATCCGCAAACCGCGCTTGGGCTCATCTTCGAAGCCCCGGCTGCGGTAGTCGAACCAGCTGAAGCGGTCTATCACCTCGGGATGAAGATGACGGAAGCTGTCTATCAGGCCCCAGTTTTTCAGGCGCGCCATCCACTCGCGCTCTTCAGGCAAGAAACTGCATTTGCCAGTCCTGAGCCAGCGTTTGGCGTTATCCGGGCCGATGCCGATGTCGCAGTCTTCCGGGGAAATATTCACGTCGCCCATCACCACCAATGGCTGATCGTTTTTGAACTGGCTTTCCAGCAACAGCTGGAGGTCGTTGTAGAAACGCTCCTTGGCCGGGAATTTGGTCGGATGGTCGCGGCTTTCACCCTGCGGGAAGTAGCCGTTCATGATGGTCACAGGCTCGCCCTTTGTGTCGGCGAACGTGCCCCAGATAAAGCGCTTTTGGGATTCTTCGTCATCGGTGTCGAAACCCTTGTGCAGGGTGAGTGGCGCCTGGCGCGAGAGCAGAGCGACACCGTAGTGGCCTTTTTGCCCGTGGAAGTGCACGTGATACCCCAAGGCTTCGATTTCAGCTTGGGGGAATTGCTCGTCCGAGACTTTGGTTTCCTGCAGGCCGATCACGTCCGGCTGATGTTTCTCAATCAGCGCCGCCAACTGATGAGGTCTGGCGCGCAGGCCGTTAATGTTGAACGAGACGATTTTCATGGGCGGCAATCCTGGCAAACAAAAAAGCGATGCTAGCTGACCTGTCGACTCACGGCCAGCGTGGCGGATTGTCTGATCCAATGCTAGGGTCGGGTAGCAGAGTCGAAAATGTCGGAACTGTAATGCGTACCTGTTACTCGAAGCTTTCGCATCACAAACGCTGTCGTTCGAGCAGCGCTGTACCTATGAGGTCAACCGAATGCCTGAAACTTCAACAGCCGTGGCTGAAGTCCGCCAGCTGGACAGTGGTTACTCCCGCGAGGCGCGCTCGCTGCTGTACCACGCCTATCGCCACGAACCGAGCTTCGCTTACTTGTTTGAGTCGGACAGGCCGGGCTATGAGCATCGGGTCAGGGCCACCGTGCGTGAACTGGTCAAACAGCACTTCTTGCAGGACCTGCCAGCGCTGGGGTTGTTCGTCGAGGATCGGCTGGTGGGCATCGCTCTGATTGCCCCACCGCAACGCCGTCTCGATATTACCGAAAGCTGGGCATGGCGTTTGCGCATGGTCCTCAGTGCAGGGTTGCGCTGTACCCAGCGCTATCTGGAGTATCACCAGGCGGTGCTGGCCTGCCTGCCTTCTGACGCTGTGCACGTTTTGCCATTGCTGGGGGTCCACCCACAATTTCAGGGTCGTCACTTTGGTGAGCAGTTGCTCACGGCGCTGCATCAATGGTGCGCCGTCGATGAAACTTCACAGGGCGTGGTGCTCGACACGGGCAATCCGCGATATCTGGAGTTTTATAAGCGACAGGGCTATGAGGAAATCGGTGAGATTGCTGTAGGACCAATCCGGGAACATGTGTTTTTCCACCCCAATCCTCAGGTATTGCTCAAAGCCCAGGCATAAAGTCCCAGGCTTTCGCTGTCAGACGCGCTCCAGTACGACTCGCCGCGCGTGATAGCATCCGCCGCTATGAAGTTTTCCGGTAGATTCACCAGCGGTTTGGTTCTGCTGTTTATTGTCCAGTTCAGCACTTTTTCGGTGTTCGCGGCGGCGCAACTGGATATCAGGATCGAACCCTCCAACGACGCACTTAAAGCCAATATCGAAGGGTATGTGGGCAGCCTTGGCGAGCGCGATGAAGAGGCCCTGCAACGTTTCAGTCTGGGGGCTGAAGAGCAGGCGCAAAAAGCGGCGCAAGCCTTGGGCTATTACCAGGCGCAGATCGACAGCACAGTAAAAACCGGCAAGGACCTGCGACTGGTGATCAACGTGGTGCCTGGCGAGCCGGTGCATCTGCGCAGTGTCACCGTACGGATTGAAGGCCCAGCCGCCTCGCTCAAGGCGTTTCGAGTGCCGAAAAGCGACAGGTTGAAAACGGGCGCTGTACTCAATCATGGCTACTACGAAGACGCCAAGCGCCTGATCCAGAATCAGGCGTCGCGCTATGGCTTTTTTAGTGGGCACTTCAGCAGCCAGCGCCTGAGTATCGACCCAAAGGCTGGTGTTGCCGATATAAAGCTGATTTATGAGAGTGGCCCGCGCTACGTGCTAGGTAAAGTCAGCTTCAGCGGCGATGCGCCATTTGATGACGACTTGATGCAACGCATGGTGCCATTCAAAGCCTACACCCCTTATGACTCGGAACTGATCGCTGAACTCAATCAGGCCTTGCAGTCGAGCGGCTATTTCGAGGGCGTGCGGGTGGACGCGGCGCCCACGGCAGCAGTGGATCAGGTGATTCCGGTGGCGGTCCAGCTACAAACCCGCAAGCCCCGCACGATGGGGCTCGGCCTTGGCTTTTCCACCGACGTCGGTGTGCGCGGCAAGGCTAACTGGACGCGCCATTGGGTCAATCCTCAGGGGCACAGCTATGGTGCCGAGATGGAGCTGTCCGCACCGCGCCAAAACGTGGGCCTGTGGTACGACATACCTCTGACCCCGCCACTGACCGACAAACTGCGGTTCGCTGGCGGTTACCAGTACGAAGAGATCGCGGGCACCGACACCGTGAGCAAGCTGTTGACCGTCGGCCCTGAGTGGCACAGTCGGCTGTCCAGCGGTTGGGATCGGGTGATTTCATTGAAGTGGCAGCGCGAGGAATATCGTCTGGGCGATGATTCCGGGCTAAGTACGTTGCTGATGCCGGGTATCAGCTATTCACTTTTGCGCAGTGACAACCGTATCGACCCGCATAACGGTTATCGCCTGCAGTTCGATGGGCAAGTCGCCAAGGAGGGGCTGGCGTCAGACACCAATGTGTTGCGCGGCACTGTACTGCTTAAAGGCTTGACGACCGTGTGGCAAAACCACCGTTTTCTTGGGCGCGTGCAGTTTGGTGGCAGCGCGACCAACGGCTATCAATCGATCCCTCCCTCCTTGCGTTTTTTTGCTGGCGGCGATCAAAGCGTGCGCGGCTATGACTACCAGACCCTATCACCGACGAACTCCGACGGTGATCGTATTGGCGGACGGTACATGGTCGCTGGCAGCGCCGAATATCAATATTCAATCGCTGAAAAGTGGCGTGTGGCGACGTTTGTCGATCAAGGTAACTCCTTCAATACATTGCAACTGCCACGCTTGAAAACCGGTGTCGGTATCGGCGTGCGCTGGGTCTCGCCGGTCGGGCCGTTGCGCCTGGATCTGGCTCATGCGCTGGATGGCGATGGTGGGTTTCGTGTGCACTTTTCCATGGGCCCTGAATTATGAGGAGTGCCTGAACGGTGCGTCGCGCAATAAAAATTACCGGCCTGAGCCTGATCGCGTTACCCGTGTTGCTGATCCTGAGTCTGTGCCTGATCCTGGGCACGCAAGCGGGCAGCCGTTGGGCGCTGGGGCTGGTGCCGGGGCTGAAAATCGAAAACTTCAGCGGTCATCTGGCCGGTCAATGGCGGGCCGATCATC
>ERZ1463034.165-NODE-165-length-19597-cov-15.263842_pt1 | contig 19597 bp, 17 predicted proteins | sample MGYA00564480_ERZ1463034 | MGnify/ENA primary metagenome ERZ1463034 (study PRJEB39244, sample SAMEA3635122) | Helicobacter pylori | study: EMG produced TPA metagenomics assembly of PRJEB11511 data set (Assembly of a 5300-year-old Helicobacter pylori...
AAGCGGCCGAGGGCGGTGCGTTTGGCGGGCGTGGACTGTGGGTCGAACGGGTCGATTTCCACCACCCAGCCATGGCGATTGAGCTCGTTGGGGTGCTTGGCCATATCGAAACGCGGGTCGTGCAGGTGCCAGTTGATGTCTTTGCTGGCCGCGACCACGCCGTAGCGCTTTTGCCCGGCGTCGAAGGCTTGCTGTGGGTTGCTGCTGCCGAAACAGTCGGTGAAGTTCTCTTCGCACGTCAGATAAGTGCCCCACGGCGTCTTGCCGTTGGCGCAGTTCTGGAAGGTGCCGAGGGCTTTCTTGCCGGATTTGTCGGCGCTGGTTTTCAGCCAATCATGGCCGGCCGCCGGGCCGCTGAGGCGGATCGGCGAGTTACCGTGGATGCGCCGGTTGTAGCGCGAGTCCTGGACGAACTGCCAGGTGTCGCCCTGGCGGCGCACTTCGATCACCGACACGCCTTCGCTGGCCTGGGCCTTGCGCACGTCTTCGGCCGATTGCGGCGCGCCGCCGTGGGCGAAGAGGTAGCGGTAGTTGGTGTATTCGTTGTTGATCGCCATCAGCGCGCGGTTGTCGTCACCGGGGAAGGCGAACAGGCTCATGCCGTCGTTGTTGTCGCCGAACTGCTGCTCCTGGGCCTTGGCCGTGCCGTTGCCGGAGGGGTCGAACGCCGGGGCGTTCTTGTGCAGCGGCTGGCCCCAACTGATCAGCACCGAGGCGCTGTAGCCGGGCGGCAGGGTAATGCTGTCGCTGGTGGCGGCGGCGATGCTGGCGAACCCCAGCAGCGGGCTGGCGTTGGCGGCATTCACGGCCAGGGCGCTGCGGGTCAGCAGGTTGCCGCCGAGGAACATTGCGGCACCGCACAGGGCACCAGCGCCGATAAAGCGGCGGCGGGTGAGGCCGACCATTTGTTCGAGGTCGGTGGCTTGGTTTTCTTCTAATAGGCTCATGTCAGGCTCCCTGCGGTTTTTGCAGACACCTTAAGGAGCGGGCGTGACGAAATTGTTGCAGTTTGAAGGCGCGCGCCGCCGGGCCAGCGCCTAGACGGGTGTGCCGAGCAACACATTGCTCGGCGCGAATTGCACCTGGATCGGCTGGCCTTCGGCGGCGCCCAGGGTCTTGAGCGCGTGGGGCTGGGCCAGGGCGCAAAGCACCTGGCCGTTGGGCAGGGCGATCCGCACTTCGCTGGGGCCGTCCTCGGCGTCGAGAATGGCGTCGACGCTGCCGATCAGGCAATTGTGTCCGGGTGTTTCGGGGTGCTCGCTGGCGCACACTTCCAGCCAGCCGGCCTTGATCAGGGCGACCACTTCAACGCCGGCTTCCAGCTCCAGCCGTTGCGTGCTGTCGTGGGTGATCTGCGCGTCCAGCGCCAGGCCGCCGGCCAGTTGCAGGCGGATCAGATCATTGCGGCCGTGGCGCTCGATGGCGACGACCTGGCCATGCAGTTGGTTGCGCGCACTGGTGCGCAGCATCAAGCGGCCCAGCAGGTTGAAGTCGCTGGCGGCTTCGTCCGAGCCGAGCACTTCGGCCTGTAACACTTGCAGGCGCTGATAGAGGCGCAGCACGCGCTCACCTTCGGCCGTCAGCTTGGCGCCGCCGCCGCCCTTGCCGCCAACGCTGCGTTCCACCAGCGGGTTTTGCGCGAGGTTGTTCAGTTCGTCGATGGCGTCCCAGGCAGCCTTGTAGCTCAAGCCGGCGCTCTTCGCCGCGCGGGTGATCGAACCCTGCTCGGCGATATGCGCCAGCAAGGCGATGCGCTGGGGGCGGCGGATGATGTGTTGGCTGAGGGAGGTCGGCAGAGACATGGGACTACGCTTCGATGAGATGAACGGAACGTTGCGGGCAAGGCCGGGCGGAGTCAAGTCAGGCGCCCGGTTTGGGCGTGCGGGCCAGGCAGTACACGTCAACCTGTCGCGCCCCGGCGTCTATCAACAGGCGTGCCAGGCTGTGGGCGGTCGCGCCGGTGGTGAGCACGTCGTCGACCAGCGCAAAGTGGCGGTCGTGTACCGGTATGTCGCGCGCCAGGGCGAAGGCGCCGCGCAGGTTGCGTTGGCGGGTCTTGGCGTCGAGCGCCTGCTGCGCGACGGTTTCATGCGGGCGTAACAACAGGTGTTCATCGTAGGCAATGTGCAGCTCGGCGCTGAGCCAGCGCGCCAGCATCAGCGCCTGGTTATAGCCGCGCTCGCGCAGGCGTTTGCGCGCCATGGGCACCGGCAACAGGCAGTCGGGGCGCGGCAGTTCGGCATTGTCGAAGCGGTGTTGCAGGTGGCGTCCCAGCAAGCAGCCCAGCAGATGCCCGAGGGGCCAGCGCGCCTGATGCTTGAACCGGCTGATCAGCGTGTCGATGGGGAAGCTGTAGGTCCAGGCGGCGATGACCTGTTTAAAGGCCGGCGGGTGTTTCTGGCACTGGCCGCAGATCAGGCCGTCCATCGGCAAGGGCAGGGCGCAGACCTCACACTGTTCCATCAGCCAGGGCAGCTCGGTTTCGCAGACGTTGCACACACAATCGGCCGACTCAGTGGCTTCGTCGCAGATTAAACAGGTCTGTATGTTTTTTAACCATATGTAAACTTGGTGTTTGTATCCAGGTTGACAGTGCATGAATCTTCCTTAAATATGCCGAGCATCCGTGTCGCGTCTGTGGGTATTGCCCTTCCCGCAGCGCTTGCCAAAGCATAATCAAGGAATCGCCCATGAGCGCCCGCACCACTGCCACCCTGCGTCACGATTGGTCTTTAGCTGAAGTCAAAGCACTGTTCGTGCAGCCGTTCAATGACCTGTTGTTCCAGGCGCAGACCGTGCACCGCGCGCATTTCGATGCGAACCGTGTGCAGGTGTCGACGCTGCTGTCGATCAAAACCGGCGCCTGCCCGGAAGATTGCAAATATTGTCCGCAGTCGGGCCACTACAACACCGGCCTGGAAAAAGAAAAGCTGATGGAAGTGCAGAAGGTCCTCGAAGAGGCGGCCCGTGCCAAGGCCATCGGTTCGACCCGCTTCTGCATGGGCGCGGCGTGGAAACATCCGTCGGCCAAAGACATGCCCTATGTGCTGCAGATGGTCGAAGGCGTGAAGGCCATGGGCCTGGAAACCTGCATGACCCTCGGCCGTCTCGACCAGGACCAGACCGAAGCCCTGGCCCAGGCCGGCCTCGACTACTACAACCACAACCTCGATACGTCGCCGGAATTCTACGGTTCGATCATCACTACCCGCACCTATGCCGAGCGTCTGCAAACCCTGGCCTACGTGCGTGATTCGGGGATGAAGATCTGCTCCGGCGGCATTCTCGGCATGGGCGAGTCCCTCGACGACCGCGCCAACCTGCTGATCCAACTGGCCAACCTGCCGGAGCATCCGGAGTCGGTGCCGATCAACATGCTGGTGAAGGTGGCCGGGACGCCGCTGGAAAACGCCGAGGACATCGACCCGTTCGACTTCATCCGCATGCTGGCGGTGGCGCGCATCCTGATGCCGCAATCACATGTGCGCCTGTCGGCCGGCCGTGAGGCGATGAACGAGCAGATGCAGGCCCTGGCGTTCTTTGCCGGCGCCAACTCGATCTTCTACGGCGACAAACTGCTGACCACCGCCAACCCGCAGGCCGACAAGGACATGCAACTGTTCTCGCGCCTGGGCATCCTGCCGGAAGCGCGTGAAGAGCACGCCGATGAAGTGCACCAGGCGGCGATCGAGCAAGCGTTGGTTGAGCAGAAAAGCAGCGAGCAGTTCTACAACGCCGCAGTTTGATCCAAATGCGATCCAAATGTGGGAGGGAGCTTGCTCCCGATAGCGGTGGGTCAGTTAATGCATTTCATACTGATACGCCGCCATCGGGAGCAAGCTCCCTCGCACATTTTCTGACCGAGTTGAACCTGCCAATCCGAGGCCTGCATGTCTTTCGATCTCGCCGCGCGTCTCGCTGCCCGTCGTGCCGAACACCTTTACCGCCACCGCCCACTGCTGGACAGCCCGCAAGGCCCGGAAGTGGTGGTGGACGGTCAACCGTTACTGGCGTTCTGCAATAACGATTACCTGGGCCTGGCCAATCACCCGCAGGTGATCGAGGCCTGGCGTGCCGGTGCGTCCCGTTGGGGCGTGGGCGGTGGCGCTTCGCACTTGGTGGTCGGGCATGCCACGCCGCACCATGAACTGGAAGAAGCCCTGGCCGACCTTACCGGGCGCCCGCGCGCGTTGCTGTTTACCACCGGCTACATGGCCAACCTCGGCGCGGTCACAGCGCTGGTGGGGCAGGGCGATACGGTGCTGGAAGACCGTCTCAACCATGCCTCATTGCTGGATGCCGGCCTGTTGTCCGGGGCGCGCTTCAATCGCTACCTGCACAACGACGCCGCCAGCCTGGCCAAGCGCCTGGAGAAAGCCACCGGCAATACCCTGGTGGTCACCGATGGCGTGTTCAGCATGGACGGCAACCTGGCCGACTTGCCGGCGCTGGCCCGTGAAACGCGGGCCAAAGGCGCCTGGTTGATGGTGGACGACGCCCATGGCTTCGGCCCGCTGGGCGCGAACGGCGGCGGCATCGTCGAGCATTTTGGCTTGAGCCAGGAAGACGTGCCGGTGCTGGTCGGCACCCTGGGCAAAGCGTTCGGCACTGCCGGCGCTTTTGTCGCGGGCAGTGAGGAGTTGATCGAAAGCCTGATCCAGTTCGCCCGGCCCTACATCTATACCACCAGCCAACCCCCGGCCCTGGCCTGCGCCACCCTGAAAAGCCTGGAGCTGCTACGCACCGAGCATTGGCGACGCGAGCACCTCAACAGCCTGATCCGCCAGTTCCGCCAGGGCGCCGAGCAGATCGGCCTGAGGCTGATGGACAGCTTTACGCCGATTCAGCCGATCCTCATCGGCGAGAGTGCCAAGGCCATGGCGTTGTCGCGGATGTTGCGCGAGCGCGGCTTGATGGTCACGGCGATCCGCCCGCCCACCGTGCCCGCCGGCAGCGCCCGTTTGCGCGTGACGCTGACGGCGGCCCACAGCGCGGCGCAGGTGCAGCTATTGTTGAACGCATTGGAAGAGTGTTTCCGCTTGTCAGGTGCCACGGAGCCCGACCATGCGTGATCGACTGATATTGCTGCCCGGCTGGGGCCTTGGCGTGTCGCCGCTGGAGCCCTTGGCCGCCGCACTGCATGGCCTGAACGAACACCTGCGCGTACAGATCGAGCCGTTGCCAGCGTTGGGCTCCAGCGACCTGGGCGAATGGCTCGACGAACTCGACGCGACGCTGCCGGACAACGCTTGGCTCGGCGGCTGGTCTCTGGGCGGCATGCTCGCTTCCGAGCTGGCCGCACGGCGCGGCGAGCGTTGTTGTGGGTTGCTGACCCTGGCGAGCAACCCGTGTTTCGTCGCCCATGATGGCTGGCCGAACGCGATGCCTGGCGAAACCTTCGATGCGTTCCTTACCGGTTGCCATGCCGACTCCCAGGTCACCCTCAAGCGTTTCGGCCTGTTGTGTGCCAAAGGCGCCGCAGACCCGCGCGGGCTGGCGCGTTTGCTGGTCAGTGGGGCGCCGAATACGCCGTCGAACGTGTTGATGAGCGGCCTTGAGCTGCTGGCTCAACTGGACACCCGCGACGCCTTGGTGGCCTATCGCGGCCCGCAATTGCATCTGTTCGCGGGCCTGGATGAGTTGGTGCCCGCCGAAGCCGCCAGCGACCTGCTGAGCCTGCTTCCGGATGTCGAAATCGGTCTGATTGAACAGGCCGGTCACGCTTTTCTCCTGGAGGACCCCCACGGTGTAGCGGGGGCCATCCAGGCTTTTTTGCACGAGTGCGTTGATGACTGATTTAGCCCATGCCTGCCTGCCGGGCGGGTTGCCGGACAAGCGCCAGGTGGCGGCATCCTTTTCCCGTGCCGCCGCCAGTTACGACAGCGTGGCCGAGTTGCAGCGGGCGGTGGGGCATGAACTGCTGGCCCGTCTGCCAGGGGCCTTCACCGCGCAACGCTGGCTGGACATGGGCTGCGGCACCGGCTATTTCAGCCGCGTGCTGGGCCATCGGCTGCCTGCCGGCCAAGGTGTGGCGCTGGATATTGCCCAAGGCATGCTCAACCATGCGCGGCCGTTGGGCGGCGCGCAGCATTTCATCGCCGGTGATGCCGAGCGCCTGCCGTTGCAGGCGGCCAGTTGCGGGCTGATCTTCTCCAGCCTGGCGGTGCAATGGTGCGCGGATTTCACGGCGGTGCTCAGCGAAGCCTATCGCGTGCTGCAACCGGGCGGCGTGCTGGCCTTCGCCAGCTTGTGCGTGGGCACATTGGACGAGTTGCGCGAAAGCTGGCGGGCGGCGGATGGGCTGGTCCACGTCAACCGCTTCCGCACCTTCGAGGCCTATCAACAGCTGTGCGCGGCCAGCGGCTTCCAGGTGCTGAGCCTGGAGCGGCGCGCCCATGTGTTGCATTACCCGGATGTGCGCAGCCTGACCCATGAATTGAAGGCGCTCGGTGCGCACAATCTCAACCCGGGGCGGCCGGGCGGGTTGACCGGCCGTGCGCGGGTTGTTGCATTGATCGACGCCTACGAGCAGTTCCGTCAGGCCCAGGGCCTGCCGGCCACCTACCAAGTGGTGTACGCCGTGCTGGAGAAACCGCTATGAGCGCGGCTTATTTCATCACCGGCACCGATACCGATGTCGGCAAGACCACCATCGCCGCCGGCCTGCTGCATGCCGCGCGCCTGGCCGGCAAAAGCACCGCCGCCGGCAAGCCGGTTGCCTCGGGCTGCCAGGTCACCGCCAAAGGCTTGCGCAACGCCGATGCGCTGGCGCTGCTGGCCGAGTGTTCGTTGCCGTTGAGCTACGCCGAGGTCAACCCGGTGGCGTTCGAGCCGGCCATCGCGCCGCACCTGGCTGCGCGCGAGGCGGGCGTTGCGCTGACGGTGCAATCGCTGCTCAAACCGATGCAGCAGATCCTCGACCGAAAAGCCGATTTCACCCTGATCGAAGGCGCGGGCGGCTGGCGTGTGCCGTTGGCCGATCAGGACAACCTGTCCGACCTGGCCATGGCGCTGCAATTGCCGGTGATCCTGGTGGTGGGTGTGCGCCTGGGTTGCATCAGCCATGCGCTGCTCACGGCCGAAGCCATCGCCCGCGACGGCCTGCCGCTGGCCGGTTGGGTGGCGAATATCATCGACCCTAAGACCTCTCGTCTGGAAGAAAACCTCGCCACCCTGGCCGAACGCTTGCCCGCGCCGTGCCTGGGCCGGGTGCCCAAACTCAAGCACGCCGGCAGCAAAGCGGTGGCCGAGTACCTGCACTTGGACCTGCTTGACTGATTTTGGCTATCGACAAGGCATTGTGCCATTAGTGTTTTTGACGGGCCTTTTGCCAGAATGTCTGCTTCAATTCAACTTCACGATTCTCTCAGCAGGTCCACGCCATGGAAATCTCTGGCAGCAGCGCGTTTTATTCAGGCTTGAGTACGATTCAAGCCGGGCAGAGCCGCGTCGACCAGGCCGCCGGCAGGATTGCCAGCGCCGTCACTACCCAGCCGTCGGACGCCCAGAGCGACCTGCTGCGGGCCAATGACCGCGCCCAGCCTTCCAACTCGGCGAGCAATATGGTCGAAATGGCCCAAGGTAAATTTCAGGTGGAACTGGGCGCGAAAGTCGCCAAGGCTTCCGACGAAATGCTCGGCACGTTGATCGACACCTTCGCCTGACCTCCCTATGGCAATGCGGTGTACCCGGTACACCGCTAGCGCCTACATCGTCTGTTTTTTCCGATAACCCTTGTGGCACCTCGCCGCAGGCATTGTCGTGCGCGCTGTTGACCCGCGTCATGACAAACGGCAGCGGGACGACGCTTGACATCCCCAGGTCGTAAACGTATGTTTCAAACACCTGTTTGACCGCAACAACAAATCCCACGCGGTTGTTCATCCCAGATACATCAGCAGAGGTTTATCGCTATGCCTGACTACAAGGCCCCCTTGCGTGATATTCGCTTCGTTCGTGACGAACTGCTCGGCTATGAAGCGCACTATCAGAGCCTGCCGGCTTGCCAGGACGCTACTCCGGACATGGTTGACGCCATTCTCGAAGAAGGCGCCAAGTTCTGTGAGCAAGTACTGGCACCGTTGAACCGTGTGGGTGACATCGAAGGGTGTACCTGGAGCGAGTCAGGCGTTAAGACCCCTACTGGTTTCAAAGAAGCCTACAAGCAGTTCGTCGAAGGTGGCTGGCCGAGCCTGGCCCACGACGTGGAGCACGGTGGCCAAGGCCTGCCGGAATCCCTGGGCCTGGCAGTCAGCGAAATGGTCGGCGAAGCCAACTGGTCGTGGGGTATGTACCCAGGCCTGTCCCATGGTGCGATGAACACCATCTCCGAGCACGGCACCCCCGAGCAGCAAGAGGCCTACCTGACCAAACTGGTGTCGGGCGAATGGACCGGCACCATGTGCCTGACCGAGCCACACTGCGGCACCGACCTGGGCATGCTGCGCACCAAGGCCGAACCTCAGGCCGACGGTACCTATAAAGTCTCCGGCACCAAGATCTTCATCTCGGCCGGCGAACACGACATGGCCGATAACATCGTCCACATCGTATTGGCCCGCCTGCCGGACGCACCGGCCGGCACCAAAGGTATCTCGCTGTTTATCGTGCCTAAATTCCTGCCGAACGCCGATGGCTCGATCGGTGCGCGCAACGCGGTGACCTGTGGTTCCCTGGAACACAAGATGGGCATCCACGGTAACGCCACCTGCGTGATGAACTTCGACGCGGCCACCGGTTTTCTGATCGGCCCGGCGAACAAAGGCCTGAACTGCATGTTCACCTTTATGAACACCGCTCGCCTGGGCACCGCGCTGCAAGGCCTGGCCCACGCTGAAATCGGCTTCCAGGGCGGCCTGAAATATGCGCGTGACCGCCTGCAAATGCGTTCCCTGACTGGCCCGAAAGCGCCGGACAAGGCCGCCGACCCGATCATCGTCCACCCCGACGTGCGCCGCATGCTGCTGACCATGAAAGCCTTCGCTGAAGGTAACCGTGCGATGGTGTACTTCACCGCCAAGCAAGTGGACATCGTCAAGTACGGCACCGACGACGAAGCCAAGAAACAGGCCGATGGCCTGCTGGCATTCATGACCCCGATCGCCAAGGCGTTCATGACCGAAGTCGGTTTTGAATCCGCCAACCACGGCGTGCAGATCTACGGCGGTCACGGCTTCATCGCCGAGTGGGGCATGGAGCAGAACGTGCGCGACAGCCGCATTTCGATGCTGTACGAAGGCACCACCGGCATCCAGGCGCTGGACCTGCTCGGCCGTAAAGTGCTGATGACCCAAGGCGAAGCGCTCAAGGGCTTCACCAAGATCGTGCACAAGTTCTGCCAGGCCAACGAAGGCAACGAAGCGGTCCAAGAGTTCGTGACGCCGCTGGCTGCGCTGAACAAAGAGTGGGGCGAGTTGACCATGAAGGTCGGCATGGCGGCGATGAAAGACCGTGAAGAAGTCGGTGCCGCTTCGGTGGACTACCTGATGTACTCCGGTTATGCCTGCCTGGCTTACTTCTGGGCCGACATGGCGCGCCTGGCGGCCGAGAAACTGGCAGCCGGCACCAGCGAAGCGGCTTTCTACACCGCCAAGCTGCAGACCGCGCGCTTCTACTTCCAGCGCATCCTGCCGCGTACCCGTACTCACGTGGTCACCATGCTGTCGGGCGCCAACAACCTGATGGACATGAAAGAAGAGGACTTCGGCCTGGCTTACTAAGCCTCACCGAGCCCACTTGAAAAACCGTCGCTCCTTCTCGGGGCGGCGGTTTTTTTTGCGCGATAAAAAACACAGCGCAGCGCTCAGGGATTGCGATGGTCTGCCGTTACAGTGATGGCAATGTGATACAAGCCGGGCAGGGTATGTTTAACTGTCTGAACTGTGGCACAGTGCTATCATTCCTGGCGGGTCGGAGTTTTACCCTTGTCACGCGCGTCCGCTTTACGTTTCAGTCATTTCCTACCTTCACTGCTGCTGTTACTGGCCGGGCTCTCGGCTGCGTATGTCAAAGATCTCAACGTCTTCTTTACCTCGCTGTTCAACGTGTTGCCGACCCTGGTGCTGTTGCTCGGCGGTTCGTATTGCGCGGTCTATCGTCGCCAGCGCGAACTGTTCCTGATGATCACGGTGTATATCGCCTACTTCCTGCTCGATACCCAGACCGACTTCTACCGCGACAACGGCCGCGTGCGCGAAGACGCCGCCGTGGTGTTCCACTTGTGTTGCCTGTTGCTGCCGCTGCTGTTCAGCATCTATGCGCTGTGGCAGGAAAAAACCCACTTGTTCCGTGATTTTGTCGCGCGCTGTGCGGTGCTGCTGGCGATCGGCAGCGTGGCGTTGGCCCTGGAGCAAAGTTATCCCCAGGCGCTGCTGAACTGGCTGGCGGAAATCCGCTGGCCGGCGCTGCATGGCACCTGGATGAGCCTGATCCAGCTGTCATACCCGATGTTCCTGATCGGTTTTCTGACCTTGGCGGCGCAGTACTGGTACCAACCGCGTCCGTTGCACGCGGCGCAGATGGTGGGGTTGATCGGGCTGTTCTGGATGTTGCCGCAGACGTTTATCCTGCCGTTCACCCTGAACATCATGTGCAGCCAGGTGATGCTGACGATTGCGGCCGCGGTGGCTCACGAGGCGTATCAAATGGCGTTTCGCGACGAGCTGACCGGCCTGCCTGGGCGGCGCGCGCTCAACGAGCGCATGCAGCGGCTGGGACGCAACTATGTGCTCGCGATGAGCGACGTCGACCACTTCAAACGCTTTAACGACACCCATGGTCACGACGTAGGGGACCAAGTGCTGCGCCTGGTGGCCAGCAAGCTGTCGAAGGTCAATGGCGGCGGACGCGCCTACCGTTATGGCGGTGAAGAGTTCGCCGTGGTGTTTGCCGGCAAGACCCTGGATGAGTGCATGCCGCACTTGGAAGAACTCCGCGAGATCATCGCCAACTACGACATCAAGCTGCGCAACCCGGACCGCCCGCAGGATGACCTGCAAGGCCGCCAGCGGCGCGCGGGCAGCGGTGCGTCGAGTGTGTCGGTGACCGTCAGCATCGGCGTGGCCGAGCGCCAGGCCGAGCACCGCACGTCCGAAGAGGTGCTCAAATCCGCCGACCAGGCGCTGTATGCCGCCAAGGGCGCCGGGCGTAACTGCGTGGTCGCGGCCGGGCAAACCCGCCGTGGCGCGGTGCGCACGCAGAGTGCTGCCGGTTGAGTGATAGCGCTGTATTCAGCGGCTCTACAGTAATTGTTCGCGGCGGCGGCCGGCAGTAGGTTGAAACCATCTGCTGCCGGAGATATTGCCATGCCTGAGTACAAAGCTCCCCTGCGCGACATGCGCTTTCTGATCGACAACGTGTTTGATTTCCACGCTCACTACGCCGCCCTCGGCGCGACAGACGCCAGCCCGGACATGGTCAGCGCGATCCTCGAAGAAGGTGCGAAATTTTGCGAGAACGTACTCGCGCCACTCAACCGCAGCGGCGATGAAGAAGGCTGCCATTTCGACAAAGGTGTGGTGACCACGCCCAAGGGCTTCAAGGAAGCGTTCGCCCAGTATGTGCAAGGTGGCTGGCACGGCGTGGCGGCCGACCCGGCCTACGGTGGCCAAGGCTTGCCGCAATCTCTCGGGCTGGTGCTCAGCGAGATGATCGGCTCCAGCAACACGTCCTGGGGCATGTACCCAGGGCTGACGCACGGCGCGATGTCGGCGATCCACGCCCACGGCACCGACGAACAGAAAGCCACCTACCTGAGCAAACTCACCGCCGGCGAATGGACCGGCACCATGTGCCTGACCGAAGCCCATTGCGGCACCGACCTGGGCCTGATCAAGACCCGCGCCGTGCCCCAGGCGGATGGCAGCTATGCGGTCAGCGGCAGCAAGATCTTCATCTCCGCCGGTGAGCACGACCTGAGCGCCAACATCATCCACCTGGTGCTGGCCAAGCTGCCGGATGCCCCGGCCGGCACCAAAGGCATCTCGCTGTTTATCGTGCCCAAGTTCCATGCGGATTCGGGCGAGCGCAACGCGGTACATTGCGGCTCCATCGAGCACAAGATGGGGATCAAGGCCTCGGCCACCTGCGTGCTGAACTTCGACGCTGCCAAGGGCTTTTTGATCGGCGAGGCGAACAAAGGCCTCAACTGCATGTTCACCATGATGAACCACGCGCGCCTCGGCACCGGGATGCAAGGGCTGTGCAATGGCGAAGCGAGCTTTCAGGGCGCGGTCAAATACGCCAACGACCGCTTGCAAATGCGCGCGCTGACCGGCGCCAAGGCCCCGGAAAAAGCTGCCGACCCGATCATCGTCCACCCCGACGTGCGGCGCATGCTGCTGACCATGAAGGCGTTCAACGAAGGCAACCGGGCGCTGACCTATTTCACCGCGCAACTGCTCGACACCGCGCACTTGAGCCGCGACGCCGGCCAGCGCCAGGAAGCCGAAGACCTGCTGGCGTTCCTTACGCCGATCTGCAAAGCCTTTATGACCGACACCGGGCTGGAGGTGACCAACCACGGCATGCAGGTGTTCGGCGGCCATGGTTTTATTCGCGAGTGGGGCATGGAGCAGTTGGTGCGCGATTGCCGGATTGCGCCGATCTACGAAGGCACCAACGGCATTCAGGCGCTCGACTTGCTGGGGCGCAAGGTGCTGGGCAGCCAGGGCAAGCTGCTGCGCGGTTTTACGCGGATTGTGCATAAGTTCTGCGAGGCGAATGCCGAGCATGCGCAGCTCAAGGCGTATGTGGCGCAACTCGATCAACTGAACCAGCAATGGGGTGAGCTGACAACCAAGGTCGGGCTGGCCGCGATGAAAAACCCTGACGAAGTGGGCGCTGCTGCGGTGGACTACTTGATGTACAGCGGCTACATCATCCTCGCCTATCTGTGGCTGCGCATGGCGATCGCGGCGCAGACGCATGATGATGCCGAGTTTGCCAAGGCCAAGCTGGCCACCTGCGACTTTTACTTCAAGCGCTTATTGCCACGCACCGCCACCCATCGGGCCGCCGTGGAGGCGGGCAGCGAGTGCCTGATGAGTCTGCCCGCGGAGGCATTTGGCTTGTGATGACCTAAAAATACCAATCGGTCACAAGTGGACCCTATGTGTCTGAAAAGTTGTTCGGGTACACTCGGCGCCTGTAAAACCGACCCTATCGAATCACTTTTTACGTTCTCACGAGGTTTGCCATGGCTGATTACAAAGCGCCGCTGCGTGATATGCGCTTCGTCCTCAACGAAGTGTTTGAGGTCGCCACACTTTGGGCCCAATTGCCGGCATTGGCAGACACGGTCGACGTCGAAACCGTTGAGGCAATCCTCGAAGAAGCCGGCAAAGTCACCGCCAAATCCATCGCCCCGCTCAGCCGCAGCGGCGATGAACAGGGCTGCCGCTGGGCAGACACCGTTGTCAGCACTCCGGACGGTTTTCCACAGGCCTACACCACCTACGCCGAAGGCGGTTGGGTGGGCGTGGGCGGTGATCCGGCCTTTGGCGGCATGGGCATGCCCAAGGCGGTCTCGGCGCAGGTTGAAGAGATGATCAACTCGTCGAGCCTGGCCTTCGGCCTGTACCCGATGCTGACCTCCGGCGCTTGTGTATCGATCAACACCCACGCGAGTGAAGTACTCAAGGCAACCTACTTGCCGAATATGTACTCCGGCAAGTGGGCCGGCTCCATGTGCCTGACCGAGGCCCATGCCGGTACTGATCTGGGGATTATCCGCACCAAGGCCGAGCCGCAGGCTGACGGTTCCTACACCATCAGCGGCACCAAGATCTTCATCACCGGCGGTGAACACGACCTCACCGAGAACATCATCCACCTGGTGCTGGCCAAACTGCCGGATGCCCCGGCCGGTCCCAAGGGCATCTCGTTGTTCCTGGTGCCGAAGTTCATGGTCAATGCCGACGGCAGCCTGGGCGCGCGTAACCCGGTGAGCTGTGGCTCCATCGAACACAAGATGGGGATTCAGGCCTCGGCGACCTGCGTGATGAACTTTGACCAAGCCGTGGGTTACCTGGTGGGTGAGCCGAACCGTGGTCTGGCGGCGATGTTCACCATGATGAACTACGAGCGCCTGGGCGTGGGTATCCAAGGTCTGGCGTCTGGTGAGCGGTCCTACCAGAACGCGATTGAATACGCGCGCGACCGCCTGCAGAGCCGTGCGCCGACCGGCGCGCAGGCCAAGGATAAAATCGCCGACCCGATCATCGTCCACCCCGACGTGCGTCGCATGCTGCTGACCATGAAGGCGTCGAACGAAGGCGGCCGTGCATTCTCCACATATGTGGCGATGCAGCTGGATATCGCCAAGTTCAGCGAAGATACCGCCGCCCGCGAGCGCGCGGATAGCCTGGTAGCCTTGCTGACCCCGGTGGCCAAGGCATTCCTGAGCGATCTGGGCCTGGAAACCACGGTGCTCGGCCAACAAGTCTTTGGCGGCCACGGTTACATCCGCGAGTGGGGCCAGGAGCAATTGGTGCGTGATGTGCGCATCACCCAGATCTACGAAGGCACCAACGGCATTCAGGCCCTGGACCTGATGGGACGCAAGATTGTCGGCAGTGGCGGTGCGTTCTACACCTTGTTCGCTGATGAGATCCGCCAGTTCACCGCCACTGCAGGCGCGGAGCTGGCCGAGTTCACCACGCCGCTCAACGCCGCAGTGGATAGCCTGGATGAATTGACGGCCTGGGTGCTGGATCGCGCCAAGAGCAACCCGAATGAAATCGGTGCGGCCTCGGTGGAGTATTTGCATGCATTCGGATACATGGCCTACGCCTATATGTGGGCAATGATGGCCAAGGCGGCGCTGGGCAAAGAGGCCGAGGAAGACTTCTACGCCAGCAAACTGGGCACTGCGCGCTTCTACTTTGCCCGTCTGCTGCCGCGTATTCACTCGTTGAGTGCGTCTGTAAAAGCCGGTAGCGAATCGCTGTTTTTGCTGGATGAGTCCCTGTTCTAAGGGTGTGGAGGCTTTGTAAGCATTCTCTTACATGACGTGCTGCTAATCGTCCTCTATCGCCAAATTGGATCCACGGATAATCTACTTCACATGGACGTCGCGCAGGAAGCGCAAAGCAACAACACGGACACGTAGGATTCTGCCAGGATGGCGGAGTGAAAGGGATGTCAGGGAAACAGTCTGCAAAACCCCGCCTCGGCGGGGTTTTCTTTTGCCCGCGAAAAAGTCAGGCCGGCACCTGCGGGGCATTCATCACGTCCTCCAGCAAGGTGCGCAGCAACGCCAACGTCGCTTGCTGGCGCTGCACATCGCGGCAGACCAACCCCACTTTCAGCGGCACCCTGGGTTCACTCAAGGGTTTCCACAGCAGCGCCTTGCTGTTGTGTTCGTCCTGGGAGCGTCCCGGTAGCACCGTGGCCAATTTGGTATGAGGCAGGCTGTCGAGAATCCCCACCATGGTATTCAACTCCGCCTGTACCTGCGGGCGCCGCCCGAGGTTGGACAACTGGCTCTGCCAGATCTGCCTGATCTGAAACTCCTCCCCCAGCAGTAACATCGGCAACTCGGCCGCCTGTGTCAGGGAGACTTTCTTGAATTCACGCAGGGGGTGATCCTCCGGGATGACCACCTTCAGCTCATCTTCATACAGCAGGACGCCGTGCAACCCCGGCTGGCGGGGTGGCAGGTAACTGATGCCGATGTCCAGCGAGCCGTTGAGCAGGCGCCGTTCAATTTCAATCCCGGTCAGTTCGTAGATTTGCACCACTAGGTGCGGCTGTGCCTTGCGCACGCGCTCCAGCATTTGCGGGACCAGGCTGGTGTGTACGGTTTGCAGCACGCCGATGGCCAAGGTGCGCAATGCCTGGCCCTTGAAGTTGCGCAATGCCTCCACGGCTTGCTGCATGCCATCGATCAACGGCAAGGCGTGGTTGTATAACGTATGGGCTGCGAGGGTCGGCAGCAGGCGCTTGCTGCTGCGTTCGAAGAGGCTCACATCGAGGTTTTGTTCGAGCTGGCGGATCTGCTGTGACAGGGCCGGTTGGGAGATCGACAGACGCTCAGCGGCACGGCCTACGTGGCCTTCCTCATACACCGCGACGAAATAACGCAGTTGCTTAAAATCCATAAGTAATTCTTATCGAAAAAGCTGGAAAATCGAAATGGCCGATGGCCCCCGAGACGCCTAGTCTAGCGCCTATCCACAAGGCTTACAGGGCCAGATCGGGCGATGATTAGCGTTTATGTTGATGGTATTTGCATAGGCAAGACAAAAAACCTCCAGGCAGGTTTTACGGGGTACACCGACCACGGCATGCTTGCCATGGGAGAAAAAGTGTGAACCTGTTCAATTTGCGCCGCTCGGCGGCCAGTCTGGATGACTTGATCCTGGATGCTTGCGGCGAAGATTTTCCCAGTGAATGCTTGATGCCTACCGTAGCGCGCCCCCCGCAGGTCTTCGTGCGCGGCCAGGGTTCCTGGTTGTGGGACAGCGATGATCGCGCCTATCTGGACTTCAGCCAGGGTTGCGCGGCCAACAGCCTCGGCCACAGCCCGCAGGTATTGATCAGGGCCTTGGCCGATCAGGCCCATGCGCTGATCAATCCCGGTCACGGCTTGCATAACCGCCCCCAACTCAACCTCGTCGACCGCCTGTGCCACCGCACCGGCAGCGATCAGGCGTATTTGCTCAACAGCGGCGCGGAAGCCTGCGAAGCGGCGATCAAACTGGCGCGCAAGTGGGGCCAGCTGTATCGCGGTGGCGCTTATCGCATCATCAGCGCCAGCAACGGTTGCCATGGGCGCAGCTTCGCGGCGATGTCGGCTTCGGCGAGCAGCCGCGAAAACCGCTTTGAACCGCAGCTGCCGGGCTTCAGCCACGTCCCGCTCAACGATCTGGCGGCGCTGCACGCGGCCGTTGATGCGCAAACCGTTGCCATCATGCTCGAGCCGATCCAGAGCGAAGCCGGCGTTATCCTCGCGACCGAGCATTACCTCAAGGGTGTCGAGCGACTGTGCCGCGAGCTGGGTATTTTGCTGATCCTCGATGAAGTGCAAACCGGTATCGGCCGTTGCGGCACCTTGCTTGCCGAAGAGCACTACGGTGTGCGCGCCGACATCATTACGCTCGGCAAAGGCCTGGGCGGTGGTGTGCCGCTGGCGGCACTGCTGGCGCGCGGCAAAGCCTGTTGCTTCGAAGTCGGTGAGCTGGACGGCACCCATCATGGCAATGCGCTGATGGCCTCGGCCGGGGTGGCGGTACTCGATACCGTGCTGGGGCACGGTTTCTTCGAGCATGTACAAGAGTCTGGTTGCTACCTCGGCGAAGGTCTTGCCCGCCTGTCTTACCGCTACAGCCACGGTCAACTGCGCGGCCACGGCCTGATGTGGGGACTGACGTTGTCGGATGATTCTGCAGACGCCGTGGTAAAAGCCGCTCTGGACGAAGGACTTATCCTCAACGCCCCGCAACCCAACTGCCTGCGCTTCACCCCGGCCCTAACGGTGAGCAAAAGCGACATCGACGAAATGCTCCTGCGCCTGACTCACGCTTTTTCCCGGGTGCGTACCGCACAGGTGCAATGCCGCAAGGGCATCGCCGTTTGACCCCTAATTCCTGAACCGTCTCGCGGTATACGCGGCGCCCCCAGCTTGTTTGTTTTGGCTGGGGGCGTTTTTTTTTGTTCAGAGAAGGGTGGCCGCAGTGCCAGATCCCACTGAACCCTCACGAACGTCCAAGGTCGATTAGCTAGACGGCTCACACGAGCCGATTTTCAGGAGCTGACCCCATGGACATCATTCGCATCATCATCGCCATCCTGTTGCCGCCACTGGGTGTGTTCCTGCAAGTGGGTTTCGCCGGCGCGTTCTGGCTGAATATTCTGCTGACCTTGTGCGGTTACTTCCCAGGCATCATTCACGCGGTGTACATCATCGCCAAGCGCTGAGGCCCTCAGCCTTTTGCGATGAGCCGGGAGTTGCGCTCGTTGCGAAAGGCCAGTTGCTCGATGGTCTGGGTGGCGTGTTCGGCGTCTTCCCGGGCTTGAAGGATGATGCCGTGGTGCTCGGATTTGCTGCACACCGGGTCGGCGTTGCTCGCATCGCCGGTCAGCATGAACGCCTGGCAACGGCAGCCGCCGAAGTCCTTCTCCTTTTCATCGCATGAGCGGCACGGCTCCGGCATCCAGTCGTAGCCGCGAAAGCGGTTGAAACCGAAGGAGTCGTACCAGATGTGCTGCATGCTGTGGTCACGCACATTAGGAAATTGCACCGGCATCTGTCGGGCACCGTGGCAGGGCAGGGCGGTTCCATCCGGAGTGACTGTCAGAAAGATGCTGCCCCAGCCGTTCATGCAGGCTTTCGGGCGTTCTTCGTAGTAATCCGGGGTGACGAAAATCAGCTTGCACGGGTGCCCTTCGGCTTCGAGCTTGGCGCGGTATTCGTTGGTGATACGTTCGGCGCGCACCAGTTGTTCCTGGGTCGGCAACAACCCCACACGATTGAGCTGCGCCCAGCCGTAGAACTGGCAGGTGGCGAGTTCGACAAAGTCCGCCTCCAGTGCAATGCACAGCTCGATGATGCGGTCGATCTTGTCGATATTGTGCCGATGAGTGACGAAGTTCAGCACCATCGGGTAGCCGTGGGCCTTCACCGCGCGAGCCATTTCGAGTTTTTGTGCGAAGGCCTTTTTCGAGCCGGCCAGCAGGTTGTTCACCTGTTCGTCGCTGGCCTGGAAGCTGATCTGGATATGGTCCAGACCCGCCTTTTTGAAATCGCTGATCTTCTGCTCGGTCAAGCCGATGCCGGAAGTGATCAGGTTGGTGTAGAAGCCCAGTTTGCGCGCTTCGGCAATCAGTTCGGCGAGGTCCTGGCGCACCAGCGGCTCACCGCCGGAAAAGCCCAACTGCGCGGCACCCATCTCGCGTGATTCGCGAAACACCTTGATCCATTGCTCAGTGCTCAGCTCCTTGCCCTGCTCGGCGAAATCCAGCGGGTTGGAGCAATACGGGCACTGCAGCGGGCAGCGATAGGTCAGCTCGGCGAGCAGCCACAGCGGCAGACCGATGGCCGGTTGTTCAGGCAAGCGTGATCCAGTGCTCAGCACGGGCGACCTCCATGAATTGCTCGATGTCGTCACCGAGCTCAGGCACACCAGGGAATTGTTCATCCAGCGCGGCGATGATCGCCGTGACGTCGCGCTCACCGTCGATCAACCCGCCAATCAACGCGGCGCTGTCGTTGAGCTTGATCATGCCTTCCGGGTAGAGCAGCACATGGCCTTTTTGCGCAGGCTCGTACTGGAAGCGATAGCCCGGACGCCAGACCGGTGTTCTGCTGCGATCAAAGCTCATAGGGTGATCCCTTTATGCCAGACCCGCTGCTCGGTCACGCTGTGATACGGCGGGCGATTCAGTTCGTAGGCCATGCTCATGGCATCGAGCATGCTCCACAGGATGTCCAGTTTGAACTGGAGAATTTCCAGCATGCGCTCCTGGCCTTCACGGGTGGTGTAGTGCTGCAGGGTGATCGCCAGACCATGCTCCACATCGCGGCGGGCCTGGCCCAGGCGCGTGCGGAAATACTCATAGCCGGTGGGGTCGATCCACGGGTAATGCTGCGGCCAGC
>ERZ1463034.167-NODE-167-length-19300-cov-57.064017_pt1 | contig 19300 bp, 15 predicted proteins | sample MGYA00564480_ERZ1463034 | MGnify/ENA primary metagenome ERZ1463034 (study PRJEB39244, sample SAMEA3635122) | Helicobacter pylori | study: EMG produced TPA metagenomics assembly of PRJEB11511 data set (Assembly of a 5300-year-old Helicobacter pylori...
AATATCGAGTTCACAGGTCGCCAGGCCTGGCTCGAACGCATCCGCCAATTGCTCGACGAGCTACGCTTCGAGCGAGCCAAGCACTTGCTGCATGAGGCCCGGTTACCCATCCACCGCATTGCCGAGGAACTGGGCTTCAGCGAGACCGCGAGCTTTCGTCACGCCTTCCTGCGCTGGAGCGGCGTCGCGCCCAGCCACTTCCGATTCTGATGCTGTTTGCACCCTCGCCTCGGTTTAGGGCGTGACGCCTCAATAAGAGGCGATATCCGGTCAGTGTTATTGGCCATATTTATCCCCTTTTGGCCGTTGCCGTCGTTCACTGATCCGCCGCGCACCGCAAGAATGAGGCACAGCCACAGCCCTAGGGGAGAATAAGAAGATGCTGACGATCTACTCGGATGATCATCACTTGCACCACGGTCGCTGCGAACTGATAGACGGGCAACTGATGCCCTGCTTTGAAATGCCCTCGCGCGCCGATCACATCCTGCAACGCGTACAGGCACGCCACCTTGGTCCGGTCGAGACGCCGCGTGACGCTGGTCTTGAACCGCTGAAGCGCATTCACAGTGAGGCGTACCTGACGTTTTTCCAGGGCGCATGGCAACGCTGGGCCGAGTTGAACCATGAAGGCGACTTGCTGCCCTTCACCTGGCCTGCGCGAACCTTGCGCGAAGTAATTCCTGCCAACCTGTTGGGTCAGTTGGGTTATTACAGCTTCGATGCCGGCGCACCGATTACCGCTGGCACCTGGCAAGCCGCCTATAGCGCAGCGCAAGTCGCTCTGACCGCTCAGGCCGCCGTCGAAAATGGCGCTCGTAGCGCGTTCGCATTGTGCCGACCACCCGGCCATCACGCCGCTGGCGATTTGATGGGCGGTTACTGCTACCTGAATAACGCCGCCATCGCCGCTCAGGCATTTCTCGATCAGGGCCGGCAGAAAGTGGCGATTCTCGATGTCGATTACCATCACGGCAACGGCACTCAATCGATCTTCTACTCACGCAACGATGTGCTCTTTACCTCGATCCACGGCCATCCTGAAGCCGAGTTTCCCTTCTTCCTCGGTTACGCCGACGAGCATGGCGAGGGGCCGGGCGAAGGTTTCAACTTCAACTACCCGCTGGCCGCTGGCAGCGACTGGGACCACTGGAGCGCTGCGCTGGAACAGGCCTGCAAGCAAATCGAGGCCTACGCCCCGGACGTGCTGGTGATTTCCCTCGGTGTCGACACGTTCAAGGACGATCCCATCTCGACGTTCAAGCTCGACAGCCCGGACTACCTGCGCATGGGTGAGCGCATCGCCCGTCTCGGCTTGCCGACGCTGTTCGTGATGGAGGGCGGTTATGCCGTCGAAGAAATCGGCATCAATGCCGTGAATGTGCTGGAAGGTTTCGAAAGCGCCTGACCCCACCGACTTATCAGGAAGATAACAATGAACAGACTCAAACGTCTTATTGCACCCGCCCTGTGTGCTTCCCTGCTCTGCGGCGCGGTCCAGGCCGAAGAGCAACGCACGCTGCGCGTTTACAACTGGTTCGACTACATCACCCCGCAGACGCTGGTGGACTTCCAGAAAGACACCAAGACCAAACTGATTTACGACATTTTCGACACCAACGAGGCGCTGGAAGCCAAGCTGCTGACCGGCAACTCCGGGTATGACGTGGTCGTACCGTCCAACGTGTTCCTGGCCAAGCAGATCGAGGCCGGGGTATTCCAGCCGCTGGACCGCAGCAAATTGCCGAACTGGCCGCACCTCGACCCCAAGCTGATGAAACTCCTGGAAGCCAACGACCCGGGCAATAAATTCGCGGTGCCCTACATGTACGGCACCATCCTGATCGGCTTCAACCCGGACAAGGTCAAGGCCGCGCTGGGTGACAATGCACCGGTCGACAGCTGGGACCTGATCTTCAAGGAAGAGAACATCAGCAAACTCAAACAGTGTGGCGTGGCCCTGCTCGACTCACCGTCTGAAATCATGCCGCTGGCCTTGCAGCACTTGGGCTTGCCGCCAAACAGCACCAAGCCGGCCGACTACGCCAAAGCCGAAGCGCTGATGCTGAAGATCCGTCCGTATATCACCTACTTCCATTCATCGAAGTACATGGCGGATATCGCAAATGGCGACATCTGCGTGGCCGTCGGGTACTCGGGCAGCTTCTCGCAAGCGGCCAACCGCGCCAAAGAAGCCAAGAACGGCGTGGTCGTCGACATGCGCCTGCCTAAAGAAGGTGCCCCGATCTGGTTCGACATGCTCGCCATCCCTAAAGGCGCCAAAGACCCTGAAGACGCCTACACCTTCATCAACTACCTGCTGCAACCGAAGGTGATCGCGCCGATCAGTGATTTTGTCGGCTACCCGAACCCGAACAAGGACGCCACTGAGCTGGTCGATCCGGCGATTCGCAACAACCCGAATCTGTACCCGACCGAAGCGGCGATGAAAACCCTCTACACCCTGCAACCCCTGACGCACGATGCGGAGCGGGCGCGTACACGCGCCTGGACCAAGATCAAGTCGGGGACCTGATGCTGGAGCGGGCTTGCTCGTGATGCGGTATGGCTGACATACCGCATCACACCATTCGCATACAGGAAGCACGTAAGGCTTGTCGAACTTACGCCTTCCAGGCGTGCCGCAACTTGGCCAGCGCCTCGTGAATACCGGGTTCAGGCACCGCCGCAAACCCCAATACCAAGCCTGCCCGGTTATCCACGGGCGCGCTTGAGTCTGGCAACCAATAGTCGCTCAGCGGGTTGATTTCGACGCCTACACCTGCAGCCTTGGCCACCAGTTCACGCTCGCGCGCCAGGCTGTCCACGGGCACGGCGACATGCAGCCCCGCCACCACTTTGGGCATCGCCCCGCACCCAGGCACGTCTTCAGGCCAGCCTGCCAACAGCGCATCGCGAAGACTCAGAGCCGCACGGCGCATGCGCCGGATGTGTCGCTGGAAATGCCCGGCAGCAATGAATTCAGCCATTACAGCCTGCGTACTGACTTCGGAGTGCCGCATGTCCAACGCCCGCCGTTGACCGAACGCACTCACCAATCCCAACGGCAGCACCAGATACCCCAAGCGCAACGCCGGAAAGGCGATCTTGCCAAAGGTGCCGACATACAAAACACGCCCGTGCCGATCCAGTGCCGCCAAGGGCGCCAGGGGCGCACCGCTATAACGGTACTCGCCGTCGTAATCGTCCTCGACGATCCAGCCTTGGGTGCGCTCGGCCCAGGCCAACAACTCCAGGCGCCGTGCCAGGCTCATCGTCACGCCCGTGGGGTATTGGTGCGACGGGGTGACGTAGGCCAGTGTGTAATCACCTTGCGACAGCGAAGTGCACTGCATGCCCTCGTTATCCACTGCGATACCGTGCAAGCGCGCACCGGCGATGGCAAACGCATGACCGGCCGCGCGGTAGCCGGGATTCTCCACCGCGACCGCATCACCCGGCGCCAACAGCAGCTGTGCACAAAGGCTGATCGCTTGCTGTGCGCCACTGGTGATCACTATTTGCTCAGCGCTGCAGTGCAGACCACGCGAACTGCGCAAATACGCTGAAATCAATTCACGCAGGCGCCAATCCCCGGCCGGCTCGCCGTACCCCAGCGTCCCAAGATCCGGCTTTCGCCAGAAAGCCGCGTGTAACTTACCCCAAACACCGAACGGGAACAGGTCAAACGCTGGCACACCGACCCGAAAGGCTCGCGGCGCATCGCCCTTTGGCTGGGGTAAATGATGCTGTTGCAGAAGGTTGAGCGCTGGGCTGTGGATAACTTTATTGGGTAAAAAACCAGGCATTTCGGGTGTGTTTGTGGATAAACCTGTGGGTAAGCCTGTTAACAACCCTGTGGATGGTTTTGTGGATAAGTAATTTGATGTGCGCTTCGTTGCACTCGGCTTTGTCGGTAATTGCGCAACGTAAGTGCCATCCCCGATACGGCCTTCGATGAAACCCTCGGCGTAGAGCTGGTCATAGGCGCGCATCACGCTGTTGCGCGAAATGGACAGCGACGTCGCCAGGTCGCGAGTAGCCGGCAGACGCGTGCCACTGCTCAGACCACCGTCGAGAATCCGCTGGCGCAAGAGTTGATACAGCTGCCGGCTTAGCCCGCGACGACGATCAAGTTCGATACCCGCAGGGTTGAACGGAAAAGACAGCGCGCTGGCGGACATGACATTGGCCCTACTAAATTGACGTGGAATGGCTCTTACAACCAACCAATAGCCTGCCTAGGATTTAGCCATCAGCCAAGGAAAAGCTTTATGTACATACCTCGCGCATTCAACGAAGACGACCTTTCAACCCTTCATCAGCAAATCGAAGGCACGCGCTTGGGCATTCTCGTGACCCATGGCGCACGCGGTCTCCTGGCCAACCACATCCCGCTGTTGCTCAGCCCTGAGCAAGGGCCTTATGGAACCCTGCATGGGCACTTGGCCAAAGCCAACCCGCAATGGCAGGAGATGGAGAGCGGCACCGAGGCCTTGCTGATTTTCCCTGGCCCGGACGCTTACGTCAGTCCGTCGTTTTACCCGAGCAAGGCTGAACACGGCCAAGCGGTCCCGACCTGGAATTACCTCGCGGTCCACGCTTACGGGCCTGCCGAGGTGTTTCATGACGCCCATCGCCTGCGCGATCTGGTTCGCGCGCTGACAGAGAAGCATGAAGCAGGTCGCGCCAAACCCTGGACGCTGGAGGACGCACCTGCCGACTACATCGACAAGATGCTCGGCGCTATCGTCGGTTTTGCAGTGCCTATCAGCCGACTGGAAGGCAAACGCAAGCTCACCCAGAACCGCAACGCTCCCGATATTGCCGGCGTGCGTGATGGCCTTGCCGCGAGCTCCGCGCCCAATGACAACGAAATCGCCCGATTGATGCGCTAAGGAGAAACCTGTGACCGCTATTCAGATCCGCTCTGTCACCCCGAACGATCACACTGCATGGCTACCGCTGTGGAAGGCGTACCTGAAGTTTTACAACACTGAACTCGCCGACAGCGTCACTGAAAGCACCTGGCAGCGCATTCTCGACCCCAGCGAGCCGACCCATGCCGCGCTGGCCTGGAACGATGGCAAAGCCGTCGGCATGGTCCACTTCATCTACCATCGCTCCAACTGGAGCATCAAAAATGCCTGTTACCTGCAGGACTTGATCGTAGTGCCGGAGCAGCGCGGCACCGGCGTCGGACGACAGTTGATCGAATTCGTCTACACCACGGCGCGTGAAGCCGGTTGTGACAAGGTTCATTGGTTGACCCACGAAACCAATGCCAGGGCGATTCAGCTGTATGAACGCATCGCCGAACGTCCTGGCTTCATCCAATTTCGCAAAGCACTCTAGGACTGGAACCTGCTCATGCCCACCACTGAACTGCACTGGCAACCCGCGACGCTCCCGGACAAAAGCACGCTGCATGGCCGCTTCATCCGCCTGGAAAAACTCGACCCTGTGCGCCACGGCGACGATCTATGGACTGCACTCCAAGGCCCAACCTCGGACCCGGCGCTGTGGGACTATTTGCCCTATGGGCCGTTTTTTGAGCGAAGCGAATTCGATGCATGGCTGAGTCGCCACGCCGCCGACACTGATCCGTGGTTCTACAGCGTGGTCAATCAGCAGACAGGCATTGTCGACGGCTGCCTGAGCCTGATGTCCATCGTCCCCGCCCATGGCCGGATCGAAATCGGTCATGTCACGTTTGGCGCCGCCATGCAGCGCACGCCCAAGGGTACCGAGACGATTTACTTGTTGGCCAAGGCCGCGTTTGCTCTGGGCAATCGGCGCCTGGAGTGGAAATGTAACGACGATAATCAGCGCTCCAAACGAGCCGCTGAGCGCTTCGGCTTCACCTTTGAAGGCACGTTCCGTCAGCACATGGTCATCAAAGACCGGAACCGCGACACCACCTGGTACTCGATCACCGATAACGAATGGCTGGCACTCCAGGCAGCGTTTGAAAGCTGGCTGGCGGTGGATAACTTCCGGGATGGGCAGCAAGTGAGAACGCTGGAGAGCTTCCGGGAACGGTGAAAGCTCATTGCGGGCAAGTGAAACCAACCCGGTCAGTAAAAAAAGCCGAAAAAAAAGGGGAGCCACATGTGCTCCCCCCAGAGTAAACCGTTAAACGCGTATCGAATCAGCCCTCGATTTCGACCAGGATCTCAATCAGGATTTCGCCCGGGTTGACCCGGTCGCCTTTGGCCACGTGGATCGCGAAGACCTTGCCGGCGATGGAGGCTTGTACCTCGGTCTCCATTTTCATCGCTTCGCTGATCAGTACAGCCTGGCCGGCTTTGACGATGTCGCCTTCCTTGACCAAGACATCCACGATATTGCCCGGCATGGTGGTGCTGACATGGCCCGGCGAGCTGGCCTGCGCGCGCTTGCCGATACCGCCACCGACGAATTCGTTGAGGGGCTCGAACACCACTTCTTCCGGCATGCCGTCGATGGTCAGGTAGAAATGACGCTTGCCCTCGGCTTTGACGCCGACGCCAGTGATGTCGACGCGGTAGCTTTCGCCGTGCACATCGATCACGAACTCGGTCGGTACACCCTCGCCGCCCGCCCTGCTCACGCCACCCGCGTCAGGGATCGGCAGCAACACTTCAGGGGTCAGGGTGCCGGCTTCGCGCTCTTCGAGGAATTTGCGTCCAATGTCCGGGAACATGGCGTACGTCAGCACGTCTTCTTCAGACTTGGCCACCGCGCCGATTTCCAGACGCAGCCTGGCCATCTCCGGCTTGAGCAAGTCAGCTGGACGCACATCGATCAGCTCTTCGTTACCGATGGCCTGACGACGCAGCGCTTCATCCACCAGACCTGGCGCCTTGCCGTAGCCGCCTTGCAGGTAGAGCTTCACTTCGTTGGTGATGGTTTTGTAGCGCTCGCCAGCCAGCACGTTGAAAAACGCCTGAGTGCCGACGATCTGCGACGTCGGGGTCACCAGCGGCGGATAGCCGAGGTCTTTACGCACACGAGGGATTTCGGCGAGTACTTCGCCCATGCGGTTCAGCGCGCCCTGCTCTTTGAGCTGGTTGGCGAGGTTGGAAATCATCCCGCCTGGCACCTGATTGACCTGCACACGCGTGTCGACCGAGGTGAATTCGCTTTCGAACTGGTGATATTTCTTACGCACGGCGTAGAAGTACAAGCCGATTTCCTGCAACAGCTCCAGGCTCAAACCGGTGTCGAATTCGCTGCCCTTGAGCGCAGCAACCATCGACTCGGTACCCGGATGGCTAGTGCCCCACGCGAAGCTGGAGATCGCGGTGTCGATGTGATCGGCGCCGTTTTCAATCGCCTTGAGCTGACACATCGCGGCCAGGCCAGCGGTGTCGTGGGAGTGGATGAACACCGGCAGCGACAGCTCCGTCTTCAGCGCCTTGACCAGCTCGCCCGTGGCATACGGTGTCAGCAGGCCTGCCATGTCCTTGATCGCGACCGAGTCGCAGCCCATGGCTTCCATTTGTCTGGCCTGAGCCACGAAAGCGTCAATCGTGTGAACCGGGCTGGTGGTGTAAGCGATAGTGCCTTGGGCGTGCTTGCCCGCCGCCTTGACCGCTTCGATGGAGACACGCAGGTTGCGCACGTCGTTCATCGCATCAAAAATGCGGAACACGTCGATACCATTGACCGCCGCCTTGGCGACGAACGCACGCACCACATCATCGCTGTAGTGACGGTAGCCCAGCAGGTTCTGGCCGCGCAGGAGCATTTGCAGACGGGTGTTGGGCAACGCCGCGCGAAGCTGACGCAGACGCTCCCACGGGTCTTCCTTCAAAAAGCGAACGCAGGCGTCGAACGTGGCGCCGCCCCAGACTTCCAGCGACCAGTAGCCGACTTTGTCGAGCTTGTCGCAGATTGGCAGCATGTCTTCAGTACGCATGCGGGTTGCGAGCAGCGACTGGTGGGCATCACGCAGGATGGTGTCGGTTACAAAGATTTTTTTGCTCATTGTTGTATTCCTCACAGGCCTGCGTGGGCGGCAATGGCGGCGGCGATGGCCAAAGCCAGCTCTTCGGGTTTGCGCTTGATCGAGTAGTTGGTCAGTTCGGGATGGCTTTCAACAAAGCTGGTATTGAACTGACCGCTACGGAATTCCGGGTTACGCAGGATTTCCTGGTAGTACGCGGCGGTAGTCTTGACCCCTTGCAGACGCATGTCGTCCAGGGCGCGCAAGCCACGGTCCATGGCCTCTTCCCACGTCAGTGCCCAGACGATCAGCTTCAGGCACATCGAGTCGTAATACGGCGGGATGGTGTAGCCGGTGTAGATCGCCGTGTCGGTACGCACGCCAGGACCGCCGGGCGCGTAATAACGGGTGATCTTGCCGAAACTCGGCAGGAAATTGTTTTTCGGGTCTTCGGCATTGATCCGGAATTGCAGGGCGAAGCCACGGTGAATAATGTCTTCCTGCTTGACCGAGAGCGGCAGGCCGGAGGCGATGCGGATCTGCTCACGGACGATATCGATACCGGTGATTTCTTCGGTGATGGTGTGTTCCACCTGCACCCGAGTGTTCATCTCCATGAAGTACACCTCGCCCTCGGCGAGCAGGAACTCCACGGTGCCAGCGTTCTCATAACCCACAGCCTTGGCCGCACGCACCGACAGGTCGCCGATGTAGGCGCGCTGTTCCGGGGTCAGTTGCGGGCTGGGGGCGATTTCGATCAGCTTCTGGTTACGGCGCTGGATCGAGCAATCGCGTTCGAACAGATGCACGACGTTGCCAAAGCTGTCACCGAGGATCTGCGCTTCGATGTGCTTGGGATTGACGATGCATTTTTCGAGAAACACTTCCGCAGAACCAAACGCCTTGGTCGCTTCCGAGATCACCCGAGGGAACGCCTGCTCCAGTTCTTCACGGCTGTTGCAGCGGCGGATACCCCGACCACCGCCGCCAGACGTGGCTTTGAGCATCACCGGGTAACCAATGCGCTCGCCTTCGACCAGCGCTTCAGCGATATCGGCGACGTTGCCTTCAGTGCCAGGTGTCACCGGTACACCGGCCTTGATCATGCTGCGGCGTGCTTCGGTCTTATCACCCATGCGACGGATGACTTCTGCCGACGGCCCGATGAATTTTATTCCACGTTCGGCGCAGATGTCCGCCAGTTCGGCGTTTTCCGAAAGGAAACCATAACCGGGATGCAAAGCATCACAACCGGTTTCTACCGCGAGATTAACCAGCTTGCGTGGGTTCAAATAACCGGCGAGTGGTTCAGCACCAATGCTGTGCGCTTCGTCAGCCCGTTTGACATGCAAGGCATGACGGTCGGCGTCGGAATAGACCGCAACCGAGCGAATGCCCATCTCGGCGCAGGCGCGCACGATCCGGACAGCAATTTCACCACGGTTGGCGATCAGGATTTTTGTTATCACTGGCGTTTCCTCGACCGTTAGAACAGACGAACCGGCTGGGCCGGTCGGCGTGTAACCGCGTGTTACGTGCGGCCACATTGTGATAGCTACCCTATGCCTGAAGAAGGATTAACAAAAATCAATAAAAGTTGGGATATGCATAAGTAAAACCTTATAGTTGGTTTTTCAACCATCTTCAGAGGGGGTCAGCTATGCGTAAGTCATTGATGCGTATGACATTGCGTCAATTGCGGACGTTCAACGAAGTCTGTGACCTGAAGTCTTATAGCCGCGCCGCCGATGAAATGGCCCTCACACAACCGGCCGTCAGCCTACAAATTCGTCAGTTGGAAGAGCTGATTGGCCAGCCGCTGTTCGAGTATGTCGGCAAAAAACTGTACATGACGGAGGCCGCCGAAGCGCTACAAGCCGCCAGCAGAGACATTTTTGGGCGTCTGGAAAACCTGGATATGCAGCTGTCGGACATGCAGGGCTCGCTGCAAGGGCAACTCAAACTGGCCATCGAATCCAGCGCCAAATACTTCGTGCCGCATCTGTTTGCCGCGTTTAAGCGCCAGCACCCCGAAGTGATGCTGAACCTGACGGTGGTCAATCGCGCGCAGGTGATCAAGCGCCTGTCGGATAACCGTGATGATCTGGCGATTATGTCGATGGTGCCGCAGGACATGGGCCTGGAGTTCATGCCCTTCCTCAACAACCCGATCGTCGCGGTGGCGCCGTCGGATCATCCGCTGTGTCAGGTCGAGCAATTGACCCTGAAGGACCTTGAACCCTACCCCTTGCTGATCCGCGAAGCCGGTTCAGGCACGCGCAGAGCCTGCGAGGAGTATTTCAAGGAGAAGCGCGTGCACTTCACCCAAACCCTTGAGGTTTCTTCGGCTGAAGCTCAACGCGAATGCGTGGTGGCCGGTCTTGGCGTGGCGTTGTTGACTCGCCATGCTCTGAACCTAGAGCTGGCCACCGGGACGCTGCGCGAGCTTCCGGTGGCCGAATTGCCGCTGTACCGCAGCTGGTGCGTGGTGCAAGCCAAGGCCAAACGGCTGTCGCCGGTCGCGCATGCCTTTCTTGCATTCATCCGCACCGAACGCGCGCAGATCAGCCAGCTTGCTGAGCGTTTCGACGGGAGCCTTCCGAGGCCGTCTGCCACACATTAAGTGAGCCAAACTCGCCAATATCACCCACCTCGAAATAGTCGGAAAGCTTCTGCGCCAGTTTGCGCTGCTCAGAGTAGCTTTCGATCGCACGACGGAATTCCATGCGTCGCTGATCTTCCTGCTGTCGCCGGGTGTTTTTGGACGTATTAGCGGAGGTAGCGCTGGTGGCGCGCTGCTGCTGCGAGTCATCGTAGTGCCGAGGCATATCCTGTCTCCCATTGCGTTTGCGGGAGCTTGAGCATGATCGCCGTCAATGACGGTTGCACGGCGATAAGATGACAGGACGATGAAGCTTTGCGCTGTTGCGAAGGCGAGACGCCCAGCAATCAGTCGTCGAGCGCCTTGACTGACTTGGGCGACAAGCGAAGGCTGCGCAGACTGCGTTTAACGCTTTTAAGATGGTTGACCAGACTCGGGCCACGCGCCATGGCGACGCCCATCGCCAGCACATCGATCACCACCAGGTGGGCAATACGCGAGGTCAGCGGCGTATAGATTTCGGTATCTTCGTGAACATCAATCGCCAGATTGATGCTCGCCAACTCTGCCAATGGCGTCTGGCTCGGACACAAGGTCACCAGCGTGGCACCACTTTCACGGACCAGATTTGCAGTGATCAGCAGGTCTTTGGAGCGTCCGGATTGGGAGATGCAGATCGCCACGTCGGTGGGCTTGAGTGTCACCGCCGACATGGCCTGCATGTGCGGGTCGGAGTACGCCGCAGCCGTCAGCAGCAAGCGGAAGAACTTGTGCTGCGCATCCGCCGCCACCGCGCCGGATGCGCCAAAACCGTAGAACTCTACGCGCTGGGCCGACGCCATCGCCGTCACCGCCAACTGCAACGCGTGGGGATCGAGATGCTCACGAACCTCCATCAACGTGTGCAGGGTGGTGTCGAAGATTTTCAGGCTGTAATCGGCAACCGAATCATCTTCGTGGATCGCGAACTGACCAAAGCTGGCACCAGCGGCCAGGCTTTGCGCCAGTTTGAGCTTCAAATCCTGAAAGCCGGTACAGCCAATGGCACGGCAAAAGCGGACGATGGTGGGCTCGCTGATACCCACGTTGTGCGCGAGGTCAGCCATGGAGCTGTGCATTACAGCCGCAGGGTCAAGCAGCACGTGGTCGGCAACCTTGAGTTCCGACTTACGCAGCAGATGGCGTGACTGGGCGATGTGGTGCAACAGGTTCAAAGGGCTGGACTCGGCTAGTAAGGCTTGGGCGGGATGTAGCATGCTTGTAGTTATACTACATGCCCTGCGGCCCGCCCAGCTAAACGAGCTCGGTTTGACGATCTGCAACCTTTCCGCCGCCCTCATCATGCCAGCGCGGGCATGCCTGCGAATCAGGCAAAGCAGTCCGTCAGGCACACCGAGTTGCGGCCTTCGCAGACACGTCAGCCCGGAGGGGACCACGTCTGCTGCCCATGCTCGCGCAACAACCGCGTCGCAGCCTCTGCATCCACCGGACGGCTGATAAGGTAGCCCTGCACTTCGTCGCACTCGTGAGCTTTGAGGAAGTTCAGTTGTGCCTCGTTTTCCACACCTTCGGCGACGACTTTCAATTCCAGGCTATGGGCCATGGCGATGATAGCGCGGGTGATGGCTGCGTCTTCGGTGCCTTCGCCCAAGCCACGAATGAACGCCTGGTCGATTTTCACGTAATCCACGGGGAAGCGTTTCAGGTAACTCAACGACGAATAGCCAGTGCCGAAGTCGTCGATGGCCAGTTTCACGCCCAACTCATGCAGCTGATGGAACGTTGCGATGATGTGCTCCACGCCGTCGAGCAGCTGACTCTCAGTCAATTCCAGCTCAAGGTAGCGCGGTGCCAAGCCGGTTTCCTCAAGCACTTGGCGGACCAGACTGACCAACTTGCCCTGACGCAATTGATGGACCGAAAGGTTGACTGACACCCTGATCGGCTCCAGCCCCTGGCGCTGCCATTCACACGCCTGCCAACAGGCCTGACGTAACACGAATTCACCAATCGGCCCGATCAGCCCGGTCTCTTCCGCCAGCCCGATAAAGTCCCCTGGCGGCACCATGCCCATCGTCGGGTGCAGCCAGCGCACCAGCGCCTCAGCCGCGTTCAAACGGCCGGTCGCCAGACACAGCTTGGGCTGGTAGAACACCTGCAGCTGATTCTCGTCGAGCGCCTTGCGCAGCTGATTTTCCAGTTGCAGACGCTCCAGCGTGCTGGCTTGCAGGTTCTCGGTATAGAACTGAAAATTATTGCCGCCCAGATGTTTGGCATGCTGCATGGCCATGTTCGACTGACTGACCAGCGCCGAGATCTCTCGGGCCGAGTCTGGCAACAGGCTGATGCCCACTGACGCGCTGACCACCAACTCATGCCCGGCCACCGAAAGAGGCTGCCGTAATTTGGCCAGCAGGCGGCTGGTGACCCGTGCCAGGCTGGACAGGTTGCCGTAGGCATCGAATAACACCGCAAACTCATCACCGGATAACCGCGCGATGGTGTCGGCCTCGGGCAATGCGCTGGTAAGACGCCGCGCCACTTGCCTCAACAGTTGATCGGCGACTTCGTGGCCCAGGCTGTCATTGAGCAGCTTGAAGCGATCCAGATTGATGTGCAGCAACGCCAGGCTTCTACCGCCCTGTCGCACGCGCTGGCTGGCTTCACGCAAGCGCTCCTTGAACAACGAGCGGTTGGCCAGGCCGGTCAACTCATCGTAGTGCTTCAAATAGCGCATACGTTCTTCGAATTCGCGCCTTGCCGACAGGTCGGCGAAGAAGCCGACAATGTGGCTTACATTACCCCGCACATCGCGCACTACGTTCAATTGGAGCCATTGCGGATATAGCTCGCCATTTTTGCGAGTCTCAACCAGTTCGCCCTGCCAGCTATCGGTTTGCTCCAGCGATTCATGGATCGCTTGAAAATGGCGCCGGGCATCGCGGCTGCACGCCAGCTCAGTGACCTTGCAGCCCTTCATGTCTTCCTGCGGGTAGCCGGTCACTCGGCTGAACGCCCGATTGACCGCCAGCAGGGTGTATTTCGGATCAAGAATGACAATGCCTTCGCTTGCGGCTTCGAAGACCGTGGCGGCCAAACGGCGCTGTTCTTCCAGCTGTTTACTGGCGCTGATGTCGCGGCGGGTACCGAGCATGCGAATCACCCGGCCATCGCTGCTGCGCTCCACGGCGCGGCCACGGTCCTCGATCCAAACCCAGCGCCCGTCACCATGCCGGAAGCGATAGGCAACTTTATAGTCGTCCGTATGCCCCTTCAGATGGTCAATCATCGCGAGTTGCATCAACGGCAAGTCTTCGCGATGTATGCGTGGCTTAAGGTGGCTGAGCATGGCGGTCACGTGTTCCGGTTCCAGACCGAACAATGCTTTGATCTGCGTGTGGTGGACTTCATCGGTTTGCAAGTTCCAGTCCCACAGGCCCAGCTCACTGGCCTCAAGCGCCAGCGCCAGCCTCTCCTCACTCTTGCTCAGCGCCTGATTGGCCTCATCCAGCTCAAGGCTGCGCTGGACGACTCGGGCTTTGAGCCCGACCTGGGCCTCGCGCAATTCCCGCTCGGCCTTGCGTCGCTGTTCGATTTCCCGCGCCAACTCATGGTTGAGCTGCTCATCGTGGGCCTGTGCCTGCTGCAGATGCTCAATCAGCGCCTGATTCTGAAAGCGCTGAACCAACCCCTGACGGATCAAGCGATTAACCTGCAGGGCCACGACAATCAGCGCCACCAGTAATATCAGGCCAAGCCAGCCCCAGCCATGCTGCTCATCGCCATGCAAAAAAAGAAAGGTGATCGGGGGCAACAGGCACGACAAGGTAAAGGTCAGAAACGCCGGGATACTCACCGCGTAAGCAATACTGGCCGACAGCGTCGCGGCACCGATCAAGCCAAACACCCAGGCTTGCTGCTGAAAGCTATCCACCGGGACCAAGGCGATTGCCGCGCTGGCGAGGGTCAGGCCGCTGACGCCTGCACCCAGCAAAAACATCCCACGCCAGATCGGCTGCGCCTGGCGCAACAATGGCGCGGCGTTAAACGCCGCGACCTGGATGACGCGTAAACCCACCAGCGTCGTCAGCCACCCCAGCCAAACGCCGACCAGCAGATAACGCTGCGGGCTCCAGAGCAACCAGGCGCAGACCAGACCGTTGAGTAACATGAACAGGGTGGGCAACAGCGAACCCTGGTAAAGCAAACGTGTGCGTTCCACCGCAATCTGAGTGGCAAATTGCTCGCGGATAACTCGACCTGATGCGGTTGAGGCACCCGAGGAGCTGAGACTGGAGGTCATAGGCAGTGTTCTTATAATGGTGGAGCCCAAACGTCGACGGAGCATACACAAGCCGCTCGACAGACCAAACTCCCTTGACTCATAAAAACCGCAAAGAGGCCGCTCCACAGGGCTGTTTTCAAACCTCCCGGGCACGGCCTGCCATGCGTGCAGCCCTGACTTACCGGTCGTCATCGATAGGGCATTTATCGGCTTAAGCAAAGCTTGGTTTGCCCGACATAGCCCAGCACCCTAGAATGCGTCGATGCGCGATGATCTCTCCCTTCTGCTGAACTCCCTCAACGATGCCCAACGTCAGGCCGTAGCTGCCTCCGTGGGTCGTCAGTTGGTACTCGCCGGTGCTGGCTCCGGCAAAACCCGTGTGCTGGTGCATCGCATCGCCTGGTTGATCCAGGTCGAGCATGCCTCGCCACACTCGATCCTCTCGGTAACCTTCACCAACAAGGCTGCGGCCGAGATGCGTCACCGCATCGAACAGTTGATGGGGATCAACCCGGCTGGCATGTGGGTCGGTACCTTCCACGGCCTGGCGCACCGCTTGCTGCGGGCGCACTGGCAGGAAGCCGGACTGAACCAGAGCTTCCAGATCCTCGACAGTGATGACCAGCAACGCTTGGTCAAACGAGTGATCCGTGAACTGGGGCTGGACGAGCAGCGCTGGCCGGTACGTCAGGCGCAGTGGTTCATCAACGGGCAGAAAGACGAAGGCCTGCGGCCCAAGCATATTCAGGCCAGCGGCGATCTGTTCCTGACCACCATGAAATCGATCTACGAAGCCTACGAGGCCGCCTGCCAGCGCGCAGGGGTCATCGACTTCTCCGAGCTGCTACTGCGCGCCCTGGACCTGTGGCGCGACAATCCCGGCCTGCTGGCGCACTACCAGCGCCGCTTCCGGCATGTACTGGTCGACGAGTTCCAGGACACCAACGCCGTGCAATACGCCTGGCTACGGTTACTGGCCCAGGGCGGCGACAGCTTGATGGTGGTCGGCGATGACGATCAATCGATTTACGGCTGGCGCGGCGCCAAAATCGAGAACATTCATCAGTACTCGTCTGACTTCCCTGACGCCGAAACCATCCGTCTGGAGCAGAACTACCGCTCCACCGCCAGCATTCTCAAGGCCGCCAACGCCCTGATCGTCAACAACAGCGGGCGCCTGGGTAAAGAGCTGTGGACCGATGGCGGTGACGGCGAACCGATCAATCTGTTCGCCGCGTTCAACGAACACGACGAAGCGCGCTACGTGGTCCAAACCATCGAAAGCGCATTAAAGACCGGCCTGATGCGCAGCGACATCGCGATCCTCTACCGCTCCAACGCTCAATCGCGGGTGCTTGAAGAAGCGTTATTGCGCGAGCGGATTCCTTACCGGATCTATGGTGGTCAGCGCTTCTTCGAGCGCGCCGAGATCAAGAACGCCATGGCCTACCTACGCTTGCTCGACGGTCGCGGCAACGACGCCGCGCTGGAACGGGTGATCAACGTCCCGGCACGCGGCATCGGCGAAAAAACGGTCGAAGCCATTCGCGAACATGCCCGTCACGCCGACGTGTCGATGTGGGAAGCGATGCGCCAGCTGATCGCCAATAAAGGCCTGACTGGCCGCGCAGCCGGAGCGCTGGGTGGATTTGTCGAGCTGATCGAGAATCTGACCGCGAAAGTCATGGAGATGCCCCTGCATCTGATGACCCAAACCGTGATCGAGCAGTCCGGGTTGATCACCTACCACAAGGAAGAGAAAGGCGAAAAAGGCCAGGCTCGGGTAGAAAACCTTGAGGAATTGGTCAGCGCCGCGCGCAACTTCGAGAATGCCGAAGAAGACGCCGAGCTGTCACCGCTGGCCGGGTTCCTTGGCCATGCGTCGCTGGAGTCGGGCGATACTCAGGCCGATGAACATGAAGACAGCGTGCAATTGATGACGCTGCACAGCGCCAAGGGCCTGGAATTCCCCCACGTGTTCCTGGTGGGCATGGAAGAAGGCCTGTTCCCCCACAAGATGAGCCTGGAAGAGCCCGGGCGTCTTGAAGAAGAACGGCGACTGGCGTATGTCGGCATTACCCGCGCCATGCAGAAACTGGTGATGACGTATGCTGAAACCCGTCGCTTATATGGCAGCGAGACGCGCAATAAGATCTCGCGCTTCGTCCGGGAGATTCCGCCACCCCTGATTCAAGAGGTGCGCCTGTCCAACAGCGTCAGCCGTCCGTTCGGCGGCACGCAGAACATGGGCACAAGCAGCCTGTTCAATGGCACCGGCATCCCGGAAACCGAGTTCAGCCTCGGACAGCGGGTTCAGCATTCGGTGTTTGGCGAAGGAGTGATCCTCAATTTCGAAGGTGCCGGCGCTCAGGCACGGGTGCAAGTTAACTTCTCAGAAGGCAGCAAATGGCTGATGATGGGCTACGCCAAGCTGGAAGCGATCTGAGCCACTGAACATGTAGGATCAGCCTCAATATCTGAGGCTGCAGAGATATGCCCTACAGGCCACTCTTTGTGAGCCTGTTATAGGCCCAAGCAAAAGCCAGAAACATTTAGGCGCTAGCCATTGTCATTTCTCCTGTGCAACATGGCGCGCGTGCAATCCATAAATGGGAATTCCTTTATGCAACGTTTTCTAAGCATCGCTCTGGCGCTGTGCATCGGGCTCACAATGAGCCTCGAAGCCAACGCAGCGCGCTTCGGTGGCGGCAAGAGCTTCGGCTCGGCGCCCAGCCATCAATCCCGTCAAGCTGCGCCGGCCTCTCCGTCGGCTGCGCCTAACGCCGCTGGTCGCCCTGCTGCCGCTGCTGCTGGCGGTGCTTCTCGCTGGCTCGGCCCGTTGGCTGGCCTCGCGGCAGGCGGCCTGCTCGCCTCGATGTTCATGGGCGGCGGCTTCCAGGGCATGCAGTTCTTCGACATCCTGATCATCGCAGTCATCGGCTTCGTGATCTTCCGGTTCATCGCCGCGCGTCGACGCAAGCAACAAGAGCACATGTCCCCTGCCGGTCATGCGCCGTTCCAGCGTGAAACCCTCGAGCAACCGGCTCAGCCATCGGTTTTCGGCGGCTCGTCTGCAGCCCCGGTTGCAGCTCCGGTGATCAATGCACCGGCCTGGTTCAATGAACAACGCTTCCTCGAAGCCGCTCGCAGCCACTTCCAGTCGCTGCAACAGCACTGGGATGCCAACGAAATGGACAAGATTGCCGAATTCGTCACCCCACAAATGCTCCAGTTCCTCAAGAAGGAACGTGCAGACCTGGGTGATGGCTTCCAATCGACCTTCATCGACAACCTGACCGTGCAGCTTGATGGCCTGGATGATCGCTCGGATAAAACCGTGGCGACCTTGACCTTCTCCGGCGTGTCCAAAACTTCGCGCTTCGACCAAGGTGAAGTGTTCAGCGAAAGCTGGAACATGGAACGTCCGCAGGGTGACAACCAGCCTTGGCTGGTCGCCGGTATCCGCCAGAACGGCTGACGCTCGGCAGTGCTCGCAAGCGAATTGCACCGATAAGCAAAACCCCGGATAACCGGGGTTTTGTTTTTTTTTGGGCAACCGTTGTTTTGAGAAAACCTTACGCTACTGTATAACCCGCGCCATCAAGTTAGAGGATCCAGGCCGTGGAAGAAGTTATTGAAGAACTGCGTGAAAAAAACGAGCGGGTACCCGTACCCCTTGAGTTGCCCGAAGATGATGATCTGGTCGAGATCGAAGAACAGCTGTTCATCAACATTCCCTTCGTCTTCAAAGAGTTTTTGCTGACTGTCAGCGACGTGGTGTATGGCAGCCTGGAACCTGTGACCGTCATGGACCCGCAGTCCCATACCTACCTGCCCGAGGTTGCCGCAACGGCGTGGGATCTGGGCGTGCCTCGCGAGTTGATCCCGATCTGTCAGAGCGGCGATGACTATTACTGCGTCGAAGAAGACGGCACTGTCGTGCTGTGGTCCGCGGAAGAAGAACTGGTGACCGAAGAAAGCTGGGAGTCAGTCTGGCACTGGGCCCGGGATGTCTGGCTGGAAAGCTGAGACGTGCAACTCAGCGCCGCACACTGCGGCGCTGAAAGGAGTCGCCTCAATGCTCGGGCGGCTCCTGATGGTTACCCAAGGTTTCCAGCAAAGCGATCTGCATCCGCGTATGTACACGGATGCACCAGCGCCACAACACCGCGGCAACGATAGTGGCCACCACCCCAATCACCAGCAGTAATTCGTTAGTCGGCAGGATGCTCGCCGACAGCGCAGCCAGCAGCAGGAAAATCACCAACATCGACAGCAAAGGGATCACTTCTGCGATCACCCGACGCACGCGTTCGGTGTGGCGTCCGGCCATGGCGGGCTTAACGCTCATCTCGGCCAACAACATCGAAAGCGCCTTGAGCTTGCGGTAGGCCGCGATCAAAAACGGCAGCGACACCAGCAACGAAACACCCCAGATCAACGCCTTGTGTTGGCTGTCATCGCGGGGCCAGTCGCTCAAATA
>ERZ1463034.168-NODE-168-length-19290-cov-50.749623_pt1 | contig 19290 bp, 18 predicted proteins | sample MGYA00564480_ERZ1463034 | MGnify/ENA primary metagenome ERZ1463034 (study PRJEB39244, sample SAMEA3635122) | Helicobacter pylori | study: EMG produced TPA metagenomics assembly of PRJEB11511 data set (Assembly of a 5300-year-old Helicobacter pylori...
AAGAGCTGCGCCGCTGGCTGGCGCGCCTGCACGAAGACATCAACCTGACCTCGGTCTTCGTGACCCACGACCAGGAAGAAGCCATGGAAGTGGCAGACCGCATCGTGGTGATGAACAAGGGCGTGATCGAGCAGATCGGCTCACCGGGTGAGGTGTATGAAAACCCGGCCAGCGATTTTGTTTACCACTTCCTGGGTGACTCCAACCGTCTGCACCTGGGCGACGATAACCACGTGCTATTCCGCCCGCATGAGGTGTCGTTGTCGCGGCATGAACTGGAAGACCACCACGCGGCCGAAGTGCGTGATATCCGGCCGCTGGGCGCCACCACTCGTGTGACCTTGAAGGTCGAAGGTCAAAGCGAACTGATCGAAGCCGAAGTGGTGAAAGACCACGACAGCCTGATCGGTCTGACACGTGGTGACACCTTGTTCTTCAAGCCGAAGGTCTGGCAGAAACTGGCGGATAGCTGATCTTTTTGACGCGGTGTGTTCGGCACACCGCGTCAAACCATTCGCCTGTGCCGGCTGTGTGGAGCGAACGCATTCGCGAATGACGTCAATCAAACCAGCGCTTTCTTCCCGCGAATACCGGTAGGCCCGACACGCTCTTCCATGGCGTGCTTGAGTGACTGTCGCAGCCCCAGCAAAAACGCCACTTCGGCCACCACGAACAGTGGCCCGACGATCAGCCCCGACACATCGTCAACGAACGCCGGTTTACGCCCTTCGTAAAAATGGCCGACAAATTGAATCGCCCAACCGACGACAAACAAACCGACGCCGCTGCTCAGCCAGACCAGCGTCGACTGCACGGCAAGCGTGTGTCCTGTCCAAAGGGATAGGCCGAGCAGGGCGCCCATCACCACACCGAACCGCATATCCAGGCGCAAGTAGAACCCTGTAGACCCCAGTGCCAGCAGGGTTGCGGGCGAAAGCCATATGCCGCCTATCACGGCGCCGGGACGCGAAAGGAGCACGGCCACCGCAATGACAATCAGCGGAATGCCGATAAAGTGACTGACGATGTTGCGTGTGTCGCGATGGTAGGCGGCGTATTGACTAAGATGATCAACGAGGTTTTTCATTGTTATTCCTCCTGTGGAACGATGATCATGCCTCGGGATTTGAAAGAGCTTTGTCCGTTACCCGACAAAGTCTGCAATTAAGGAGTTCATATGAGCGGAGCCGTATGGCGGACCCGACTGCTGACCGGCTACTGGTTCAGCAATCTGCCGGCTGGTTTACAGGATAGCTTGCTCAATGCCGCGAAAACGCGACGCCTGACGCCAGGTAAGCCGTTGTTCCGGCGCGGCGATCCGCCGTGTGGGTTGTATGCGGTGCTCGAAGGCGCGATTCGTATTGGCTCGGTCAGCGAGCAAGGCAAGCAGACGTTGCTGTCGCGGATCGAGCTGCCTTACTGGTTTGGCGAGGTGTCGTTGTTCGATGGCCTGCCGCGCACCCATGACGCATTTTCCGAAGCCCACAGCATTCTGTTGCAGGTCCCGCAGTCGGCGCTGGTGACTCTGCTGGAAAAAGAGCCTCAGTATTGGCGCCATTTCGCCTTGTTGATGAGTCAGAAACTACGCCTGACGTTCGTTCATCTCGAGCAGCAAAGCTTGTTGCCTGCCGCCGCGCGCGTGGCCTGTCGCTTACTGTTGATCGCCGAAGGGTATGGCGAGATCAATCGCTCGCGAGAGGTGATCGAGCTGCCTCAGGAGCCGTTGGCGCAAATGCTGTCGATGTCTCGCCAGACCATCAACAAAATCCTCAACGATTTTCAGACTCAGGGTGTCCTGGACATCAGTTATGGCGAAATCAGGATTCTTGACCTGGATAAACTGCGTGCGGCGGCCTCGCAATCAGCCTAGCCTAGACGCACGATAAATGAGGTGCACCATGCGTTTGCTGTTAGTGGAAAACGATCTCAGTACCGCCAATCAGTTGGCCAAGGGGCTTGGCGAGTCGGGGTTTAGGGTCGACGTCGCGGATAACGGCCTGTCCGGCCGCCATTTCGTCGAAGAGAATGCCTACGACCTGATCATCCTCGATGCCATGTTGCCGGGCCTGAATGGCTGGCAACTGCTGCAACTGGTCCGTCAGCGCGGCAATACGCCCGTGTTGTTCCTGACCGCCCGCGATACCATGGAAGACCGGTTGCGCGGGCTGGAACTGGGTGCCGATGATTACCTGCTCAAGCCCTTTACCCTTGAGGAACTGTTGGTCCGGGTTCGGACCTTGCTGCGGCGTGGGCCAACCGGTACTGCCGACAGCTACTCTATTGCCGATCTGGAAATCGACGTACCACTCCAGCGCGTTAGTCGTGGCGGGCAACGGATCTCGTTGAGCGATCAGGAGTTCGAACTGCTGCAGTTGCTGGTCAGCCGTCAGGGTGATGTCATTTCACGCGCGCTGATCGCTTCGCAGGTGTTCAACAATGACATGGACAAGGTCGAAATCGCCATCCATCGCCTGCGCTCTAAAATCGATGAGCGCTACTTGCCGAAACTGATTCATACCGTGGGTGTTGTGGGCTATCAGTTGGAGGTGCTGGAAGGCTGATTGAGCTCTGTTGGCTGACTCCAACATGCACTATAGGCAGCTTTCTGCCCGGTAACGTTTCTGTCACAGCGTTTGGATAAGCTCGAATTGTAAGTTTTTTATGGGCCGCTCCTTAGGCAGGGGGCGGTCCTTTTTTTTGCCTGCCGAATCTATAATCCTTATATTCTTTTAAGGTCTTAATAAATAGCTTCTTATTCCTTAACGAATATATGTCGCGTCCTTATACTTTGCCCATGAACGCAAACAGGCAGGAGGCGCACCCCATGCGTAACGAGTCGATCCGCTATCTGATCGTGCCAGGCTGGCAAGGGTCGTCTGACGACCATTGGCAAACGCATTGGCAGAACAGTTTGCCCAACAGCGCGCGCGTGGAGCAGGCCGACTGGCTCAAACCACGGCGCGAGGATTGGGTCGGTGAATTGCAGCGCGCGATTGTCGCTGACAGCACGCCGGTGATCCTGATCGCTCATAGCCTGGGGTGCATCACCGTTGCGCATTGGGCCGAACTCGCGCCTTTGCAGTCGCTGCGTCAGGTGCGCGGTGCCTTGCTGGTGGCGCCTGCTGACGTTGAACGGCCGAACTGCTCGCCTGCGTTACGTAATTTCGCACCGATTCCTGGGCACCTGCTGCCGTTTCCGACCCAAGTGGTCAGCTCGGATAACGACACGGCGGTCAGTACTCAGCGCGCGCTGGAGCTGGCTCATAACTGGGGCGCAGAAGCAGGCATTCTCAGGGGGGCGGGGCACATCAATGTGAAGTCCGGCCATCAGCGCTGGGAGCAGGGCTTCGCCTATCTGTACCGCCTGCAAAACCGAATGGAACACCACGCTCGGCGTCGCGCCTGAATTCGATCGGCGCGGCAGACGCCATGCTTTACTCATCGACCTCAATAATTTTCACGCCGGACCCTCGGGCCCTATTGTCTATTTTTAACGCGTGAGTCGTCGCAAGGGCTCAGGCGGGAGTTTGCCATGAGCCTTCACGAAACCTTTGGTCAGCCGTTACTGACCTTCCCCGATGCGGAAAAAAGCCCGCTGAGCATTCGCGCCAAAGCGCTGGTGTTCGTCGACCCGCGCTCGCGTCAGTTGCGCGAAGAGCTGGAGCAACTGGCTCCGCGCTCGTTACCGGTGCTGATCCGTGGCGAAACCGGCAGCGGCAAGGAACTGCTGGCCCGGCATATCCATCGCGCCAGCGACCGTGGGGGCTTATTCGTGTCAGTGAACTGCGGAGCGATCAGCCCGACGTACGCCGATGCCGAGCTGTTCGGCTATGCCGCCGGCGCTCACAGCAGCTCCGCCAGCAGTCGTGCGGGATGGTTCGGTTCGGCCAATGGCGGGACCTTGTACCTGGATGAAATCGGCGATTTGCCGCTGCCGATACAGATCAAGCTGTTGGCGGCGCTGGAGAACCATGAAGTGACCCGCGTTGGCGCCCAGCAACCCAGCCCGGTGGACGTGCGTCTGGTGGCCGCCACCAGCATCGATCTGGCGCAGGCGGTGGCCGTCGGTAAATTTAACGAGCGGCTTTATCACTACCTCAGCGAAGGTCGACTGGACCTGCCTGCGTTACGCGAGCGAGTGGGTGACATCCTGTCTTTGGCCGAATATTTTCTCGGCATTTACAGCCAGCGTTTGGGCTTGCCGGTGCCACTGATCAGTGAAACTGCGCAACAGGTATTGGAGCGGCACAGTTGGCCGGGCAATACTCGCGAGCTGGAGAACGTTATTCATTTCGCGCTGTTGGTCAGCAGTGGCGATGAAATTTTGCCCGAACACCTTAATCTGCCCGACAGCGCGAATCCTCTGGCGCAGATCGAGCAGCAAGCGGAGCACTTGCTCGCTTTCGCGCATCCCGGGCAACTGTCGGAATTGCAGCGATTGCTGGAGCGCCTGAGCCAACGCGTGTCGCAAACCCCGCGTTAGACGCTGTGTTTCGCGGAGAGAGTGGCGCTTAATGCTAGTCAGCACAAAAAAGCATAACCATTGACGTAAAAAGTATTGTCATGGAATAAGAAATATCGGTAATGTCCGTTTCACGCCGCTGAGTCATAAGGTTCAACCGATGATCAGCGGCAACTCACTGATAAGCCGTCGTTTGTGACGACCGCGACTTTCGCTAAGGACACCGCATGAAAAAGACGTTGTTGTTGACCGCCCTCGCTGCTGCGCTTTCGATTGGCCTGGCCCACGCGGGTGAAAAACTGGTCGTCGGCGCTACGCCTGTTCCGCACGCCGAGATTCTTGAGTTGATCAAGCCTGAGCTGGCAAAAGAAGGCGTGGACCTGGAAATCAAAGTCTTCAACGACTACGTGCAGCCGAACCTGCAGGTTTTCCAGAAGAAGCTCGATGCCAACTACTTCCAGACCAAGCCGTACCTGGATGGCTTCAACAAAGGCAAGAAGGCTGATCTGGTTACCGTCGTCGGCGTTCACGTCGAACCGTTCGGTGGCTACTCGTCCAAGTACAAATCCCTGGCTGACCTGCCGGACGGCGCAACTGTTGCCATTCCAAACGAAGGCAGCAACGCTGGCCGTGCACTGCTGCTGTTGGAGAAAGCCGGTCTGATCACCCTGAACGACCCGACTGACGCACTGGCAACGGTAAAGGACGTCAAGACCAACCCCAAGAACCTGAAGTTCAAGGAGCTGGAGTCGGCCATGTTGGCGCGCGCTTACAATCAGGTTGATCTGGACATGATCAACACCAACTATGCGTTGGAAGCCAAGCTCAACCCGAAGAAGGATGCACTGATTCTCGAAGGCGCTGATTCGCCTTACGTGAACTTCCTGGTGGCGCGTCCAGACAACGCCCACAGCGATGCAATCCAGAAACTGGCCAAGGCGCTGACCAGCCCTGAAGTCAAAGCATTCATTGCCAAGAAGTACGACGGCGCGGTACTGCCGGCGTTCTGATCTGAATTCAAGCGTTAACGTTTTTTACGCCGGCGGTTTTCATTAGCGTCGGCGTTTTTGCGTTTGGAACTGACCTGCCCGGCGGATCGCTAGTGTGTTCAGTGATATCTATATTCCTCAACGGTATTTAAATTAAGTTTCTTATACCTATAAAGTTCTGACTCTTGTTACCCAGCACACCCGGAGTCGGAGTTCTCATGCCAGCAGCCTCCCAAGCGTCCTCATCTGTATACATAGCCGATCAAGCATTCGACATACGCTCGTTCGCCGAAAAAGTGGGTGCGGAAATCATCGGCCTGGATCTGTCCCGGCCTCTCAGCGATGCGGACTTCGCCCGTGTCCATCAGGCGCACCTGGACTACCACGTCGTGGTGTTTCGCGATCAACACATCACCCCGCAGCAGCAGATTGATTTCAGTCGGCGTTTCGGCATCCTGCAAATCCATGTACTCAAGCAGTTTCTGCTAAAAAACCATCCGGAAATTCTTATCGTTTCGAACATCGTCGAGGACGGTCAGCCGATTGGCTTGGGCGATGCCGGCAAGTATTGGCACTCGGACCTGTCCTACAAGGAACTGCCGAGCCTCGGTTCGATGCTGCACGCCCAGGAGCTGCCTGACGAAGGTGGTGACACGTTGTTCGCCAATCTGCACGTTGCCTGGGATACGTTGCCGCACGCCCTGCGTGAGGCGGTCGAAGGCCTCTCGGCGGTGCATTCCTACACCTCGCGCTACAGCGACGGCAAAAATGCCGCCAACTGGCGCCCGGCGCTGACGTCGGAGCAGCTTGCACAAGTGGCTGAAGTGACTCACCCGATTGTGCGCACCCATCCAGAAACCGGGCGCAAGGCGTTGTTCGTCAGCGAAGGATTCACCACGCGCATCGTCGGCCTGCCGGAAGACGAAAGTCGCCAGTTGCTGGATCAACTCTATGCCCACAGCGTGCGTCCAGAGCATGTCTATCGGCACCAATGGCAGCCCCATGATCTGGTGTTCTGGGACAACCGCTCGCTGATCCATTTGGCTGCGGGTTGCCCCACTGAACTGCGCCGCAAGCTGTTCCGTACCACGATTCAAGGTGATGCGCCGTTCTGATCGAGGGAGTTGTTTCATGAACGCTGTTTTGCAGGACCACACGGCCAGCGATAGTTTTATCGCACACAAGGTCAATCAGCAGACGGCTGAGCCTTTGTTGCAAGTACAGGGCGTGAGCCTGGAGTACCGCACCCCCGAGCGGGTGGTGCGGGCGACTCATCAAGTGAGTTTTGAAATCGACCCTGCGGATCGCTTCGTGCTGCTGGGGCCCTCGGGCTGCGGCAAATCCACCTTGCTCAAAGCTGTGGCCGGCTTCATTCAGCCCAGTGAAGGGCAGATCCGTCTGGCGGGCGTGCAAATCAAAGAACCTGGCCCGGACCGGATAGTGGTGTTCCAGGAGTTCGATCAGTTGCCTCCCTGGAAAACCGTGATCCAGAACGTGATTTTCCCGTTGGTGGCGTCTCGCACTCTCAAGCATCGCGAGGCCGAAGAGCGTGCGCGTTACTACCTGGACAAAGTCGGCTTGAGCGCGTTTGCCGACGCCTACCCGCACACCTTGTCCGGCGGTATGAAAGCGCGGGTGGCGATTGCTCGCGCCTTGGCCATGCAGCCAAAAATCCTGTTGATGGACGAACCCTTTGCCGCCCTCGATGCACTGACCCGACGCAAGATGCAGGAAGAACTCCTGGCGCTGTGGGACGAGGTGCGTTTCACCTTGTTGTTCGTCACCCACTCCATCGAAGAAGCGCTGGTGGTCGGTAACCGAATTTTGCTGCTTTCGCCCCATCCAGGCCGCGTTCGGGCTGAAATCAACAGCCATCAATACGACCTGAACAGCCTCGGCGGTGCCGGTTTTCAAAACACCGCGCAACGCATTCATCGCCTGTTGTTCGATGAGGGTGGGACCGAACCGGTGGACCGCGAACTGAGCTTCCAGGATGTGCGCATAGCGTACTGACCATGACCCCGACTCCCAGAAAAACGCTAACCCCTGTAGGAGCTGACTTGTCTGCGAAAGGCTGGGGTCGCGTCCGCCCCGGAGGACCTTCATACGGGGATGAATCCAGCCATTTTGCGACTGCTGCGCAGCCGATTCGCAGACAAGTCAGCTCCTACCTGGACATGATCCACCAAGAGAATTCGAGCATGAGCATCCGAGAGGAATACGAAATCACGCTGACGCCTTTTACTCAGGCGGCACTGGCGCGTGATATCCCGCTGACGCAACGTATCTGGCAACTGAGCTGGGTGCGCAAAAGCGTGATCCTGATCGCCCTGGCGGTGATCTGGGAACTGGCTGCGCGTGTGCAAAACAATGACCTGCTGCTGCCGAGTTTTTTGCAGACCGCCGCTGCTTTCTACGACGGCATCATCACCGGTGAGTTGCTGAACAAGGTCTGGATTTCCCTGACCGTGCTGGTCAAGGGCTACCTGATCGGGATCATCCTTGCGTTCGGCTTGACGACGCTGGCGGTATCAACGCAATTGGGCCGCGACCTGCTCAGCACGCTGACCGCGATGCTCAACCCGTTGCCTGCGATTGCCTTGCTGCCGTTGTCGCTGCTGTGGTTTGGCCTGGGTGAGAACAGCCTGATTTTCGTGCTGGTGCATTCGGTGCTGTGGGCGCTGGCACTGAATACGTATGCGGGCTTTCTCGGTGTCTCGGAAACCCAGCGCATGGCCGGGCGTAACTATGGCCTCAAGGGGCTGCGCTTCGTCTGGTTCATTCTGATCCCTGCCGCGCTGCCATCGATTCTGGCCGGGCTGAAAATTGGCTGGGCCTTCGCCTGGCGCACGTTGATCGCCGCAGAGCTGGTGTTTGGTGCGTCGTCGGGTAAAGGCGGGTTGGGTTGGTACATCTTTCAGAATCGCAACGAGCTGTATACCGACAAAGTATTCGCCGGGTTGGCCGCCGTTATTTTGATCGGCTTGCTGGTGGAAAACCTGCTGTTCAACAACATCGAACGCCTGACCGTAAAACGCTGGGGCATGCAGCGCTGACAACACGCGTAACCTTCTTATCTGCATTGCGAGGATCACATGGCCACTTCTTTCAAGCGTCCGGCGCTGACAGCACTTGCGACGGCATTCGGTTTATTCGGGGCACTCCTGAGCAGCGGCGTGCAAGCAGAAGGCAAGATCAGCATCGCCCAACAATTCGGTATCGGCTACCTGATTCTCGACGTGGTGCGCGATCAGCAATTGATCGAGAAACACGGTAAACAGCAGGGCCTGGACATCAAGGTCGACTGGAACAGCATCTCGGGATCTACGGCCATGAACGAAGCATTGCTGGCCGGTGCGCTGGATGTGGTCTCGGCCGGGGTTCCTCCGATGTTGACCCTCTGGGATCGCACCAAGGGCAAACAGAACGTCAAGGCCATCGCTTCGCTGGGTTCGATGCCTAACTACCTGCTTAGCAACAACCCGGACGTGAAGAGCTTGAAAGACTTCACTGACAAGGACCGTATCGCCGTGCCTGCCGCAGGTGTCGGCTTCCAGTCACGCACGTTGCAGATCGAAACGGCCAAGCAGTTTGGCGATGCCGACTTCAAACGCTTCGATACGATCTCCGTCAGCCTGCCGCACCCGGATGCTACCTCGGCGTTGATCGCCGGCGGGTCTGAAATCAGTTCACACTTTTCCAGCCCGCCGTTCCAGTATCAGGAGCTGGAAAACCCGAAGGTGCATAAGGTGCTCAGCTCCTATGACGTGCTCGGCGGTCAGGCCACGTTCAACGTGCTCTACACCACTGAAAAATTTCACGACGAAAACCCCAAGACCTACAAAGCGTTCTATGACGCCCTGGCTGAAGCCGAGCACATCATCAAGGCCGACAAGCCTGCCGCTGCTCAGACCTACATTCGTGTGGAGCAATCGAAATTGCCATTGGCCTTCGTCGAAAAAATCGTCGCCGACCCGGAAATCGATTTCACCATCACCCCTCAGCGCACCTTCATCTACGCCAGCAAATTGCAGGAATTGGGCGTGCTGAAAAACAAGGCTGACAGCTGGAAAGACTTCTTCTTCGAAGAAGCACATGGCGCGCCGGGAAGCTGATTTCTACTCATAGATGGTGGCTGCGATCTTTTAGGACCGGTACTACAGACAGTTTTTTTGTTTTCCACTAATTTCTGCTACTTCGAGTCAGTTGCCGATTTTCGGGCGCGCGGGGGCAGCATGTTTTACATGAACCGATGTTTGTATTCAGGGCTGCTGATCTGCGCCCTGTTAATGGCGCCATGGGCCGCCGCCGATACCTGGTTGGAAAACGACTATTGGCGAATAGAGATAGACCCGGCAACACTGGCGATTCGTGCCATTCCTGCCCGGGGTGCAGCAGTGCAAGCCTCCGCCGGAGTGGTTGCGCATCGGGTCAGCGCTCTGGATAAGCATGCGGAGCGCATCAACTGGCTGTGGGATGACGGTGCCTGGCAGCTCAGCGCAACGCTGGATCAGCGTGAACTCTCTCTGACTATTCAAGCCCGAGACCCCGGTGAGCTGGTTTTTCTCCGGCAACCCGGTCATGCGATGGGGAAGGGCTTGATATGGCCGCTTGCTGAAGGGCGTTACGTCCCGGCAGGTGATCCAGTGTGGCAGCGGTTCCTGCTGGATCAGGGCGAATTCAATACCACTCAGGACCTCAGCTTGCCGCTGTGGGGTATCGATCATGGCGGTTTCACCCTGAACTGGCTGATGACGAATCCCTACAATAACCGCCTGACATTGAGCGCCGAAGGCCTGGGGTTGGCGATTGCGGCCAGTCATGAATTCACCTCGCTGGCCCCGTTGACGCCGCTGACCTTTAGCCTCTATTTGGGCGAGGCCGACCCGCTGGCTGGCGCCAAACGCTATCGACAGGGGCTGATTCAAGCTGGACGCTATGAAACCTTCAGCGACAAACTGCGGAAGACCCCAGAAGCCGCGAAGTTGCTGGGAGCCAGTCACATCTATTTATGGGGCAATGATTTACTCGGGCCGGATGATGTACGCAGTTGGCCGCGCTTGCTTGAACTACTGCGCGGCAAAGGAACATTGGCTACAGCGTTGCGCGGTTATCTTGATGCTGCAGCCACGCAGATGCTGGAAATCGCCCAGCCCCCGCTTAGCCGTTACCAACAGGCCACCCTGTTGAGCGGCCTTAATCAAGCCCTGAACACCAAAGCGCGAGAAAGTTGGCAGGGGGCGGCCAGACCGGATATGCAGGCGTTGGCCAATCGCTACGGCGAACTGCGCGAGGAGTTCGCGAAGGCTTTCGTCACGGCGCTGACACCGCAGCCTGAGCGGTGGGGCAGCATCATGTCCGAGACGACGATCAAGCAACTCCAGGCCGCCAAGCTGACGCGTTTGTGGCTGGGAGTGGCCGAAGGTTGGGAAGGCGGCCTGTGGCATCCCGAGGCGATACGCGCCGGCGTACAGGCTGGCTATCTGATGGCCCCATACGACTCTTATCAAACGGCATTGTCGTCGACGGAAAACCCGGACTGGACTACCGCGCATCTGGGAAACGACGCCTATCGCGATTGCGCCATATTATTGAAGCGCGGCGAGTTCAAGAGTGGGTTCCAGCAGTCAGGACATTACACCGACCCGCGCTGCGTGCGGCCTTTACTTGAGGCTCGAATAAAGGCGATTCAGGCTAAAGCCGGGTTCAACAGTTGGTTCCTCGATGCCTACGCGACCAGCATGTTGTTCGACAGCTATCGTCCTGACGCCAGCATGACCCAAGCGCAAAATGCCGCTGGCAATATTGATGCCTCACGCTGGATCGCTGAAACCTTGAAGCTGGTCGCAGGCTCTGAAGACGGAAATGCTGTCACCGCCCAAGGCATCCTGTTCGCTCATGGTATGCAGACGCCGGTTATTGGTTGGGGCGATCCGGACCTCAGCAAAAACAAACAGTCACCGTACTATCTGGGTGACTGGTACCCACCAGAACAGCCGAGCGTATTCTTCAAGCAGGTTCCGATCAAAGAACCCTATCGAACCGTCCATTTCGATCCCGCTACGAGGCTCCCCCTGTATCAGGCCGTGTTCCATGGCTCGGTGATCACCACTCATCACTGGCTGTTCGACAACGTCAAGCTGAGTAACGTGAGAGCGGAGAACGAGTTGATACAACTGCTCTACAACGTGCCGCCGCTTTACCACCTGAGTGCTGACACGCTGAAGCATCGGTTGCCGCTGATTGAGCGCCAGAACGCTTTTTTCCAACCTTTGCACCAACGTTTGGGGACTCAGTCTTTGACGGAATTCCGCTGGCTGACGCCCGATCGGCAAGTTCAGCAGACCACGTTTACCGATGGCACGCGATTGGTGGCCAACTTTGATCGCCAGGTGCGGGAGGTCGTCGGCAAGCGCTTTGCCGGGCAGTCTATTACAGCGTTTGAGGCGGACGGGCAGGTGACGGAATATATTGCCGACCAAAATCTCTGTGGGAAGTCCTTCAAGCCTTGCGCCACACACTCGCCAGCCACGGCTGTTTCTCGCGGGGCAGTCCTTCGGGGCGGTAATAGTGTTCAAGCTCGGTGAAGCCCACGTCATTGAGCAGTTCGCGCCAGGCTTCCAGGTCGTGATAGGAGCCATAACGGCTGCCGTTCCAGCCTTCCTGATTTTCGCCCCTTGGATTGGAGCTGAACAGCACGCCGCCCGGCTTCAGCGTTGCGTGCAGTTCGCGCAGGACCCGTGGCAGTTCCTGGCGGGGGACGTGGAACAACACTGCGTTGGCGAAGATGCCGTCGAAGCGCTCGGCCGGTAGATCTAGTTCGAGAAAGTTCTGCTGCAAGACTTCACAGCCGGTCTCGGCACGGGCCATGTCGGCGAAACGCTCGGCGCCGTCCAGACCCACCGCACTATGACCCATGGCGCTGAAGGTCTTCAGATCGCGTCCCGGTCCGCAGCCAAAATCCAGAATATGCCACGGCGCCTCGCCTTCGATATGTCGCAGCAGCGCGGCTATGTTCTGGCTGACGTCGTGGTCACGGGTGCCTTCGCGGAAGTCGTCAGCCACTTCGTTGTAGTGGCCGACGGTGGTGGTGGTGATTTTGGCGAGGTCCTGCGGGGCGAGTTTCATTGCGGGTCTGTCTGGGCGTGGGTAAGTGATGAATATACCCCCGCCCAGCCGTTGTTCAATCACTCAACGCTTGTTCAGCACCTGAGCCAGTCGATCACCGCCAAACTGAATCACTGCGACCAGCACCACTAACAAGGCAATCACAGTGAGCATCACCTGGCTGTCGAAGCGCTGATAACCGTAGCGGTAGGCGATGTCACCCAATCCACCTGCGCCGATAGCCCCGGCCATGGCCGACGAGTTGATCATCGTCACCAGTGTAATGGTGAAGCCGCCGACGATACCCGGCAACGCTTCGGGCAGCAGCACATGCCAGATGATGTGCCATCGGCGGCAGCCCATGGCTTGCGCGGCTTCGATCAGGCCATGGTCGACCTCGCGCAGGCTGACTTCAGCGATGCGCGCAAAAAACGGCGTCGCTGCGATGGTCAGCGGCACCACGGCCGCCCAGACGCCGTAGGTGGTGCCGACGATCAGCCGGGTGAACGGAATCAGCGCGACCATCAGGATCAGGAACGGAATCGAGCGGAACAGATTTACGAAGGCGCCCAGCACGCGATTCAGAGTGGGCGCTTCGTAGATTCCGCCTTTGGCGCTGGTGACCAGAATCACTGCCAGCGGAATGCCCAGCAGCAGGGCAATCAATGACGATACCCCGACCATCAAAAACGTATCGATGACACCTTGAAGCAGTCGATCAAACCACATAACCCAATACCTCCGCGCGTTGCGCCAGTGTGCGGGCGCGATTGAGTAATTCGTCCAAGTCATGTGGCGAGTGGGCGACCTCGATCACCAGATGCCCCAGTGCGCGGCCCTGAATGCGCTCAACCCCACCCTGCAACAAGCTGATGCGCCCGCCAAGGGAATTGAACAGCGCGGCCAGGTCCGGCTCTTCGCCGCCAACGCCAGTGAAATGCACGTCCAGTACCACCGCAGCCGTGGGGTGCTGTGGCTCGGGGTTCAAGCGCGCTTGCACATCCTCGGGGAGCCCGTGTTGCAGCGGCGCCAGCAAGGTTTTGCTGACGTCGTGCCGAGGGTTGCCGAACACCTGCCACACAGGGCCGTGCTCGACGATTTGACCGTGTTCAAGCACCACCACCCGGTCGCAGATATCGCGGATGACCGCCATTTCATGGGTGATCAAAATGATGGTCAGGCCCAGCCGTTTATTGATCTCGCGTAGCAGACCGAGAATCGATTGCGTGGTCTCCGGGTCCAGCGCCGAGGTGGCTTCATCGCACAGCAGAATCGCCGGATCATGGACCAGGGCGCGGGCAATCCCCACGCGCTGTTTCTGTCCGCCCGACAGCTGTGCCGGGTAGGCCTTGTGCTTGTCTTGCAAACCGACCAGTTCCAGCAGTTCGGCGACTTTGCGCTGGCGCTGTTCACGAGGCACGCCGGCGACTTTGAGCGGCAGTTCGACGTTCTGCCACACGGTCTTGGCCGACATCAGGTTGAAGTGCTGAAAGATCATCCCGATACGCCGACGCAGCTGCACCAGATGGTCTTCGTCGAACTCGCTGATGTCCACCTGATCGATCAGCACCCGACCGCTGCTCGGGCGCTCCAGGCGGTTGATGGTCCGAATCAATGAAGACTTGCCCGCGCCGCTACGGCCGATGATGCCGAACACCTCACCGCGTTGAATCGCCAGGTCGATGTTCTGCAGTGCATCCACCGGCCCGTGCTGGCTGTCATAGGTTTTGCCCAGGTTGATAAAACGCACATGGGCCCGATTCAAGTCCGGGTGCAGCTCCGAGGGCTGCTCGGCCCTGGGCGATTCATGCTGTAACTGGCGTTGGGCGGTCGCGTTCATGTTCAGCCTTCCCAGCCGGCTTGATAGAGTTTGCCATGGGCTTTATCCAGGGCGGCGCGAACAACGGGCGAGTGCTGGTAGATGTCGACGAACTTGGCCAGACGCGGGTCATTTTTGTTCTCGGGCTTGATCACGAACTGGATCACGTATTCCTTATGATCCAGACCGTCGAACAGCAACGCGGAACCGGCATCGAAGGTTTTCGACAGGCGAATGTAGGCCGGGTAGCCCTGCACCAGATCAGCGTCATCGTAGGCGCGCACCAGTTGCACAGCCTCGACCTGAATCAGTTTGATTTTTTTCGGGTTGGCAACGATGTCTTCTTCGGTGGCCTTGTAGCCGACGCCAGGTTTGAGGGTGATCAGCCCGGCTTTGGCCAGCAGTTGCAGGCCGCGTCCGCTGTTGATCGGGTCGTTGGCGATGGCCACGGTGGCGCCAGTCGGCAGCTCATCGAGGCTTTTGTACTTCTTCGAATACAGCCCGACGTTGTTGATGATCCCGGACGCGTAAGGCACCAGATGGAAGCCCGCTGCGGCATTGGCATTTTCCAGGAACGGGACGTGCTGGAAGTAATTCACGTCGATATCGCCTGCCGCGAGGCTGACGTTCGGGGCGATCCAGTCGCTGAACTCCACCAGCTCTACCTTCAGGCCTTGCTTGCCGGCTTCTGCAACGGCCGCTTCCAGCGGGATGGCAAAGGCGGCGGTAGTGCCGACTTTGAGCGGTTTATCGTCGGCGTGGGCGTTGAGAGTGAAGAGCGCGAGGGCCAGGGTGATTATTGTTTTGGTCATGGCTGAAATCCTGGGAGTAATAAGGGCTGGAGTTGATGTTGTCTGACCGTGCGCAACAGTTGCATTGTTATTTCCCCGCATGTCGATACCCCGTTCCCGCATGCGACGCAGGTAAACGTGGGCCCTCGCGAAACAGCTTCTCGCGCAGGGTGCCGCTGCCATAAGCGGTTTTGTAAGAACCACGGCGTTGCAGTTCCGGAATCACCACATCGATGAAATCCGCATAGCTTTCCGGGGTCACGGTGCGGGTCAGGTTGAAGCCGTCGAGACCGGTTTCGGCGATCCAGGATTCCAGTTCGTCAGCCACCTGTTCCGGCGAGCCGACCAGGGTGAAGTAGCGCCCGCCCAGCGCGTGTTGATCGAGCAGTTTGCGGCGGGTCCAATCATTGTTTTTCAGGCTCTTGGTCGCCGACTGGATCGCGTTGCTTTTCACGTACTGGATCGGCTCGTCCAGTGTGTATTCCGCGAAGTCGATCCCGGTAGAGGCCGCAAAATGCGCAACGCCTGCTTCGGCGCTGGCGTATTCCAGATACTCCCGATGCTTGGCGCGGGCCAGTTCCTCGGTGGCGCCGACGATCACATTCAAGCCCATGAACACCTTGATGTCCTCGGGGTTACGCCCGGCGGCTTTGGCGCTGGCGCGAACCTTGTCCACTTGCTCGCGGGTCGCGACCTTGTTTTGTCCGCTGATAAAAACGCACTCGGCATGGCGCCCGGCGAACTGCAAACCGCGATCAGAAGTGCCTGCCTGAAACAACACCGGGGTGCGCTGCGGTGACGGTTCGCAAAGGTGATAACCCTCGACCTGGTAGAACTCGCCTTTGTGCCGAACCTTGTGCACTTTTTCGGGCTGGGCATAGATCCGTTGCTGGCGATCATTGATCACCGCGTCATCTTCCCAGCTGCCTTCCCAGAGTTTGTACAGCACCTCCAGGTATTCATCGGCCTGATCATAACGACGGTCGTGTTCGACCTGTTCGCTCAGGCCAATGGCCTTGGCTGCGCTGTCCAGATAACCGGTAACAATGTTCCAGCCCACGCGGCCACGGCTCAGGTGGTCGAGGGTCGACATGCGTCGGGCAAACAGATACGGCGCTTCATACGTGAGGTTGGCGGTCAGGCCGAACCCCAGATTTTTCGTGACCGCCGCCATGGCCGACAGCAGCATCAGCGGGTCATTGACCGGCAACTGGATCGACTCTTTAAGCGTGACATCCACCGAGTTCTGATACACGTCGTACACACCGGTGATATCGGCGATGAACAAGCCATCGAACAGGCCGCGCTCCAGCAGTTGCGCCAGCTCAGTCCAGTATTCGAGAGTCTTGTACTCGGTGGAGTTGTCCCTGGGATGCGTCCAAAGGCCATGGTTGATATGGCCAATGCAGTTCATGTTGAACGCATTGAGGAGGATTTTTTTCTTCGTCATCAGAGGGTCCCCCGCAGTGGCGGGTTTGTATCATTGAGGTAGTAATTGCCGATGGCGTGATATTTCCAGCGCACCGGGTCGTGCAGGGTGTGCACGCGGGCGTTGCGCCAGTGACGGTCTAGGCCATGCTCGGCCAATGTGGCTTGACTGCCCGCCAGCTCGAATAAGGTGCTGCCCGCTGCGAGAGAGATTTCGGTACTGATGGCGCGTGCTTCGGCCACCGCAATGGACGCGGCAGCGACGTTTTCAGCGGTGCTGTCGGCTTGGGCGCGATCAAGAAACTCACCGGCGCGTTCCAGCAGCGCTTCGGCCGCGTGCAGGCGAACGCCGAGCTTGCCGAAGCTATGCAGGGTCAATGGGTCGTCCACGGCTTTTTCGATACCGGAATCAATCCATGGCCGGGTGCGAGTGCGGACGAAGTGCAAGGCGTCCTCATAGGCCGCGCGGGCGATGCCGGTGTCGATGGCCGCATGAAGAATCTGTGCCAGCGGGCCTACGGTAGTTGGGCGTTCGAAGGCGGTTTGAAACGGCACCACGTCATCGGCGCTGACAAACACGTTATCGAACACCACAGAGCCGCTGCCGGTGGTGCGCTGGCCGAAGCCGCTCCAGTCATCGATCACCGTCAGGCCCGCAGCGTCACGCGGGACGAAGGCCAGTTGTTGCACACCTTGTTCGTCCACCACCGAGGTCGGTATGCGCTGCGCATACAAGGCGCCGGTCGCGTAAAACTTGCGGCCGTTGATGCGATAGCCATCACCGTCCTGGGTCAGGCGCGTAGTGCGGTCGTGAGCGGTTCTGGTGCCCAACTCGGCCAGTGCGTTACCGAAGCGTTGCCCGGCTAGTACTTCCGCGTACAGGCGTTTTTGCTGTTGAGCGCTGCCATTCACGCGCAGCACCTCAAGGGCATAGAAATGGTTCTGAGGAATCTGTCCGAGGGACGAGTCAGCCTCGGCGATCAGTTGTGTGACCTTGGCCAGGGTGACGATGGAAACGCCCGCACCGCCGAAAGCTTTTGGCACGCTGATGCCCCACAGACCGGAGCGGGAAAACAGTTCCAGTTCTTCGTGTGGCAAGCGGCGTTCACGGTCACGCAGGGCGCTGTCGCGCTTAAAATGTTCAGCCAGATCGGCGGCCATGTTCAAGGCTTGGGCGTCGCTGTCGATCACTGCTGCCGTTTGCGGCAGGTGAGATATAAGGCTCATACGTTCTCCAGTGCTCTGGTCAGATCCAGGAATGCCGGGCCGGCACTGTGCCGTTCAGGTGGTAAGCGCCGACGGCGTGGTATTTCCAGCGCACCGGGTCGTGGAGCGTGTGAACGCGAGCGTTGCGCCAATGGCGGTCGAGGTTGAACTCGGCCAGAGTGGCGCGACTGCCTGCCAGCTCGAACAGCTTTTCGCTGGCGAGCAGGGAGATTTCAGTGGTCAGGACCTTGGCTTCTGCAACGGCAATCGAGGCGCGAGCGGCAGAGGCTACGTCCACGGGCGCGGCGTTGACCTCATCCAGCACCTGACCCGCTTTGCGCAGTAATGCTTCGGCGGCGTGCAGTTCGAGTTTCAGTTTGCCGATGTCGGCGATCACGTACAGATCGTCGCTGGCCCGTTCGACGTTGGCATCGATCCATGGGCGCGAGCGCTCGCGGACAAAACGAATGCTGTCGTCGATGGCTTCGCGAGCGATCCCGACATCGATGGCCGCCTGGATCAATTGCGACACGGCGCCCTGAATGTTCGGCGTATGCGCCAGGCGCCAGTTCTCGATGATGTGCTCGGCTTCCACCGGCACGTTATTGAGCAGCACCGTACCGCTGGCGGTGGTGCGTTGGCCAAAGCCGGACCAGTCATCGACAATGCGCAAACCCGGTGTGCCACGCGGGACGAATACCAGCACTTGTCGACCGTCATCGTTCAGTGCTTTGACTGCCACCCAATGCGCGAACAGCGCCCCGGTGGAATAGAACTTCTGGCCGTTGAGGACAAACCCGTCGCCCTTGGCGGTGATTCTAGCTTTGATATCCAGGGTGTTTTTGGTGTCGCGTTCAGGCCCGGCATTGCCGATGCGCCAGCCGTTCAGCACGCTTTGAAACACCTGTTTTTTTTGTGTTTCGTTGGCGCTGCCCAACAACGAATTGAGGATGCCCACCTGATTCTGCGGGATCTGCCCCAGCGCAGGGTCAGCAGCGGAAATGATCTTGAACACCTCCGCCAGGGTAACGAATGAAACCTGCGGGCCACCGTATTCACGGGGGATGGAAATGCTCCCCAACCCGCTGCGGGTGAAGTGTTCGATTTGGGCCCACGGCAGTTTGCGCTGACGATCACGCTGTGCCGCCTGCAAGCGCGCGAGCTGCGCCAATTCATGGGCAGCGGCGATGGCTTGGGCGTCGTTACTCAGGACCTTCGCTGGCAATAGCAGCGGGGCGATGTCCAGATCGCTCTGGAGAGGTGTAGCCACGAGATCCGACATCAGCGCCGCTCCGTGGCGGTACGCAATGCCCTGGCGATCTGCACGGGGGTAATTGTGAAAGTGACCATTCCAAACCTCACATCGACATAAGCCGCGTCTCTGCGGCGAAAACAAACTGACGGTGGTCCGGTGGTCCGGTATATATACCCTAAGCGTGTATAAAAATTAAATAAACTTACTTTTTGGAATAAGCATAGACGGGAGAG
>ERZ1463034.170-NODE-170-length-18774-cov-50.326887_pt1 | contig 18774 bp, 14 predicted proteins | sample MGYA00564480_ERZ1463034 | MGnify/ENA primary metagenome ERZ1463034 (study PRJEB39244, sample SAMEA3635122) | Helicobacter pylori | study: EMG produced TPA metagenomics assembly of PRJEB11511 data set (Assembly of a 5300-year-old Helicobacter pylori...
TTCGCGATCCTGTTCTATGCGATCAAGGTCGGTGTGGCAGCATGGGGCACCAAAGGGCGTACGGACAAAGAGGCGCCTTTCCAGGCGCTGCCGAACGCACGATGAACCCGGGCTTCAACGGAGGAATTGCACATGTTCAATGACCTGAGTCGCCTCGGGAAATACCTCGGCCAGGCCGCGCGCCTGATGGTGGGGATGCCTGACTACGATAATTACGTCGAGCATATGCAGATCAGGCACCCGGACAAGCCGGTGATGACCTACGAAGCGTTCTTTCGTGAACGCCAGGAGGCTCGTTACGGCGGCAAAGGTGGCCCGAAATGCTGCTGAGCCTCTGATGGATAGTCATCTCTGATCCCGCGCGCCACGCCAGTCGTGGCGCGTTTTCGTTTATGGGGTCTGGTTATGAAGCGCATTTAAACGCAGGAGTACGCATGACTGTTTCGCAACCCATTCCGGTCACTGTACTCAGTGGCTTTCTCGGCGCCGGCAAAACCACCTTGCTGCGTCATTTGCTCAAGGCTGAACACGGCCTGAAAATCGCCGTCATCGAGAACGAATTCAGCGATGCCGGGATCGACACCCAATTGCTTGGCACCGAGCCCGTACAGGTCATGACCCTGTCCAATGGCTGCGTGTGCTGCACCATTCACACCGATTTGACCAAGGCTTTGTACTTGCTGCTTGAGCGGCTCGACAGCGGTGAGATTGCCTTTGACCGTCTGGTGATTGAATGCACCGGGCTGGCTGATCCGGCACCGGTGGCGCAAACCTTCTTCATTGACGAGGAGTTGCGCGAGCGCTACCTCCTCGACGGCATCATCACCTTGGTCGACGCGGCCCATGCCGAGCAGCACCTGACCCAAACCATCGCCCAGGCGCAAATCGGTTTCGCTGATCGCCTGTTGGTGAGCAAGCGCGATTTGGTGGATGACGCCGCTTTTAATGCCCTGAGCGAACGGCTGACCCGGATCAACCGTCGCGCTCCGATTCGAGTGGTTGAACACGGCAATATTGATCTGGCTGAATTGCTGGACGTGCGCGGTTTCAACCTCAACGCTGACGTTGGCGGCGGCATGATGCTGCGTCCGCTGAAACCAGTGAGCAGCGCAGGCAACATTGACCGCATCACCAGCCTCGTTCTGCGCACCGACAAACCGCTGGATATCGACAAGCTCAGCGAGTTCATGAATGAACTGCTGGAAGACCACGGCAAACAACTGCTGCGCTACAAAGGCGTCCTCAACATCGCCAACGAACCCCGACGCATGGTGTTTCAAGGCGTGCTGAAGTTGTATGGCTTTGACTGGGACACGGAGTGGGCTGAAGACGAAAAGCGCGAAAGTGTGATTGTGTTCATTGCCGATGACTTGCCGGAAGAGAAAATCCGTACGGGGTTTGCGCGAGTTGAGATGGCTTAACGGCTGCGGAGTGTCAGCTATTTCCGGTTAAGTCGTCACGAGGTCGGGATGGATCGCAGAATTTGTGGGCGCGAATGCGACAGGCCAAACACTGGGGATTCTGCAAAAAAAACCGGCTCTAAGAGCCGGTTTTTTTATGTCGCCAGTAATACGGGGCGATTAAGCGCCGTATACCGGCAATTTAGCGCAGATGGTTTTGACTTTTTCACGTACGGCGTCGATCACGGCCTCATTGTTCAGGTCAGCCAGGATGTCGCAGATCCAGCCAGCGAGTTCCTTGCATTCTGCTTCTTTGAAGCCGCGAGTGGTCACGGCTGGGGTGCCGAAGCGCAGGCCGGAGGTCACGAACGGGGAGCGTGGGTCATTCGGCACCGAGTTCTTGTTCACGGTGATGAACGCGCGACCCAAGGCAGCGTCAGCGTCTTTGCCGGAGATGTCCTGTTTGATCAGCGACAGCAGGAACAGGTGGTTTTCGGTACCGCCAGACACTACGTCGAAGCCGCGCTCGATGAACACGCTGGCCATGGTCTTGGCGTTCTTGACCACTTGTTGCTGGTAAGTCTTGAACTCAGGCTGCAAGGCTTCTTTGAAGCAGACGGCCTTGGCTGCGATTACGTGTTCCAGCGGACCGCCCTGGGAGCCTGGGAAGACGGCCGAGTTCAGCTTCTTCTCGATGTCGGCGTTGGCTTTGGCCAGAATCAGACCGCCACGTGGACCGCGCAGGGTTTTGTGAGTCGTGGTGGTGACCACGTCAGCGAATGGAACCGGGTTCGGGTACACGCCTGCAGCAACCAGACCGGCCACGTGCGCCATGTCGACGAACAGGTAAGCGCCGACTTTGTCAGCGATTGCGCGGAAGCGCGGGAAGTCCAGGATTTGCGAGTACGCGGAGAAACCCGCCACGATCATTTTTGGCTTGTGTTCAACCGCCAGACGCTCGACTTCGTCGTAGTCGATCAGGCCGTTGCCGTCGATGCCGTACTGTACGGCGTTGTACAGCTTGCCGGACGAGCTGACGCTGGCGCCGTGAGTCAGGTGACCACCGTGGGCCAGGCTCATGCCCAGAATGGTGTCGCCCGCTTGCAGCAACGCCAGGTAAACCGCGCTGTTGGCTTGGGAGCCCGCGTGTGGTTGAACGTTCGCGTAATCGGCACCGAACAGCTGTTTAGCGCGATCAATAGCCAGTTGCTCAACCACGTCGACGTATTCGCAGCCGCCGTAGTAACGCTTGCCTGGGTAGCCTTCAGCGTACTTGTTGGTCAGGACCGAGCCTTGAGCTTCCATCACGGCAGGGCTGGTGTAGTTTTCCGAAGCGATCAGCTCGATGTGCTCTTCTTGGCGCTGAGCTTCTTGCTCCATGGCGGCAAAGAGATCGGAGTCGTACTTGGCGAGAGTCAAATCACGGCTGAACATGGCGGTCCTCAAGGATCGGGGCAGTAGAAAAGGAGGGCATTCTAACCCATCGGCTTTTATCTGGCATATGAAAGGCAGTCATGTCGGAGACAAGCGGTTTTCACGTGGGTCACCACCACCATCAATCAAACATGAACAACGCGTCATTGCTGAATTGCGCTTCGAAGCGATTAGGTGGCATCGGGCGGCCAAACAGGTAGCCCTGAACTTCGTCGCAACCGTGTTCGCGCAGGAACTCCAGCTGTTCATGGGTCTCCACGCCCTCGGCGATGACCGACAGGTTGAGGCTGTGGGCCATGGCGATGATGGCGCGAGCGATCTGCGCGTCCTGCTCACCCGATGGCAGGCCGTCGACGAACGTCCGGTCGATTTTCAGCACATCAATCGGGAATTGCTTAAGGTAGTTCAGCGATGAATAGCCCGTGCCGAAGTCGTCCACCGCGATGCTCAGGCCCAGACGTTTTAAACCGTCTAGGATCAGCATGGCCACGTTGACTTCACGCATCAGGATGCTTTCGGTCAGCTCCAGCTCGAGACAGGCCGGCGGCAGGCCGGTGTCTTTGAGAATGTCGGCAATGCGCGTGCCCAACTGACCGTCGGAGAACTGCCGTGCGGAAATGTTGACTGATACTTTGGGCACGCGGACCTTGGCCTGGTGCCAGCTCTTGAGCTGACGGCACGCCTGGGTCAGTACCCAATCTCCGACTTCCACGACCAGTCCGAGTTCTTCAAGCACCGGAATGAAGTCGCCCGGCGGTACCAGACCGCGTCGGGGGTGGTTCCAGCGCAGCAGGGCTTCGGCACCTGTCAGGCGCTTACCGTCACCACTGAACTGCGGTTGGTAATACAGCGTGAACTCTTTTTGCTCGAGGGCGTGACGCAAATCGCTTTCGAGCTCCAGTCGCTCAAGGGCCGTGGCGTTCATGTCGGCTTGATAAAACTGGAAGTTGTTTTTGCCGCGTTCTTTTGCGTGGTACATGGCCGTGTCGGCGTTTTTCATCAGCTGGCTCAGCTCGTTGCCATCTTGCGGGCTGAGCGCGATGCCGATACTGGCGGTCACAAAAAACTCACGACCTTCGAGGACGAACGGTTTCACCAGGCTGCCGAGGATCTGTTCAGCAACATTGATCGCACGGTTCAGGGCGATCTGCCGGGTGGCCCGCGGTTGCAGCAGCAGGGTGAACTCGTCCCCCCCCATGCGCGCCACGGTGTCGTCGTCGTCAACACAACCCAGCAGTCGCGATGCCATTTCCTGGAGCATACGATCGCCAGCGGCGTGGCCGAGGGAGTCGTTGATAGGCTTGAAACGGTCCAGGTCGAGGAACATCAGCACCACCCACGCCTGCTGGCGCTCGGCTTGCTGAAGTGCAGTGTGCAGACGGTCCTGGAACAGGGTGCGGTTGGGCAGGTGCGTCAGGGCGTCGTAATAGGCCAACCGATGGATGCGTTGTTCACTGGCCTTGCGCTCGCTGATGTCGTTGAAGAAGCACACATAGCTGGCAAGATCGCCCTCATCGTCAAGCACCGCAGTGATGCCGACCCACGCCGGGTAATGCTCGCCACTGCGACGCTTGAGCCAGACTTCGCCTTCCCAACTGCTGCGTTGGTGCAGTTGCTTGATGATGTAACGCAAGTGCGCTTCCTGCTGATCATCGACGGTCAGCAGGGTGGGCAGTTGATCGAGTACTTGTGACGCGTCATAACCGCTGACGCGACTGAACGCTTCGTTGGCCTGCACGATGTAGCCAGCCGGGTCGGTGATCAGGATCGCCGACGTGGAATGTTCGAATACCGTGGCGGCCATACGCAGGTCTTTCTCGGCACGACGTTGCTGGCTGATGTCGCGCCCGACACCCAGGATGCCTTCGAAGGCTCCGTGCTCATCCCACACCAGAATCAGGCGCAGCTCGATCGGGATCTTGCGTCCATCGGCTCGCAGGCAGTCGAAGAGGAACAGCTGGGTCGGCAGGCCCGCGCGCAGTTTCGCCAACTCGTCGGGTTTGCCCAGGGCCTTGGCGACGTGCTCAAGCAGCGCATTCATCTTGGTCAATTGCTGCGGGTTGGCGATGGTCGGTTGCCACCCGTTCTCAAGAATCCATTCAGCGCTGTAGCCCAGGACTGTCTGCGCCGACGGGCTGACGTAATTGGGTTTCAGCGCACTGTCGGTGGAAAAAATTACATCGCTGATGCTTTCCGCGAGCATCCGGTAGCGCTGTTCGCTGTCACGCAGGGACTCGCTGGCTTCGAGCTGTTCGGTAATGTCCTTTGCAACGCCGATGATGCGCGTCACAACCCCGTTCTTGTCGCGCACCAATGCTTGCTCGCGTATATCGAAGCGACACCAGTGGTTATTGTGATCACGAAACCGTAGCTGGCATTGCAGCAGCTCGGCATGCCCGGTTTGCCGCTGCAGTTGGCGCATGGACTGATAGTGTTCGGCGTCGTCCGGGTGTAGCAGGATCTCCCAGAAGTACTCGCCCATCTTCTGTAGCTCGGCCTTGTCGTAGCCCAGCGTTTCACCAAGATGGTGGTTGCTGTAAATCATTCGCTGGCTGATGACGTCCTGCACGTACAGATGATCCGGTACGGTACGCACCACATTGGACCAGAAACCTTCGCGCTCGACCAACGACAGTTCGACGCGCTTGCGGCTGCTGATGTCGCTGATGCTGAGGATCACCGCCTTATAGTCGGCCGGTTCAGGCAATCGCATCACCAGCCACAGGTACTGATCGTCGCCTTGTGGGCTGACCAGGCGGATTTCCAGTTCGAGTTGACTCTGCTGGGTGAGCACCGCGTGAATCAGCTGCAGGCCAATCCCTTGTTGGGTGCTCGGGCACCCCTCTATCAGGTGCTGCCACGCCTCGGCGCCAGATTCGATTTTCAGCAGATCGAGTGCGACCTGATTGACCTCGGTAATGTGCAGTTGCTGTAGCAGTTCCGGGCACAGCTGCGGTTGTGTCTTTAGCACACGGTCCAGATCATCGCTGCTGTGTACTTGCAGCTTACTCAAATAGCCATGAAGCCCTGACAGGTCGAGCACGCAGAGCGCGACGCCGGTGCCGTCGAAAATGTCCTGATAACGACGTTTGCTCTCAAGCATTTGCCGTTGACGACGGCGCAGACCGGCAAGGGCCAGCAGCGGCAACAGGGAACACAACAGCCCGATCAGGCATTTGCCGATCAGCGCTGGCAGCAATACTTGACGTGCCTTGCTGGCATCGAACAAGCCACGTAATTGCCAGTCGCTATGGGTCAACGGTGACAGCAACACATTCTGGATACCATCACGGCTGGCGTCTTCCGGGCTGTCCATGCCAGCGGCATCACGATGGATCACTGTTTGGGTGATGCTGTTTTCCAGCAGCCACATGGGCTGGAAATCCTGAGTTGTCTGGTGAGTAAGTTTCGTCAGCACGTTGGGCGCGAGGCGCAGTACCCAATAGCCTTTTGTCGTTTCGCCAGGCTGGCGCACCAACAAATAGACGCGTGAGCCATCCGGCGCGTTGCCGAAATAATAAGGATACGCCTGACCGCGCTGCATCAATTGCGCGAGGATGGGTGCGTCGCTGGATGAGCCTGCATCGCTGCGGGCGCTGTCTTTAAGCACTTCGCCTTCGGCATTCAACCAGACAGCGCTGTGCAATGACGGCAGGGTCTGGCGCAGGGTGTCCAGCATCAGCGCTTGTTGTGCGGCGGTTTGGGTTTGCGCTTTCGTATTATCCAGGACGTTGAGTGCGCTTTGTGCACTGAGCGCCATGTTCAGGCCCAAACGATCGGCCAGTTGTGCGCTGTAGTCGAGGCTACGCTGACGCTGGCGGTCCTGGGTCTGCTGGAACTGATCCATCAGTTGCCAGAACAGCAGCACAACCATCAGCAACACCAAGGCTGCGAGCGCAGCTTTTAATGAGCCGCGAAAATGCGCGGTGGGTGCGCCTCTAGAGGTGCGCAGGGGAACAGGGGGGAGTGATGTGGACAAACTCTAATCCTGACGACGGGACTGAAGCGGCGAATGCGAGATGCACTATAAGCCGGGCGCCCAAAGGGCGGCTAGCATGCCTTGATGCGTGGCTAAGTGCCAGTCCCATTAGGCCGGATGGTTTGCCCTGACGGATGCATTCGGGTAGCTTTGCTTGATGTGCGGTTTAGGCCGTTTCTAACGATAGTGATTTCACTGCCTGCAAGCATTGATCCATATCCAGATAACGTGATGTCGGCAATCGATGTCCGGTCGGCGCATTTTCAATCAAAGGGTCAATCTCTCTGGCGGCAAGCGCCGGAGATAAATAAAATTGCACCGCTATTTTCGAGGCGCGCTCTAAGCCCGCGCTTTATCACAGTTACAGATACCGGGTTTTCTTTCCATGGCTCAATACGTCTTCACCATGCATCGGCTGAGCAAAGTTGTGCCGCCGAAGCGGGAAATTTTGAAAAATATCTCCCTGTCGTTTTTCCCTGGCGCCAAGATCGGTGTGCTGGGCTTGAACGGTTCGGGTAAATCCACACTGTTGAAAATCATGGCCGGTGTCGACTCTGAGTTCGACGGTGAAGCTCGGCCAATGCCTGAGCTCAACATTGGCTATCTGCCGCAAGAACCACAGCTGGACCCGACCAAGACCGTGCGTGAAGTGGTCGAAGAAGCGGTCAGCGTGATCAAAAATGCACAGGCGCGCCTTGATCAGGTGTATGCCGAATACGCCGAGCCGGATGCCGACTTCGACAAGCTGGCTGCTGAACAGGCCAAGCTTGAGTCCATCCTGCAAGCCAGCGACGGTCATAACCTGGACCGTCAATTGGAAGTCGCCGCCGATGCGCTGCGTCTGCCGGCCTGGGACGCGAAGATCGAATTCTTGTCCGGTGGTGAAAAGCGTCGTGTGGCCCTTTGCCGTCTGCTGCTGTCCGCGCCGGATATGCTGTTGCTCGACGAACCGACCAACCACCTGGACGCCGATTCCGTCGCCTGGCTGGAGCATTTCCTCCACGACTTCCCGGGCACAGTGGTTGCGATCACGCACGACCGGTACTTCCTGGATAACGTCGCTGGCTGGATTCTTGAGCTCGACCGCGGTGCCGGTATTCCTTACGAGGGCAACTATTCGGGTTGGCTTGAAGCCAAGTCCGATCGTCTGGCCCAGGAATCCAAGCAGCAGTCGGCTCATGAAAAGGCCATGAAAGACGAGTTGGAGTGGGTTCGCAAAGGTGCCAAGGCGCGCCAATCGAAATCCAAGGCCCGTCTGCAACGCTTCGAAGAAATGCAATCGCAGGAATTCCAGAAGCGCAGCGAAACCAACGAGATCTACATCCCCGCCGGTCCACGTCTGGGCGACAAGGTCATCGAGTTCAAGAACGTTTCCAAAGGCTATGGCGATCGCGTGCTGATCGACAACATGTCGTTCTCCATGCCTAAAGGCGCTATCGTCGGGGTTATTGGTGGTAACGGTGCAGGTAAGTCGACCTTGTTCCGCATGCTGATGGGCAAGGAACAACCGGACTCCGGCACGATTGAAGTCGGTGAAACCGTGCAGCTGGCGTGCGTGGATCAGAGCCGCGACGATCTGGACGGCAGCAAATCGGTGTTCCAGGCGGTTTCCGATGGTTCCGATGTGATCCGCATCGGCAACTATGAAATCCCGTCGCGCACCTACGTTGGCCGCTTCAACTTCAAAGGTGGCGATCAGCAGAAGTTCGTCAAGGACCTCTCTGGCGGTGAGCGCGGTCGCTTGCACCTGGCATTGACACTCAAAGAGGGCGGCAACGTGCTGCTGCTCGACGAACCGTCAAACGACCTCGACGTGGAAACCCTGCGTTCGCTGGAAGAAGCGTTGCTCGACTTCCCGGGCGCGGCCATTGTGATCTCTCACGATCGGTGGTTCCTGGACCGGGTAGCGACGCACATCCTCGCGTACGAAGATGACTCGCAAGCCGTGTTCTTCGAAGGTAACTACACCGAGTACGAGGCTGATCGTAAAAAACGCCTCGGCGAAGCCGCGGCCCAGCCGCACCGGGTACGTCACAAGAAACTGGCGTGATTTGATCTGCCATGAAAACGGAGCCTTCGGGCTCCGTTTTCATGTGGGGTTTAGTTCAGGCATATCGCTTGTGTCTGAGATGCCGTCTTCGCAGACAAGTCAGTTCCTAAAAGCATTGCCCACACGGCCTCCGCGTCTGACCGCTAGGCCGTGGGAGCTGACTTGTCTGCGAACGATCACGAAGTGATCGCAATAAATCAAGCCTCCGCCTCTATCCTGATCACCTCAATCAACTGATCCCCCGCAGGGCGCTTCCATAGCACCTCATCGCCCGGTTGCGCGCCCAGCAACGCTCGGCCCAGCGGTGAGCCCCAGTTGATCAAGGCGCTGGCCGCATCGGCCTGGTCCTCACCCACCAACTGCACCCGTTGCTCTGCGCCGCTCTCATCGGCGAACGTCACCCAGCTACCTATGTGTACCTTGTCAGTCGAGAGGGCCGGTACGACCACTTGGGCGCTTTGCAGGCGTTGGTTGAAGTAGCGCAGATCGCGCTCGATGTCGGCCTGACGTTGTTTGTCAGCTTGATCTCCCTGGGCCGATTGTTCGCTGTACTGCGCTTGCAACTCGGCCACATGCGTCTGTAACTGCACGAGGCCGCGGGCGGTCACGTAGTTGGGCTGCTCGCTGACTCGTCGTTCCACCGGTTGGTCGGCTTGCTCGGCGGCTTGATCTTCATTGACGAAGGCGCGACTCATGGCTTTTCTCCCTTTAGTGGGTTTTAGAACGGTGATGGTCGCGTCGCATTACCCGCGAATTTATCCGCGAAAGCGTTCGTGAAGACGCTGAAGATCAATAGTGATACCACTTCATTTCCAGCATCACTTCGTTGACCGGCGAAGCCAGTTGACTGTACTCGCGTTGGGCGCTCAGGCGCAGACCGAGGTTACGTGACAGTTCCCATTGCTGGTTCAGGCTGATGCTGCGGCGTACTTCGCCATTGGTGAAGTAATCTCCCTTGGCTTCCAGGCTCAGGTTGCCCAGCGGGTTGCGCCACAGCAGGCCAGTGTTGAAGCCTGCAGCAGGCGAAACAAGGGCCGCGAAGTCGGCGTTGTGTTCGATGCGCACGGTGCCCAATGCGAAACCGAGCATGTCGTCGGTCAGTTGCCAAGTGCCGCCGCCGCCACCGTTGACGTGGCTGACCAGGGTTTCATCTGCATGTTTGCCCAGCACTCGTTCCAATCCGCCGGAGACTTGCCAGGACCAGGGTTGGAGCAGGGCGTTGCGTGGCGTCAGCGAGCGAATGGTTGCCAGATCGAGCTGTTGGACCTGCCAGTGATTCCCTTCGTATTGACGTAATTTTAGCTGGAGAATCTCGATCTGCGCGCCCAGCGGGAAACCATAGGCATTGTCGTTCAGGTCGTGATACGCCATGCGCAGGCCATATTCGGCGAACGCCTTGTCATCACGGCTGCCCGCGCCCAATTGCCAGGTACGAGACTCATGGCCGTCTTCCGTTAAACCGGGGCGTGCGATGTCCAGTGGTGGCGGGGGATTCTGGTTGATCGCACGCAGCAGCTCGAAACTGCGCTGTGAGCGTTCTGTATCGCGTTCCAGACCATTTGCGCGATAGCGTTCGAGGCGGTAGGCGGCGTCCTGAATCAACGCGCGGCGTTCTTTAGGCAGGGTCAGGTAATCGCTGTTTTGCAATTGCTTCTGATCGGCGCTGACCTTGAGCACCCATTGCTGTTCTTCACTCTCAAGGGGCGCGGCGCGGCTGAGCAACTCTCGCTCGCGGGACGGGCGATAGTCGGTTCTCTCCACCAGACCTGCGTCTTTCACGGCGCGTACGGTGTCGGTCGGGATCGCTGTCAGCGGGAAGTGCTGGGTCAGGTTCAGGCCGGGTCGTGCGACTTGTAGCAGCTCCAACAAGCGATACGAGCAGTTTTCGTCGAAGAAAAAATAGCTGAAGCGAATCTGCTTGAGCTCCCAGACATGCTCGACCATCCGCCCGGTTTCTTCGTGGGTCAGGTTCAGCCGGTATTCCCAAAGGTCACGGTTTTCCAGACTGCGGTATTCGGACAGTTTTTCCTGGTAAGGCACCAGTGCGAAGAGGCCTGGATAACCGCCCATCAAGCCTTTCCACGCGTACAGAATACTGTTGTCCATGCCTTCGATGTACGCGCCAAAGTTAATTGCATAGCTGAGCAGGGCGGTGTGATTGGTCTGCACGTCAGCCTGGTCGATGCGCAACAGGGTGTGACCGAACATGGAGGAAGGGCTGTTCAAGTAAGCGGCCGGAAAGATCAACACGGCGCTGTCGGGTGCCACGTCCTTGAACCATTGCTTGAATTCTTTGCAGTCTACGGCGGGCAGGTCGCTCAGCTGCAATTGGTCACGCAGCCAGCGGGTCCGTGCCGGGTAAACGCATTGGGCGTGGTTATTTTGAGCCAGGGTGTCGAAGCTGCTGACGGGGGCATAAATCGCATCGAGCGTGGCGCTCAGTTCCGCTGCAGGATCGTGGGCACCGTTGGCAGCAAGAAAAAATTTGGGGTCATCTACATAGCTGCGCCAGCCACCCAGCTTGGCCGTTTCATAGTGCCCCAGGGATATCCAGAACTGCGTATTTGCCAGTTGCTGCAAGCGATCATTGTCGATATGCGGCGAGGCATACAGCGGGGCGCAGATACAGAGCGCCACATAACCAAGGCGTTTGAGCATAGAGGGCAACTAGTCAGGAGGCAGGGCAATCAATGTTCGGGGTCGTAAACAGGGGCCTGCCCCCTGAGGCGGGGGCAGGCGGTGCGAGCTTAAGCCTGAGTTGCGTATTTCGCCAGAAGAGGGTCGTTTTTCAACACCGCGAGGGTGTTGTTGTGGACATCTTCGGCCGTTGTATCTGCTTTGCTGAAAATCTGCTGGAAGTGCTCGTGGGTGACTGCGGCAAAATGCGCACGGTCTTGTGGTGCAACGCCCAACACGACCGCGTACGTGGTCAGCGCTTCGCCCTGACCCATGGCCATGTCTTTGGAAAGCTCGTCCATCATGCCGTTCATGGAAAGCCAGGATTTACCGCCGTAGGTCAAGGCAGCGTTGGTGGAGCAGCCGTTTGTACCGGAGGTCATGCCGAAGGTGGCGTTACCCGATGTGCCGTTGGTGGTGGAAGCCAGAAAGTGGGCTGGAGTTCCACGCTGGCCTTCAAACAGCATATTGCCCCAGCCGCAATCCGGGCCACCTGGCGCTTGGGCCATGGCGTTGAGGGATGCGACGGTGAAGAGAGTACCAAGAAGAATCCGTTTCATAGCTTTAGTCTCTTTTGTGATCAACCAAGGGTCAAGGTTCCTGGCCGGTCATTGCGCCAGGGCAAGCCAGAGTTGTTATGACTGGCTGCGCAAGTTTGAGTTTAGGTCCGATCCAGGGGTTCCGTGATTTATTGCAAATTGTTATAGGGTTGGAGACTTTTCTCCCATTAAGGAGAGTGAAGCTTTTACGTGCAAAAAAATCGGCCGCACCGTGCCTTGCCAGCGGGGTACAGCGAGCGCCAGAATGCCGCTATCTGCCCCGCTCGATGTAAGGATGTCCGATGCCCGATCCTGTTGCTGCCAGCTTGCGTCTTGCGCCTGAAGCGCTGACACGTCCTTTCTCCGCTGAACAGTTCAGCTTCACGACAACCAATGATCTGGAACCCTTTCGCGGTGTGCTCGGCCAAGAGCGAGCAGTCGAAGCCTTACAGTTTGGCGTGGCCATGCCGCGCCCCGGTTACAACGTATTTGTGATGGGCGAGCCCGGTACCGGCCGCTTCTCCTTCGTCAAGCGCTACCTCAAAGCCGAAGGCAAGCGCATGGAGACGCCGTCGGACTGGGTTTACGTCAATAATTTCGATGAACCGCGCGAGCCGCGCGCACTGGAGTTGCCTCCTGGCAGCGCGGGTGCGTTCATTGCGGATATCAATGGCCTGATCGATAACCTGCTGGCGACCTTCCCGGCGGTGTTCGAACACCCGTCGTACCAACAGAAAAAAAGCGCCATCGACCGCGCATTTAATCAACGTTATGACCGAGCGCTGGACGTTATCGAGCGCTTGGCCCTGGAAAAAGAAGTCGCCCTTTACCGCGACAGCACCAACATTGCCTTTACACCGATGAGCGAAGGCAAGGCGCTGGACGAGGCCGAATTTTCGCAGTTGCCTGAAGTGGACCGTGAGCGTTTTCATACCGACATTTCCGGTCTGGAAGAGCGCCTCAACGAGGAGCTGGCCAGCCTGCCGCAATGGAAGCGTGAATCCAGCAACCAGATGCGTCAGTTGAATGAAGAAACCATCACCCTGGCCTTGCAGCCGTTGCTGGCGCCGTTGTCCGAGAAGTACGACGAGAACGCCGGGGTCTGCGCTTACCTGCAAGGGGTGCAGGTCTACCTGCTGAAAACCGTGGTCGAGCAGTTGGTCGACGATAGCAAGACCGACGCCGAGGCGCGCAAGCTGCTCGAAGAACAATACTGCCCGAGTTTGGTGGTCGACCATCCGGTCAATTCGGGCGCGCCGGTGATTTTCGAACCGCATCCCACCTACGACAACCTGTTCGGGCGCATCGAATACAGCACCGATCAAGGCGCTCTATACACCACCTACCGTCAACTGCGCCCCGGTGCACTGCATCGGGCCAACGGTGGTTTTCTGGTGCTCGAAGCCGAAAAAATGCTCAGCGAGCCGTTTGTCTGGGATGCGCTCAAGCGCGCCTTGCAATCGCGCAAGTTGAAAATGGAATCGCCTCTGGGCGAGTTGGGTCGTCTGGCGACGGTGACTTTGACCCCGCAAGTGATTCCGCTCCAGGTCAAAGTCATCATCATTGGTGCGCGTTCACTGTATTACGCGTTGCAAGACGCCGATCCGGATTTTCAGGAGATGTTCCGGGTACTGGTGGATTTCGATGAAGACATCCCGATGGGCGACGAGACGCTGGAGCAGTTCGCCCAGTTGCTCAAAACCCGCACCTCCGAAGAAGGCATGGCACCGTTGACCGCTGACGCTGTCGCCCGCCTGGCCACGTACAGCGCCCGCCTGGCTGAGCATCAGGGCCGGTTATCGGCGCGCATCGGAGACCTGTTCCAATTGGTCAGCGAGGCGGATTTCATTCGCCAACTGGCCAGTGACGACAAGACCGATGCCGGGCACATCGAGCGCGCGCTCAAGGCCAAGGCCACGCGCACGGGCCGGGTGTCGGCGCGGATTCTCGACGACATGCTCGCGGGCATCATCCTGATCGACACCGCCGGTGCGGCCGTGGGCAAGTGCAACGGGCTGACGGTGCTGGAAGTCGGCGACTCGGCGTTTGGCGTACCTGCGCGGATTTCGGCGACGGTTTATCCCGGAGGCAGCGGTATTGTCGATATCGAACGCGAGGTCAACCTGGGTCAGCCGATCCACTCCAAGGGGGTGATGATTCTCACGGGCTATCTGGGCAGCCGCTACGCGCAGGAATTCCCGCTGGCGATTTCCGCGAGCATCGCTCTGGAGCAATCCTACGGTTATGTGGATGGCGACAGTGCGTCACTGGGCGAAGCGTGCACCTTGATTTCGGCACTGTCGAAAACACCGCTTAAGCAGTGTTTCGCCATTACCGGATCAATCAATCAGTTTGGTGAAGTGCAGGCGGTGGGCGGGGTCAACGAAAAAATCGAAGGCTTCTTCCGTCTCTGCGAAGCGCGTGGCTTGACTGGCGAGCAGGGCGCAATCATTCCGCAGGCGAACGTGGCCACCCTGATGCTCGACGAGCGTGTGCTGCAAGCCGTGCGTGCCGGGCAGTTCCATGTGTACGCGGTGCGTCAGGCCGATGAGGCGCTGAGCCTGTTGGTTGGCGAGCCTGCCGGTGCGCCAGATGAAGACGGTCAGTTCCCGGAAGGCAGCGTTAACGCCCGTGTGGTTGAGCGTTTGCGGGACATCGCCGAGATGCTCAGTGATGAAGAGCTCAAGGAGCTGGGGAAAGAGCCGGCGCAGTTGCAGCCGGAACTGAAGGCCTTGGCAAAAAAAGCGGATTGAAAGGGCAGGGCGCCGCAGTGGTGGCATGACCATTCGGCGCCCAGTCACTGCGGGTGCTTTTCGAATTCTGCTTTTGTTCTACTCTGGCACATATCACAGTTGTCAAAAGGACTGACGCGCTCCTTCCTGCGGTTCGAGGGGCGAACACTGTATCTACCGAGGAGCTCGCCATGTCGCGCAGCCTCTGTCTTACCCGCCAATGTCTGGGTCTGGTCACCCGTATCGAATGTGTGATTCGCCCGCTCTCAGGAGATAACGGTATGTGGACGTTACTGTTCGCCGCCGGCATGTCTGACGAGCAACCCTCCGCACTCAAGGCTCAAGGGCCTTTCCATGGGCCACTGGCCGCTGAATCGGTATTGATGGCTATTGCCGAAAGCCTGACGTTGCACGGCTATCAGGTGGCCGAAGACGTCCCCATTTGGCAGGTACACCTGCAAGGCGAGTTGCGTCGCATAAACGGAGAAGGTTCGCGTTGTCAGCGAATGTCCCCGGTTTGAGTTCGCGGCGCTGACGAGGTTCGTTACACGTTCTCGTCGGGTGCTGTTGTTTTTAACGTGTGTCAGGGAGCCCCCCGGGGCGCTCCCTGCTTCTATATCCTTGGTTATAGTTTTGCTCGAGTGAATCTTTCTTACAGTACCTATCAACCATTTTGCACAAACGGCCACGATTTTTTAAGCATGTGTGAGTAGCTTGGCTGGGACGATGAAAGTGCTAAGAGTTTTGACCATCCACCATCAGACGTCTGGCCTTTGCGTTCTTCGGAGAGGTAATGGACGGGCGGTGTCATTTCCAGGTTGTGATTTCGCCGTCCTGTACAAGACTTATACTTCTGACTCATCGGTACAGTTTGACAGGGCCTTCTCATGAATCTCCAGGAACTGACCGCTTTTGCCCATGCAGGGCTTGTGGATGAATTGAATCTGATCTCTATGGAAGGGGGCATCTATTTACTGGAGGCCCGCGTACGTGGCGTGGCGTACCCGCTCAATGACTTGAACGGCAAAACCTTGCACTTACGCTCCGTGGAGCATGCTCGGGATCTGCTGCACACCTTGCCAAAGGTGCCGTTCAATCTGGTGCACGCCGTGGTTCACGACGAAATGTGCGGTCTGCACAATGTCGACGAACAACCCCTGAGTGTGCCGATAGCCTTCCACTCTGCGTGGTGATACCTGCGGGTAGGGAGCGCTTGCTCATCTGTGCTAGGCTGCTTGCCCTTTTGGTTCGGGGCGTCTTCAGGCGAGCCGTGGATTAGCCGCTCAGCGTGCCCACGTCCGGTCTTTTCCAGGCGCCCCCTCAGCGGAGCAGTGTTATGTCCGAAGTTAACTTGTCCACCGACGAAACCCGCGTCAGCTACGGCATTGGTCGTCAGTTGGGTGACCAGCTGCGTGATAACCCGCCACCGGGCATCAGCCTGGACGCGATCCTGGCGGGCCTGAATGACGCCTTCCACGGTAAAGAAAGCCGTGTAGGTCAGGACGAAATGTCTGCCAGCTTCAAAGTCATCCGCGAAATCATGCAGGCAGAAGCAGCGGCCAAGGCTGAACAAGCTGCGGGTGCTGGCCTGGCTTACCTGGCTGAGAATGCCAAGCGTGAGGGCGTTACAACCTTGGCTTCAGGTCTGCAATTCGAAATCCTGAACGCCGGTGAAGGCGCCAAGCCATCGCGCGAAGATCAGGTTCGCACCCACTACCACGGCACGCTGATCGACGGTACGGTGTTCGACAGCTCTTACGATCGCGGCGAGCCTGCTGAATTCCCGGTTGGTGGCGTGATTGCCGGCTGGACTGAAGCCTTGCAACTGATGAACGCCGGTAGCAAATGGCGTCTGCACGTTCCGAGCGAACTGGCTTACGGCGCACAAGGCGTCGGCGGCATTCCTCCGCACAGCGTTCTGGTATTTGACGTCGAGCTGCTGGACGTTCTGTAACCGTCGCGTTGTAAGCAGATGATGGTTGAACGGATCGTCCTGATCCGTTCAATCATGACAGGCAGGCATGTTGCGTTCAGCGCGCATGTTCAGTGCAGTTCACCGGCAGGGCGTAGCGCCCGCGCGTAGCAAAATAAAAACAGATTTCGCACCATCTCCTTCAGTACGCAGGGTTCGCTCGAACACAGTCCTGTAACGTCCAGATCCCCCTGATCACGCAGTTCGTCCAGCGCGTCCTCTTCCAACACCGCGCAAACCTCTCCGGTTTCACGATGGATGATTCGCAGGTAAGGGTGTGGGCGGTCCAGCCAGGCATCAATCAAATAAGTCATGTCTCATCTCCTTCTGGGTTTAGATGAGAATAATTCTTATTCATATAATAGCAAGGGACTATTGGATATTTGATTGGCGGGGGAGCGAGGTCGCATTCGCAGACACGTCAGTTCTCGCACATAATCTGTGCCGGGTGCACCTGTCGCGGTGTACGCGATTCTGGAGCTGACGTGTCTGTAAATGGGGTGCCGCTGTGTCTCAGTGCGTGCGCGCTACCGCGAACTCACTCAGCTCGATCAACGCATCGCGGTATTCGCTCGCTGGCAGCACTTCAAGGCAAGCAATGGCCTTGGCGACGTAATCACGGGCCAGTTGTGCGGTGTAATCCAGGGCGCCCGCGTTTTCGACGGCTTCGCGAATGCTTTCCAGGTCCTCCAGGCCACCTTTCTGGATAGCCTGGCGCACCAGTGCAGCCTGTTCTGGCGTGCCTTCGCGCATGGTGTAGATCAACGGAAGGGTAGGTTTGCCTTCTGCCAGATCATCACCCACATTTTTGCCCAGGGTTTCGGCATCGCCGCGATAATCCAGCAGATCGTCGACCAGCTGGAAGGCCACGCCCAAGTGATCGCCGAACGTGCGCAGGGCTTCACTTTGCTCGTGGGTGGCGCCGCACAAGGCTGCAGCGCTATGAGTCGAGGCTTCGAACAGCATGGCTGTCTTGCCGCGAATCACTTCCATATAGGTTTCTTCAGTGGTGCTGGCGTCGCGAATTTTCGACAGCTGCAGCACTTCGCCTTCTGCGATGACGCGCGTGGCTTTGGAGAGGATCTTCATCACGGACATCGAGCCCAGTTCAACCATCATCTCGAAAGAACGCGAGTACAGGAAGTCGCCGACCAATACGCTGGGGGCGTTGCCCCACAAGGCGTTGGCGGTGGAGCGGCCACGGCGCATACCGGACATGTCGACCACGTCGTCGTGCAGCAGGGTGGCGGTGTGCAGGAACTCGATGGTAGCCGCCAGCAGACGCAGGTCATCGCCTTCGCGCCCCAGCGCTTTGCCGCACAACAGTACCAATAAAGGACGCAGGCGTTTACCGCCGGCCGAGGTAATGTAGTCGCCGATTTTCGACACCAACGGCACGCGTGACGCCAGCTGCTTTTTGATAATGACGTCAACGGCACTAAAGTCGTCCGCCACCGTGCGGTAGAAAGCTTGGGGTTGCATCAGCGACAGGCGCTCCAAAAGGGTTGCGCGGCATGCTAGGTCTAGGGCCTGACCCTGTCAAGGTATCCTGATTAGGCACTTGCATCGCTTTTGCGCCTTGCGTACAATCGCGCACCCTAACTTTCCTGGGCAGCACCTGCCTTACGCAATTGCAACGGGCCGTTCCAGCCCAATGCAGCCATGCCAGCCAATACTCTACTTATAAAGAGCTGGGTGAGCAGGATTAACGGAGAAATACCATGTACGCAGTAATTGTTACCGGTGGCAAGCAGTACAAAGTCGCCCCGGGCGAATACCTGAAGATCGAAAAGCTGGAAATCGCTACCGGCGAATCCGTGACTTTTGATCGTGTTCTGTTGATCGGCAACGGCGACGACGTCAGCATCGGCGCTCCAGTCGTTCCTGGCGCCACTGTAGTCGCTGAAGTGATCTCCCAAGGTCGCCACGACAAGATTCGCATCATCAAGTTCCGTCGTCGTAAGCACCACATGAAGCGTATGGGCCACCGCC
>ERZ1463034.172-NODE-172-length-18496-cov-17.366574_pt1 | contig 18496 bp, 17 predicted proteins | sample MGYA00564480_ERZ1463034 | MGnify/ENA primary metagenome ERZ1463034 (study PRJEB39244, sample SAMEA3635122) | Helicobacter pylori | study: EMG produced TPA metagenomics assembly of PRJEB11511 data set (Assembly of a 5300-year-old Helicobacter pylori...
AATAAACCAAAACCGTCCCCGAGAAGCCGGCCACAAGCCGGCTTTTTAATTGTCCAAAATAATCCTACCCCATCCGAGAATCCACCTGATAGCTTAGCTATTCCGGGGGTTTCAGGCATTCCCCTGTCCAATGGCGTTCAACGCCATTTGACCTCATCCGACGATGAAGTGGGGGGACAGGTGGGGGGACAAAAGGGACGAGAGGGGAAATCCAATGGGTAAGCTGAATCCGAAACAAGTCGAAAACCTAACCGAGCCCGGCACCTACGAAGATGGTGATGGGCTTCGCTTGGTCGTCAAACCTACCGGACGTAAATCCTGGCTGCTTCGCTTTCAACTGGCAGGCCGTCGCAGAGAGATGGGCCTGGGCTCATTCCCTGAGGTGAGTCTCAAGAAAGCTAGACAGGACGCCAGCGCTAAACGTACCCAATTGAGTGACGGTATAGACCCATTAGCCGCTCGCGACATAGAGCGCGTCGCTCAACGGGAAGCCCAGCGTGCAAGTGAAGCCAAGCAACTGAAGTTCGAAACACTCGCAACGGAATACCGTGATGCTCACGGCGCGGCATGGTCGGATAAATGGCGTAAAGGCTGGCTGCGAAAGCTGGAGCTGTATGCGTTTGATCACATCGGCAAGCTGTCAGCCGAAGACATCGGCACTCCCGAAGTGCTCAAAGTGTTGCAACCTATCTGGGCTACCAAAACGCGAACCGCCGATGAGGTACGTGGGCAAATTGAGCAAGTCTTGGACGCGGCCAAGGCACGCAACCTGCGAGAGGGGGAGAACCCTGCTCGCTGGCGTGGTCATTTAGACAATCTGTTGAGCCGTGCTGAAAAGAAGAAGGCTCGCAAGCGCGAGCACTTTGAAGCGTTGCGCTGGCAGGAAGTACCAGAGCTGATGACAAAGCTCAGGGCAAACTCCACGCCTCCGTCTTGGGCCGCTCAACTACTGATCATGACCAGTGCACGCGCCCTTATGGTGAGGTTCGCTCGCTGGGAGGAGTTTGATCTAGAAGTTGGAACCTGGTCGCTGCCAGATGAGCGAATGAAGATGCGGATAGCTTTCGTAATTCCGCTTGCCGAGGAAGTCGTAAAGCTGGTGAAGAGCATTCCACGAGATGAGGGAAGCGACTTTCTATTTCCAGGCCAGGGCAAGACAGGGGTCATGCACGCAAACGCTGTACGGACGCTCCTGCATGACATGGGATACAAGCAGATCACCAGACACGGTTTTAGGTCTTCGTTTCGCGACTGGGCGGGGGAGTGTACTCACTATCCACGTGAGGTCTGCGAAATGGCGTTGGCGCATGATGAGAGAGACCAAACAGAAGGGGCGTACTCTCGCTCTGACTTTCTCGACAAACGACGAGGACTCATGGCTGATTGGGCCAGCTTCATTTGCAAGCCGCTGGCTGAGAACAAAATAGCCGTTAATCCAGCTTGAAGAAAAGCAGCTATTGCGAAGTAGCTGCGCCACCGACTACCCGAGGATAACAAAACCTTGCGCACTCATTGCAAAAAAATAAATCTCACCCAAACAACTAGCACGTCCGACATGATTAATCACATCACCATACAAATTTCTTTAGATTTCGATAGTTGGACTGCATCACCAAAGTCAAAACTAGAACTCATCCTTGACGAAATGCCTCCTACAGAAGAGTTCACTCTACCTAGCGTGAAGGACACCCCGACTTATAGATATTTAATATCGATTGATATTGAGGATGCTGCAAACCAGGTGCTAGACATAGTGATCAAGCGATACATGATGCTTCGAAGGAACATTTCAAACAAAAATAAAATCGAGCTTGACAAAATACTTGAAGAGCGCCGAGAACCGTATCCAAACAGCAAAGCAGAGCTTAATGACAAACTAAAACTCATTTTCGGAAAAGAAAAATCCGCCGTCTTCCATCATATAAAAAATTCGTACTCAAGCATATTTAACGCGATAGCTTTGCACCTGACCTTCAGTACAGATGCAGGAGTAAGAATATTATATCGCGGATTATACGAGCTTTATACAGGTGACCAACGATTCTTTAAGGAGAAAATCAAAACACAATCAGAGATTGCCAAAGAAGGCGGTATCGCTCGTCAAAATCGCCACCTGGCAACCAAGCAAAAAGCTTGCGAGCTACTCAACGCACTAACACCAACAAATGGCTGGGTAAAGGACCTTGATGCATACAAAGCAATATTGCCTGAAATCGAAGAATACATGAAAAAAAACGACATCAGGAATCCAACCAAACACAATATCAAAAAAACACTAAGAGACTGGATAAAACGTGACCCTCTTGTTTCCGCAGCCGTTAGGATTACCCAAGCCTCGGTCTAAAAGAGTCGCTTGAGATTAATGCTCTCTCGGCCGCCCCACTGACTGCTCATTCATCTTCGGGGCATTCCCCTTACCAAAAGTCCTCTTATTCCCAGGCATGCAAGCACTTACATATCGATCAACCTTTGTAAGATAGATTGCTGCTTTTTCTTTAAGATTGCTCAACTTCTCTACATCATAGTAATTAATCATTCCAACGCCACAATGCTTATACCTATCCTTGTTGCCATTGCAATTGTAATACACACCTTTCCCTTGTGTGATTACCTCATTCCAGTGTTCACCTATCAGCTGTGCGATGACAATATCCTTCCGTACCTTTGCGCCGTCCAAGAAGAACATCATGTGGTAATGATGGCCTTTCTCCTTTCCATACTCCAACTTCCACACATACCCCACCATCCCCAGCTCAGGGCGCTTGCTTTTCAGGTGATGAAGTAACTGAATGCGATGCCGAACAATCTGTTCTGAAACCAGATTTAATACATCCACCCTTTCATGCACCTTAATGCAATCTTCAATTTCAAACTCACCTTTCCCGTAAGAGAAATCAATTCTTAATACTAACAGCCGAGCGTACCGTACAAACAAGGCATCTATGTATTCCAGCAAACCAGCGTAATTTTTATTAACAGCACGGACGTGTGCCGAAATTTCCCGCCTGAACCCTCCACTAGAGATTTGTTTTCGCACCGCACTAACAAAATCATTCAGCCTATTAAAGCATTCAGGTAACTCTGCCTTCTCCACATTGAAAGGACTTGAAGGCCTAATACTTTTATAACAATCACAAACAGCACGCACATAAGGATTAACCTTAAATAACACCATATCTCTTTCAAGCTCAAAATAGTCAATCACGACAGCAGCGACGATGCACTGTTGCGCTTTTGTTAAGACCACATCCTCTCTAACCCCGAGCACTCCCCCTTTAAAAACGTCCCCTAAGGACGTTTCTGCCACACCTACTAGCTTCATGATCTTGCTAACAGAATCAAATAACATACCGTCATCACTGCGATAAGAAAACTCTTGACCACTTATTGGATCATAGAGGCTTTCAACAACCTTTTCTCTATAAGCATCGACAAACTCCCATTCATTAAGACTCATAACTCACCTCTTCAATAATCAATACAAGCTTCTAGAACAACCAGCCACCACCCTTTACTCAACGAATCTAATCACCACCCCCACTTATAGTTATGCACCCGATATTCAGTACTATCTTCTTATACTGACTACATACACTTCTAATAACATATAAACCAATATTCAAGCGCCTCCTCCACCCCAGATAAACAGCAAACAAAAATCAATAACCCGCCTGAGTCGAGCCTTTAATAAACTCAACTTTTTTCTTAAGTTAGTACGCACAATTGATGTTTAGATGGACGAATCTTGAGCTTTTGTCATTTACTTACCAAGGTGTTCTCAATCAATGAGTTAATCCACTCATTGATGCTCGACTCCAGCCAACCTACCGCCCATTTGCCAATTTTCACCCGCTTAGGGAACGAATCGTCGTAACGCGGTGATGCTGGATTCATCCGGTCATATAGCGTTGACCGCGACAACCCCACACGTTTCAGCACCTCCTTGATTCGTAAAATTCTAGGGTGGGTAGTGCTACTTTCTGCCATTTTGTGCGCTCCAGTGTCGTAGGTACGAGATGAAGCCACTTTAAAGGGTGTCCCTCGTTCGGGAAATTACCTGTGCTGGCGTAGAAGTTTTACGGAAGCTTGTCAGGGGGGGGATACAACGCAGTACCGTGGCTCCTGGCGGATCATGACTGTTTACCTCGCGAGCGCGCGCGTAGGCGGATACGTGCCTTGTACCCTCCGAAAGTTAGTTCTCAGGCAAATAACTTAGTTCTCATGGGATTTTCCAGTCGGAAATGTCTATTCCCAGACTCGTCCAACTCGATCCAAACCAATCCAGCAAGATCCAAACAGATTCAAGATTGATTATTAAGTGCACAAATCAAGCCATACTTTGCACAAACACGCCATAAGTCAGACGAATGGACGACTACTGTAACGCGTCTCCACGGCTGTTAAGCCCTCATTGGCACCCGCCAATCACCTCCCCCTGCTATTCACGCTACGAATAGCGTGAATAGCAGAAGGCGGCTGCCTGCAATTTACAGTCAAAAAAATCTCGGCCCTACATCACGAACCTGAGTTTCTGCGCACCAAGCAACGCTCCCGACTCAGTAATTCACATCCAAGCAGATCGTCCAGGCGACCTGCTTGGAGGGCTATATGCCGTGCAACGATGCCACCCTAATAAACTCTGCATAGGAATCTCTCATGACCACCACTCAGTGCCCAAATTGCCAATCCGCCTCTGTAATAACCAAAGATTTCGCCAGAAAATTCGGCGCGCTCATCGGCACCCTCGGTGGCGCCACCCAAGGCGCGCAAGGCGCCCTCGCTGGCGCGGAGGCCGGTGCTGTCATGGGACTCGCAGGTGGCCCCGTTGCCGTTGCAGCGAGCACTATGACCGGCGCCATTCTCGGCGGATTGATCGGTGCCGCAACCGGTTGTATCACCGGGGCTAAACTCGGCGAAATTATCGATGATCAGGTGCTCGACAATTACAGCTGTCTCAACTGTGGTTTGTCGTTTAGCTGCCGTCATTACGCTTGAACTGCTCGTCCCACACTTGATGCAACCGCTCCGCATCTAAACCGCTGCTCCCCCTCCCTGTCACATCCCTCGCACGCTGATTGATCCCCGCTGACTGCTCAGCGGCTTCGCCGTGCGCAACTGAAAAGGAAAATCCACATGGCACACCTCATTGAACAAATGGCTTACGTCGGCGCTACCCCTTGGCATGGCCTGGGCAGTCGCCTCACGGAAAAACAACCGCTGGAGGTCTGGCAGCGTGAAGCCGGTATGAATTGGCAGATCCAGGAAAGCCCGGTTCACTTCAAATCCGACACGGTCGGCAACCTTGGCACCATCCATTCGTTTGCAGAACAGAAGGTGCTGTTTCGCTCCGATACCAAAGCCCCCCTGTCGGTTGTGTCTCAGCGTTACCAAGTGGTCCAGCCCCGTGAAGTCCTGGAGTTTTACCGCGACCTGACCGAACGCTCCGGTTATGAACTGGAAACCGCTGGCGTGCTGAAAGGTGGCCGCAAACTATGGGCGCTGGCGCGTACCGGTCAATCAACGGCGCTCAAAGGCAATGACGTGGTCAATGCTTACCTGCTGCTAGCGACCTCCTGCGACGGCACACTGGCCACCACCGCCACCCCGACCACCATTCGCGTGGTCTGCAACAACACGCTGACGATTGCCGTCAACGGCGCCAGCCAGGCGATCAAGGTGCCGCACAGCACGCGCTTCGATCCACGCGCGGTGAAGCAGCAACTGGGCATCACCGTTTCGCAGTGGGACGACTTCATGTATCGGATGCGCACGCTCGCCGCCCGCCCCGTCAAAGCCCATGAAGCCAAGGATTATCTGCGTAGCGTGCTGTGCGAGGTACAGACCGGTAACCCAGAGCGGACCGGGATCTCGAATGAACGCGCCTTAACCAAGGTGTTGAGCCTGTATGAGGGGCATGGCCGAGGGGCGGAGCTGGAAGCCGCTAAAGGCACCGCCTGGGGCTTGCTCAACGCGGTCACCGAGTACGTCGACCACGAACGCCGCGCTCGCAGCAACGAGTACCGCATGGACACCGCCTGGTTCGGCCAAGGGGCGGTCATCAAACAACGAGCGCTCAACACCGCCCTGCAACTGGTGGCTTGAAGCACTCGCCGCATAAAGGGAGGCCGACGCCTCCCACATCCATAGACTTTCTCTCAGTGGTTTAACCCGCTCACGGAGCTCTACCATGCCCCCACGCTGCCTGATCTGCGATTCAAAGGCTGTACTGTCCAAGGAGGCTGCTAACACGGCCGTCATGCTCATTGGGACCATTGATAGCTTTCTACTCAGTGTTCGCCAGGCCCATACCCAGGGTCGGGAAACGGGCGCAGAAACTCGACAGGAAAGCCTGCTGGTGCAACTCCTCGATCTGATCGGCGAGAGCGTGTCCAGTGCGTCATCGGGCTACACCGCCCTAACGGCCTTTACCAGGGACGTGCAGAAATATCAGTTTGGCCACTATGACCGCCTCTGCTTACGCTGCGGTGCCAGGTTCGATCAGAGCGCCGAGAGCTGAAAGTGCCGCGACTCACCAAGACAATCCTGGGATCAGACCTTCCTTAGCCGTTCGACTAAACGCTCAACCAAGTCCACAACCAGTTGCCGATCATCATGCCCCAGCTGCATCAATAACCGACTGATCCGGTTGGCCTGGTCATCCGGTCGTGAACTGGCCTCGGTCAACAGCTCGGCCGCCTCGCAACCAAAGATGCCGGCGAACTCCAGCAACCGTGCAATATTAGGAATCACGACGCCACGCTCAATGCGGGAAACGGCTTCGTTGCCGATGCCCAGACGCTCGGCCACTTCCTCCTGCGTCAAGCCACCGCGAATGCGTTGCTTGGCAATCGCACGCCCCACCACGCCCGCTAAATACTTCTGATCAGTCTCTATCACGGCACCTCCCAATATCCACCTAGATGGTTGGGTAACGCCTCATTGACATGAAGAGCTCTTCAGGTTGAGAATCAACCTTTAAGGTTGTTTTACGACTATTTATGCCCACAGAAAAAAACAAGGAATTTTACAATGGATACTGGCGTTTACTCGGCTTCTAGCATTACCAACGAAGAAATATCAAAGCTAATTTCTCAGAAAAAAACATTCACGATAAAAGACATCCCCAAGTACTCCTTTGGAAATACGGTCGAAACAATTGAAAAGCTAATTGAAACAGAAGGCTTAAGCTGTCGCGTATATGTTGCAGGTCGGATAGCCACAGTGGCTGCAAGTGCATGGACTGTAATGGGTGGCATAGCCGCAGGGTTGGCGATAGCAGCTCACAATATCGCCACGTACGACCCAGACTACGAAATAGCAAAATATTTCGTAGTAAGCACACTGATAGTCACATATAAAAAAAATGACTTCAAACACATGACGTAGGCTTTGTGTGTGGCTCCATTAACTATGCTGAACGTCCGGTGATCGGTAAGCACCTGTTTCGCAGTCATCGTAGCGACATCCCAATCCTTAACATAATCCTCGTCTGGTGCCCTACCTACGTTGCGAACTCATCTGGATCATAAAGGTCCTCGCCCAAGGGCGTTGGAAAGTCAGCTCGACAGGTTGATTTTCCAGCCGTCCCTTTTTAGCACCGTATCGCCACTTACTTAACAGAAGGAAACATGTGCATGAACAAGAAACTTCTATTAATTGCATTACTTAGTTTTATTTCGAGTGCATATTCTTTAGGCGCAGCTGCTTGGCAAGCAAACGAAACACAAGAGTGCCCCACCAATAAACGCAATGCAGCTTGGTTGGACTGCGTGCCTGAGGATACTCCTACTAAACTCCCTTACAAGATGCAGGATGGCAGCGTGAAAGTTCTAGAAACTCGTGGCACGGTATTTTGCGACCAAGGTACCTGCGAGTATCAATACCAGCGCGACAGCGGTCTATGGGACTCAACTAACGAGTATGCAGGTCAAATCCAGCAAACTCCAAAAACTCCCGTAGTCCTATTGCGTGGATACTATTTAGGAAATGCTGAGGATGGTCGTATCGTAGCGTACCTAAAAGGCACAGGCCCAGAAGTAGGCGGGCGAACAGCTCCAGCCTTACAGAAAGCCTCAACATCCTCATCGAATAAAGCCAATATAGACAGCTGTGTCGATCAATGGGGCACTGCGTATCACAAGGAAAATGGTGAAGATGCCATGGTTATCTCGGACATGCTCGACGAGTGGGAAAACTGGTGTAAAGCAGGCAAGCATCCATGACTGAAAGAAAACTTAAAGAGTTCAGCCAACTCTAGAAAATCTATCCTCTGCAGTACTGCACGACTCAAATCCCTACTGGTTAAGCTCGAAGTAACCGCCCCCCACCTTTCTGATCCAACGCATAGGGCAATGGTGTCTACCAAAGTGGCCACCATTTCTAACCCTTTAAGCAACCTACTCATGCGGCCTGCACTTAGCCTTCTACTACGATAGAGGCAGCTGGAATAACCAACAGCAGCTCAGACTCGTCAACTAGTTGATAAGTTGGACGAATACCGGATAAGCGCTCGCTACTATCTAGAATAATCTGAACGCCCTCACCACGTTTATCCATCATGGCGCTGCGCCCTGAAAGATCCCGCTCCTGGTCTGGAACATTACACTTCGCGAGTAAGCTAGTAATTTCCTCGTTCCTTGCCGCCTGGCGATAGGGCAGGCTATCCACTGTCATTGTGTTCGGGATCATGCCTGGCGAATAAAGCTCCAACCTGTCAGCAAACATGCGTAGCCGAATCTTTGCGCCGTGGATGGCATAGTCACGGTGAGCGACAGCATTCACCAATGCCTCGAACACTGCTGTCAGGTCAAATTGAGGTACATCGTGACGACCTTCTTCTTTGCTGGCGAAAACACGCATATTTTTTTTGACGAAGTGACATGCCCCAAGTACCTGCTGATCAAGCGGACCCGTAATATCCTGAGCATCGAGTTGATAGGCCTGATCACCTTGCGGCAATATTTCTGTGCCTCGATACGCGACAGCCTGGATAAAGGCATTGGGCAACCAACGCCGAGGATCTTGAGTTGCCATCAATACGCCGGTAATTGTGGGGCGTAAGACTTCGTCAGTATCCATACGGGCCATAGCCAGCTTGTCGAGAAGAACCTCTCGACTATCGTTCACGCGCGGGCTGGCGAAACGCTGCCAGAGCTCAGGCTGCAAGTCGTCAAGGGTAGCCCCGGGGACTGGTTGCTCATCGAAGCGGATAATGCGCGCTTGACTACGTTGCTGGAACTGCCGTGCTAGATACTCTGGTGCCATCTCACGTTTGGCGCTACCAACCCGATGCATATAGCCTCCTGGGCTTCTATGCACGAAGAGGCTGCGAGGTATCTCTACCTTTATGACAGGTAGCTGCTCACCCGTAGTTGATGGAAGAGTCAGGCGCTCAATGACCGGGTTGAGCGATGGAGTAACAGAGTTAATGCAAATCTCGCGAATAAAATCCTCGACAACGTCGAGCCTATCGAGAGCAATGCCTACGACCTCTCGCCGATCGTCCACGCCCATGACGCAGACACCACCGCGACTGTTCGCGAATGCAGCCAACTCGTCAGCCAACGAATCACGATGGGGAGCGGCGACTCTATTACCGGAGAGGCGAACCTCCTTCAATTCCAAAAAGGAATCTTCACCCAAGCGAATTTTCTCGATCAGGTCAATAGGGTTGTCGTACATCGTTAAACCTCTCTTCCCAGGCGTTGGTAACGTCGCTCGAAGGCGTCTTTACCTCCCTCCATCACCTTGCAGATTTCCTCTCGCATGGCCTTGTTCTGCAATGATCCTGACTGGCTGACGAAACACTGATGATTGAAGTCGAGCACGTGAATCATCTCAGCGTCGCCATTGACTACGATATTTGGATTGTGGGTCACAATGATGAGCTGTCGTCGTTGCTTGTTGGCGCGAATTTGTTGCACCACCAGATCATAGATTAAATGGTTGTCCAAATCGTCTTCGGGCTGATCCAAGACCAGAGGCTCGTCTCCGTGAGCAAGCAAGAAGGCCAACATAGCTGCGGCGCGTTGACCAGCCGAAGCCTGCCCAATCGACTGAAAATCTTTACCGTTGCCTTTACGACTGTACTCTACCTGCAAGCCATCCTCGGGAAACCAGCACTGAATGTGGTTGATTAGCTCGGGGCGTTTTTCGGTTTCGCCTGTCAGGTATTTGTTGAACCAACCACCAAACTCAGCTGAACCGCGACATGACGACACCAAGCGGTTTTGCAATTGCTTGATAGCCTCTTCAAGGTGCTGTGTGGCTGGCTCATCTGGCGTCTCAAGCAAATCAGCCGCCAGAAGCAAATTGGCAACTAGCCCCTTAGCCGGGGTATCACCTTGTGATTCGGAATAAATATCGTCCTTGAACTTGTCTGGAACCCCGAGCAGATCTCGTAGCGAGCGATCCATGGCTTGAGCATCGCGGCCATACGGAATCAAATTCATCCGAACAAAGTGGTTATCTGCCAGCGTTTCTTCAAGGAATTGCATGCGCGTCGCACTGATGGCTTGGCGTGCATGCCAAACGTGTTCGAGCTGCGATTTGGCATGCACTCTCAAGTCGTCGAACTGTTTTTTCAGTGCATCCAAGCGTTTGACTTCTGTATCTAGACGTTGTCGCTCCTGCACCAGACGTCCATATTCACTAGGGTCATTTACACCCTGAGTCTGCAAATCGGTTTTCAGGGCCTCATAATCGACTCTTGCCTTCTCAACCTGCGCTTGCCAGCGACTCTGCAACAATTGCTCTTTGAGCGCGCCGCTGTTGTCGACTAATTGCTGTGCTATGGCCTCTACCTGAGCTTGGGCTTGTGCAATGGACGAGGCTAATTGCTGAACAATCGCCAGCGCGTCGCTGTCGGCGATGGGTTCGAATACGCTTTCGGGTAAATCTTCGGCCAGTAAGTCCCCCGCCAACTCACGCAGACGCGTTGCCGTTTCAATCACAGTATCAAACTGTCGGTCCATCTCTCGGGTTTGGCGGCTAGTTCGCTGATAAGCCTTCAGTACTTCAGCGTGGTGAGCATCCTCAAAGCGCGCTAGCTTACGTTGCACATCCTGCAGGGTTAGATTCAGTGCCTCACGCCCTTTGAGCTTGCCATTCAGCTCGCGCAATTTGGCGCAGGTACTGAAGAATCCACTTTTGGCCTCTTCGAATAGGTTTTTTGCAGTATCCGTCCCAGCGGCTTCGTCTATTACCTGTAATAGAGCCTGTTGGCTTTCACCCGCCAGCGCTGCGATTTGCCCCTGGCTGAACAGCCGCACAGGAAAGCGTTGTTCGGTAATTGCCTGACTCTCGGATGTTTTCCATTGAGAGGTAATTTCGTCCCACTCTTCGACGGCTTGCCCTTGCCCATCTTGTTGCCATAACAAACGATAACGGACGCCATCGCGGCTGAGAGTAAGCGTAATGTGCGTAGTGGCGAGCAGGCCTCCCAAATCATTTCGGGATCTGGCAATTTTGTTGAAGCGCACGAAGGTCTCACTGGCCTCGCCGCTTGCCCCCAGCTCACGTTCTCGTCGGTAAGCTAGCCGTAGAGAGTGCACGACTGTGGACTTGCCAGTGCCCCGACCACCAACCAACGCATTGAAATAAGGGTTGAACGCCAGTCGGGTGGGTTTGTTGCCGCGCCCCATGAAACGAGCATCGGCTATTTCGATGGCCTCGATGAAGTGTTCAGGTTTGTCGAACGGGGAAAAGAGCTCGACGTCGTCGCTACGACGCACTGAAACACCTTGCCCATCCAATAGAGCCAAACGCAGGCCTTCCAAAGAAGGCTTGGCCATCTTGATCCAGGTATAACGCGAACCAGGTACGGCTGGGCCTTGGAAGGTATGGCAGTCGGAACCAATTACTTCAGCCCAGTTCAATTTTGACTGGATGTAGGCTGATGGCTTGGGAGCTGCGGGGGTCAACACCTCCATGGCCAACACACCAGGATTGCTCAATATCAGCTCTACGGTTTGATGGTCGAGAACAGACTGGATGGAGCCTTCTGCTTTGAGTTGCAGCAAGCCCTTACTAGCGTCGGCATGGGCAGGAATAGGCAGCGCGCCAGCCTCTAGTACGGCCTGCACCACATCTGCCGCACTTCGACGGGTTACACCATCACTATCCCCTTTTGTGCCGCTGTAATCGACTCTGCCCAATAGCGAGTCAATGTCACTGGTCGTGGCGTCGGTACCGAAAATCGCTAGTAGGTGGAAGCCCCCATTGACGGAAAGCTCCACGCCAGGAAACAGATGTAGTTCGCGAAACCCCTCAGGTGGATCTTCCTGCATGGTCGCGTAAGCGACCTTTAATTTGTCTACCCAAGCGCCGCTGTTGTGGTCAGTGACCGCCACGCAGTCAATACCTGCCGCCATGTATTTCAAGAGCCATTGCTTAGCTGTTAGCTCGTCAGCCGTCCCCATTGCTCGCTGCCAAGCGTCCGTATCCTTGGATGCGGGGGTATGCGTATGGAAGTCAAATTTCCACCAGCGGGCACCGGGGTAAGTCCATTGAAAACTCATTGAAACTCCTCAGTCAGAGCACAAAAGGTGAAAATGCATACTCCTTGAACGCTCCGTTCTGCTGGTTTTTGAGCTCCCTTGGCCGTCGGCATGTCCATTATTCCCCTATAAATCATGTCTATATTCAGCACTTTCTAGAGACGGTGTAGTGGTCAGATGCTTACGGCTAACGCATGCCCTGTCCGGCAAACTCATCCAGTTGTTCTTGCTGAGCCAAGACATGGTGCCCACCTCAAATTAGTGGACATCATGATGCCTAACCCTATTAGGCGAACAAATCATACAGCGATAATGCCGACCCTATCCCGGTCCGTCAGAGCCCAGATCATTCAGAAATGCTCCTAACCTGGAGTCTCCATTGTCATACCACTAGAAATTCAATAGCCCAGCGATACCAGCAGCGCCTCAATTTTTTCAGCCACTAGCGTTGTCGAGCCGGGCAAAAAAGGTAATCCACCGATTTCGACCTGCCCAATGCTTTTGCAAAACTTGTGGGAACGATAAGCCTCCTCATGAGGGTACGGAAAAAGCACCACAGCGCCAGTAACCACGCCTTGTAGGTACTCTTCTGGACGCATGGGATGGGGGATAGCGATAGCGTCGCGGTAACGGTGCATCGTGTTTACGTCATCGGTGGTAGGACCGGGACCACCGTACTGCGCCATGTAGTCTCTATCGAATTGGATTCGATACTTGGCGTCGAAGATGTAGAACTGGGTGTCGCTCGCAAACTGAATGACGTTATCGGGTTTCTGGGCGATCGTTGGCAATCTACTGAAGAGGCGATTGTAGACAAGGAAGAGAGGCTTGCCCGTGGGCTTGTGGACGAACTTCATGGCCGACGACTTGCCCTTGGACAACGCTACAGTTGTCCGAAGCCGGTTGACTTTGACCACTGACTGGTTGACCAAGTCGAATCGAACACGCAGAAGCGCGACAATTTTCAAGAAGCACCAGTATTCGTAAAGTAGCGACGTTTCCTTCACTCCGATAGGAATGGTCTCTCCTGCGAAAGAGAGACCGCCATTTAGTAGGCGGCAGAGCTTTTCGAATTTTGAATAGAGCGGATGTTTGTGAAAAACCATGGATTGGGGCTGTACGAGCATGACGTCCTTGACTTGCCCAAGGAACGGAGCCTTCGACGCCGTTTCAAGTTGACGCTCCATGGATTTGAGCATTGGCCGGATTGAGTCAAAAAATTTCCGCTCAGAAAATCGGTCCGCATCTTCGTCGCCCGACTCATCCACCTTCGATAAGGCCCTGATGTTGCGATAGGTCGCGCTGATCAATGCCTTATAATAGCGATTCTCTGGTGTATCGAAGGTGATCGAGGCGACACTCTCTTGGATCCTACGCGGCAACGCGATACCAAGACTAGGGATCGCTGCACCTCCGTTCTCTCGGCGCAAAGCCCGCCCGATAGCCTGCCGGGAGACTCGGCGGGCGCGCTCCGTGTCCTTGAGCACAGCCTTGATCGCCAGACCACTGTGTGGCTTCTTGGCGATCGCACCGGTCAGTTTAATAAACTCGCCGAAATGGGATTGAAGCAGCGAAAACCACTCGACTAGGGTGGGGTAGTGGTCTCTCGCCGGAGCGGCCAAACCAAAAGTTTTTGCGCTGGCAGCCATCGCCAGGTTGCGAAGCATCGACGAAACGTCCGAGCGCATTTGAACATAGTCGGTTCGGTAGTCAGCTTTGCGCGAGAAGACTTCTAGCCGAAGTTTTGCCGGACCGCTATTCGAGGAAACGAGCAGGTCAACAAAGCCAACGTTATTTCCAAAGTTAAGTAGATGGTGCTCGGTATCCTCGCGTACACGACGAGCCTCGGCTCCAGGTGGCAGCTTCAGTATGGCGGCTGGGTCGCTTTTTTCGAAGTGAATATCATAGGCAACGGCCTCGAAAAAAAGCGGTTCGATCAAATCCCCAGGCGCAACGGCACGCATTTTTCCGGACGTAGCATCGAGCGCTTCAATCGATACGACACCATCGGCCTCGATGGCGAATTGAGGTGAGACAGGAATAAACGGTGGCAGATCGGGCAGCTTGCCGATTATCTCAATCTTCCAGTCCGCCCCGACGACCTGAAGCAGCAGCGGCATCAGGCGCCCCAGTAGCGGGTCGAGCCGTCGAGGTTGAGCAATTCGGTCATACGCTCGACCTTTTGAACGCTCCGAGCTAGCGGACCGGAAAACTCGGCTAAAACGCCGTCCGCATCCTCTTGGGTTTCCGCCCTCGCATTGAGCCAAGTAGCCAGACTCGTCAACGCCTCTGCCAAGGCTTCGCCACTGCCAGCCACTTTCGGCAGAATCTTCTGCAAGATACAGAAATCTAGTGCCGCGTAGCCGGTCAAGATATCGGCGAGATCAAGCTCGCGCCAGAAGTGGAGATACAAGAGGATCGCATCGCGCGTACGGTATCCGAACTTGATGCCCGCCGGAGCCAAGATGTCTTGAATCTCGCTCAGAAGCAGGGCTATATGCTCGAAAAGATCTTGGCTAGTGGCGTACGCTTCCTGAACGGATATCGCATTCGACTCACGAATCGCGATAGCCGCAAGCTCGTCGAACGTATTGCTCCCACCATTACTTTCACCTTGACCGGATGCGAAAGCAGTTAAATCCGGATCGTCGAATTCGATCGTGAACGCACGGTCCAATACCTTTGGACTGAATGTGTGGGTCGTCTCGTCCATATTCGCAGTTCCAACGATACGGAGATTTGGTGGTAGTTGAATGCCGCGCAGCGGGTCGATGTGCGGGTCGGACTGACCCGGAACATCATCGGGCAACTCAATCGGTAGTTTATCGGTTGTAATCCCTGCACCGTCCCGGACACGGGTCTCTGCAACGCTTAGAAAGTCGCTGAAATAGTGTTCGACGGGAGCGAGATTCATCTCATCAAGCAGTGCAATCACAAGCCTTTCAGGGTTACGCTCAGCCTCTAGCAGGCTGTCGATCAGCGCCCCTTTGATATATTTCGTGGGCGAAAGCGTCGGGACATAACCGAAGAGGTCGCTGTTGTCGGACCATTGAGGCTGTACGGGGATGGCATGGAAGAAGGAGTTGGTCTGTTTCGCGAACTTGCGTGGCAATAGGCTTTTACCAGTGCCGGAAATCCCCGAAAGAACCACGAGCGGGCTGACCGTCATTGCCAAGTAGAAGTTCGCCAACTCGGCTACTGAAATCACGTAACCTTCGGAATCCATGCCCATTTGGATACCAGTCAGCGACTCACTTGTCGAACGCTTGCCGACAGCCTGACGCTGTGTAGGCACTTTTGCTCTCTGAACTAATTCAGGCCCGAATCTGTACTCAGCTGTTGGGCTTCCAGCCCGACTCTCTGATTGGGCTTTCGTCATACCGCCAGTCTTTTCAAGAAGTCCGGCACGGATCAGTCGCGCTGGCTGATGCGGTCTCTTAGTACTTGGAATATCAATGCCCGGAGGCACATTCTGCCAGATTACATCAGAAGGAAACTTGAAGTCCGGACCATACCGCTGGTGCATTGTTCGAACAGCGGTGCTCGCCATCTCAAAAATTTCATCGTTCGTGAGCGACATCCGACCTTCCTTTTTATTTATGCTTGCCCAGACAAAAACTCAACCTACCTTTGCCGCCAGCTTGGCGGTAGCTAAAGCTCCTGCCCTGAAGCCATCTAACTGTTCCGCCAGATGCATTGCAATGGCCTTCGATAACAAAGGTGGCACGGCCTCTCCAATCATGTCCATGCCTACCCCAATACGTGTGGTATCCATGTCTTCGCTATCGGAAGTAATGAAGCGAAAATCGTCATCAAAGGACTGCAAGCGAGCAGCTTCCCGCATGGTGATTCCACGCATCTCCGTTGGATGCGTATACCTGCCTGAGCCTAAGAAATTAGAGTTTGCCGTGATGGTCAGTGAAGGTGAGTCCCAAGCCAAGCGAGAGTAAGCGCTCCAGTAATAGTCTTTGTAGAAAACCGGATTGATTGCTCCAGAGCGTTCGAGCTCGGCCTGCGCCGCCTCAAGCGAGATACCCTTGGACACCGATAGCTTTTTAATTGCGCTAGCGTATTTATCGCGCATGCGTTCGCTTTCAGTATCCCAGGTCTTTCCTGGCCTCATCTCTTTGATGATATCGAGCACCGACTTCCTGTATGACCGTGCGATATGGTTATAAGGGAACGTTGGTGCGCTTCGCATCTGCTGCGCATAAACACTCGGGATTTCCCCATAAAGGTTAAGCGCTTGACCGCCAAGCACATCCTCACTAAGAGAAGGCGCGGGCAAATCCGAGATCGCATCCGCCACGGTTACCCACGGCATACGCCCTTCTCGAAGAAGCCTTTCATTTGACGGATCGCAGTGACTAGGCCTTGGCATGGATGCTGAGCCTATAGAACTCGCGATAAACACCGCACGCTCACGAAGCTGCGGCACGCCATAGTCCGCACTATTAAGGACAGCAACTTCAACTTTGTAACCCAAATCGCGTTCAAGCATTTGAATGACGATCTCGGATAGCTTACCCAAACGACCGTCAAAGCCATGATTGAGCATCTGGGGTACATTCTCGATGACCAGAAACTTCGGTTGCAGAGCTTCAGCGACCTCAAGATATCGTAAGACCAAATCATTCCGCGGATCATGCGCCAACTGGCTATAACCCTTAAATTTTACGATCTTACCTTTTTCGCGATGCTCGCTACGACGGAGCTGCGAGAAGCCCTGGCAGGGCGGGCCCCCGATCATGCAATCCAAATCGCCCTTTGCAACGCCACGCTCACGTAATGCTTCATGGATGCGTTCAACGTCCAGCAGGCGAATGTCTTCGCGCACAGTCACGGGAGGCACATCATCCTGCCGATGGTTGAACTCAAACGTACGTAGTGCTTCGGTCTTTATGTCATTGCCGAATACTGCATTGAACCGCCCAGATCTGGTGAATCCGCGGGATGTCCCACCACAACCGCAGAAGAATTCTGCAAGGGAGTACTTCTTTTCAAGCATGTATTGAGCCCTTAAACTAATCATTATCGCATTTTGAGTCTTGCAGCAGGGACCAGGCGACGCCTGACACCATCATTCACCATTCCGGTGTTTTAGCCCTGCCGGGAGAGGGTGCGCCCACGACGCCACCTGCCGCTTCTCCTAAAATGTCGCCCATCAGCAACCTTAGGGCCTCAAAGCTTCGCCATGGGCGATGCTAATCTGAGCATGGTCTCATGCCTCGGATTGGAAACAATCAAATTTGTGATTCAAGCCATTCTCGGAGGGCATAGTGAATCGCAGTGAGATCATGCGATCAGTAAAAAGCGAGAATACTACTCCAGAGCTCCTAATCCGGAGCCTGCTCCATCGCTTGGGATTTCGCTTCCGCCTCCATAGGAAGGACCTACCGGGCTCGCCAGACGTCGTGTTGCCACGTTATCGAACAGTTATTTTCGTGCACGGATGTTTTTGGCACCGCCATCCAGGATGTCGCCTGACCACAACGCCAAAATCTCGGCAAGGCTACTGGCTACCTAAGTTCATGGGGAACGTAGAACGTGACCGTCGAAATATCGAGACCCTTCAGAAAATGGGCTGGCAGGTTATTGTCATCTGGGAGTGCGAAATCAAAAGAAGCGAAGATCTTGAGTACCGATTGACGTGCGCACTCAGAAATGACGAGGCTCGCTGAGGCAACATGGACACAACGGTCGATATGTCTCTTGACCGTAACCAGTCGTATCGACCAGGATGGCCCGCAACCTAGCGGAAATTTGGCAGTATTCAAAAGCGCACGCGCTAGCTGCATATAGGTGTGGCTCGGATAGAGTTCGCTCGCTCCGTATTGAGGGGCACATCACCTCACGCTCGCCACGAGTGGGGGGACAAATGGGGGGACAGAAACTACAACCCCCCTAGAACCCCAACAAAACCGGGGAAAATATCAATGATAAAGCCGCCCACAAGCCGGCTTTTTAATTGTCCGAAATAAACCTGTCCCATCCGAGAT
>ERZ1463034.174-NODE-174-length-18357-cov-14.160474_pt1 | contig 18357 bp, 15 predicted proteins | sample MGYA00564480_ERZ1463034 | MGnify/ENA primary metagenome ERZ1463034 (study PRJEB39244, sample SAMEA3635122) | Helicobacter pylori | study: EMG produced TPA metagenomics assembly of PRJEB11511 data set (Assembly of a 5300-year-old Helicobacter pylori...
TACACCCTGCGAACACTCTTTCCCTACACGACGCTCTTCCGATCTCTCCCACATTCTGACCGTGTGAACCCGATCAAGTGTGGGAGGGGGCTTGCCCCCGATGAGGGCGACACGGTCTTTCAGTTACTGCGCGGTCGGCCCCACTTCACGCATCGGCTTGCCCCGCACTGGCGCATCGCCGGCCACGTAGTAGTCGGCGGTGCTGCGCGGCAGCGGCTGGCGGCCACGGATCTTGTCGGCGATTTTCTCGGCGAGCATGATCGTCGGCGCGTTCAGGTTGCCGGTGGTGATGATCGGCATGATCGACGCATCGACCACGCGCAGGCCTTGCATGCCATGCACGCGGCCTTCGCCATCTACAACCGCCATTTCATCGGTGCCCATCTTGCACGAGCAGGACGGGTGGAACGCCGTTTCGGCGTGCTCGCGGATGAACGTGTCCAACTGCTCATCGGTTTGCACGTCGATCCCCGGGCTGATTTCGCGGCCACGGAAGGCGTCGAGTGCGGGCTGCTGCATGATTTCACGGGTCAGGCGGATGCCATCGCGAAATTCCTGCCAGTCCTGCTCGGTGGCCATGTAGTTGAAGAGGATGCTCGGGTAGTCCCGTGGGTTCTTCGATTTCAACTGCACGCGGCCACGGCTCGGCGAACGCATGGAGCCCATGTGCGCCTGGAAGCCGTGTTCTTTCACGCCGTTGCTGCCGTTGTAGTTAATCGCCACCGGCAGGAAGTGGTACTGGATGTTCGGCCAATCGAAGTCTTCACGGGTACGGATAAAACCGCCCGCTTCGAACTGGTTGCTAGCGCCGATGCCGGTGCCGTTGAACAGCCACTCGGCACCGATCGCCGGTTGGTTGTACCAGAGCAGCGACGGGTACAGCGACACCGGTTGGTTGCAGGCGTATTGCAGGTACAGCTCAAGGTGGTCCTGCAGGTTTTCACCGACGCCGGGCAGGTCGTGGACCACCGGGATGTCGAGGCTTTCGAGCAGTTTGGCCGGGCCGACGCCGGAGCGTTGCAGCAGTTGCGGCGAGGCGATGGCGCCGCTGCACACCAGCACTTCTTTACGGGCGCGGGCTTCCACGCGTTCTTCGGCGGCACCGATCAGGTAACGCACGCCAACGGCACGCTTGCCGTCGAACAACACTTTGTCGGTCAGCGCGTGGGTGACGATGGTCAGGGTGGAGCGCTTTTTAGCCGTGTCCAGGTAACCGCGTGCGGTGCTGGCGCGACGGCCGTTTGGCGTGACGGTCCGGTCCATCGGGCCGAAGCCTTCCTGCTGGTAGCCGTTCAGGTCTTCGGTGCGCGGGTAACCGGCCTGCACGCCAGCTTCGACCATGGCGTGGAACAGCGGGTTGTTGCCGGCTTTGGGCGTGGTCACGCTGACCGGACCGTCGCCACCGTGGTAGTCGTTGGGGCCGATGTCGCGGGTTTCGGCCTTACGGAAATACGGCAGGCAGTCCAGGTACGCCCAGTCTTCAAGACCGGGCAGTTTCGACCAGTTGTCGTAGTCCATGGCGTTGCCACGGATGTAGCACATGCCGTTGATCAGGGAAGAGCCACCCAGGCCCTTGCCGCGCCCGCATTCCATGCGGCGGCCGTCCATGTGTGGCTCTGGATCGGTCTCGTAGGCCCAGTTGTAGCGGCGGCCTTGCAGCGGGAACGCCAGGGCGGCGGGCATCTGGGTACGGAAGTCGAGACGGTAGTCAGGACCGCCAGCTTCCAGCAGCAGGACGGTGACGCCTTCGTCTTCGGTCAGACGGGTCGCCAGGGTGTTACCGGCGGAGCCGGCACCCACAATGATGTAGTCGTATTCTTGGGACATGAATGCACCCTCTTTGAAGTGTGGTCAGGTCGGGCCTCATCGGGGGCAAGCCCCCTCCCACCTTTGACTGTGTAAACCCGATCAAATGTGGGAGGGGGCTTGCCCCCGATAGCGGCCTCAAAGGCAATACAAATCTCGGCTTTAGAACACCGAGGCGTAATCGCCCAGCTCAACCTGTACCGATTTGATGCGGGTGAAGTTGTTCAGCGAGCTGATCCCGTTTTCACGGCCCACGCCCGACTGCTTGTAGCCGCCGACCGGCATTTTTGCGTCGGACTCGCCCCAGGCGTTGATCCAGCAGATACCCGCTTCCAACTGATGAATGACGCGGTGGGCGCGGTTCAGGTCCTTGGTCACCAGGCCGGCGGCGAGGCCGAAGTCGGTGTCGTTGGCGCGGCGGATCACTTCTTCCTCCGTCTCATAAGTGAGGATGCTCATCACCGGGCCAAAGATTTCTTCACGGACGATGGTCATCTCGTCGGTGCAGTCGGTGAACACGGTCGGGGCAACAAAGGCGCCTTTGGCGAAGTCGCCCTCGGTCAGGCGGTCGCCGCCGCACAGCACGCGAGCGCCTTCTTCCTTACCTTTGGCGATGTAGCCCAGCACGCTTTCCATGTGGGCGAAACTGACCAGTGGGCCGAAGTTGGTGTTGTCATCTTGCGGGTCGCCAATGCGGATGCGCGCAACACGCTCGGCGATCTTGGCTTCGAACGCGGCTTGCAGGTGCTTGGGTACGAACACGCGCGTGCCGTTGGTGCAGACCTGGCCGGAGCTGTAGAAGTTGGCCATCATCGCGATGTCGGCGGCACGATCCAGGTCGGCGTCCTCGAACACGATCAGCGGCGATTTGCCGCCCAGTTCCATGGTCACTTCTTTGAGCGAGGAGCTGGAAGCGCTGGCCATGACTTTCTTGCCGGTGTCGGTGCCGCCGGTGAACGAGACTTTCTCGATGCGCGGGTGCTCGGTCAGCCAGGTGCCGACTTCACGGCCGCTGCCGGTCAAGACGTTGAACACACCGGCTGGAACGCCGGCTTCGGTGTAGATCTCGGCCAGTTTCAGGGTGGTCAGCGAGGTGACTTCGCTGGGCTTGAAGATCATCGCGTTACCGGCAGCCAGGGCCGGTGCGGATTTCCACAGGGCGATCTGGATCGGGTAGTTCCACGCGCCGATACCGGCGACCACGCCCAGCGGCTCGCGGCGGGTGTAGACGAAGGAAGTGTCGCGCAGCGGGATCTGCTCGCCTTCGATGGCCGGCACCAGGCCTGCGTAATATTCCAGCACGTCGGCGCCGGTGACGATGTCGACGTACTTGGTTTCGGAGAAGGATTTACCGGTGTCCAGGGTTTCCAGGGCGGCCAGTTCATCGTTGCGCTCGCGCAGGATGTCGACGGCACGACGCAGGATGCGCGAACGCTCCATGGCGGTCATGGCGGCCCAGATTTTCTGGCCTTTTTCCGCGCTGACCACGGCACGTTCAACGTCATCTTTCGTGGCGCGTTGCACTTTGGCGAGAACTTCACCGTTAGCCGGGTTGATGGCTTCGAAGGTGGCATCGCTGCCGGCATCGCTGTAGCCGCCGTCAATGTAGAGTTTTTGCAGGTCGAAACGGGCCATAAAGTCCTCGCAAGTGCATAAGTGGTTGGCGTTACCCGCCGCAAAGTGGGCCATAGGGGTGTGGCAACACTGAGCGGCAGACGTTCAGGGGTTGAGCGTTTATGTGTGCTCTAACTCACCTGCTTGGCCAATTGGAAATCCATGTATTCGTAAGCGATCCGTTGCGCTTGCGCCGTGTCGAAAGCGTCTCCCGACAGGGCGCCGCGTAGCCACAAACCGTCGATCAAAGCCGCCAGGCCCCGGGCTGCACTGCGCGCTTCAGGCAACGGCAGCTCACGGCGGAACTGGCAGCACAGGTTGGAATACAGACGTTGATCGTTGATCCGCTGCAACCTGTGCAAAGACGGGTGGTGCATGCTGGCGGCCCAGAAGGCCAGCCAGGTTTTCATTGCCGGTCCATTGACCTGGCTGGCATCGAAGTTGCCCCCGATGATTACCTGAATGTGTGCCCGCGGGCTGTCATCGTTCAGCGCCAGCCTGCGTTCATGGACGTTATCGATCAGCACATTCATCAGGTAGCGCATCGTCGCGGCGATCAGGCCGTTCTTGTCCTTGAAGTAGTGACTGATGATGCCGTTCGAAACGCCGGCCAAACGGGCGATCAGCGCAATGCTGGCATCTCCCATTCCGACTTGATCGATGGCCGTCAGCGTGGCTTCGATCAGTTGTTGGCGGCGTATGGGTTGCATACCGACCTTGGGCATGGAGTACCTCTCCTCAGGCCTGTCGGCGGGCGATAACGTCCGTCGACTTGATGGCCAGTCTATTTTGTTTTGATTGAACGTTCAATCAACAAAGAATAAGCTCTGCGACAAATTGCCGCTGCCTGCCGGTATTTCCTACGGGTAGGTGGCGACATCTGACACCTGCAAAAACCCTTGAAACAGGCCATTTCAGAGCCTGAACACCGCCTCGGCGGCCTCAAGAATTTTCGGGGTGTCTTTATAACACCCGTCCGTCGACTGCCGAAAAATCGATGAGCACGGGATCACCGTTGCCTTGTGTTTCTCTCTCGCACTGCCTGGAGCATCTGCGCCATGAGTTCTGCCTCTCTAATAAAGACCTCACCGGAAAAGGTGCGGGTCAACGGTTGGGTGTTCTACACCTCCACCGCGCTGATTCTGTTGTTGACCGCCATTTTGATCATCGCCCCGCAAGAGGCCGGCCGGGTGCTCGGCGTGGCGCAGGCATGGTTATCGAAAAGTTTCGGCTGGTACTACATGCTGGTGATCGCCGCCTACCTGGTGTTCGTGGTCGGCCTGGCGTTTTCGTCCTACGGCAAGTTGAAACTGGGCAGCAAGGACGACACCCCGGACTTCAGCTACGGCGCCTGGGCCGGCATGCTGTTCTCGTCGGGTATCGGCATTTCGCTGCTGTACTTCGGCGCCTCGGAGCCGTTGGACCATTACTTCAACCCGCCTGAAGGCGCGGCCGCCAGCAACGGTGCGGCGCGCCAGGCGCTGCAATTGACCTTCCTGCACTGGGGCCTGCACGGCTGGGCGATCTATGCCCTGGTCGGCCTGGCCGTGGCGTACTTCGCCTATCGGCACAACCAGCCGCTGGCCCTGCGTTCGGCGTTGTACCCGCTGGTGGGCGAGCGTTGGGTCAAAGGCGCGGCCGGCCACGCGGTGGACGGGTTCGGCATGTTCGTGACCCTGCTGGGCCTGGTGACCAACCTCGGTATCGGCGCGATGCAGGTATCGTCCGGCCTGGAAAACCTGTTCGGCATGCAGCACAACAACACCAACCTGCTGATCGTGATCATCGTGATGAGCACCGTGGCGACCATTGCCGCCGTGTCGGGGGTGGAAAACGGCATTCGTCGCCTGTCCAACCTCAACATCGTGTTGTTCAGCGGCTTGCTGATCTTCGTGCTGTTGTTCGGCCCGACCTTGCACCTGCTCAACGGTCTGGTGCAGAACACCGGTGACTACCTCAACGGCATCGTCCTGAAAACCTTCGACCTGTACGTGTACGCCGGTGACGCCGACAAGACCGAACGCTGGATGGGCCTGTGGACCCTGTTCTATTGGGCCTGGTGGATTTCCTGGGCGCCATTCGTGGGCATGTTCATCGCGCGGATTTCCCGTGGTCGCACGGTGCGTGAACTGGTGGCCGGCGTGCTGCTGATTCCGCTGGGCTTCACCCTGGCGTGGTTGTCGATCTTCGGTAACTCGGCCCTGGACCTGGTGTTGAACCAGGGGGCGGTGGAGTTGGGCAAGACGGCGCTGGAACAACCGTCGATGGCCATCTACCAGTTGCTGGAGCATTACCCCGCGTCGAAAATCGTCATCGGTGTGTCTATTTTCGTGGGTTTTGTGCTGTTCCTGACCCCGGCGGATTCCGGCGCGGTGATGATGGCCAACCTTTCCTGCACAGGCGGCAACGTGGACGAAGATGCGCCGCACTGGCTGCGGATCTTCTGGTCGGCGGTGATCACCCTGGTGACCATCGGCCTGCTGTTTGCGGGTAACTTCGAAGCCATGCAGACCATGGTGGTGCTGGCGGGACTGCCGTTCTCGGTGGTGCTGATTGTGTTTATGTTCGGTTTGCACAAAGCGATGCGCCAGGACGTGGCGACGGAGCTGGAGCAGGCGCAATTGGCCGAGCGTGGCCGTCGTGGTTTCAGCGAGCGCTTGACCGCCCTGGACCTGCAACCGAGCCAGTCCACCGTGCAACGCTTTATGGACAAGCACGTCACGCCGGCGCTGGAACACGCGGCGACGGCGTTGCGCGACCAGGGGCTGGAGGTGCAGACGCTGTTGGGCAAATCTAAGCGTTGCATCGGCGTGCGCATCGAGATGGAAGAGGGCAACCCGTTTGTCTACGAAGTGAGCCTGGACGGCTACGCGGTGGCGTCGGACGAGCCGCCCGAGGCAGAGCGCACCCGTTACTACCGTGCCGAGGTGTACCTGCACAACGGGCCTCAGGAATACGACCTGATGGGCTTCGCCCAGGAACAGATCACCCGGGACGTGCTCGATCAGTTTGAAAGCCATCGGCAGCTCCTTGGCCGTGTCTATAGCTGATGGTTGAAGCCTGGTGGTGTCCCCACTGACACCACTGGGGCAAAAAATGTGGGAGGGGGCTTGCCCCCGATGGCGGTGTATCAGTAACAGATGAACCGACTGACACACTGCAATCGGGGGCAAGCCCCCTCCCACATTTTGACCCTGTTTCTTCAATGGCTTTTGCGGTGTCTGTTAACCGAGGTTTTTGCCTAATAACGCGTGGTACAACTCGCTGTCGCCAAGAATCCCCACCACCTTGTTGTTGTCATGCAACACCAGCTTGTTCCCCGTCTGGTAGCGAATCTGCAACGCATCGCGCATGCCGATGTTCGAATCCACCAGTGTCGGCACGCGGCCCAGGCCTTCCACGGGTTGCCCCGGTGCCCAGTTCTGCAGGTTCATCACCACGCCATTCTGGCGCGCGCCCTGGAGGGTGTTGCCTTCGGCCAGGTCCAGCCACGAGTCGCCGCTCGGATCAAGACACACCGAACCGTTGACGCGTTTGCAGTTGTCCAGCGTGCGCATCAGGCTGCGCCCGCATAGCACGTTCAGCGGGTTGGTATGGGCGACGAAGGTGCGCACATAGTCATCCGCCGGGTTCAGCACGATCTCTTCCGGCACGCTGTACTGGATGATCTTGCCGTCTTTCATGATCGCGATGCGGCTGCCGAGCTTGAGGGCTTCGTCAAGGTCGTGGCTGACGAACACGATGGTCTTGCTCAGCTTGCGTTGCAGTTCCAGCAACTCGTCCTGCAGGCCTTGGCGGATCAGCGGGTCGAGGGCGGAGAAGGGTTCGTCCATCAGCAGGATGTCGGCGTCCATCGCCAACGCGCGGGCCAGGCCGACGCGCTGCTGCATGCCGCCGGAGAGTTCGTCGGGCTTCTTGTTGCGCCATTGGGTCAGGCCCACCAGTTCGAGCTTTTCGTCCACCAGCTTGCGCCGGTCTTTCTCCGGGAGGCCCTGCATTTCGAGGCCGAAGCTGATGTTCTCGCGCACCGTCAGCCAGGGCATCAGGGCGAACTTCTGGAACACCATGGCGATGCGTTTGGTGCGCATCATTTTCAGCTCGGCCGGGGTGCAGGAGGCGATGTCGATCTGGCGCCCTTCATGCTCGACGAACAACTGGCCACGGCTGACGGTGTTGAGGCCGTTGATGCAGCGCAGCAGGCTCGACTTGCCAGAGCCCGACAGGCCCATCAGCACACAGATCTCGCCTTTTTCTACATCCAGGCTGGCTTTTTCAACACCGACGATCTGGCCGGTCTTTTTCAGGATCTCGTTACGGCTCATGCCCTGGTCCAGCAGCTTGAGCGCTTCGCGTGGGTCTTTGGAGAAGATCACGTCGACATTGTCGAATCGGATAATGCTCATGCATCACCCCCTACTTTCTTGGCGTCGGGTTGTTTGCAGATGCGGTCGAGCATGATGGCCAGCAGCACGATCGCCAGGCCGGCTTCAAAGCCCAGGGCGATGTCGGCGGTGTTCAGTGCGTTGACCACCGGCTTGCCGAGGCCGTCGGCACCCACCAGGGCGGCGATCACCACCATCGACAGCGACAGCATGATGCATTGGGTAATGCCGGCAGCAATACTCGGCATGGCGTAGGGCAGTTCAATGCGCGAGAGCAACTGACGGCGCGAGCAGCCGAAGGCCTTGCCGGCGTCCATCAACTCTTGCGGGACATCACGGATACCCAGGTAGGTCAGACGGATCGGCGCGGCAATCGCGAACACCACCGTGGAAATCAACCCGGGCACCACACCCAGCCCGAAGAGGGTCAGGGTAGGGATGAGGTAGACGAAGGTCGGTACGGTCTGCATCAGATCGAGCACCGGCCGCATCAGGGTGTAGAACAGCGGTTTGTGCGCGGCAACAATGCCCAGCGGCACACCGATGACCACGCAGACCAGGGTGGCGAACAGCACCTGCGCCAGGGTCTCCATGGTTTCCTGCCAGTACCCCAGGTTGAGGATCAGCAGGAAGGAGGCGATGACAAACACCGTCAGGCCCCATTTACGTTGAATAAAGTGAGCGAGTAGCGCAATCAGACCGATCAATGCCAGCGGATTGAACCAGGTCAGCGCGAACGTCACGCCGTGGATCATCGTTTCCAGTGTCGATGCGATTGCGTCGAAGTAGTTGGCGCCATGTTGGGTCAACCATTCGACGAAGGCAGCGATGTACTGGCCTAGTGGGATTTTCTGTTCAGTCAGCATGGTAGTGAATGTCCACATGCGAAGGGGGAAAACATCCCGGGGCAGCGCACCGCCCCGGGGTCAGCGGTGTTACTGGGCGAGGTAGGCTTTCACGGCGTCGAGTCCAGGTTTGCCATCAACGGTGGTGACACCGGCGAGCCAGGTGTCGAGCACTTGCGGGTTCTTCTTCAGCCAGGCTTTCGCTGCGGCGTCGGGTTTCATCTTGTCGTCCAGGACGTTACCCATCAGGGTGCTTTCCATGTTCAGCGTGAACGACAGGTTTTTCAGCAACTGGCCGACGTTGCTGCATTCCTGGGTGTAGCCCTTGCGCACGTTGGTGTAGATGGTGGCCTGGCCGTAGTTGGGGCCGAACGAATCGTCACCACCGGTCAGGTACTTCATCTTGAAGCGGGTGTTCATCGGGTGTGGTTCCCAGCCGAGGAACACGATGGCCTTGCCGCGCTTGGTGGCGCGTTCGACCTGCGAGAGCATCCCGGCTTCGCTGGACTCGACCACTTTGAAACCGGCCGACTTCAAGCCAAACGCGTCTTTGTCGATCAGCGTTTGAATGGTGCGGTTGCCGTCGTTGCCGGGTTCGATGCCGTAGATTTTGCCTTCCAGCTCATCCTTGAATTTGGCGATATCGGCGAAGTCTTTCAGGCCTTTGTCATACAGCGCCTCAGGGACGGCCAGGGTGTACTTGGCGTTCTCCAGGTTGGCGCGCACGGTTTCCACGGTGCCGGCATCACGGTACTGCTTGATGTCGTTTTCCATGGTCGGCATCCAGTTGCCGAGGAAGATGTCCATGTTCTTACCGTCGGCCAGCGACTTGTAGGTCACGGGTACCGAAATCATCGTGGTGCGCGGCTTGTAGCCGAGGCCCTTGAGGATTTCGCTGGTGGTCGCGGTCGTCACGGTGATGTCGGTCCAGCCGACATCGGAGAAGTTAACGGTTTGACATTGTGCCGGTTCTGCAGCGTGCGCCAGGACTGGCAGACTCAGCATGGCGGCCAACAACAACGAGGGTGAACCTTTCATGGGGCTAGACTCCTGTGTGTTTTGTGGCGGCATTCGCCGCGCTTTATAAGTGTTGCGGTTGGAACGTGCTTTGAAGCGGCGGCACGGTGCCTTGCAAACGAGTCGAGACTGATCATGTACCAGTGAAAATCTGACGCCTACAGGGGGCGTCGTATCCAGTACAGGCAGGGTCGCATCCAGTGTCGGTGACGTCGTTTACAGGTTTTTCCCACGGCTAAACGGCTGTTTTTGCCCATCTGCACCGCTAAAAACGCCCAAAACAGGCCATTGCTCGTGAGCGACGCTGGTGAGCATGGTTGCGTCGGTGTGAGACGCCGTGATGACGGATAAAAGCCTGATGATGCCGCCATCTGGGCCGTCTGGGCGATCTGAGCGTAGCAGCTCGTTCAAGCCTGGCCTGTGCTTATCGAGGAGTTTCACGGCAATGGCTATCAGCGTTTTCGACCTGTTCAAGATCGGCATCGGGCCTTCGAGTTCTCACACCGTCGGCCCCATGCGCGCCGCAGCGTTGTTCGTTCAACGGTTGCGTGAACGTGAACTGTTGGAACAGGTGCGGCGCGTCGAAGTTCAGCTTTACGGCTCACTATCGGCCACCGGCATCGGCCACGGCAGCGATACCGCGACGATAATGGGCCTGATGGGCGAGTGGCCGGACGCAATCGATCCGGCGCAGATCGGCCTGCGTATCCAAACCCTGCGCGAGACCGACACGCTGCTGTTGGACGGGCGTTTGCCGGTGCCTTTCGTCTGGGCACGGGACATGCGCCTGCTCGACGAAAACCTGCCGTTCCATCCCAATGCCATGACCCTGGTGGTGTTCGGCGACGACGGCGAGTTGCATCGCAATACCTACTACTCGGTCGGCGGCGGCTTTGTGGTGGATGAAGCCCAGGCCCAAAGCGGTGTGGCGGATCTGGATCGCACCGAGTTGCCCTATGAGTTTTCCAGCGCGGTGGAGCTGTTGCAGTTGTGCAGCAGTCACAACCTGCGTGTCTGTGAGCTGATGCTGGCCAACGAAAAAGTCTGGCGCAGCGAAGATGAAATCCGCAGCGGCTTGATGACGCTCTGGCGCGCCATGCAGGCGTGCGTGGAGCAGGGCCTCAAGCACGAAGGTATCCTGCCCGGCGGCCTGAATGTGCGCCGTCGCGCCGCCAAGTTGCACCGCAGTTTGCAGGAGCTGGGCAAGCCCAACGTGATCGGCTCGACCTTGAGCGCGATGGAGTGGGTCAACCTGTTCGCCCTGGCGGTCAACGAAGAAAACGCCGCCGGTGGGCGCATGGTCACCGCACCGACCAATGGTGCGGCGGGGATCATCCCGGCGGTGCTGCACTACTTTATGAAGTTCAGCGACGAAGTCACCGAAGCCAACGTGGTCGACTATCTGCTCAGCGCGGCGGCGGTCGGGATTCTGTGCAAGAAGAACGCGTCGATCTCCGGGGCCGAAGTCGGTTGCCAGGGCGAGGTCGGCTCAGCCTGCGCCATGGCGGCGGCGGGGTTGGCAGAGATTCTCGGCGCCACCCCGGAGCAACTGTGCAACGCCGCCGAAATCGGCCTGGAACACAACCTCGGCCTGACCTGCGACCCGGTGGGCGGGCTGGTGCAAGTGCCGTGTATCGAGCGCAACGCGATTGCCGCAGTGAAGGCGATCAACGCGGCGCAGATGGCCCTGCGCGGCGATGGCCAGCACTTCATCTCCCTGGACCGGGTGATCCGCACCATGCGCGATACCGGGGCGGACATGCATGACAAGTACAAAGAGACGTCGCGCGGTGGGTTGGCGGTCAGTGCGGTTGAGTGCTGAGACCGCGTCGCCTGCATCGGGAGCAAGCCCCCTCCCACACTCGACTGCATTCCAAAGGTGGAACTCGGTCGAGTGTGGGAGGGGGCTTGCCCCCGATAGCGCCAGTCCAAACAACCCTGCTCATAAAGTGAACACCAGAACCAAAAGCGCCACCTTTTAGCGCGTCGCAAACAGATAAGTACCCCCCACACACTTTCCCCTTCGACCAGCCGTCACCCGTGCTTGTGGTGACAGGCGCCGCCCTCACCCTCAAAGCGCCTACCCACAAGTGCTACCGATCTGCTCACGGCCCTTGAACGGAGCCGCTTCGGCGTTCGATTCGGGGCATATCCCGCACTTCGCACAGGGGCTTGTCTAGACACATCAAGAGGTCGTTTTCAGGAGTTATTGAATGGCCATTCAATTTTAGGCATGGCATTTGCTCTATCCATTCAAAGCCTCTCTCCGCGCTGGAGCAGAGCGCAATAACAAGAGCCTCGCCTGAGGCCATCACCCGCTTTGTGTGAGGAGATACCGCGATGACGTCGTTCAACTCCGGGGCCCAACCCCAGAACCGTGCGCCTCAATCCATCGGCTTTTTGCTGCTGGACAATTTCACGCTGATTTCCCTGGCTTCGGCAGTGGAACCGCTGCGCATGGCCAACCAGTTGTCCGGCCGCGAGTTGTATCGCTGGACCACCCTGAGTGTCGACGGTAACCAGGTATGGGCCAGCGACGGTCTGCAAATCACGCCCGATGCCTCCATGCACAAAGCCCCGGCCCTGGACACTGTCATCGTGTGCGGCGGCGTGGGTATCCAGCGCACCGTCACCCGTGAACATGTGTCGTGGCTGCAAAGCCAGGCGCGCCAGTCGCGTCGCCTTGGCGCGGTGTGTACCGGCAGTTGGGCCCTGGCCTGCGCCGGGTTGCTCGATGGCTTCGATTGCAGCGTTCACTGGGAATGCCTGGCGTCGATGCAGGAAGCCTTCCCGCGTGTGTCGATGAGCACGCGCCTGTTCACCCTCGACCGCAACCGCTTCACCAGCTCCGGCGGCACCGCGCCGCTGGACATGATGCTGCACCTGATCAGCCGCGACCACGGCCGTGAACTGTCGGCGGCGATCTCCGAGATGTTCGTGTACGAGCGCATCCGCAATGAACAGGATCACCAGCGTGTGCCGCTCAAGCACATGCTCGGCACCAACCAGCCGAAGTTGCAGGAAATCGTCGCGCTGATGGAAGCTAACCTCGAAGAGCCGATCGACCTGGATGAGCTGGCGGTGTACGTCGCCGTGTCGCGGCGCCAGTTGGAGCGGCTGTTCCAGAAATACCTGCACTGCTCGCCGTCGCGCTACTACCTCAAGCTGCGCCTGATTCGCGCACGGCAGTTGCTCAAGCAAACGCCGATGTCGATCATCGAAGTGGCGTCGGTATGCGGGTTCGTGTCCACGCCGCACTTCTCCAAGTGCTACCGCGAATACTTCGGTATTCCGCCACGGGATGAGCGCGTCGGCTCCAACACCACCCAGCAAGTGGCGATGATGCCGATTCCGCCAGCGCTGGTGTTGTCACCGTTGTCGGGGCCGATGTCGGCGTTGAGCCAGGCGCGGAACGAGTCGACGTTTGCCAGTGTAAGGCTCTAAACCGAGTCGCCTGCATCGGGGGCAAGCCCCCTCCCACATTTGAATTGTGAATACCTTCGAAGGTGGGAGGGGGCTTGCCCCCGATAGCGGTCTATCAGGCGCCAGATTTCTGTTTGAACTGCATCAGCGCCGGCAACAACTGCTTATCGATCGCCTGCCGCACCGCCGGCAAAATCGTCGCGCTGCCGCTGTACATCTGCTCAACCATCTTCTTGAGCGCCTTGGCCCGTGCCTCGCTCAAACCGCGTACCGCACATTCACAGGCCTGCTCGGCGCTGGCGCCGCTGGACACCTCGAAACCCAGCGAGCGCAGTTGGTTCAGCAGGTCATCCTGGTCAATCAAATCCGCGTGCATCATGACGTTTATCCTGGTGAAGGGAGCGGGGGGATTGATTTGGATTCTGGTAGCCGCCCAAGCGGTCGGCAAGGGCAGAATGCACGAATGGCTCAGATGGCTATGAACAGGTCGTTTTCGGGCTATTGGGCGCGGGCAGGCCAATGACGCGGCCGAGGAGGGCGGGCCTGGGCAGGTCGACTTGCGCGGCGCGGATGGCCGCGAGTCGTTCCAGCGTCGCCTCGGTGAACGGCGCCGAGCGCGGCCCGGCGAGGTCGACGTGCAGCAGCATCTGTTCGTTGCCCGCCAGTTCCTTGTCGTCGCTCACCCAGTGCAGGCTGTGATAAAGGTGCAGGCGCTTGGCATCGTGCGCGATCAGTTGGGTGCGCACCTCGACCTCGGCGCCGAGTTTCACTTCGTGCAGGTAGTTCAGGTGCAGCTCCAGGGTGAACAGCGAATGGCCGCTGGCGGCGCGGTTTTCGCTGTCCAGGCCCAGGGTGTCCATCAACGCGTCGGTGGCGTAGCTGAAGATCAGCAGGTAGAACGCGTCGCGCAGGTGGCCGTTGTAGTCCACCCAGTCGGGGTGGACCTGTGTGGTGTAGGTGGTCAGTGCGGGCATGCTGGGGTTTCCCTTATTCGGCGAAGGTCATGCCGTGCTTGGCTTTGGTGGTCTTCACCGCTTCCAGTACCGCCAGCAGGCAATCATCACGATAGCGCTCCAGCGCCGAAATGCTGTGTTGGCCCAACTGAGCGCTGGTGCCGTCGACCACATCGTCGATCAACTTGTCGGTCAGCTCCGGTGCCGGCAGGTAGGTCCACGGCAACTGCAACGCCGGGCCGAACTGCGCCATGAAGTGGCGCATCCCGGCATCGCCGCCGGCCAGGGTGTAGGTCAGGAACGTGCCCATGAACGACCAGCGCAAGCCGGCGCCAAAACGGATCGCGTCATCGATCTCGCCGGTGGTGGCGACGCCATCGTTGACCAGGTGCAGCGCCTCACGCCACAAGGCTTCGAGCAGGCGGTCGGCGATAAAGCCGGGGACTTCCTTGCGCACATGCAACGGGCGCATGCCCAGGGATTGATACACCTTGATCGCCGCCTGGATTGCCTCGGGCGCGGTGTTTTTGCCGCCCACCACTTCCACCAGCGGCAGCAGGTACACCGGGTTGAACGGGTGGCCGACCACGCAGCGTTCAGGGTGGGTCGAGCCCTCGTAGAATTCGCTGGGCAACAGGCCCGAGGTGCTCGAACCGATCAGGGCATTGGGCTTGGCCGCCGCGCTGATTTTGCCGTGCAGCTCCAGTTTCAGCGCCAGGCGTTCCGGGGCGCTTTCCTGGATGAAGTCGGCGTCTTTCACGCAGGCTTCGATGGTGCTGACAAAGCGCAGGCGCTGCTGGGAGGCGCCGGGAGCCAGGCCTTGTTTCTCCAGGGCGCCCCAGGCATTGGCGACGCGTTGGCGCAGCGCGGCTTCGGCGCCGGGCGCGGGGTCCCAGGCCACCACATCGAGGCCGTGGGCGAGGGCGCGGGACACCCAGCCGCTGCCGATCACACCGCTGCCGAGGGCGGCGAAGGTTTTGATATCTGTAATAAAGCGCATGGCGACATTCCTGAATAGTGTGATGTACCCCTGTGGGAGGGGGCTTGCCCCCGATAGCGGTGGATCAGCAGCGAATGCATCGACTGGTACACCGCTATCGGGAGCAAGTCGAATCGTCGCACCGCCCCTCCCACAGGTTTTGATCCGGTTTGGGCAGGGGGGTTAACCGCGTTTTTTGAGGCCCATTTTTATGCGCCCTTCGGCCGGGGTCATGACCCGCGCGCCCAGGCGGCTGAGGATTTCACTGGCGCGTTCCACCAGTTGACCGTTGGTTGCCAGTACGCCCTTGTCCAGCCACAGGTTGTCTTCCAGGCCGACCCGCACGTTGCCGCCCAGCAGCACCGCCTGCGCCGCCATCGGCATTTGCATGCGGCCGATGCCGAAGCCGGCCCACACCGCGTCGGCGGGCAGGTTGTCGACCATGGCTTTCATGGTGGTGGTGTCGGCCGGCGCGCCCCACGGGATGCCCAGGCACAGTTGGAACAGCGGGTCGTCGAGCAGGCCTTCCTTGATCATCTGCTTGGCGAACCACAGGTGGCCGGTGTCGAAGATTTCCAGCTCGGCTTTTACGCCCAGTTCCTGGATACGTTTGGCGCCGGCCCGCAACTGGGCCGGGGTGGACACGTAAATGGTGTCGCCATCGCCGAAGTTCAGCGTGCCGCAGTCCAGCGTGCAGATTTCCGGCAGCAGCGCTTCCACATGGGCCAGGCGGGTCAGCGGGCCGACCAGGTCGGTGTTGCTGCCGAATTCCATCGGGTTTTCGCCGCCGCCGATCTCCAGGTCGCCGCCCATGCCGGCGGTGAGGTTGACGATGATGTCGACGTCGGCCTCACGGATGCGCTCCATCACTTCGCGGTACAAGGCGACGTCGCGGCTGAACTTACCGGTCTCGGGGTTGCGCACATGGCAATGCACTACGGTGGCGCCGGCCTTGGCGGCTTCCACGGCGGCGGCGGCGATTTGTTTGGGGGTGACCGGCACATGGGGGCTTCTGGCGCTCGTGTCGCCAGCACCGGTGAGTGCGCAGGTGATGATGACGTCATGGTTCATCGGGGAGGTTCCTTACAGGCGTGTGATTTCAAGGCGTAGGGCGCCGTTCGCGGTCAGGGACGACCGCGAAACGGTGAGTCAAATACAGTTATTTGCCGGTCAGTTGCAGGTTGGCGGCGGCCGGTTTGCCGTCGAAGGTGGTCACGCCTTCGAGCCAGCGCTGCTGGTCTTGCGGGTGGTCCTTGAGCCACTGCTTGGCGGACTCGAATGCGTCTTTGTGATCCAGCAACGGCTGCATCATTCGGCTCTCGTCGGCGGCGGTGAAGGTCAGGTTGGTCAGCAGCTTGTGGACGTTGGGGCACTGCTCGGCATAGGTCGGCGAGGTGACGCTCCACACGGTGGCCATGCCTTCGTTCGGGCCCAGGGCGTCTTCGCTGCCGGTGAGGTAGGTCATCGCCACATTGACGTTCATCGGGTGCGGCGCCCAGCCGAAGAACACCACGGCTTCCTTGCGGCGCACCGCGCGGTCGACGGCGGCGAGCATGCCGGCTTCGCTGGACTCCACCAGCTGGAATTTGCCCAGGCCGAACTGGTTCTTGGCGATCATCGCTTTGATCTGGGTGTTGGCGCCCGAACCCGGCTCGATACCGTAGAGCTTGCCGCCCAGTTCTTTCTCGAACTTGGCGATGTCGGCGAAGGTTTTCAGGCCTTTGTCCGCCAGATACGTCGGCACCGCCAGCGTCGCGCGTGCGTCTTCCAGGCTCGGTTTGTCGAGGACCTTGACCTGCTTGGCGTCGACGAACGGCGCGATGGTCTGGGTCATCAGCGGGTTCCAGTAGCCGAGGAACAGGTCCAGGCGCTGGTCGCGGATACCGGCGAAGATGATTTGCTGGGACGCGCTGGTTTGTTTGGTCTTGTAGCCGAGGCCGTCGAGCAACACTTGGGTCATGGCGCTGGTGGCGATGACGTCGGTCCAGTTCACCACGCCCATGCGCACGTTCTGGCAGGAGGGTGCGTCGGCCGCGAGGACGCTGGTGCTCAAGATGGCGCTGGCGCTGAATGCGAGCACGCAGCGGCTGATCAGTCGGTTCATGGTGGTTCCCTCGGCAGGTCGTTATTGTGGGGGCCGGCGTCTTTATGCGCCGTGCGATCACGTTACGCAGCTTGAGGGGCGACAAAACGCACGGCGGCGACCGGCTCTTGCACTGCAGCGACCTGTGCTCTTGAATGGGCCGTTGAACTGGCGTATCACAGTGACCACGCTGGCGGTCCGACGAGAGCGCACCATGTCCCAGGATTTCTACTTTCTGCTGATGCCGGGGTTCTCGGCCATCGGCTTTATCTCTGCGCTCGAACCGCTGCGGGTGGCCAACCGCTTTCGTGGCGAGTTGTACCGCTGGCATGTATTGAGCGCCGATGGCGGCGCGGTGCTGGCGAGCAATGGCATGTCGGTCAACGCCGACGCCGCGCTGGAGCCGCTGAAAAAGGGCGCGACGCTGATGGTGGTCGCCGGTTTCGAACCGCTCAAATTCGCCACCCCGGCCCTCGAACACTGGCTGCGCCGCCTCGATCACGAGAGCGTGACACTCGGCGCCATCGACACCGGCGCCTGCATCCTGGCCGAAGCCGGGCTGCTCGACGGCCACCGTCTGACCCTGCACTGGGAAGCCATCGACGCGTTCAAGGAAGCGTATCCACAGCTGACGGTGACCCAGGAACTCTTCGAGATCGACCGCCGCCGCATCACCTGCGCCGGCGGCACCGCCTCCATCGACCTAATGCTCGACCTGATCAGCCAGGCCCATGGGCCCGAGTTGGCGATCCAGGTGTCCGAACAATTCGTGCTCGGGCGCATCCGCCCACGCAAAGACCACCAGCGCATGCAGATCGTCACGCGCTACGGCATCAACAACAAGAAGTTGGTGCAGGTGATCGGCGAGATGGAACAACACACCGAGCCGCCGCTGAGCACCCTGGCCCTGGCCGAGGCGATCAAAGTGACGCGACGCCAATTGGAGCGGCTGTTTCGCCTGCATCTGAACGACACACCGAGCAACTTCTACCTCGGCCTGCGCCTGGAAAAAGCCCGGCAACTGCTGCGCCAGAGCGACATGAGCGTGCTAGAGGTGAGCCTTGCCTGCGGGTTTGAGTCGCCGTCGTATTTCACCCGCCGTTATCGGGCGCGGTTTGCCAAGTGTCCGCGGGAGGATCGGCGACGGGAGGTGGTGTGAACGTAGTTCCTACACGCGACAACGATCAAATGTGGGAGGGGGCTTGCTCCCGATAGCGGAGTGTCAGCCACTCATGTGCTGCTGATCCACCGTCAT
>ERZ1463034.175-NODE-175-length-18259-cov-48.827126_pt1 | contig 18259 bp, 23 predicted proteins | sample MGYA00564480_ERZ1463034 | MGnify/ENA primary metagenome ERZ1463034 (study PRJEB39244, sample SAMEA3635122) | Helicobacter pylori | study: EMG produced TPA metagenomics assembly of PRJEB11511 data set (Assembly of a 5300-year-old Helicobacter pylori...
GCCGGGCCATGCGCTCGGCCATGCGCCGGGTGTTGACGAAAATCAGCGTGGTCCGATGCTCGCGGGCCAGTTGCGCCAGGCGGTCGTACACCAACTCCCAGACATCGTTGGCCATGACCGCGCCCAGTGGCACAGGTGGCACCTCGATCCCCAAATCGCGTGGGCGGGCGTGACCGATATCGATAATTGCGCAGGGCCGTTCGACTGGATCGCTGCCCACTAGAAAGCGTGAGACGCGTTCGATGGGTTTTTGCGTGGCGGACAGACCGATGCGCAGCAACGGCTCGGGGCACAGCGCCTGTAATCGCTCCAGGCTCAACGCCAGATGACTGCCGCGTTTGCTTGAGGCAATTGCGTGGATTTCATCGACGATCACTGTACGGGTGCTGGCGAGCATGCGCCGACCTGAGTCCGAACCGAGCAACACATACAGGGATTCGGGGGTGGTCACCAGAATATGCGGCGCGGTCTTGCGCATCGCCGTGCGTTCTTTTTGATGTGTATCGCCGGTGCGTACGGCAGTGCTGATGTGCAGTTCGGGAAGGCCCATGCGCGCCAATTGTTCGGTGATGCCGGTCAGCGGATTCTGCAGGTTGATCTGGATGTCATTGGACAACGCCTTGAGCGGCGACACGTAGACCACAAACGTCTGGTCTGGCAGCTCGCCGCCATGCTTCAGGCCCTGATGCACCAGATCGTCGAGTACCGCAAGGAAGGCGGTCAGGGTTTTGCCGGAGCCGGTGGGCGCGGCGATCAAGGTCGAACGCCGCGCCTTGATCAGCGGCCACGCCTGCGCCTGCGCGGCCGTCACCGCCGGGAATGTGCTGTGAAACCAGGCACTGACGGCGGGGTGGAACGCGCCCAGAACCGGGTCCGGAAGGCTGAGAAGAGTTATCAGTGATTTATGCGGGCGGCGTGATCAAGATGCAAGAGGGCGCAGGATTGGCCCGATCTGCGGGATCACTTGTCTGGGCTGGCACGGCTGCAAACCCCGGCAGGCCTTGCACCTCTTGGGGGATAGGTTCCAACGTGTTATGTTTGCAGACGTTTTTTGACTCTTTTTGAACTGATTCTGACACCGAGCCTGCTGACTCTATGCGAATGCGCCTTATGCTGTTGGGCGGCGGGAATGCCCTCGGGCAGGCGCTGATTCGTCTGGGTGCCGAGGAAGACATTGGTTTCCTCGCGCCACGTCCACCGGAAGCCGGTTGGGACGCTGCGAGCCTGACGCAACTGCTCGACGACACCCGCCCCGATGCCTTGATCAATCTTGCTTACTACTTCGACTGGTTTCAGGCGGAGACAGTGAGCGAGGCACGTTTGGCTGTCCAGGAACGCTCTGTCGAGCGCCTTGCCGAACTGTGCCAGCACCACAATATCGTGCTGTTGCAACCGTCCAGCTATCGAGTATTCGATGGCTCGCGAGCAACCGCCTACAGCGAAAAAGACGAACCGATACCATTGGGTCAGCGCGGTCAGGCGTTGTGGCGCATCGAACAAAGCGTGCGCGCGACCTGCCCGCAACATGTGCTGCTGCGTTTCGGTTGGTTGCTCGATGACAGCCGGGATGGTGTGCTCGGACGTTTCCTTGCACGGGCTGAGTTGACTGAAGAAATACCGATGGCCGATGACCGTCGCGGTAATCCGACACCGGTCGATGATGCGGCGCGGGTAATTATTTCCGTGCTCAAACAACTCGATTGTGCGGCGCCGCTGTGGGGCACCTATCACTACGCAGGCCACGAAGCGACCACGCCACTGGCGTTGGGGCAGGCGATCCTGACCGAAGCGAGGTTGTTGCACCCACTGGCCATCGAAGCTCCAACCGCGCGGGCTCACGCCGCGAGTCCCGATGCCAGCGAAGAGCCGCAACACGGGGTGCTGGCCTGCAAGAAAATCCTTCATACCTTTGGCATCAAGCCTCGTGCTTGGCGTGCGGGTCTGCCAAGCCTACTGGACCGTTATTATCGTCATGGTTGATGCACCTGTCTTAGTCACCGGCGGCGCCGGCTTCATTGGCTCGCACCTGGTTGATGCCTTGCTCGACAAGGGTTATGCGGTACGTGTTCTGGACGACCTGTCCACCGGCAAACGCAGTAATCTGCCGCTGGATAATCCGCGCGTTGAATTGATCGAAGGCGATGTCGCCGATGCGGCATTGGTCGCGCGCGCTGCCATAGGCTGCCAGGCTGTTGCGCACCTCGCGGCGGTGGCATCGGTGCAAGCGTCGGTGGACGACCCGGTGCGCACGCACCAAAGTAACTTTGTCGGCACCCTGAACGTTTGCGAGGCCATGCGGCAGGCGGGGATCAAACGTGTGTTGTTCGCCTCCAGTGCTGCTGTTTATGGCAATAATGGCGAAGGTGAGTCAATTCTCGAAGACACGCCCAAGGCACCCTTGACGCCCTATGCGGCGGACAAGCTGTCGAGCGAGTACTACCTGGATTTCTACCGTCGCCAGCATGGTCTGGAACCGGTGGTGTTCCGTTTTTTCAATATCTTTGGTCCGCGTCAGGATCCGTCTTCGCCTTATTCCGGGGTGATCAGCATTTTTTGCGAACGTGCTGAAAAAGGGCTGCCGATCGCGATTTTCGGCGACGGTGAACAGACCCGGGATTTTGTCTATGTCGGCGATCTGGCGTCGATACTGGTGCAGGCGCTGGAACTGCCGGATGTCGAGGCAGGCGCAATCAACGTTGGCCTCAATCAGGCCACCACGTTGAATCAGTTGTTGATGGCTTTGTCGCAGGTGCTGGGTGAATTGCCTGCAATCACCTACCTGCCGGCGCGCTCCGGTGATATCCGCCATTCACGGGCCAACAATCGACGCTTGCTTGAACGCTTCAAGTTCCCTGAGCCAACGCCACTCAGCGTCGGTCTGGCGCGCTTGCTCGGGCGTTAATTCGCTGACGCAAAAAAGGCACCGCGAAGGTGCCTTTTTTATACGTGCCTTTCGGGGCGCGTTAGAACTTGTAACCGACACCAACCATGTAAACCCATGGATCAACGTCAACATTGACCTTGACGCGGTTAGCACCCAGGTCTGTGGTTGCTGTGGTGTTGATATCGATATACCAGACCGAGGCGTTAAGCATAATGTGGTCTGTCAGCATGTAATCCGCGCCAATTTGACCGGCCAAACCGACGGAATTTTTCAGTTTCAGGTTGCTGAAGCCTTGATCCTTGCGTTCGCTGGTCAAGTCTGAGCCGAAGAACATGGTGTAGTTCAAGCCGATGCCAGCGTAAGGCTGGAACTTGGATGTAGATTCCATCGGGTAGTACTGCAACGACAAGGTCGGTGGCAATTCTTTGATGTCTGCAAGCTTGCCATCCAGCGCGCCGAGGCCTTTAACTGCAACGGTGTGTTTGAACGGCGTAGCCGCCAGCAACTCAAGGCCGAAGTGGTTGGTGAGCATGTAAGCCACTGCGAGACCGAGCTGAGTATCGCCGTCTACGGTCGCTTTCGTGCCCGAAATTTTAGTACCGTCGAGTTTCAGATTTCCGCTAGAGTCATCTGGGGAAACTCTTGCCGCACCCGCACGGACGATGATGTCACCGGCTTCGTGGGCGTGGACGAGAGGTGCGCTGAGCGCTAGCGCGAACAGGGACGCGCTGAGCAGTGACTTGTGCATGATTGCTCCATTAGACATTAGTTGTGGCGATGGCTAATGATAGGGCCTGCATGGATGGGTCCTTTTGACCCAGCGCAATGAAATTGCCATGAGGCAAAAAAATATCAGGACTCAGGCAACTCATAGACGTAAATCTTGTCGGCCTCCATTTTGTAGCCTGCATCGGCCAGTTCGCTGGTGGAGGCTTCGACCTTCATCGTGCCTTCGATCCAGTAAGGCTGATACAACTCATCGAGTTTTACGCCGACCTTACTGGTGACATGGACGATCTGATTAGAGGGCGGTGGCGGTACGTGGATGCAGGCCCCGAAGTAGGGCACCAGCAAAAACTCGGTGGCCCGACCTTCTTCGCTGACTTCCAGTGGCACGATATAACCTGGCAACCTGATCTGTTGACCGTCCAGTGAATTGACCACGGGTGCGGACGGCGATTGCTGCTTTGCAGCAGGCGCGGCTTCGGCAGACAACGCATCGGCCATGCCGGACAAGTTATGGATCGGCGCCGTTTGTGGGGCGATCACCGGGGCGTCTGGCGGAATCATCTGCGCCCAGGTCAAGTCCTTTGGCGGCGCAGCCAAGAGTGGCGTCGTGACCAGTAAGGGCGCGATCAGCAGCAACAGCGCAAGCAGTGGGCGCGACATGATAGATGTCCTCATAAACGAATCGACAGGCCGTCAGCCAACGATTGGCGGTACGCGCGCCAAGCTGGCACGGTGCCCATCAACAGCGCGGCGCAGAGGATACCACCGAGCAGGGTCCACTCGTATTCAGTGGGCAGCGACAGCGGCAAGAACAGGCCGTAATTGGACTGCACGTAACCCTGAGCGCCCGCGATTCCAACGTACAGCAGGACCAGGCCGCTGACCACGCCAGTCAAGGCCAGAGCGAAGGCTTCGAGAATCAACAAGCTTGCGATATGCCAGGGGCGAGCGCCTACCGAACGCAGGATCGCCATTTCGCGCCTTCTTTCATTGAGGCTGGTCAGGATTGCCGTAAGCATCCCGATCAACCCGGTCAGCACCACGAACAGCGAAATCACGAACAGCGCTTTTTCGGCGGTGCCCATCAGGCTCCAGAGCTCCTGCAGGGCCACGCCGGGCAGAATCGCCAGCATCGGTTCACCCCGGAACTCATTGATATCGCGCTGCACGGCGAAGGTCGAGATTTTGCTGTTGAGGCCAAGCATGAATGCAGTGATCGCTGTCGGCGTCAGGTCCATGTTGCGTGCCTGATCAGCGCTGACGCGCCCGGCGCCGTGGGCCGGTACGCCGTTGTGCCAGTCGACATGAATCGCTTCCATGCCGCCGAGGCTGATGTGCAGCGTGCGGTCCACCGGGGTGCCGGTGCGTTTGAGAATCCCGACCACCGTGAACGGCTTGTCGTCGTGTTTGACCAGACTGACGACCGCGACGCCGTGAGCCAGTATCAGCTTATCGCCCAGCTTGTACTTCAAGGCGTCGGCGACTTCGGCGCCCAACACCACTTCGAAAGGGTCAGTGGCAAACGGACGACCGTCGGCCAGCTCCAGATGTTGCTGGCGGCCGAACTGGTAGTGCTCGAAGTAGGACTCGTTGGTGCCCATGACACGATAGCCGCGGTGGGAGTCACCGAGGGAAATCGGGATCGCCCACTTCACGTGAGGGTCGTTGGCGAAATGCTCGAAGCTGTCCCAGCGGATATTGTTGGTGGCGTTGCCGATGCGAAACACCGAATACAGCAGCAGGTTGACCGAGCCAGACCGGGCGCCGACGATCAGGTCGGTGCCACTGATGGTGCTGGCAAAACTGGCGCGTGCTTCAGTGCGCACGCGCTCGACGGCCAGCAACAAACAGACTGACAGGGCGATGGCGAATGCAGTGAGAAAGGCCGTGAATCGGCGGTTAGCCAGACTGGCCATGGCTAGGCGAAACAAATACATCTCAGACCTCTGCGGCGACGGCGGCGCGATTGAGTTCGGACAGCGACAGGTTACGGTCGAACAGCGGTGCTAGGCTTTGGTCATGGCTGACGAACAACAGACTGGCTCCGGCGTCGCGGCACTCGGCGAACAGCAGGCGAATAAACGCCTCGCGGGCATCGGCGTCCAGTGCGGACGTTGGTTCGTCGGCGATGACTAATTCCGGTTGGCCAATCAGTGCCCGGGCCGCAGCGACCCGTTGTTGCTGGCCGATGGACAACGAGTCTGCGCGGCGACTCAGGAGTGCCGGGTCTTTCAAGCCCAAATGCGCGAGCAGCGTTGCGGCGGCCTGATCGACACTGCCATGGCGCTGGGTCGCGCGCGCGGTGCGCAGCTTAGAGAAGCGGCAGGGCAACTCGACGTTTTCACGCACTGACAAGAACGGCAGCAGGTTGAACTGCTGAAAAATATACCCGGTGTGATCGACCCGGAAACGGTCGCGGCCTCCGGCTGATAGTTGTGTCAGCTCCTGACCCAGCAGGCGAATGCTGCCTCGGTTGGGTTTCTGCACGCCGCCCAACAGCCCCAGTAAGGTGGTTTTGCCACTGCCACTGGGGCCTTTCAGGAACAAGGTTTCACCTGGCTCCAGACGAAATGCAGGGATATCCAACAACGGTGCGTGACCGGGCCAGGAAAAGCCAAGATCGGACAACTCGATAAGTGCTTGGGTCATTTGAGGTGTGTCCACCGGGGGTTATCAGAACTTCAGCGTGGCGTTTTCTGGCGTTGCTTCAACACCCTGCTGACCACTCGGGGCGATCAGTTGTACCTGAATTTTATGGGTGGCGGGGAAGGTCTTGAAGAGTTGCGTCAGGTCGAGCTTCTTCAGTGCGGACGGTGTGTCGCACATGAATTGGTAATGCGCATGGATCTCGCTGTGCTCGTGGTGGTGCTCTTCACCTTCGCCCTTGGCGTGATCATCATGGCCTTCATGGTCGTCATCATGATCGTCGGCATCCGGTTTGTCGCCGAACAGCGGGCTTTCCAGTTTTTGTGTCATCACTGCGCACTTGGCCGCCAATGGCAGATTGAACAGCGCCTGCGACTTCAACAGCAGTTCGCGGGCCTCGGCGACCTTGGCTTTGTCTGCATCGGTGCTGGCAGGATGTTCGAAGCCAACGATGTTCATCGAAGGACTGCGCAGCTCGAATTCCAGCGTCTTGCCGTCGAGTGCTATATCCAGCTGCGCGACACCGTGCTCGTGAGCGCCGAGACTGGCATGCTCTTTTTCTTCGGCGGCATGAGCAATGGCCAGTGGAAGCAGGGCAAAAGGCAGGGCGAGCAGCAGGCGGCGCATAAAGAATCTCCGGGCATGGCATGGATGTGGAAAGATGTTATGTGATCTTATAACAATTTTAAGGCGCTGACACATTGCATGCGATGGTAAATTCACCTTCGTGCGAATGCTCGCACCGAACCACACATTGAGGAACAACACCCATGCTGCGTATCCGTGGAACCATCGGCGAGTGGCCCGTGGACTTGACCTTGGAATTGGATGAGGGCGACTGGGCCCGGCTGGGTGCGCAATTGCAGACGATGAAACCTGCGACTGAGCAGGCGGCTGCGTTGCCCGTCAATCAAGACGACGCGGTCTGGCAAATCGCCAAAGAATTACTGCGCAAGGCCGGGCAAATGAGCGGGCCGGACTTACTCAACCAGTTGGAAGGCCTGACGGGCAGCACGGCAGCGGGAAAACGCCTGATGGTGCGCATGCGTCACAGTGCCGAGGTCAACGTTGTGAGCGGCACAGATGCACCGCTCTATAGTTGGGTCAGTTAATACAGTGCAGCAAACAGCTTGCGACGGTAAGTGGTGACCAGCGGGTGATCGTTGCCCAGCAGGTCGAACACCTGAAGCAAGGTTTTGTGCGCCAGGCCTTCGGCGTAGTTGCGGTTGCGGATGAAGAGCTTTAACAGGCCATCCAGTGCCGCATCGTATTGCTGGCGGGACAGTTGCTGGATCGCCAGTTGATAAGCGGCTTCATCATCCAGAGGATTCTGCGCCAGGCGGGTCTTCAGGTCGGCGACGTCGGGCAGGTCGGCTGCTTCGCGCAGGAAGGTCAGTTGTGCACGTGCGCCAGCGAGCTTGGCTTTATGGGCGTCACCTTTGACCGCCTCGAGCACGCTCTGCGCTTCTGCCAGTTCGCCGCGTTCGGCCAGGCAGCGGGCGTACAGAATCAGCGCCAGCGCATTAGTGTTGTCTTCGCCCAGCAAGGCTACGAGCACGCTCTCGGCGTCGGCGATCCGGCCTTCAGCGAACAGCGTTTGTGCTTGTTTGAGCGGGTCGGCCGGGGCAGGTGGCGGCATGTTTACGTGGGGTTCCAGGATTGCCCGAATAGCCGACTCCGGCTGCGCACCGGAAAAGCCGTCTACCGGCTGGCCGTCCTTGAACAGCACCACGGTTGGTAGGCTGCGGATGCCGAAGCGGGCGACGATGTCCTGTTCTGCGTCGCAGTCGACCTTGGCCAGCAGCAACTCACCCCGGTAACCCTCGGTGATTTGCTTGAGGACCGGCATCATCGCTTTGCACGGCGCGCACCATTCAGCCCAAAAATCCACCAGCACCGGCGTGAGGAATGACTTCTGGATAACCAGTTGGTCGAAGTCGGCGCTGGTTGCGTCGAAGATGTACGGGGTGTCCTGGCTCATCGCTAGTCTCGGAAGTCGTTCAATGGCGGCAACTATAAAGGTCGCGGCGTTTTGTCGAAAGCGGTGCGCGTCAGGCCGGGTCGCGGCACGCGTGATAAAGGCTGACGTTACGAAACTCCGCAGGCTCGGCCAGGTCGGGCAGGGTGTGGGCTTCAAGCATCGCTAATCGCAGATAAGCGGGGTGCTGAAAGTCGCGCACCCGCGAGTCGGCCACTAATGCCTGGCGGCCACGACTGAGGAATTGATCCAGTAATGGCAGGTTGGCGCGGTCATACAGCACGTCGGCGACCAGGATCAGGTCGAAGCGGTCGGTCTCGGCGAAAAAATCTGCCGAGTAGCTCAGTTGCACGTCATTCAGCCGGGCATTGGCTTGGCACGCGGCGAGGGCCAGTGGGTCCAGGTCGCAGGCCACCACCTCCAGCGCGCCAGCTTTTACTGCTGCAATCGCGGCTACGCCAGAGCCTGAACCGAAATCAAGAACGCGTTTGCCCGCCACCCACTGCGGTTGTTCGGCGAGAAAACGGGCCAATGCCAGACCGCTGGCCCAGCAGAAACTCCAATACGGCGGATCTTCAAGAATGCGCCGGGTTTCTTCCGGGCTGAAGGCGCGATCCATGTTGTCGGCATCAATCAGCCAGAGCTTCAAGGCAGTGCCCGGCAGCTCAGTGGCAACCAGCTGCGCGTCGCCGAGCAGTTCGCTCAACGCCCGTTGCAGGTCATGCGGAGGGGTCATGGCGCCGGTACGAACTGCAACGGGCCCATCGCCTGGGTGATGGCTTCATTGATACGCACCGAGGGCAGGTGCAGGGTCAACTGGCCGGACTGACTGGCACGGCCGCGCAACTCGACGCGCGCACCCGCCGGAAAGGATTCCGGGTTGAAGCGCAGCTGGAACGGCAGGGACTGGTTGTTGCCGATCAGCTTGGTGCTGGCCAGCAAACGTTGCGGGCGGCTGCGCTCATCAATCAACAGCAGCGCCAGCTCGACTTCCGCGCCAGCCGGTACGCCGAGCAGTTGACCACTCAGTTCCCGTTGATAAGGCAGTAAAGGGCCAAGACTGGCAGCGGTTTTAATCACTTGCGTCGGTTGTGATTTGGCCGCGACAGGTTTGGGTGGCTCGCTGCTACAGGCGACCAGCAGGCCGACAAGACTGAGCAAAACAAGCGGTCGTAGCGACATGAACAGCTCCAACAGAACAAAAAAATCAGGGGGCGACCGAGGCGCGTCGTGCAGTATTGCCCAGCCGTATAAATTTCACACCGCCTGCCGCGCGACTATATACCGCAAACCTTGAGTATTGTCTTGCCAATGGGATGCGCCAGGAGAACGCCGCAATTAGTTGCAGCGCTGGAAATAAATGACGACTCGCCCTACCATGAGCCTCCCTTTTTTTGTTGCCTGCCACCATGCACTGTCCCTTTTGCGGTGCCAACGACACCAAGGTCATCGACTCGCGCCTCGTCGCCGAGGGCGAGCAAGTGCGTCGCCGTCGCGAATGCCTGGCCTGCGGTGAGCGTTTCACCACCTTCGAAACCGCCGAACTGGTGCTGCCACGCCTGATTAAACAAGACGGCAGTCGTCAGCCTTTCGACGAAGAAAAACTGCGCGCGGGCATGCAGCGGGCGCTGGAAAAGCGCCCGGTCAGCGTCGAACGCCTGGAAGCCGCATTGGCGCGGATCAAGCACAAACTGCGGGCGACCGGTGAGCGCGAGGTCAAATCGCTGGTGGTCGGTGAACTGGTGATGTCTGAGCTGCAGAAGCTCGACGAAGTGGCGTATATCCGCTTTGCCTCGGTTTACCGGCGCTTCCAGGACCTCAATGAGTTTCGCGAAGAAATCGACCGTCTGGCCCGCGAACCGGTGAAAGAGTGAGCCTGCCATCGACTGAGCAGAGCGCTCTGGACCACCATTACATGGCGCGCGCACTGGAATTGGCGCGCAAAGGCATTTACTCCGCGCACCCCAACCCTCGCGTGGGTTGCGTGATCGTGCGCGATGGACAGATCGTCGGCGAGGGCTGGCATGTTCGCGCCGGTGAGCCGCACGCCGAAGTGCATGCGCTGCGACAGGCGGGCGACAAGGCCCTCGACGCCACCGCTTACGTCACCCTCGAACCTTGCAGCCATCAGGGGCGGACTCCGCCGTGTGCCGATGCATTGGTCAATGCCGGGGTCGCGCGCGTGGTTGCGGCCATGCAGGACCCTAATCCTGAAGTTGCAGGCAAAGGCCTGCTGCGGTTGATGGCGGCAGGGATTTCCGTGCAGAGCGGCGTGCTCGAAGGCGAAGCCCGGGTGCTGAACAAAGGTTTCTTGAAACGCATGGAACACGGCCTGCCTTACGTGCGGGTCAAAATGGCGATGAGCCTCGACGGGCGCACGGCGATGGCCAGCGGCGAAAGCCAATGGATCACCGGCCCTGCCGCGCGTTCAGCGGTGCAGCGCTTGCGTGCGCAATCAAGTGTGGTGCTGACTGGCGCCGACACGGTGTTGGCAGACGGTGCGCGCCTGACGGTGCGTCCGGATGAGTTGGGCCTGGGTGCCGAACTGACTGCGCTGGCCGTCACCCGGCCGCCGCTGCGGGTGTTGATCGACGGGCGCTTGCGCGTGCCCCTCGACGCGCCATTCTTTCAGGCTGGCAACACGCTCGTCGTAACCTGCGCGGCGGCTGAGGCGCGTGAGCGTTATCACGACCAGGGCCATGAAATGCTGGCGTTGGCCAACAGCGAAGGGCATGTTGATTTGCGCAAGCTGATGCACGAACTGGCCGCTCGTGGCGTCAATGAAGTGCTGGTTGAAGCAGGCCCACGATTGGCTGGCGCGTTCACGCGGCTGGGGTTGGTCGATGAGTATCAGATTTTTATCGCGGGCAAGTTCCTCGGTTCAACGGCTCGGCCGCTGCTCGATCTGCCGTTGGCGCAGATGAGTGAGGCGCCAGCGCTGAAAATCGTCGAAATGCGCGCGGTGGGTGACGATTGGCGAGTGATTGCCATCCCCGTGACCGCTGGCAGCGTATAATTTCCGGCCATCGCATAGCGCTGGCCTTGTTCTCGTGGAGGACCACATGTTTACCGGCATTATCGAATCGATCGGCAGTATCCGCGCTCTGACCCCCAAAGGCGGGGATATCCGCGTTTATGTGGCCACTGGCAAGCTTGACCTCAGCGACGTAAAACTCGGCGACAGTATTGCGGTGAACGGCGTCTGCCTGACCGCCGTCGAGTTGCCCGGTGACGGCTTCTGGGCCGATGTCAGCCGCGAAACTCTCGATTGCACCGCTTTCGTCGACCTGAAGACCGGCAGTCCGGTCAATCTGGAGAAAGCCCTGACGCCGACCACGCGGCTGGGTGGTCACCTGGTCAGCGGGCATGTCGACGGTGTCGGTGAAGTTCTGTCCCGCGAAGAAAATGCGCGCGCTATCCAGTTCCGTATCCGCGCACCGCGTGAGTTGGCCAAGTACATTTCGCACAAAGGCTCGATCACCGTCGACGGCACCAGCCTGACGGTGAATGCGGTCAATGGCGCTGAGTTTGAACTGACGATTGTCCCGCACACCCTGGCTGAAACGATCATGGCCGAATACCGGCCGGGTCGTAAGGTCAACCTTGAAGTGGACTTGCTGGCGCGTTATCTGGAACGTCTGTTGCTGGGAGACAAGGCCGCAGAGCCGAGCGACTCATCAGGCGGCATCACCGAAAGCTTTCTAGCCGCCAATGGCTACCTCAAATCCTGAACCGAAAGGGGGTGCCTTGTGGCGCTCAACAGCATTGAAGAACTGGTTGAAGACATCCGCCTCGGCAAGATGGTCATCCTCATGGATGACGAAGACCGTGAGAACGAAGGCGATCTGATCATGGCCGCCGAGTGCTGCAAGGCCGAGCACATCAACTTCATGGCCAAGCATGCCCGTGGCCTGATCTGCATGCCGATGAGCCGTGAGCGTTGCGAACTCCTCAAGCTGCCGTTGATGTCGCCGCGTAATAACTCCGGTTTTGGCACCAAGTTCACGGTCTCCATCGAGGCTGCTACCGGCGTTACCACGGGTATCTCCGCTGCCGACCGCGCCCGCACGGTGCAGGCTGCTGCCGCGAAAGATGCCACGGCCGAGGATATCGTCAGTCCTGGTCATATTTTCCCGCTGATGGCTCAGGCCGGTGGCACTCTCTCGCGAGCTGGCCACACCGAGGCTGCCTGCGACCTGGCGCGCATGGCCGGTTTCGAACCGAGCGGCGTGATCTGCGAAGTGATGAACGACGACGGCACCATGTCCCGTCGCGCCGAACTCGAAACTTTTGCGGCCGAACATGGGATCAAGATCGGCACCATCGCCGACCTGATTCATTACCGGATGATCCACGAACGTACCGTTCAGCGGATTGCCGAGCAGCCTTTGGACAGCGAATTGGGCCAGTTCAATCTGGTGACCTACCGCGATTCGGTCGAAGGTGACGTGCACATGGCGCTGACCCTGGGCAACATCTGCGCCGAAGAACCGACCCTGGTTCGCGTGCACAACATGGACCCGTTGCGCGACTTGCTGATGGTCAAGCAGCCCGGCCGCTGGAGCCTTCGGGCTGCAATGGTCGCGGTCGCCGAGGCGGGCAGTGGCGTGGTGCTGTTGCTGGGTCATCCGCTCAATGGTGACGTCTTGCTCGCGCATATTCGTGACACAGCCGAAAACGTGCCGGTGAAAACCCCGACCACGTACAGCATCGTCGGTGCCGGTTCGCAGATTCTTCGTGACCTGGGCGTGCGTAAAATGCGCCTGATGAGTTCGCCAATGAAGTTCAATGCGATATCCGGTTTCGATCTGGAAGTTGTAGAATACGTGCCCTCCGAATAAAGACCGGTTGGACGCTGTGTGAAAGCCTGAAAGACTTTCACTCGTTCTGTCCGACAGTCTGTAATTGGTGGCCTAAAATCCCTCAAAGCGCGCCGATTGGGCGTGCTTGCTCTTTAAGACGAGACTCACCCGAATGACCCTGAAGACCATCGAAGGTACCTTCATCGCTCCCCAAGGCCGCTACGCCCTGGTGGTTGGCCGTTTCAACAGCTTCGTCGTCGAAAGCCTGGTGAGCGGTGCCGTTGATGCACTGGTTCGCCATGGCGTGAGCGAAAGCGACATCACCATCATCCGCGCGCCGGGTGCCTTCGAAATTCCGCTGGTAGTGCAAAAAGTTGCTCAGCGCAGCGAATACGTCGCGATCATCGCCCTGGGCGCTGTGATCCGTGGCGGTACGCCGCACTTCGAATACGTGGCAGGCGAATGCGTCAAAGGCCTGTCTCAGGTTTCCATGGAGTTTGGCGTGCCGGTATCTTTCGGCGTGTTGACGGTTGACACCATCGAGCAAGCCATCGAGCGTTCCGGCACCAAGGCCGGTAACAAAGGCGCCGAAGCTGCACTGTGTGCTATCGAAATGGTCAGCCTGCTTTCTCAGCTGGAGGCCAAATGATTTCCGACGAAAGCGACCAGTTCAACCCGCGCGACGAAAAAGATCCTGCAGTCGCCAAGAGCAAAAGCGCCAAGCGTCGCGAAGCGCGTCAGCTTGCGACTCAGGCGTTGTATCAGTGGCACATGGCTGGTCATTCGATCAATGAAATCGAGGCGCAGTTTCGCGTCGATAACGATTTCACTAATGTCGATGCCACGTATTTCAGTGAATTGCTGCACGGTGTACCGTCCAACAAGACCGAGATCGATACGGCTCTCGTGCCTTGCCTGGACATCACCCTCGAAGAGCTTGACCCGGTTGAACTGGCGATATTGCGTCTGTCCACCTACGAGCTGCTCAAGCGTGTCGACGTGCCGTATCGCGTTGTGATCAACGAAGGCATCGAGCTGGCGAAAGTCTACGGCTCCACTGACGGCCACAAATTCGTCAATGGCGTTCTGGACAAACTGGCTCCTCGCTTGCGCGAAGCCGAAGTGAAGGCTTACAAGCGCTAAGAGGCTCTGGATGAGAAGTGCCTGAGCCTTGCTTGGTACCTTTCTATTCCAGATCCCCGGCGCCTGCATCCTATGGGTGAGTTCGAGCTGATCCGCAATTTTTTCGCCGCTGCGCCGTGTGCGCAGACGGGTGAGGGAGTCGTATTGGGGATCGGCGACGACTGCGCCTTGCTGGCGGTGCCGCCCGGCGAACAGCTAGCGATTTCTACCGACACCCTGGTTGTCGGGGTGCACTTCCCCGAGGCCTGCGATCCCTTCCTGCTAGGTCAACGTGCCCTCGCGGTGGCTGCCAGCGATCTGGCCGCCATGGGCGCAACCCCACTGGCATTCACCCTCGCCCTGACACTGCCCGACGTCGATCCTGACTGGCTGCAAGCCTTTGCGCACGGTCTGAACCTGATGGCGCAGAGCTGCTCGCTGAGCCTGGTGGGTGGCGACACCACCCGTGGGCCATTGAGCCTGACCATGACCGTGTTTGGACGCGTTCCTGCGGGTCAGGCGCTGACCCGCAGTGGCGCTCGACCGGGTGATCTACTGTGTGTCGGTGGTCCACTGGGCGATGCGGCGGGAGCTTTGCCATTGGTGTTGAACCAGCGCAGTGCCGAGGCCTCTATCGCTCACGCGTTGCTGGCGCAATACTGGTCGCCGCAGCCACAGTTGGCGCTGGGTCTGGCCTTGCGCGGCAAGGCCACGGCGGCGCTGGATATCTCCGATGGGCTATTGGCCGATTGTGGGCATATTGCCTTGGCCTCCGGCGTGCGTGTGGTGGTCGAGCGCGATGCGTTGCCTCTGTCAGCCCCCCTCACAACGTTTCTTGGGCTGGAAGCAGCTCGGAACGCGGCGCTTAGCGGGGGCGATGATTATGTCCTGGCGTTTACGCTGCCAGCGTCGCAACTGGCCGGGCTGCTCGCCGCCGGATTTTCGGTGCATGTGGTCGGTCGGGTTGTGGCGGGGCAGGGTGTGGCCTTGATCGATGGCGCTGGGCAGGACGTCACTCCGTCGACACGGGGCTATCAACATTTTCGGGAGACTCCGTGACAGATCATCCAAAGCAGGTCCCTGCGGATCAGGTTCCACCCTCGGTGTGGACCAATCCCTGGCATTTTCTGGCGTTCGGTTTCGGCTCCGGTACGCTGCCCAAGGCGCCAGGTACCTGGGGCTCCCTGGTCGCCCTGCCGTTCATTCCTCTGTGGCAAATGCTGCCCGATTGGGGCTATTGGCTGATGCTGGGCATCACCATGCTGTTCGGCTTCTGGCTGTGCGGCAAGGTCGCCGATGACCTGCGTGTGCACGACCACGAAGGCATCGTCTGGGACGAAATGGTCGGAATGTGGATAACCCTTTGGCTGGTACCGGAAGGATGGTACTGGTTGTTGGCGGGGTTTTTGATGTTCCGCTTCTTCGACATTCTCAAGCCGTGGCCGATTCGCTGGATCGATCAAAACGTACACGGCGGCGTGGGAATCATGCTCGACGATGTGCTGGCCGGCGTTTTTGCCTGGCTGGGGATGCAGGCGCTCATGTGGGCATTCGCTTAAACGTCTCAGGCGTCTGCGAATGACTGATCGAGTCTATCGATCTTGATAGGTGATAATTCAGCCTAAGCGTGTGTCAGACGCTGCTGTTACAATGCTGTCTCTGCGAATCTCCAGTCCTCAATATGATCAGGAGCACAACGGTGCCCGTCGTCTTTGTTGCCGCTTCCAAGCTACCCACCCCTTTTGCGCAATTTACCATGCACGGTTTTCTCGAGCAGGCAACCGGGCGTGAGCACCTCGTACTCAGCCTCGGTGATGTGGCTGATGGCGAGCCAGTGCTGGGCCGATTGCATTCCGAGTGCCTGACCGGTGATGCCCTGTTCAGTCAGCGCTGCGACTGCGGCTCGCAACTGGAAGCTGCGTTGCGTGCCATTGCTGCTGAAGGTCGCGGCGTGTTGCTGTATCTGCGACAGGAAGGCCGCGGCATTGGTTTGCTGAACAAAATCCGCGCCTATGAGTTGCAGGACGGCGGCGCCGACACCGTTGAAGCCAACGAACGTCTGGGCTTCGCCGCCGATCAGCGTGATTACGCGATCTGCCTGCCGATGCTCGAACACATGGGTGTCAAATCCCTGCGCTTGATGACGAACAACCCGCGTAAGGTCAAAGCCTTGACCGACATGGGGATTACCGTTGCCGAGCGCGTGCCGCTGCACACCGGGCATAACCCGCACAACAAAGTCTACCTGGCGACCAAGGCCGGCAAGCTCGGCCACATGATGGGCAACGAGCATCTGGACGAGGCAGATCGCGCGTGACGCGCAGTAATGTGCGTCGTCGCCTGGCACTGGCCTGGTGGTGGCAACTGTTCCTGACGCTGGCGCCGCTGGTGGTGGTCAACGGGTTTTTCGGCCGCAACGAAGCCATTATTCCGGTGTTGGCAATGCCGATTTTTATTGCCGGCATCGCATCGATGTTTGTCAGTTTGCGCTTCTTTGGCGCCTACAAACGCGCCTTGATCGCCACAGAAAAATCCCTGAATAGCCCTGAAGAACCTGCTGCCTGGATCGAACTCGCCGCCCGTCGTCGCACCGCATTTCTTGCTGCCGGCCTGCCGGCATGGATCTCCGCCTTGGCAGTATTCGTCGGGCTGGAGGCGGTGCCGTTGTTCCTGCTGGCGTTTTCCAGCGTGGTGCTGCTGTACCTCTATCGCATCCCCCGCCAATTGGGCTGATGAACCGGCTCTTCGCTTGCCTGCTGCTGGCGTTCGTCAGTCCGGCACAGGCTGTCGAACGTGTGGTCAGCCTCGCACCATCACTCACTGAAATCGTTGTCGAACTGGGCGCAAGCGACCTGCTGGTCGGCGTGCTCGATGGCGGCGAACGTCCGCCCGAGGTGGCCGGGCTGCCATCAGTCGGTCGCTACGGCCAGTTGGAAATGGAGCGTCTGCTCAGCCTCAAGCCTGATTTGTTGTTGCTCTGGCCCGGCAGTGTCGGGGTTGCCCAGCGCACGCAATTAACGCACCTGGGTATCCCGACCTATACCGTCGAACCGCAAAGTCTCGACCAGTTGGCGGCTCAGTTTGAGCACGTCGCGGCGCAGTTGGGGCGCGCGGAAGCCGGACAACGAATGGCTCAGGTGTTCAGCACCCGGTTGAACGCACTGCGTCAGCGTTACCGACGAGAGGTGCCGTTGCGGGTGTTCTACCAAGTGTGGGATCGCCCGCTGTACACCGTTGGCGGCGGGCAGATCATCAGCGATGCGCTGAAGGTGTGCGGGGGTGAAAACGTGTTCGCCGACCTGCCGCTGGCGGCACCGCAGATCAGCCTGGAGTCGGTGTTGCAACGCAATCCCGATGTCATCCTGGCAAGCAGCACCGCACAGCTCGATGCCTGGCGCGTGTGGCCGCAGATCGCAGCCGTTGCTCATGGGCAACTGTTACAGATTCCGGACAACGGCCTGGAGCGACCCAGCGGGCAGATGCTCGATGCCATCGAAAAGCTTTGCGAAAGCATGGCGCTCTACACCAACGGAACCAAGCGCTGATCCCCGCAGGAGATCCCGTCCCGTTTTTGTGCCGCAATCATTGTTCCCAACCAGTGCCGCAATCTCGACTCGGTTGAACGAACCCAGCGCCGGTAAACAGCCATGTACCCGAAGTGTTAAACAAGACCAGATTTGGCTACCGCTGCGAGCCCACACATCACCAATAGCAGTCCCCAGCCGGTCCGATGCAAAATGATCAGTTTGCGTTTAAGGTCGGTAGGACAGTTCTTTAGATCCTCCGCGCTAGCCCCTCCAAAATCGATTAAACCGACACGGAGGAAGATTTTGTCAGCAGTACTTACGCTCATTGAATGACCTCGTAAATTGCTTCTCCTATTAGTTCACCTCCCATCCCTCCGATAGCACCCGCTGCGAAAGAGCCTCCTCCGATTACCACAATGCCGCATACAAGCGTTCCTACCCAAGCAGTGGGCACCCCGAGAGCAACACAGATAGCGCCAGTCCCAGCAGCGCCTAAATACGCACCAACGGCAGCACCCCCTGTAACCCCGCCGATAAAACCTCCGCCTTCGGTGTATTTCACTTTTTCGCA
>ERZ1463034.176-NODE-176-length-18175-cov-11.748234_pt1 | contig 18175 bp, 15 predicted proteins | sample MGYA00564480_ERZ1463034 | MGnify/ENA primary metagenome ERZ1463034 (study PRJEB39244, sample SAMEA3635122) | Helicobacter pylori | study: EMG produced TPA metagenomics assembly of PRJEB11511 data set (Assembly of a 5300-year-old Helicobacter pylori...
AACCCTCTTTCCCTACACGACGCTCTTCCGATCTCGGCATCGGCCCTGGCATGGCGCCTGCAACGCGCTGACGTCACCCTCTATAACACCGTCGGTGAAGTGAAATACGGCCTCGCCTACCCGGACGCCGCCCAGCGTAAGGTGGACCTGACCCAGGTCCAGCAATGGATGAGCGAAGCCCGCCAAAAAGGCGCGGTGGGTGTGGTGATGCGCGTCAAAGGTGACGACGAGATCGCCGAAGTGAACCTGCTGCCCCAGGACGGCAAGCGCTTTGAGCAAGGCAATCTGGTGATCCTGGTTTTCCCGCAGGCTGCGCCATGATCACCCTGTTCTTGTTGTTAGCCGCCTGCCTGCTCACCTGCATGGGCCAGGTCTCGCAGAAGTTTGCGGTGGAAAGCTGGCGCGACCAGCCTGACGGTTGGGCGCTGAAACTGCGCTCAGCCTGGTTATGGGCAGCGCTGCTGTGCCTGGGTTTCGGCCTGCTGGTCTGGCTGCTGGTGCTGCAGCGCCTCGAAGTCGGGATTGCCTACCCGATGCTCAGCCTCAATTTCGTATTGGTCACGTTAATGGCGCGCTTCGTATTCAAGGAGCACATCGACACTCGGCATTGGCTGGGCGTGGCGCTGGTAATTGCTGGCGTCGTGCTGCTGGGGCGCCAAGTATGAGCCGGGTGCGCGGGTTTACCTTTGCCCTGGGCAGTGTCGGCCTGGTCAGCGCCGCCCAGTTGGGGATGCGCTGGAGCATGACGCGCCTGCCCCTGCCTGACGAATGGCTCGGCGCGTTCAGCAGCAACGCCATCGATCTGGGCGCCCTCGGCGTGGTGAGCCTGGCGATCCTCGCTTATGCGCTGTCGATGCTGTGCTGGCTCTGTGCGCTCAAGGATTTGCCCCTGGGCCGCGCCTATTCGCTGCTCAGTATCAGCTACGCGCTGGTCTACCTGTTGGCCGCCAGCCTGCCGGTGTTCAACGAACATTTTTCGCTTTCAAAAACCCTGGGGGTGGCCTTGGTCATCCTCGGTGTACTGGTTATTAACTCTCGTCGTGCTAGCGCAGCAAGCCCCAGGAATGCCCCATGAAAATCAGTGTATTTGGTAGTGGTTACGTCGGTCTGGTACAAGCCACTGTATTGGCCGAAGTCGGTCACGATGTCATCTGCATGGACGTTGATCAAAACAAGGTCAAGCTGTTGCAGCAGGGCCATGTGAGCATTTTCGAGCCAGGGTTGGCGGCGATGGTCAAGGAGAACCTTGAAAGCGGACGGCTGAGCTTCACCTTTGATGAAAAGCTCGCCGTCGAACATGGCGAGGTGCTGTTTATCGCCGTGGGTACACCGTCGGATGAAGACGGTTCGGCCGACTTGAAATACGTGCTGTCGGTAGGCGATGCGGTCGCCCGCCATCGGATCGAGCCGGTGATCCTGGTGGAAAAATCCACCGTACCCGTCGGCACCGGCGACACCTTGCGTGCCCATATCGAAAAGGCCATGCACGGCACCGGGCGGTCCCTGGAGTTCGATATCGTCTCCAACCCGGAATTCCTCAAGGAAGGCTCGGCGGTTGCCGACTGCCGCCGCCCGGACCGGATCATCATCGGCTGCGAGCGTGAAGAAGTGCGTGAAGTCATGCGCGAGCTGTATGCGCCCTTCAACCGCAACCACGATCGCATCATCTTCATGGACCTGCGCAGCGCCGAACTGACCAAGTACGCCGCCAACTGCATGCTGGCCACCAAGATCAGCTTTATCAACCAGATCGCCGAGCTGGCCGAACACCTGGGGGCGGACATCGAAGCGATACGCCTGGGCATCGGCGCCGACTCACGCATCGGCTATCACTTCATCTACCCCGGCTGCGGCTACGGCGGCTCGTGCTTCCCCAAAGACATGCGCGCCCTGATCCACAGCGCCAAGCAGGCCCATTGCTCGAGCGACCTGCTCGAAGCCGTCGAAGCGATCAACCAGCGCCAGAAGAGCAAGCTGTATGAACGCATCAACGCCTTCTTCAAGGGCAACCTGCGCGGTAAGACCTTCGCCCTGTGGGGCCTGGCCTTCAAACCTAACACCGACGACATGCGCGATGCCCCGAGCCGCGTGCTGATCGAAGCGCTGTGGGCTGCCGGTGCCACCGTGCGCGCATTTGACCCGGAAGCCATGCAGGAAACCCAGCGAATTTACGGTGACGACCCACGGCTGATGTTGATGGGTACTCCGGAATCCACCCTGAGCGGCGCCGATGCGTTGATCGTCTGCACCGAATGGCAGCAGTTCAAGGCACCGGACTTCGACCTGATCTACGAACGTCTGAACACCCCGGTGATCTTCGATGGTCGCAACCTGTATGACGGCGAGCGCCTGGCGCGCAAAGGCTTCCAGTATTTCCCGATGGGCCGTGGCGACTCCTGCCAGTTACCGATTCCCCAGCAACAGTGGGTGCCACAAGTTGTGGAAGCCTGACCGGTGAAAGATCAAATGCCCCAGCTGATGAACGCAGCGATCCGGCGCCAGTCGTTGGGGCTGGCGCTACTGGCGTTGCTGTTATTCATTGCCGGCAACTGGCACCAGGCAATCATCGGTTTCGACTCGCGCTTCGTGGTCTTTGCCCAGGAGATGTTGCACCATGGGCCGAGCTTTTTCCCCACGACCTACGGGCAACCTTATGCCGATTACCTGGCGACCTCGACGCTGATGACGTGGCTGCTGTCCTTGCCCCTGGGCCAGGTCAACAGCTTTACGGCCTGGTTGCCGACGTCCATCGCTTCGGCGCTGATCGTCATGCTGGTGTACCGCCTGACGGCGCCCTACTCCCAGCGCTGGGGCCTGCTGAGTGTTGCGCTGCTGTTGCTCAGCAGCACGTTTATCAGCGAAACCCGCGCGGTGTCCCTCGACCAGATGCTCGCCGCAGTGGCCCTGACGGTGTTCTACCTGGGTTATGCGCATGATCACTTCGGCGCCGCCAAGCGCCTGCACTGGGTGTACCTGCTGTTGATCGTGGGCTTTACGATTCGCGGGCCGATTGGCCTGGTGATCCCCACGGGCGTGCTATGCAGCTACTTCCTGCTCAACCGCCAATGGCGCCAGCTGTTCAGCTTCGGCCTGTTGGCCCTGGCACTGCTGGGGGCGTGCGTTGGCCTGCTGTTGCTGCTGGCCAAGCTCAGCGGCGGCGAAGCGTTCATGCAGGACGTGATCCGCATGCAGTTCCTCGGGCGTATGGATGGCAGCGAAGGCTCCAGCGGTGCGCTGTATTACTTCACCAGTTCCGTGGGCAATTACGCGCTGGCTTACCCGCTGGCGCTGCTGGTGCTGCTGGTGATAGCGATTGGCGGGCGACGCCCACCTGATCCGGCGTTGCAGTTGGTGCTGTACTGCGCAGCGGCGGGCTTGTTGGTGATGCTCGGCTTGTCGATTCCCCAGGCAAAGAAGGCGCGTTATGTGCTGCCGATGTTGCCGATGGCGGCCATTATTGCGGCGTATCCGTTTCAAGTCGCCCACGGGCGGTTGTATGGCTGGCTGCGCGGTTTGATGCTGAGCCTGTGGACCGTGTTGCCCGCGCTGCTGATCGTCGGGCTATGGCTGGCGCGCCGGCGTTACCCGGAGCAGATGGCGCACATCGGCTGGGTGCTGGGCGTGCTGGGCGCGCTTCAAGTGCTGGCGCTGGTGGCGGTGTTCCAGGCACGCCTGCGCACGCTGGTACCGGCCCTGACCGCCGTGCTGGCGGTATGGACGACGTATATTGTGGTGGTCGAGCCAGTGGAGCGCAGCCTCTATGACACTCGCACCTTCAGCCTGCAAGTCCAGGCGCAGGTCCGCCAGCAACCGGCGCCCATCGTGCTGCATGCGCTGGGTAAGGATGCCAAAGCCATCAAGTTCATGGTCAACCTCGATTACGACCGGGTGCCGGTGTTCACCCAGCAGCCCGCCGACCTGGCAACATTGCAAGGTCCGGCGTGGCTGGTCATGAGCCAAGATGACTTTGAAGGGTTGCAGGACCCACGATTGCGCGCAATCACTCCGACGCTCACTGGCACGTTCGACAAGAATCCCTACGTGCTGCTGCACTTGGACAAAACCATTCAACCTTGACCGCGCCGGCGGCGGCCGGCCAGTTGAGTCCATTATTTTTGTATTTAACCTACATTAATATGCATTGGCGACCCTGCCTCGCGGTCGGCACACTACGCGGGTTCCTCCCCCAAATGCAGGAACTTTCAAGGGCTTGTCCGGGAAACCAGACAAGCCTTTTTTTGCCCGCCGTTTATGGAAATTGTGAATGCTCGCTCGCTGGTTACCCGCTGCCATCAATACCCGCCCTGCCGAATGGAGCCGCGCCGCGATCGGCATGGCCTTGGGCACTCTGCTCAGCGTGTGGGTCTGCGCGCAAGTGTTTGGCATGGAGGTCGCCCTGCACCTGCTCGGCCCTCTGGGTGCGTCGGCAGTGTTGCTGTTTGCCGTTTCATCCGGCGCGCTGGCACAGCCGTGGTCGATCATCGGCAGCTACCTGTGTGCCGGCGTAGTCGCGCTGCTCGTCGCACGGGTCCTGGGGCGCACCTTGGGCAGCGCCTGCCTGGCGGCGGGCATGACCGTGGTCCTGATCTGCTGGCTGCGTTGCCTGCACCCGCCGGCGGGAGGCCTGGCGATGACGCTGGTACTGGCCGATCCGGCCTCGACGGCTCTCGGCTGGCAGGAACTGCCCGCGGTGATGCTCGGCGCGGGAGCGTTGGTGACCTGTGCACTGGCCTATAACAATGCCACCCGCACGCGCTATCCCAAGGGCGCGACCGAGGCACCGAACACCTTCGTGAGCAAGGCGCAGGCAGCAAGAGACCCGGCAATCACGGCGGCGGACCTGAAGCTGGCGTTGGCCGACATGGAGCAGTTCTACGATATCGAGCCAACGGCGCTGGAACAGTTGATCCACGCCGCCGAGAGTCATGCCCGTCGTCGAAGTATCGGGCAAGTGCTGGCAACTCGCGTCGAATAGCGGTATCGCGAGCGCCCCGCATTAACGACGAGGGGCACAAAGAGTGCCCGCGCATGCGCCACGGTTTTATCAACTACCCCGCTTCTGAGGCGGCGACCAGGCGACCAGGCGTGCAGTGCTGCGCTGTAGCGAGGCCCTGGCCGGCTATTTTCACGTTCCCGCGGGCTGATCGCCGGTGCTGCATAAATGCAAAAACGACCTGCATGATTCAAGGTTGTACTGGGCAAATTTGCACTGGTACGATCGCGAGAGGGTTCGTCCGCGAACATCTTGTTTAAAGAACAATAAAAGCAGGGAGTTACAGATGACTGCTCAGGTTTCATCCGAGGCAAGCCACGCCGACATTCTTCAGGAAGAGGTACTGGCCGACGTCCGCAACCATGTTGGCCACCTCACCCTCAATCGCCCCGCCGGCTTAAACGCCATCAACCTGAACATGGTTCGCGGCCTGGCCCAACAGCTTCAGGCCTGGGCAGATGATCCCCAGGTATATGCCGTGGTCCTGCGCGGTGCCGGTGAAAAAGCCTTCTGTGCGGGCGGCGATATTCGCTCGCTCTACGACAGTTTCAAGAACGGCGACACCCTGCACGAGGATTTCTTCGTCGAGGAATACGCCCTCGACCTGGCCATCCACCATTACCGCAAACCGGTACTGGCGCTGATGGACGGCTTCGTCCTCGGCGGCGGCATGGGCCTGGTGCAAGGCGCGGATCTGCGTGTGGTCACCGAACGCAGCCGACTGGCGATGCCGGAAGTGGCGATCGGTTACTTCCCCGACGTAGGCGGCAGTTATTTCCTGCCGCGCATTCCTGGCGAGCTGGGCATTTACCTGGGCGTCACCGGCGTGCAGATTCGTGCGGCCGATGCGTTGTATTGCGGGCTGGCGGACTGGTACCTGGACAGCACCAAACTGGCCGACCTCGACCAGAAACTCGACCAACTGTCATGGCAAGATTCCCCTCTCAAGGACCTGCAAGGCGTGCTGGCCAAGTTGGCCGTGCAGCAACTGCCGGACGCCCCGCTCGCCGCCTTGCGCCCTGCAATCGACCATTTTTTTGCCTTGCCGGACGTGCGCAGCATTGTCGAGCAACTGCAACAAGTGACCGTCGCCAACAGCCATGAATGGGCCTTGAGCACGGCCAACCTGATGCAAACCCGTTCACCGCTGGCCATGGCCGTGACCCTGGAAATGCTGCGGCGCGGGCGCCGTTTGCCGTTGGAGCAGTGTTTCGCCCTGGAACTGCACTTGGATCGCCAGTGGTTCGAGCGTGGCGACCTGATTGAAGGGGTCCGCGCGCTGATCATCGACAAAGACAAGAACCCGCGCTGGAACCCATCGACACTCCATGGGCTGGACGCGAGCCACGTGGAAAGCTTCTTCCACAACTTCACGCAGGTTGCGAGATAAGCCATGCAAGATATTGAATACACTGAAGAACAAATCATGATTCGCGACATGGCGCGTGACTTCGCCCGTGGCGAAATCGCCCCTCACGCCCAGGCCTGGGAAAAAGCTGGCTGGATCGATGACGCCCTGGTGGCGAAGATGGGCGAGCTGGGGTTGCTGGGCATGGTGGTACCGGAAGAATGGGGCGGTACCTATGTCGATTACGTGGCGTATGCCTTGGCGGTGGAAGAGATTTCCGCCGGTGACGGTGCCACGGGCGCACTGATGAGTATCCATAATTCAGTGGGTTGCGGGCCAATCCTCAACTACGGCACAACAGAGCAGAAACAAACCTGGCTGGCGGAACTCGCCAGCGGCCAGGCCATCGGCTGCTTCTGCCTGACCGAACCCCAGGCCGGCTCCGAGGCCCACAACCTGCGCACCCGTGCCGAACTGCGCGATGGCCAGTGGGTGATCAATGGCGCCAAGCAGTTTGTCAGCAATGGCAAGCGCGCCAAGTTGGCGATTGTGTTTGCGGTGACCGATCCGGAACTGGGCAAGCGCGGTATTTCCGCCTTCCTGGTGCCGACGGACACGCCGGGGTTCGTGGTTGATCGTACCGAACACAAGATGGGCATCCGCGCCTCGGACACCTGCGCCGTTACCCTCAACCACTGCAGCGTGCCTGAGGCCAACCTACTGGGTGAGCGCGGCAAGGGCCTGGCGATTGCGCTGTCCAACCTGGAAGGCGGGCGTATCGGCATTGCCGCTCAAGCCCTGGGCATCGCCCGTGCAGCGTTTGAAGCGGCGCTGGGGTATGCCCGTGACCGCGTGCAGTTCGACAAGGCCATCATCGAACACCAGAGCGTGGCCAACCTGCTGGCCGACATGCAAACCCGGCTGAATGCCGCACGCTTGCTGATCCTGCACGCCGCACGCCTGCGCAGTGCGGGCAAGCCGTGCCTGTCGGAAGCGTCCCAGGCCAAGCTGTTCGCTTCGGAAATGGCCGAAAAGGTCTGCTCCTCGGCGATGCAGATTCATGGCGGGTATGGGTATCTGGAGGATTATCCGGTGGAGCGCTACTACCGCGATGCGCGGATCACGCAGATCTACGAAGGCACCAGCGAGATTCAGCGGATGGTGATTGCGCGGGAGCTGAAGAACTACCCGCTCTGACTGACACACCACAAACCCACTGTGGGAGCTGGCTTACCCGCTCCCACAGTGGATCTGCAGTGTTTGTGAGGGCGGGTTATTTGTCCTTGAATTCAGGCGCGCGCTTGGCCACGAATGCCGCCATGCCTTCCTTCTGATCCTGCGTCGCAAACGCCGCATGGAATACCCGACGCTCAAAGCGCACGCCTTCCGAGAGACTCACTTCAAACGCCCGGTTCACGCTTTCCTTGACCATCATGCTGATCGGCACTGACTTGCCGGCAATCAGCGTGGCGACTTTCAGCGCTTCTTCGAGCAGTTCATCGGCCGGGACAATGCGCGCTACAACCCCGCAACGCTCGGCTTCCACCGCGTCGATAAAGCGACCAGTCAGGCACATTTCCATAGCCTTGGCCTTGCCCACGGCGCGGGTCAGGCGCTGGGTGCCGCCCATGCCCGGCAGCACCCCCAGGTTGATTTCCGGCTGGCCGAACTTGGCGCTGTCGCCGGCGAGGATAAAGTCGCACATCAGCGCCAACTCACAGCCGCCACCCAGGGCGAAGCCGTTGACGGCAGCGATGATCGGCTTGCGACGGTTGGCCACGCGATCGGCGTCGCTGAACAGGTCGTCGATATAGATCTGCGGGTAGGTCAGCTCGGCCATTTCCTTGATGTCGGCGCCAGCGGCGAAGGCTTTTTTCGAGCCGGTGAGCACGATGCAGCCGATTTCAGGGTTGCGTTCCAAGTCATCCAGCGCCTGATTCAACTCGTTGATCAATTGTGCGTTCAGCGCGTTCAGGGCTTGCGGACGGTTAAGGGTGATCAACCCGACACGGCCCTGCACGTCGAGCAAAATAGTTTCGTAACTCATGTAGTGGCTCCTTAAAGATTGCGTGAGATGACCATGCGCTGAATATCGCTGGTGCCTTCGTAAATCTGGCAGACCCGCACATCGCGGTAGATCCGCTCCAAGGGAAAGTCGCTCAGGTAACCGTAACCGCCCAAGGTTTGCAAGGCGGCGGAGCAGACTTTCTCGGCCATTTCCGAGGCGAACAGCTTGGCCATGGACGCCTCGACCAACGCCGGCTTGCCGCTGTCACGCAGGGCGGCGGCGTAATGCACCATTTGCCGTGCGACGGCGATTTGCGTGGCCATGTCCGCCAGGCGAAAGGCCACGGCCTGGTGTTCGATCAAGGGCTTGCCAAAACTTTCGCGCTCCCGGGCGTAGTCGCGCGCGGCTTCAAAGGCGGCGCGGGCCATGCCCACCGATTGCGAGGCAATGCCGACACGCCCGCCTTCGAGGTTGGCCAAGGCGATGCGGTAGCCTTCACCCTCCTCCCCCAGACGATTGGCGACCGGCACCTTGACGTCTTCGAACAGGATCTGGCAGGTATCCGACGCATGCTGCCCCAGCTTGTCCTCGACCCGCGCCACCGTGTAGCCCGGCGAATCCGTCGGCACGATAAACGCGCTGATGCCGCGCTTGCCCGCCGCAGGGTCAGTGACAGCAAACACAATCACGATGCCGGCGTTTTGCCCGGAGGTGATGAATTGTTTGCAGCCGTTCAACACGTAGTGGTCGCCTTCGAGGCGTGCACGGGTTTTCAGGCTGCTGGCATCGGAACCGGCCTGGGGCTCGGTCAGCGCGAAGGCGCCGAGCATCGCACCACTGGCCAGCGGCTTGAGAAATTGCTCTTTCTGCTGGTCGTTGCCGAACGTGAGGATCGGCACGCAACCCACCGAGTTGTGTACGCTCATGATGGTCGAGCAAGCCCCGTCGCCGGCAGCGATTTCTTCCAGGGCCATGGCGTAGGCCAGGTAGCCGGTGTCGCAACCACCCCACTGTTCCGGCACCAGCATGCCGAAAAAGCCCAGTTCGGCCATTTCACCGATGGCCTCCTTGGGAAAGCGGTGCTCGCGGTCCCACTCGGCCGCGAACGGTTTCAGGCGCTCCTGGGCGAATTGTCGGGCCGCTTCGCTGATTTGCAGTTGTTCGTCATTGGGTAGCATGGTCAATCCTTAATACAGGCATTCGACGGCCATGGCCGTGGCTTCACCACCGCCGATGCAGATAGCGGCGACGCCCCGTTTGAGACCCTTCTGGCGCAGGGCCGACAGCAGCGTCACCAGAATCCGCGCACCGGACGCGCCGATCGGGTGACCCAAGGCACAGGCGCCGCCATGAATGTTGACCTTGTCGTGGGGGATATCCAGCTTGCTCATGGTCACCAGGCTGACCACGGCAAAGGCTTCGTTGATTTCGAACAGGTCCACTTCGTTCAGGTTCCAGCCGGTCTTGCTCATCAGCTTGCGTATAGCCCCCACCGGCGCCACCGGAAACAGGCCCGGTTCATCGGCAAACGCCGCATGCCCACGGATCACCGCCAAGGGTTGCAGGCCGCGCTTGTGCGCCTCGGACTGACGCATCAGGAGCAAGGCCGCCGCGCCGTCGGAAATTGAACTGGAGTTGGCCGCCGTCACTGTCCCGCCTTCGCGGAACGCCGGTTTCAAGCTGGCAATCTTGTCCGGCTTGGCTTTGGGCGGTTGCTCATCATGCAGGACGGTTTTTTGCTCTTTGCCTACCGTGACCTGCACCGGGACGATCTCGGCAGCGAAGCTGCCATTGCTGATCGCCGCTTGCGCACGGGTCAGGGACGCAATGGCAAACGCATCCTGGGCCTCGCGGGTAAAGCCGTTATGTTGTGCGCAGTCTTCGGCAAAGGTGCCCATCAGGCGGCCTTTGTCGTAGGCATCTTCCAGGCCGTCGAGGAACATATGGTCCAGCACGCGGCCGTGGCCCATGCGGTAGCCGCTGCGTGCGCGGTCCAGCAGATACGGGGCGTTGGACATGCTCTCCATACCGCCAGCAATCACCACCTCGACGCTGCCGGCCAGCAGCGAGTCATGGGCAAGCATCGTCGCCTCCATGCCCGAGCCGCACATTTTATTGAGGGTGGTGCAGCGGGTGGCCTTGTCCAGCCCGGCGCCAAGGGCGGCCTGGCGTGCGGGGGCCTGGCCGAGACCGGCCGGCAATACACAGCCAAACAGCACTTCATCCACGGCATCGCTGGCGATACCGGCACGCTCGACGGCGGCGCGAATCGCCGCAGAGCCCAGTTGCGGTGCGGTCAGGCCTTTGAGATCGCCCTGGAACGCGCCCATGGGGGTGCGCGCGGCGCTGACAATTACGATGGGATCGGTCATGACGCTTCCTCTCTTACTTGGCTGCCATGCGCAAGGCACCGTCGAGACGGATCACCTCGCCATTGAGCATGCTGTTTTCAATGATGTGCCGGACCAGCGCGGCATATTCGCTCGGTTTGCCCAGGCGCGGCGGGAACGGCACACCGGCGGCCAGCGAGTCGCGGACTTCCGGGGTCATGCCAGCCATCATCGGGGTTTCGAAAATGCCGGGGGCGATGGTCATCACCCGAATGCCGAAGCGCGCCAGCTCCCGCGCGGCGGGCAGTGTCAGGCTGGCGATCGCACCTTTGGACGCGGCATACGCCGCCTGGCCGACCTGCCCGTCAAACGCCGCCACCGACGCGGTATTGATGATCACGCCGCGCTCACCGTCGGCATCCGCCGGGGTTTCTGCAATGGCCGCAGCGGCCAGGCGCAGCAGGTTGAAGCTGCCGATCAGGTTGACGTTGATCACCTGGGCAAAGCTGGCCAGCGCGTGAGGGCCGTTTTTGCCGAGGATCTTCTCGCCGCGCACCACACCGGCGCAGTTCACCAGCCCGTGCAAGCCACCAAAGGCGGCAACGGTGGCTTGCACGGCGGCTTCGGCAGCGGCTTCCTGGCTGATGTCCGCCACGGCGCTGCGGGCGTTGTCGCCCAGCTGTTTGGCTTTGGCCGCGACCGCGTCGCCATTCATGTCCACCAGCATCACCTTGGCACCGGCAGCGACCAGCATTTCAGCGGTGGCTGCACCGAGGCCCGACGCGCCGCCGCTGACCAGAAAAACCTTGTTTTCAATCTGCATCATTGTTTCCTTGAAAAGTGGATCAGGCCAACGCGGCTTGCGCCTTGGCGATTTCCTGATTACGCAAAATAAAGCGTTGCAACTTGCCGCTCGGGGTCTTGGGCAAGTCGCTGACAAATTCGATTTCCCGTGGGTAGGCATGGGCGGCGAGGCGCTGGCGTACATGCAGGCGCAGTTCCTCGGCCAGCTCGGGGGTGGCGCGGAACTGCTCGTTGATCACCACGAAGGCTTTGACCAGCTCGGTGCGCTCCGGGTCGGGCTTGCCGACGACCGCCGCTTCCACCACTGCCGGGTGTTCGACCAGCGCACTTTCCACGTCGAACGGGCCCACGCGGTAGCCAGAGGTGGTGATCACATCGTCACTGCGTCCGACGAAGCTGATGCTGCCGTCCGGATTGAGTTCGACGGTATCGCCGCTGAGGTAATACTTGCCGACAAAGGCCTTGGTCCGTGCGCCGTCATAGCCGGCGAACCAGCACATTGGCGATTGCTCGCGGTCGATGGCGAGAATCCCCGGCTGGCCGGCAGGCAACTCCTGGTGATCGTCGTCCAGCACCACGATGCGATGCCCCGGCGAAGCAAAACCCGCCGACCCGACATGCACCGGATGTTCCAGGCCGTGGTGGTTGCACAGCACCATGCCCAGCTCGGTCTGGCCGTAGTGGTCATGGATGGTCACCCCCAGGTTATCGGCAAACCAGCGGATCACTTCCGGGTTCAGCGGCTCGCCGGCGCTGCTGACGATACGCAGCTTGCCCTTGATCGAGCGGGCGAATTGTTCGCCGCCGGCAATCAACAGGCGATATGCGGTCGGCGAGCCGGCCAGGTTGGTGATCGCGTATTTATTGATGACCCGGCAGGTGCTTTCTAGGGTGAACGGGCCATCGTAGAAGGTAATCGGATGGCCCATGGACAAAGGCCCGGTCACGCCGAAATAGATGCCGTAGGCCCAGCCCGGGTCGGCGACGTTCCAGAACGCGTCTTCAGGGCGCAGGTCGATGGCGTCGCGGGTGTAGCTCTGGAACGCAACAATGGCCTTGAGTGGCACCGAGAGCGCTTTCGAAGGGCCGGTGGTGCCCGAGGTGAACATCAGCAGGAACGGCTCGTCTGCGCCCAGCAGCACCGGCTCGCAGTGGTTGGAGTAATTGGGCAGCTCGGCCCAGAAACTGAAATCACCGCGCACCAGGCCTTCGCCTTTGGCGCCAGTGACTGTCACGATCGTCGGGCAGCCTTCCACTTCGGCGAGTTTGGGCCGGTTCACCGCATCGGTGACCACCACGGCTGCGCCAGAGCTGCTCAGGCGGTGTTCAATAGCCTTGGGGCCGAAGGCCGTAAACAGCGGTTGATAGACGGCGCCGATGCGCCAGGTCGCGAGGACCACCACCAGCAATTCGGCGGTGCGTGGCAACAGGCCGGCCACCTTGTCGCCGCGTTTGACGCCCTGGGCCAACAGGAAATTGGCGAAGCGTGAAGCCTGGTCCTGCAAATCGCTGAAGGTGAACGTGGCACTGCGTCCATCCTTGCCTTCCCAGAACAGCGCAATGCGCCCTGGCAATGCATGCCGGTCGCAGCATTCCACGCAGGCATTGAGGCCTAGCAGGTTTCCGGCCAAGGTGCTGTCGACGGTGTGTTGGTAATCGAACTCGGTAGTGGCAGCCAAATAGTCACGCATCGCTTCAAATCCTTCGGTATTTTTATTTTCAGGACGTTTTTTCGGACAAGAACCGCCGAAATAGTGGCTCTAGAGCGCTGCAGCAGCAATGGTCAAAGCCACCAACATGCCTGACTGGTTTGGCCAATGCCTCTTGATCATAGACCCCGCCGATCAAGCAGTCGGCCCAAGCGATTGGACGCCCCGGCCGCCAGCTTCTAACCTGATGGCCGCGCCACCGACGAAGCCCCTCCCGATGATTGTTCGCCCCAAACCCAACCTCCTGGGCATTCTGTTCTCGCTCAAGGGCTCGATCGCCAAGCGGATCGCCCTGCGCAGCCTGTTGGTCACGTTGCTGGCCTCGGTGATCGTGCTGGTGGAAACCCTGCACCCGGCGTATTTCTCCAAGGTCAATGCCACGCCGTTCACCCTGCTCGGGCTGTCGTTGTCGATCTTCATGAGTTTTCGCAACAACGCCTGCTACGACCGCTGGTGGGAAGGCCGCAAGCAACTCGGGCAGATGATCATCGAAGTGCGCTCACTGATCCGTGAAACCCAGGTGCTCAGCGACCCGCTGGAACGGGCCAGCCTACTGCGCGGCCTCTGCGGTTTTGCCCATGGGTTGATCGCGCGCCTGCGCCTGGAAGATGAAGCCCAAGCGCTAAAGCCCTGGATCGAAGTCGACCCAGGCCACCCCAACCTTCCTGACCAGGTACTGCAACAGCTCGGCGCGCGGTTTTCCGGGCTGGCCGAACGGGGCGTGATCAGTGAATGGCGCTACACCCAACTGGAAACCCGGCTGGTCAGCCTGAGCCAGGTGCAGGCGGCGTGTGAGCGGATCAAAAGCACACCGCTGCCCTTCCCCTACACCCTGCTGCTGCACCGCACCATTTACCTGTTCTGCATCCTGCTGCCGTTTGCCATGGCCGAACCGCTGGGCTGGCTCACGCCGGTGTTCACCGCAATCGTCAGCTACACCTTCTTTGGCCTCGACGAAATCGGCGACGATCTGGAAGATCCCTTCGGCTTCGATGAGAACGACCTGCCCTGCAACGCGATCGTGCGGACGCTGGAACGCGAGATCCTCGCAGCCCTCGGCGAAACGGCCTTGCCGCCTGCCCTGGAGCCGGTGGAATACGTGCTGACCTGATGCGGGTTTGACACTCGCCGTGGTCTGACCGAAGCTGAGGGCTTTGCCATAGCTGCCTAAGCTCTCGGACGCCTGCATGTCAAAGTCACGCCGTTACTCCATCATCGGCCTGTGCGCCCTGTTGTTGATTGTGCTGATCACCTGGTATTTCTCCCATTCCACCCCGGTGGCCTTACCGCCCGCGATTGCCCATGGCTACGCGAAAGCCTTGAAACAGGCGCGTAACGGCGAACCTGGCGCCGCCCGCGTGCTGTATCAGCAATTGGCCCGGCCGGACCTTTCCGACGAGCGCCGCATCGCCTTGCATGCCGAACTGCCCAATTACCCGAGCCCTCAGGCACTGAAGCTCGCCGACAAGGATCTGGCCGATGACTCACCGCACGTGCGTGAAGCGGCGATTCACAGCATCGTCGGCCTGGTGCCTACGGGCCAGCGCACCTTGTTGCTCGGCCCATTACTCGACGATCCGCAACAAGACGTGCGCTTTACCGCCGCCAATGCGTTGCTCGGTCTCTCGCCCGACACCCTCGGCCTGTATTTCGGGCCCTTGCAGCAAGTGCTCGATGAGTTTGTGAAGAAGCTCAAGGCGCAACCTGAAACCGCCGAAGGTTGGCTCCAACTGGCGCGCCTGTATATCCACAGCGCGCTGTTGCCGCAGGCACAGAACGCCCTGGAGCAAGCAATGCGCCTGCAGCCGGACAACCTGCAAGCCGTGGTTGCGCAAATCGAACTGCTGGACAAACAGGGCAAGACCGACGAGTCGCGCCAACTGCTGGCCCGCCAGTTGGCGGCGCATCCCGAATCCGCGTACCTGCAACACGCCCTGGGCATGTGGTTGCTGCACCACGGTGAGCGCGCTTACGCGTTGCTCGGCCTGTCGAAGGCGGTGGAGCTGGAACCGAACAATCAAGATTACCGTTACGACCTGGCCACGACCCTTCACGCCCAGGAGGAACTCGAAGCTGCCCAGCGCCAGTTGGAAGAAATCATCCAGCGCCACCCGGCCAATCGCAAGGCGCGGGTGCTGCTCGTCACCTACTGGACAGAAAGCGGCCAATTGCAGAACGTGCAAGTGCTGCTGGCGCAGTTGGAACAACAAAACCCGGATGATCCGGCGCTGCAGCAGGGGCTGTAGGCCAACGGCAGCGCGGCCCCAGCGCCGACACTACGTACAAATCCCGATAAGGTGGAACCCCGCTGACACGCCATGGTCAAGAAGCTATGGCGCGCTCGAACGAACGCGCACCTCTACTCGTATGTGACCTGAGGGCACTTCTTGTCTACATCCAACGCGCTATTAACCGAAAAAGCGGCCACTGGCATCGAAGGTCTTGATGACATTCTTTCCGGCGGTCTGTCCCGCAGCCATCTGTTTCTGCTCGAAGGCGAGCCAGGGACCGGCAAAACCACCGTTGCCCTGCACTTCCTGCAGGCGGGTGCAAAGAACGGTGAACGCTCGCTCTATATCACCTTGTCCGAAACCGAGCGTGAATTGCGCGAAGGTGCGATATCCCACGGGTGGGATCTGGATGACAATATCCATATTTTCGAGCTGACCCCGCCGGAAAGCCTGCTCAATGCCGACCATCAGCAAAGCCTGCTGTACTCTTCCGACCTCGAGTTGGGCGAGGCCACGCGGCAGATCTTTGAAGTGGTGGAACGGGTCAAGCCGACCCGCGTGGTGGTAGACAGCCTCTCCGAGATCCGCCTGCTGGCGCAAAGCTCCCTGCGTTATCGACGGCAGATCCTGGCAATCAAACACTACTTCGTGCGCTACGACGCCACGGTATTGCTGCTCGATGACCTGACCACCGAATCCCTCGACAAAACCGTACACAGCGTGGCCCATGGGGTGATTCGCCTGGAAGAACTGACGCCCAATTACGGTGCCGAACGCCGCCGCGTGCGCGTCGTGAAGTACCGTGGCCAAAAGTACCGGGGCGGCTTCCACGACTTCACCATCATGGGCGATGGCGTGCATGTCTTCCCGCGCCTGGTGGCGGCCGAACATCGCGGCGGCTACGTGCGCGAGACCCTGAGCAGCGGCATTCGCGAAATGGATGCCTTGATGGGGGGCGGAGTCGAGACCGGTTCCAGCAGCCTTATCCTCGGCCCGGCGGGCACCGGCAAGTCGCTGATCTCGATGGTGTTTGCCGCCGCCGCTGTGGCGCGGGGCGAAAAAGCCGCACTGTTCATCTTTGATGAGGAACTGGGCCTGCTCTTCGAGCGCATGAAAAACATGGGCATCGACCTCGCCACGCTGCAAGCCACCGGCAACCTGCTGATCGAACAAGTCGACGCGGCCGAGTTGACTCCCGGCGAGTTCTCACACCGCGTGCGGCGCTGCGTGGATGAGGGCGGGATCAAGACCGTGGTCATCGACAGCATCAACGGCTATCAGGCCGCAATGCCGGAAGAAAATGCGCTGATCCTGCATATGCACGAACTGCTGCTGTATCTCAACCGCCGTGGCGCCGCCACCTTCATGACGGTCGCCCAGCACGGCCTGGTCGGTGACATGCAAGCGCCCGTCGACATTACCTACCTTGCCGACACGGTCATTCTGCTGCGCTATTTCGAAGCGCTGGGCAAGGTGCGCCGCGCCATTTCCATCATCAAGAAACGCACCGGCCCCCATGAGTCGACCATTCGCGAATACCGGATCAGCAGCCAGGGCATGACCGTCGGCGAGCCGCTCGATAACTTTCAGGGCGTACTGCGCGGTATCCCGACGTACATGGGCGCCGGCTCGCCTCTGCTCAAGGATGAGGGCTAGTGACGGGTTTATCTCCACTCTCCGAGCGTGCAATCGTACTTGCGCCGATGGGCCGTGACGGCGCGTTGGCGTTGATGATGCTCAACGAGGCCGGTTACAGCGGCATGATCGCCACTAGCCTGACGGCCTTGTGCGGCGCACTGGAAGACGGTGCCGGCCTGCTGATTATTGCGGCCGAAGCCTTGCGCGGCGTGGACCTGGAGCCGCTGCTCGAACGTTTGCACCAGCAGCCTGCGTGGTCGGATTTGCCCATCGTGTTGATGACCCATCACGGCGGCAACGAGCAGAACGGCTCCTCGCACCTGAGCGGGTTATTGGGCAACGTCACCTTCCTCGAGCGGCCTTTCCATCCCGTGACGTTGATCAGCCTGGTCAGTGCCGCACTGCGCGGTCGGCGCCGGCAATACGATGCACGCGACCGGCTGATCGACTTGAGCGAAAGCGAACTGCGCTTGCAGCGCACGCTGGAGACCCTTGAGCAGCAAGTGGAAGAACGCACGGCGCAGTTGCGCAGCAATGAAGACGCGCTGCGCCAATCACAGAAAATGGAGGCCGTCGGCCAGTTGACGGGCGGCATCGCCCATGACTTCAACAACATGCTCACCGGGATAATCGGCAGCCTGGAGTTACTGCGAAGGCGCGTCTCGCGCGGCAAGCTGGACGACCTGGACAGCTTGATCGACCTGGGCGTCACCTCCGCCAACCGTGCCGCCGGCCTTACCCACCGCCTACTCGCGTTCTCCCGCCGGCAATCGCTGGATTCAAAACCCGTCGAGATCAACCAACTGGTGACCTCCATGGGCGAACTGTTGCAACGCAGTATCAATGAAAGTATTGCGCTGGATATGCGCCTCGGCGACCCGCTCTGGACCGCCGAGGCCGACCGCAACCAACTGGAAAGCGCCCTGCTCAACCTGGTGATCAACGCGCGCGATGCGATGCCCAACGGCGGCAATCTCACCGTGGAAACCAGCAACCGCCATCTCGACAGCGTGTTCACCGCCGCCTACGGCACCTTGCAACCCGGTGACTACGTTGAATTAAGCGTCAGCGAAGATCGGAAGAGCACACGTCTGAACTCAGTCACCCAGGTTAT
>ERZ1463034.177-NODE-177-length-18151-cov-23.396828_pt1 | contig 18151 bp, 28 predicted proteins | sample MGYA00564480_ERZ1463034 | MGnify/ENA primary metagenome ERZ1463034 (study PRJEB39244, sample SAMEA3635122) | Helicobacter pylori | study: EMG produced TPA metagenomics assembly of PRJEB11511 data set (Assembly of a 5300-year-old Helicobacter pylori...
TCTTATTTCGCAAGGTCACGGCTAATCTATTTATAATATGTTCTACGGCGTGTTTCTCGGAAAAGTCTGCAGTCCGTAAAAACTTAATAAGTGCATACTCATCAGCAGAAAGTTCAGCAACAGCACATGGCGTTCGTTTACCCGTCACGACGAACAGCACATCGATAGCCGTAGCAGACAATCGGCTCAGGTAGTCAGCCCTCGGACACCTCGTTCCGTTTTCATAGAGCAATTGCGCATTGGGTTGTATGCCACCAATGGCAGCAACGGCGCTCGGGGTCAGGCGACACGCTTCACGCTCGAGTTTTAATCGAATGCCCAGACTCATCAACGCCATTCCCTTGGATATAACAATGGCGTCATTATACTGGTGCAGTGACATTGCTGATCAATATCCATTTGGATGAAATAATGACTACACATATCAGATCAGTTGAGCCGCTAAGAAATGTAGCTGCACTGTCTCCCTGTGCCTGATCTTTGGGCACCGGCGGTTTAACCCCCCCATGTCAAAGTGGCTTGATGCCTAGCATCCTCTCAACCAAAAACGTCCTTGATCTCCACAGCTAACATCACCACGCAGTCTAAAAGGCGGTTTGTTGCGGGGTAATTAGTATATACTTCAAGGACTTAGCGCTTTCAAATACGCACCAAAACGCATTGGTTGGTATCAGAATTGGTATCAGCCAATGCAGCCTCTCCCGGCGTCCTGCCGACCGAACATAATCTCAATCACGCGACTTGCAATACCACGACTGCGCATAAAAAAAGCAGTCGATCTCTTCCACGCTACTCAGTGCGACATTGCACTCCGCGGCCACCTGTTTGCATTCAATCTGACCAACACGCTTCGTAGCCATGATCGGTAGAGAACTGCCGATTCTGTTGAAAAAATCGGCCTTGGTTTCCATGGCAAAAAAGTACGCGTTTGAGATTGAAAACTTGAATTTTCTCAGAGGTTTTCGGGCTGAGATTTCACGTAGATGCGTGCTAAAAAGGCGCTTTCACCGACACGTTTTCCTTTTTCAGTGGAGGCTCAAGCCATGGCAGACAAAGATCTTCTCCCTTCCCTACTTTTCAAGCTCAACGAAAACCAGATGGCCCTAGAGGCAGCCATCACGGAGCTTGTGCTGTGGGTTGAGTAGCGCGGATCGACAGATGCCGGCGGGAGCGCATGCTGGGCACTGCGTGTCGAGATGATTTTAGGGGGAGTAGCGTGCCAGCCATGCCTTTAGGACGCTATTCCACTTGCTGAAAAGCGTGTCGCTCAGCTCTTTTTTCCGTGCCGCCAGCACCGCCGCCGTCTCAACGGTTTTCTGGCCGAGCAGGCAGTCCAAGAGCGGCAGGGGCCGTGCTTCCTCGTTCTTGCTATCGGCCTTGCTCATGCCCTCGATTCACGCATTGTCGTTTTCAAGATGATGTTGAGTTGGCCGGCCCCCGAGCAAACCTTCCTGATCCGACAACATTTGACCGATCTGCAGGCCCTTATCATCGATGTGGTATCGACGCAGTTCATCCGAGTGGGCGCTGGCCCGAAGCTTAACCACGGCCATGATGCGCAGTAGGCGGCTTTCGACTTCGATGTAGCGCTGGACAATGATTGCGTCGGTCAGGAAGGCCGTACCGTAGGGGCTGAAACGCAGGTCGGTATAGCGGTCTTCAAGCTCGGTGGTCATCAGCACGGTGGCACCGGCACTGGTCAGCGCAGTGACCATGCGTGACAGTGATTCGCGGAAGTCCTCACGGAAGGTCGGTGCCAGCGCCAGCTCGAAGCCCGACAGCGAATCAATGACCACCCGGGTGGCCTTCAGGCGCTTGATCTCGCCCAATAGTAACTGGACGATTTCGTCGATGGACATGTCTGGCGCGTGACTGTCTACCAGACCGACCTTATCGCTCTTGATCAGGCGTGCCAGCGTGGCGTTCTGTGAATGGTTGGGGCGCTGCTCGAACATCGCAATCACGCCGGTCTCGCCTGTGCGGGCGCCTTCAGCGAGGAAGGACGCCGCCAGAATGCTTTTTCCGGAGCCGGATGGGCCGGCCACCAGCAAGGAATAGCCACGGGGCAGGCCACCGCCGAGCATGTCGTCGAGTTGTGGCACACCCATTTTCAGGCGCTTGATCGGTAGTTCCAGCGGTGTTTTAACCGGGTTGATCGCCTCTGGCGGGAAGACCTTGATCCCCGACGTGGCGATGCGGAAGGTGTGCAACCCTGGTAATGTCGGCTGGCCGCGCATCTTCATTATTTCCATTTTGCGTACCATGGAGTTGCGCTGCAGGCTCTGTCGCAGCCAGATCAAACCGTCGGCCACGGTGAAAATCGGATTACTGTCGGTTTCGGTGAAATATTCACCAATCAGGAAGGTCGTTGCCTGCCAGGTGGTCATCAACATACCGAGTTGCTGAACGAACTGTGGCAGGTTGTTATTCGGGTTGTCCTGGGCCCGGCTGGCTAGCACCACTGAACGGAAAGAATCGATGAATACCAATGCAGGGCCGTGGGTTTCGACTTCGCTGACGATGCGCCGCAGCACCTCATCCAGATTACCCGCCAATGTGTCGTTGGACAGGTTGATGTAGCGGATCGAATGGTTAATCGCTTCGCTGTCGAAAAAGTCGAATTGCTGTTGATACCGCAGCATTTTCAGCGGCGGTTCGCCGAGTACGGTGAAGTACAGGGCTGGACGCTCAGGCGTTGCCAGCGCAAACATTATCTGGTGGGACAGCGTTGTCTTGCCGCAACCAGGCGGTCCGGCGATCAGGTTGAACGAAAATTCCGGCAATCCTCCGCCAAGCACCTCGTCCAGTCCTGGCACACCGGTGGCCAGGCGGTTGATTGTCACTTTGGTGGTCATGGCGAGGTATCCTGCGCTGGGGTGCCAGTCAAAGAATTTTCCCACACGGAACGAAGCAAATGTGCTGTGAGCGAAGGCCCGATCAGTGTAGTCAGCAACTCGTAGAAGGTGTTCAACAACACCTCACCGAACAATAACGCATCAGCTTCGCTCGCCTCAACGAGTACGGACTTGAGAGCAGTCAGATCCAGCGCAGCCTGCACACTGCCATAGGTGCCGGCCATATGCGGATGGATAGAGATGCTTAAATGGAGGCTGCGTCGGTACAGCGCAGCAGCACCTTGCTGGCCGATGATGGGCGTGAGGGCTGCGTCCATATCCCGCAATGTTGAAATGATCGCTTCAGCGACATTTGCAAGGTCTACAATGTCACCAACCCGGCGCGTCAGAGCAGCTACGACCTGGCGGTCTTCTTCGCTTTCCCTGTACATGGCTAGCTGATATCTGATGGACAGATATTAATTATACATCCTGTAACGCGTTATCAAGGCTCATTAGGAGGCAGCCGATGACCGGCTATCATGTTAGGTAGCGTAACTGGCCAGTGAATGGCTTGACCAGTCCACTGTCTCTACCAACTCCTTCCCGTAAGGATACGCTGACCCGTTATGTCAGCAGGGCCTTTACTTTCTTATCTAGCAAATCCAGGCGCCTCTCCTCTATCTAGGTTGAACCCATAGAACGCCCTTCATGCGCCTGGAACGCTCACTACAACTTCAGAGGATTACGAGCTTCAGATTGCTCCATTCCATGACGGGCGCTCAACGCGTTCTAGGAGACGCCTTCCTATCCTGGCATAACGAGCCAAGCAATCAGGCTCCACACAAGGCCCAGCCAAATCATCCCAAAAACGATCAACACGCCGTATGCGTCCGGGCATCCCGTATTGCGTAACTAAACGGGTCGCCATTTATGCGGCAGCAACTCGGAAATCTCACTCGCGCGTTGCGTCGGTAGGCGCGTAAGGACGTCCTTCAGATAGGCATACGGATCATGCCCGTTTAGCCTTGCCGACCGGATCAAACTCATGATCGCCGCCGGACGTTTTCCGCTGCGCAGTGAGCCTGCGAACAGCCAGTTTTTGCGGCCCAGAGCCCAAGGCCGGATTTGGTTGTCGGGTAGTCAGACGCGGTTAAGCGGCGTAACGCCAATGTGGCAGCCGTTGCACTGGCTAATAAAAACGCCCGAATTATATGGGCCTTGTTGGCCGGTGACCGCGAGTTCCGCTCCGATTACACGACCGTCATCGCGTAATCGAAGTGGCTTGAAGACGTCAACTCAACCCTGTAGTAGACCAACACTATTGATTGCTCAGGTGATCATGAATTGATGGCAAAACTGGTAAGACCGTGGCCAAGAAAATCTGACCCGCACAGCGTGCCATGAGCACACGGATCTATGGAGAACTCGGCCAGCGGATTCCATCAGGGACAGCGGCAATGCCGCACCGAAAGTCCGGATGTATGAGTGCAATCTCTACCATCGAGCCGTCACAGATTGAAAGCTTGGCAACCCGGGGGCGTCCATGTATGTGCGGGGGGTGGCAGGTGACTGCCATTCCTACCGCGACCGATTCTTTGCCGATGTTGAAGCGCTAGAAATAAGCTTCAACGCCCGATATCAAGCGCTGCATACCTTCAGTCGCCTCAGCGTTCTGGTGCAACCATCCGGAACCGTATAGTGATGTTGTCGGAAACAACACTGTCAGACCATTCGTCCACGCCAACGTTGAAGTCACCGCGCTTGAGGAGCAGCTCTCCATCGAAGATGCCGATGGCGCCCTCCGATTTCAGTAGCACTGGCACTAACACCTCCCGAGTAACACCCTTGAGGGTAAGGTTGCCGGTGATCTGGTAATGGCTGCCGCCTAGGTCTTTGAAACGGCTCGACTCGAAGGTCGCCACTGGATGAGCGGTGGTGTCAAACCAGGCAGTTTTTTTCAATTCGGTGTTGGCGTTTTCGCTACCGGCGTCGATGCTGCCAAGCTCTATGGTCAGTTTTGCATGAGCCGCCTCGGGGTGTGAGGTGTCGAAATCAAGGGCTCCGACGAACTGACTGAACGTGCCATGCACCTTCGATCCCATCTGGTTGTAGGTAAAGTTGATGGTACTGGCCGTGGGATTTACGTCGGTGTATTCGACGGCATGGGCATTGGGAAGGAAACCGAGCGCGACGACGGCAGCCAGTACGGTGAAACGCAGAAATCGAGGATTCATGGACCTTTCCTGGGCTGGCGCTCATGGTTGAAGTGTCGACGATACACAAAAACACTATATTCCATGGACGTGACCAGTCCCGTTACCTTCTGACTAGCAACCTTGCGTGATTAGACACCATGTTTGATTTGTTCCTAGGGGGAGCTGAATGCCTTGAAACTGTTGGATTCATAGGCTAGAACAGAAGGTACACTCACCTGGCGTCGACGTCACCGAAAGCTGCTCTGGATATTGCTCGTCATAGGCATACGCCCTCTCTGTGGAGGTCTTTTGATTCTTCTGGTCTGGTGATATCTCAACTCTCTAGCAGTACTGACAGGACATTGGGGCAGCACCACTCAACTCCCCGAGAACGTCTGGGGGTTAGCGATGATTGCACTCTTAGGAGCATTGATCGGCTCCCACCTCGGAACCACGTTCCTACCGACCAATGCGGTGCAGAAGATACTTGGAGCGATTCTTCTGATGTCAGGATTCAAACTGCTGCTCGGGTGAGCATTTAGAAATTACGACACGAATGAAAAAGTCAGCCATGATGACCCGCCGACCAATCCCGTCGTCAACCTGGTTTAACCAGACACTTACAACACTCCTATGAAAACTCGTGTGATCATGATGGCAAACCAATAGGATGGGACAGCGAGTGAACTATAACTAAGGCCTTATTAATCAAGACCTTGAGCTTAAAAATAGGCGGGAAATGCAGCGTTTTTTGCGAGTATTTAGATCCCAATAAACATTGGTCCAAACGGTTGCGTTTTGGGGAAGACTTTCCAGCAGTAAATCCCATCCCCCGGCGTCCTGCCGACCGAACACAATCCCCACGCCACTGGCAATATATCGCCCACGTTCGCCGCCCATTAAGGGATGGAAGCGAAAATAGAAGCTCCGAAGGCGCGAACCTTCGGGGCTTTGCTTTCTTAACGGGTTTTTTCTACAGTTCCAGATAGCGGGATTCGGTCAGAACGACCAGCTTTACACTAGGTGTAATGTCGTAAAGATCGACAGGCTGCGGACCCGCGCGGGCTGCATTTTAATTTTTACGGCCTACAGTGTAGGCGCGAAAAATTAGCATGTAGGCATAGTCCAGCCCCGGGTTTGCTTATTCCGCCTGGCCGACTCGCAATCCATTGTACGAAGCCTCGCACGCCAGCCCCGCGATCCTGGATTTGTCAGCAAGGGCAGCTAGGTCTGCTGCTCGTTTATCAGCCCGCGTGAGCAAGTCGGATAGCACCATGGCGGCATGATTGGCTGGCGGGCTTCCAGTGCTGCAGTGGCATGCTATCTATCCCTCGATCACTATATGCGTGGGCTCAGTTACCGATTCCTCCAGCCCTACGTACTTCACTACCGCCCACACAGTAACAAGCCAAAGAGCACCCAAGACAAATAGCAGTACGATAAATCCTTTATTGGTCATGGGAGTTAGCTCGTTTGGACACGTTTACAGCATGGACCTAATCTATTTAACCGCAACGATTTTAGCTTGCCTTCCGACAAATCCAATGGAACGCAGGGTGATAGATTCACCTTACTAGGCGTCGTAACGACCAGGCTGCGCCATGCAATGGGCATCACTGACAAGCGCCCACGGCAGCCCCCAACTCCTTTTCATAGCCAATATGCTGCCGACGCTCAGCCAGCAGCGCCCTCACCTTCACCTCGAGTGAATCCGCCTTCTTCAAACCTGCCGCAGCGAACGCCGGTGCCGCAATGACTGGTACCTTGCACGGAACCTGCACTGGAACCTCCACTCGCACAGTGCGTATTTCGGGTTCCTGCCCGGCGCATCCCGCCAGCAAAAACACCACCCCCACCAGCAGCAGTCTCATAATCGTCGAGCTGTCGACGGACAAGGTGAAGGGCTTCCGGTTCAGCTGGAAGGAAGCAGTCAACTTCGCTCAGCTACTTGAGGCAAAAGCCGACGGTGTCGCTGTCATGCTGCCTGAAGGTGCGCGGCAATGATCGGCGTACCAATGGCCGACCCTCGGCACAAGACCATCGCCGACCTCAGTGCTCAGATCGACTACTTCCTGGCTACAGGCAAGAAGATTCAGGACATCCCGCGCGGTGTCAGTGCCGATGCCCCGTTCTTCGGCACCACTACCCACTCAGAAAAACTTCGGGCCCGGCGTGATGCCAAGGCGCCTGAACTGAGAAAGCATGCCGATGCCGGGCTGACTGTTGCTGAAGCGGCAAAGGCTATAGGCATTCACGTAAAAAGCGTTGCCCTCATTGCCAGAGAAAACGGCTTCACCTTCAGCAAGAAGACCTGATGCGCCGGATCAATACCAAAGTGCACCGCCGTCGTCGACAACCCCAACTCAATCTTCCACCCAGCGGGCTTAAAGCCCTCCAGGAGAATCACCCATGCCCATCGCAACCGATACCGCCGAGTTCATCGAGGAGCTGAACGGCGGCGCCTTCGCCAGCCAGATCGGCCACGCTCTTTCCGAAGTCGCCGCCGGCGTTGTTGACCACGGCAAGGTCGGGAAGCTGGTCATCACCCTGGACTTCGCCCAGATCGGCGAATCGAGCCAGGTGAAAATCAAGCACAAGCTCGACTATAAGGTGCCAACCAAGCGCGGTACCCGCAGCGAAAACACCAGCCTAGACACGCCGATGCACGTTGGCAGCGGCGGCAAGATAACGCTGTTTCCTGAGAAGCACGCGCAGATCTTTACCAAGGAACAGGCGCCAGTCATTCCCCGTACCTGATCACCTGCAACACCATCCCTTCCCCATCGAGATTTGACGAATGTCCCTCACCCCTGAAGCAATTCAACTGATCACCAACACCGCGCTGATCGCAACCGGCAAGCCGCTGAACACGTTCATGCCAACAGCCATTCTTCCAGAAGGCGCTAAGTTTTTTGACTTGGAGCGCTTCGCCGTCGGCCGCAGCCGCTTCCGTGGCACCTTCTCCACTAACTCTCTGCTGGACTTCGGTAAGTACGTCACCGACCGCGCAGTGGTAAATGCTCAAGGCTTCATTGATCAGGACGAAATGTCCTGCCTGGTGATGTTCAACATCGGCGACGCCGCGAACCCTGGTCACGCAGATGATCGCGCTGCGCTGAAGCTGAAACCCACTGCCGGTTACAAGGCCGTGCGGGAGATTGGCGGGCGCACCCTGTCGCAGAAGGAGTTGAGCGACTGGATCGAGGACTGGAACGCATCGCTGAAAGCTGTTGGTGAAGACCTGCAGGACATCAGCATCGTCAAAGCGATCGCGGCGGTGCGCACCATCACCATCAAGGCGTCGTCGGAAAGCGATCACACCGTTCGTGAGACCGGCGCAAGCCGTAGCGCGATGGACGCTATCGAGGCCAGCAGCAAAGAAACGCTGCCTACTTCACTGGTGTTCTCAGTGGTGCCATTCGAAGGCCTCAGCGTGCGCGAAATCGTGCTGCGTATCTCGGTCATTACCAGCGGTCCACAGCCGGCGCTGAAACTGCGCTGGGTTGGGTTGGGTTGGTGAAGAGGTTCAGCGTGAGGCAATCGCGCAGGAGTTCAAGTTAGTGCTTGAAAATAAAATCGGTTCGGCCGCAAAACTATCGTTAGGTAGTTTTGCGTCATGATTTATATAATTTTCTGATCACTTACAACCGGGGAGGCTGAAAGGTTTTCGGCCTCACGTATGTGAAGATGGGCAGTCAAAATGTCTACTTGCGCCTGTGCAGCTACATTTGCTCTATCGGTAACATCTCTAGCTTGGTCTACGCTATTTTCAATGGGCTTACCGAGTTCATCGATCATCCCGCTCGCTTCCGGAAGCGGCTCGCGACTGAATATTATATTAATATGCGAGAGCATTCCTTTTATGTAATCAAGGCTGGGCATAGACCTAGGATCAGCCTTAACAACAACCTGATTCCCCCCAGATCCGACCGTCAATCCGAATGCATGCGATCTTTGAAGATCTGAATTTTTATGCGATACGAGATACAAAGCTATAGCTGCGCCGAAGAATGCAACGCCAACGCCCCCTGCAAGTTCGTATGATTTTCCTTGAGATTGTAGCCAGACTGCTGCCCCGAAAAAAAATGTGGATGAAATAGCTAATATTACTGGAACTAACTGACCGCCCTTTGGGCTTACATCGACTTTCGCACCTACGTTAAGGTCCATTTTATAGACCTATCGACACAGTGCCGTCAGGATTTTTAATCGCCGTGAAATCTGGCGTTACATTAGCGCTCGCATGATGATTGAACAACTGGACAACTTTGATGATAAGTTCACCGTATTGAATGACACTTGACTTATCAATGAAGCAATTTTTGATCGTAAAATACGGTGAATTTACGACAAGCACACAACTATCAAAACGGCATGATTCAAATGTCCATCCATCTAATTTTATAGTTTTATTTTGGTACCAAAGTCCTTTTACAATCGGTGGCGGCGGAGCGCTTGGCAAGCTTGTTGGAGGCGGAGGAACACTAACAGCGCCCTCACTAATTCCAGCCAAGGCAGCTAATAATTTACCTGTATCTAATGCCATAACTCTGCTCCATTGGAATGTCAGCGGCCGAGATAGAAAACTATAATTTCTATAAGATACCGAGACTAAAAATTTTGTCGGCTCGATACGATACCAGCCTTCCTAGGCTCTGAGCTACGAATCAGCAAAGCGCTTTTTCTCTAAACCGATCAAAGCTACACCAGCGTATCAGCCGCCACCTCAATAGCATTGACAGCCTCAACGACATCGCTAGATGTCATACACGATGTCGATGAGTATCGATCCAACGACCGCTTTGCACAACGCATCAGCGTCAAGGCTCTGGTCACGCGCTGCAATCAGCACCACCTTCAGCGCCATCATCTTTTCCCTGTCTTCGCTCATCCTTCCCTCCAGTGGAGTGGTAAGCGTAGGCCAATATCCTCTCCCATGGAATCCGTCCATGACATATGAACTACACCTAGGCGACTGCCTCGAGGTGCTGCGCGGCATGCCTGCCGACTCCATCGTCAGCGTCGTCACTGATCCGCCCTATGGCATTCGCTTCATGGGCAAGAGCTGGGACGATCAAGACATCGAAGATCGTGCCGCCTACCGCGCCAGCATGTCCTCCTACGAAAGTGCCTGTGGGCCCATGAGTCCGGCAAATATGACCTCACACCCAACGGCATGCGCGCCTTCCAGGCATTCAGTCTTGAGTGGGCGTCCGAAGCGTTTCGGGTGCTCAAGCCTAGCGGTCACCTGCTATCCTCTCATCTATTGCGCTGAACTCACGGTAAGAAAATTCGCTGCAATTTGCAGGAGAACTGTCACAGCCGCAGTGATTGCAGCTGCACTGTTCCATTTAGCCTGAGCTTTCACAGTAGGTATCAAATCCGCACCGCTGGAAATGATGTACCCGAAATACAAACCGTCCGGTTTTCCTTTCATCTCTTCCGGCGGTTCAACCTTCACCACTGCAGCAACTACCCAACATGCCGCAGAAATAAACCCAGCAACAAAGGAAGCAGCATTCAAAACTGGCGCGTAACCCACACAACTCTCCTTAACCCCGACCCCATGTCAGGCCAAGCACAAATACCCCACTTCAACGAATCACGCCAGCCGACGAGGAGGCGTGCATGCTCGCAAATTCAAAACTCAGCCGAGCTTAGATATTTGCTTAGAAGATGAGACTACAAGCACGACCCATAACGTGGCTTCCGAAAGCGTCAGCCAGGTCGGAAGGTATTGGTGCTTATCAGCGTCGCTCATTCCGGCCTCCAACGCCCTTAGAGAATCTCGCAAAGTACATATCGGCTCGATCAATTCGACCCGAGGCAACTGCATCAGATCAACCGCATCAAGGGTATGACACAACCCTTTAATCAGATTGAGATTTGCTCGAATACTGCTTGCCTCTTTGCTTTCGAAAACCACCGCGCGCTCAGCGCGCCCAGCCAGCGTAACTACCAGACCAAGAAGCAACCGGGACTTTTCTTTATCAGCTTTCAGCTGAACGCGCCGCTGTGACGATGCAATCCAGATAGCAATTCCAAGAGCGGCAATTGAGCCAAAAGCCTGAACCCATGACGCCAAGCCAGGATGCCCTTCGATCCAGCAAGACACGACTGTCCAGCTCATAAACCCACTCCCCTGAAGATCCCGGAACTATACCGGCGAGGATCCCCTATGTCCGCACAACAGAAGAAACCCCAGTTCATCCATGGCCAGCCAAGCATGGGCCTGCCCTTTCAGAAAGAACTGGTGGTCGACTTGTTTGCGGGTGGCGGCGGCGCCAGTACCGGTATTGCCCGGGTGTACCGGGAACCGGACGTTGCGGTAAACCACAATCAGATTGCACTGGCCGTGCACCGTGCTAATCACCCAGGCACCGAGCATTACGTCGCTGACGTGTTCGAGGTTGATCCGGTACTGGCAACGGGTGGTCAGCCGGTAGGCATTCTCTGGGCATCGCCAGATTGCCGCCATCACAGCAAGGCAAAGGGTGGCGCGCCACGTGATCGTAAGGTTCGCGGCCTGGCATGGGTCGTGATCCGCTGGGCATTCGCCACTCGCCCGCGGCTGCTCTTCCTCGAAAACGTCGAAGAGTTCTGCAAGTGGGGGCCAGTTGACGACGAGGGCTACCCCATTAAGTCAGAAGAAGGGCGTACCTTTCGGGCGTTCATTGCCGCGCTCAGTACCGGATTGCCCGCTGACCACCCGGACATGCAAGAGATTCAGGATTCAATCGGCGATTTCGTACCGCTCGCGGCCTTGGTTCGCGGGCTTGGCTATAACGTCGAATGGAGTGAACGCATCGCAGCCAGCGCAGGCGCACCGACGATTCGCAAGCGCTTGTACCTGGTAGCCCGCAGCGACGGTCAGCCGATCGTCTGGCCTGAGCCGGTTCGTTATAAGAAACCAATCGGCAAGCAACTCCCTTGGCGCGGCGCGGCTGAATGTATCGACTGGAGCAATCTTGGTCGCACGATCTTCCGAGATAAGCCGATGGCGTCCAACACGATGCGACGGGTTGCCAAAGGGCTGTGGCGCCACGTACTGACCAGCGCCAAGCCTTTCATTGTCCCAATGCGCGGAACGTCGGAATCACACACCAGTACGCACGGTGTAGATGAGGCCTTGTCGACGATCAGCGCAGGCGGCACGCATCACGCCCTCGTCACTCCAGCGGTGGCGCCCTTCCTGACCGAGTGTGCCAACGGATCATCACAACGCAACTTCGACGTACAGGAGCCGCCGCGCACGCAGGTTGCACAGGTTAAGGGTGGGCATTTCGCCGTTGTCTCGGCGCACATCACGCATCTGACGCATCACGGCGACCGCAGCGGTTACCCGGCAGATGAGGCGATGCGCACTATTACCGGCGCTCATCGCGGAGAACAGGCGCTTGTCTCGGCCTTCTTCGAGCAAGCCAATGGCGGGTTCTATAAAGGTGACGGCCGCGCTGCTGATGTGCCGATCTCGACCATCTGCGGATCAGGCGCCAATCAACGACTGGTCAGCGCTTACCTAGTGAAGTACTACGGCAACGAGAAGGACGGCATATCGCTGACCGAGCCGATGCACACGCTTCCGACCAAGGATCGAGTAGCACTGATCGAAGTGGTGCAGGTACCGGACATGCTGACACCTGAGCAGATGGAAGGCGCCCGCCGCTGCGCCGTCTTCATGCATGAATATCTGCCCGAGCATTTCAAAGACCCGGCCGAGATGGTGATGGTTGGCGGTTACGTGCTGACCGACATCACGCTGCGCATGTTGCAGCCGCCGGAGCTGAAGCGAGCTCAGGGCTTCCCGGAAAGCTACATCATCGACCGAGGTCTATTCGTTGACCCTGCAACCGGCGCCGAGGAGTGGCGTGCGATCAATAAGACGGACCAAGTTCGACTGATCGGTAATAGTGTCTGTCCAGACGAGGCGGCGGCGCTTGTTGGTGCCAATGCCGCAGAACTGATCGAACTGTACCGAAAACTCGCCGCCTAACCCGACCTCACCTATTGCGCTGAACGCCGGAGCACTACCGCTTCAACGAATCACGCAACTACCTAGCCTCTACCCAGCTAAGCACATCAGAAAGACCGGCATAGAGACTAATCAACTTGGATGCCAGCTCAATACCGTGCAGCTTTGCATCTCTGAAGGTCTGCCACTCGCCAGTCGTTTCGCCGAGCTTTGCGTAACCCTCTCCATCCTTGACCCAAATAATAATTCCGATAGGCGCCACTTTTTGTGGTGCTCCCCAAGTGAAGTCAATCCTTGCTTGCTCTCCAGTTGGGTGGATGTAATCCACTGGATAAGGCCTTGCTGCATCTGAATGCATATCGATCTCCCTAATATGGATCCAATCTGAATTACATCAATAGACCACAACGTAAAATCACGCCAGTCCGGGCATGACCCGGCATAGGACGCCCCATGCCCACAGAAAACAGTAATACAGAATCAACTGATATCCGCGCGATCGTCACCGAGGCCCTGATCGGCATGATAGCCACCGCCACCGGTCTAGTTCCGCCAGCTAACACGGCGCCGCCTCCATTCATTCAGGCCGCTATTGATCGGGCTGTTGATCGCATCGTCCGGTGCCTGGGTGAGCCAGAAAAGCTTATCTATCCGGCCGTTTCGACATGGCCTGGATGGGCCAGCTGGATCGGTCTCGACGCAACCGGTTACTGGGTGTTTTACGAGAATAAGCCGGAGACGAGTGAAGTCGGAAGGATCCCGCAAGGTGGGCAATGGGGTAGGCCGCGTTTCGCCGAGCCGCAACGGGGGTGGGCTGAGATGCTTTATGAGCGGCCGACGCAACTGGTGTGCTTATGACCCATCAAGTCTACTTTCCTCCGCAATACGGCAACCTCGGCGGCTGGTACGCCTGCACAGTCGATCAGTTCGGAGTATGGCGTTGCAACGGGATGTACATGCCTGCGCCCAGCGCTGACCGAATCAAGTAACCCCTCCCCCATTTCAAAGTCAGCCGCTATAGCGGTAAGGACGAAGTCATGCCTGAAGAACCCCCCCTCCACCTCAACCGCGCAGCTCGCGACGTCATTGCAGAGCGCCAGCGCCAAATGTCTGCCGAAGGCTACTCACTGTATCGCGATGATCTGTACGTGAAAGGCGAGATGGCCGAAGCGGCATCCACGTACGCGAGCCTTGCCGGTAAAGTTGGAAGCATGAGTACCGCATGGCCTTGGGGGCAGCATACATTCAAGCCAAGCACGGACCGGCGCCGGGATCTCGTGAAGGCCGCTGCTCTGCTACTGGCCGAAATCGAGCGCGTAGACCGACTTGGCTTGATTCGCCACTGGCCGGTCAAACGTGATGAAAACGGCATGTTCCAGCACCCCGACCTGCCTGACTTCGATGAGGAAGATGGAGATAAATGCAAGGCGTGGATCGCAGAGCAAGGGCTAGAAGTGCAAATGGTCAGCCTTGAATATGCATCTCAAGCGATTGCCGATCGCTATTTTGAATCGCATGACCAGGATTGCAGCTACTGGGATCCAGAGCCTCCTGATGGTGAAGGCTGGTTCTGCCTAGCGATCCACGACGCTGACGACGGTCCTGTTTGTTGGTGGGCTCGACGGGTGGTGACGCCATGAGCCTGCGCGAACAGTTCGAAGCCGCTGTCATTACCCGCATGAAAGAAAGTGGGTTCCTCGAAGTCGAGATACGCGTGGAGTGCCTGGGCCGGTCTGGTGATGGTTATTACGACGGCTCGATCGATGCCTACTGGCACTTCTGGAAGGAGTCCCGCGCCGCGCTGGTGGTTGATCTGCCAACGGTTGGTACTGAGCCGGAAGCGCCGGAAGCCGCTATCCGCATGCGCAATGCTTGCTTCAAGGCCATCGAAGCCGCAGGCCTGAAGGTAACGCCATGACGCCAACCAGAAACCAGCGGCGCCTGATGGATAAGCAAAACGCACAGCACCCACAGGTGCTGCAGCAAGTACCAATGCGGTCCTGGCCGACCCAACCAAAAGACCTAGCCGAGGTTTGGCGCTCTCGCGACTTCCTGGTGCAGATCTACACCGCGCCCGACGGCTATCAGCGCTTGAGTGTGAATCGTACGACGCACAATGGTGACCGCTGGGTCGACCAGGTAACGTGGGATGAACTGATGCGCCTCAAGCGCGAATGCGGACGCGGTGATCTGGACGCGCTTGAGGTATTCCCGGCAGATCGCGACATCGTGAACGTCGCCAACATGCGTCATCTGTTCTTTCCGCCCACACCACTGTCATTCAAGTGGAAGTCAGCGCCGTAACCCCGATAACTCCACTCCTCCTTCCCCTTGTAATCAATGCTGCCGATACCGGCCGCCGAGGATCACCCATGTCCACAAATCAGCACTCCACCATCTGCATTTACCACGGCAACTGTGCCGACGGCTTCGGCGCAGCCTGGGTGGTTCGCAAAGCCCTGGGCGCCGACATCGAGTTTCATGCAGCGACCTACGGCCAGCCGGTGCCGGACGTTACTGGCAAGAATGTCGTCATCGTCGATTTCTCCTACCCCTATGACACCCTCGTCCAGATGTCCTACGAAGCGGCATCGTTGCTGATCCTTGACCACCACAAAACTGCGCACGAAGACCTGAAGAATCTATTTTGGGCAGGTCTTACCTATAAGAACTTCCAGAGCGATTGCAAAGCAGAGTGCCACTGCAACAACACACCCCACATCGGCGCGCTCTTCGACATGAACCGATCGGGCGCCGGAATCGCCTGGGACTTCTTCTTTCCAGGCTCGCCCCGCCCCGCACTGATCAGCCACATTGAGGACCGTGACTTGTGGCTGTTCAAGCTGGAAGGCACTCGCGAGATTCAGGCCAGCGTCTTCAGCTACCCGTATGACTTCGAAGTTTGGGACGGCCTGTTCGCCGCCGACGTCAGCGCCTTGCGTTCGGATGGCCGTGCAATCGAGCGCAAGCACCACAAGGACGTCGCGGAATTGGTTGGAGTGACCAAGCGCCGGATGATGATCGGTGGCCATGACGTGCCAGCGGCAAACCTGCCGTACACGCTGACCAGTGATGCCGGGCACCTGATGTCTGCGGGCGAGCCCTTTGCCGCCTGCTACTGGGACACGCCGGAAGGCCGATCCTTCAGCCTTCGCAGCTCTGACGCCGGCGAGGACGTTTCAGCAATCGCTCTGCAGTACGGTGGTGGAGGTCATCGCAACGCCGCAGGTTTCCGCGTTCCGTTCGGCCACATCCTGGCCATCTAACCCTTCCTCCCAGAACCACACAGTCTACCGGTGAATGGCAACTAGTCACTGGCACCACTGCGATTCACACGGCACACCGTCGTTATCGCCGTCCATTTCCACGCCCGGGCAATTCTGCAGAAAACCTTTGGCCTCTGTGCACGAGCTCATCTGCGAGCAGTATTTACGGCCATCGCATTTGAATGGCGGAGCAGAAGACGGTGAAACAGCCGCGGCAGTGGACGTCCCTTGCAGTCCCGAAAGGTAATTTCCACTCCATCCCAGAAAAACCGGCCAAGTTGAAATTTTCCACGCGACCAAGCCGATAACAATCAATACCAAAATCCGTTTCATTCAATTCATCCGTGATGAGCGCAATAAGGGAGAGACCGTATTCTCTCTTTGCCCGCCTGCCGATGCAAATCCCCCTCTACCACCCTCTACCACCTTCTTCCGCCATAGGGCGGCATGGAGAAAGACATGAGTAAAGTAACACTTGATGAGTGGGCGGCTGCCGAATTCAAGACGCCTCCAAGCGCTAATACACTTCGTAAGTGGGCGCGTGAAGGCCGTATCGCCCCAGCGCCTATTAAGCATGGCCGGAGCTATTATGTAGAATCCGATGCGCACTACAGTGAACCGAAAAAACAGCCCGAACGGATTACCGGCGGGGGCCTGATCAGCAAAATAGCGAGTGCACGATATGGCGCCCAGGCCGCGTAATACCGGGTCAAAGGATCTTCCACCAAACCTATACCGCAAAACCGACGCCCGAAACGGCGTCACTTACTACACCTACCGCGATCCAGTGAGTGGTCATGTGTTTGGACTTGGCAAGGACAAGGAGGCAGCTATTCGCGAAGCGGTAGCGGCCAACTATTCCGACCAAGCCCGCCCAGCACTTATCGACAGGATAAATGCGCCACTACCTGTATCAGCACCCACAAAGTCTTTTTCTGACTGGATAAAAGAGTACAGAAGCCTGTATGCAAAACGCGGGCTTGCCCCTGCAACACTGAAGAACACGGGCATGCGATTGAACAGGCTTGATGTTCAGTTTGGCGCGAGGCCTATCAATCAGATGGTGACGATGGAAATTGCCACGTATCTGTCCTCGCTTTCTTCGGAAGGTAAAGGGCAGATGGCCAGGGCCATGCGTTCGCTTCTTCGTGACGTGTTCATGGAGGCGATTGCATCGGGGTGGTGTGATAAGAATCCTGTCGATATAACTCGCACAGCCAAGATCAAGATCAAGCGTGAGCGACTTACCCTGGAGCTCTGGAAGGCAACATACGAAGAGGCAAGCAAGCCATGGCTGAAGCGCGCCATGGAACTGGCAGTGCTGACCGGGCAGCGGCGGGATGATATCGGGTCAATGCTATTCAAGGATGTGTCTGATGGTTTTTTGCATGTCGTCCAAGCGAAAACTGGTGCACGACTGCGCATCAGTACGGAGTTGCGACTTGATGCGGTTTCTTTGGATCTTTCATTAGTCATAAAAAGGTGCCGCAATAACGTTATTTCAAAACACCTGGTACACCATGTAAAAAACTTCAGCACTGTGGGGGCGGGGTCAAAGGTGAATCTGGCCTCCCTGACTACAGCCTTTGCGGAGGCGCGAGACAAGGCCGCACTGAGGCTTGGCATCCAGTTTGGCAAGCAACCACCGAGCTTCCATGAAATGCGATCCCTGTCGGCCAGGCTGCATGCTGCTGAAGGAAGGGATCCGCAGAAACTACTCGGGCACCGATCATCAACCATGACTGATTTGTACCGAGACAGTCGCGGATCTGAGTGGATCGAAGTTGCATAGATGGGATTTAGTTTTGGGGAGGTTTTGGGGAGAAACCTAAAGCCCAGCAAAATCAGGGTCTTAAATTTAATCATCTGTCGCAGTTTGCG
>ERZ1463034.178-NODE-178-length-18149-cov-42.523046_pt1 | contig 18149 bp, 10 predicted proteins | sample MGYA00564480_ERZ1463034 | MGnify/ENA primary metagenome ERZ1463034 (study PRJEB39244, sample SAMEA3635122) | Helicobacter pylori | study: EMG produced TPA metagenomics assembly of PRJEB11511 data set (Assembly of a 5300-year-old Helicobacter pylori...
GGCCAGCAATGCACCGAATAGACTCAAACCCACACCACTGGCCCACCACAACGGGCTCAAGCTCAATTGTCCGGCCACTTCGGCGCCGTACAGGCCCCGCAGGCTGGCGGCGACATCGGGTAACAACAGGCTGGCCAGGAAGTAACCGCTGACGACCCCGGCGAGGCCTCCCAGCAAGGCCAGGCCACCCAGCTCCACGCCCAGGCTGAGGATTAACATACGGGCGCTGACACCGCAGGCGCGCAGAGTCCTGAGCAGTCCGCGCCGCTGCTCGAGTGCCAAGCCAATGGCGGCATGCACGATAAATAAACCGACCACGAACGACAGAAAGCCCAGTGCATCGAGGTTTAAATGAAAACTCTCGGTCAGGCGCGACAAGTTGTTTTCTTCACCGCTGCTCTTGAGCACCAGTTGCCCGACCAGTTCAGCAGGCAATGCCGGTTGTGTGGCCGCAAAGTCTTTAGGCAACAACAGCCGCGAGACTTGGTCAGGCATGCCCAGCAGGTGTTGGGCGAAGCTGATATCCACCAGCAGTAACCCCGGGGCCATGTCGGCCTGACTGTGCAGCGGTGGCAAGGCCAGCCCATTCTCGGTCAGGGGTTGGTCACCTTCGTGATAACCCAAGACCTGCAGGGTTTGCGGGGCGATCCAGGTGCTGCCCGGCGGGCTGAAAAATCCAACGATCTGCGCCATGTCCAGGGCTTGCCCGGCCACCGCCGAACCGCCTGGCAGCGACACCGGTTCGATGCCCATCAATTGCAGGCGCTGATCGTCATGCCCCTTGAGCGAGAGGCGTGCTTGCAGCACTGGAGACACCGGCCAACCCGCGCGGCGCAGACTGACAAACACCTCCTGAGAGAAGGACGCGCCATTCGGTGCGCTCAGACTGGCTTGGGGTTCGCCACCGATCAACTGGCTGGCACGGGCGTAACTTTCCCGCGCCTGACTGTTCAGCGCTTGCACGCCGGTCAACAGGCTGGTCGCCAGCCACAGCCCGGTCAGCACGCTGAAAAACTGCACCGGGTGCTGACGCCAATGGCTGAGCAGGGCGTGTAATGTCCAATAAAATACGCGCATCTCAGCGCTCGCCGACATCGGCCAGTCGCCCGCGATGCAGTACCACTCTGCTTGCCAATCGAGCCGCTACTCGCGGGCTGTGGGTGACCATCAATAAACTGGTCGGGGTGTTTTTCAGCAGGTCCAGGAGCAGTTGCAGGACTTCATCGCTGGTGGCTTCGTCCAGATTGCCCGTGGGCTCATCGGCCAACAGCAGGCCTGGACGCGAGGCCAGCGCGCGGCCGATGGCAACCCGCTGTTGCTGGCCGCCGGACAGCTGTTCCGGGTAGCGCTTGAGCAGCGCGCCGAGTCCCAGCCGCTCGATCAGCTGTGCTTGCCAGGACGGATCATAACGTCCGGCCAGGCGCGCCTGGAACGCCAGATTGTCGTCGACTGACAGACTGCTGATCAGGTTGAACTGTTGAAACACCAGGCCGATCTCGGTGCGCCGCCAATGGGCAAGCTGTGCTTCGCTCATTTGATCCAGACGATGCCTGCCGGCGCGGATACTGCCGCGATCGATCTGGTCCAGCCCGGCCACCAGGTGCAGCAGGGTGCTTTTACCGCTACCCGACTCTCCCATCAGTGCCAGACTGCTGCCGTGTTCGAGCTGTAAATCGACCCCTTGTAACACCGCCAGCGGGCCTTGTGGCGTCGCGTAGCTCTTGAACACGCCTTGCACCTGAAGCATGAAGTCACTCGCCTGACAAAGGGGTAGGCAAAGAATAGCGGGTGTCCGCCATCATGTGTCAGGCAGATTACGCTGCCCCCTTTTTGGATTCAGCTCAAACTGACATGCCGACTCAACAATGCCCGCAGCGCCGCCGGTTTGACCGGTTTCGACAGGTAATCGAGGCCGGCAGCGTGGATCTGCGCGATCAGTTCAGGTCGACCGTCCGCGCTGATTACCACGCCGGGTACCGGCTCACCCAGTCGCGTGCGCAACCAGGCCATCAGCGCGGCGCCGGTATCACCCTCATCCAGGTGATAGTCCACCAGCGCCAGCTGCGGATGCACGCCTTTGCCCAGCAGGGCTTCGCACTCACTGCGATTGCGCGCCGTCCACACCTGACATCCCCAACGCGTGAGCAAGCTGTTCATCCCGATCAAAATGCTGTCTTCGTTGTCGACGCACAGTACCTGGGTACCGCTCAGTGGCTGGTGGGACTTGGGCTCGGCAGGACTGGCGGCCAATGGCATTTGATGAGTGGCCAGGGGCACAGTGACGCTGAACACGCTGCCTTTACCCGGCCAGGAGCGTACTTGCAGTTCATGACCCAATACGCGGCAAAGTCCGTCGGCAATGGCCAGCCCGAGGCCCAGGCCTTTTTCGGCACGGGTCTGATGGCTGTCCAGGCGTTTGAACTCTTCGAAGATCACCTGACGTTTGTCTTCCGGAATACCTGGGCCGCGGTCCCAGACTTCAAGGCACAGCTGCGCGCCTCGACGCCTTACGCCTAGCAGTATCGGACCCTTGCCGTAGCGGAAAGCGTTGGTCAGGAAGTTTTGCAGAATCCGTCGCAATAACTTTATGTCGCTGTCGATCCGCACGTTGCTGCCGCGTACCCGGAATTTCAAACCTTGTTCCTGGGCCAGTGCCTTGAACTCGGCGCCGAGGGTGTCGAACAGCGCACTCAGGGGAAACGGCTGGGGATTGGGTGTGATTTTTCCGTTTTCCAGGCGAGAAATGTCCAGCAGGTCGCTGATCAGGTCTTCTGCGGAGCGCAGCGAGCTGTCCAGATGATGCACCAGTTGCTGGGCCTCGCTGGAGATCTCGTCTTCCTGGTGGGACAGGGCTGCCGAGAACAGTCGCGCCGCATTCAACGGCTGCATCAAGTCATGGCTGACCGCTGCAAGAAAGCGGGTCTTCGACTGGTTGGCGGTTTCCGCGGTACCCTTGGCCTCGGTCAGCGCCACGTTCAGTTGTGACAACTCATGGGTACGCTCGGCGACGCGTTGTTCAAGGCTTTCATTGGCGCCTTTGAGCGCCTGCTCGGCTTCACGGAACGCGGTGATGTCGGTGAAGCTCATGACGAAACCACCACCGGGCATCGGGTTGCCAATCAGCTCGATGACGCGTCCATTGGGGAACAATCGCTCTGAGGTATGGGCTCGACCCTGGCGCATCCAGTGCAGCCGACGCGCCACATGCACTTCGGCTTCACCGGGACCGCACAGACCACGTTCGGCGTTATAGCGGATGATGTCTGCGATTGGTCGGCCAACGCTGATCAGGCCTTCCGGGTAATTAAACAGTTCCAGATAACGATGATTCCAGGCCACCAGTTTCAGCGATTGATCGACCACGCTGATGCCTTGGGTGATGTTTTCAATGGCCCCTTGCAGCAGTGCCCGGTTGAACTGCAGCACCTCGGAGGCTTCGTCGGCGATGCGCACCACGTCTTCGAGCTGCATTTCCCGGCCTTCGATGGCGGCCTTGACCACAGCGCGGGTCGAGGACGCGCCGAGCACACCAGCCAGCAAGCGCTCGGTGTGGGCTATCCACTCCCCGTCGGCGTTCTGGTTCGGGCTGAAGCCCTTGCCCTGACGATAGGCGAAACGAATAAAACTCTGCCGCGCGCGCTCCTCACCCACGAAGCGCGCCGACAGGCTCAATAAGTCCTCGATCTGCACTGCCAGCAACGAACGGTTGCTGGGGCGCGCGCTGATTTCCTGACCAATGAAACGTCCAGCCTGCCAGTGTTCGGAAACCCGTGTGCGTGACAGCACCGACACCCAGGCGAACAGGGTGAAGTTACCGGCAAGCGACAGCACCACGCCCTGTGTCAGCGGGGTAATCGGTAAGTGCAATGGGTTACCGTGCAGCCAGGCCAGCCCTGGGAACAGAGTGAGCGCCCAGCCCAGGCTGTTGGCCGCAATGGGCAACACCAAGGTGTAAAACCAAATAAAGGTGCCGGCTGCCAGGCCAGCGAATACGCCTCGGCGGTTGGCTTGTTTCCAGTACAGCGCGCCGAGCATGGCTGGGGCCAGTTGAGTGATGGCGGCGAAGGCGATTTGGCCGATGGTTGCCAGGCTCGCCGTTGAGCCGAGCAACCGGTAGCAGACGTAAGCCAGCAACAGAATCACCACGATGCTGATCCGACGTACCGACAGCATCCAGTGACGGAACACCTCAAATGGGCGCTCTGCGGTTTTGCGGCGCAACAGCCACGGCAGCAGCATATCGTTGGAGACCATGGTCGACAGTGCAACGCTGGCGACGATCACCATGCCGGTGGCAGCGGAGGCGCCACCGATAAACGCCAGCAGGGCCAGCGCCGGGTGGGCTTGGGCCAACGGCAGGCTGATCACGAACGAATCGGGCAGCACCGAACTGGGCAGCAGCATTTGTCCGGCCAGGGCGATGGGCACCACAAACAGCGCTGCCAGGGACAGGTACGTCGGAAAAACCCACCGGGCCAGCCTGAGATCCTGCGGCTCGATGTTCTCGACAACGGTCACGTGAAACTGCCGTGGCAGACACACTATGGCCATCATCGCTACGCCGGTTTGAACCACCATCGACGGCCAGTTGACGGTTTCCTTCCAGTACTCTTCCAGGCGAGGGGCGATCATTGCCTGACTGAACAGGTCATCGAAACCGTCGTACAGGCCGAAGGTGACGAACGCGCCCACTGCGAGAAACGCGAACAGTTTGACCAGTGCTTCGAAGGCAATTGCCAGCACCATGCCGCGGTGGTGTTCGGTAGCGTCGAGGTTGCGAGTGCCAAACAAGATGGTGAACAGTGCCAGGATCAGCGAGACGATGAGTGCGGTGTCCTGGGCGCGGGTGCCCGTGGATTCGGCGACTGCACCGATCAGCAGGTTCACCCCCAGGACGATGCCTTTGAGCTGCAAGGCAATGTACGGTAAAACACCGACCATACAGATCAGTGCAACCACCACTGCCAACGATTGCGACTTGCCATAGCGTGCGGCGATGAAGTCAGCGATAGACGTGATGTTCTCTTGTTTGCTGATCATCACCATCTTCTGCAGCACCCAAGGCGCCAGCGTCAGCAGTAATATCGGGCCCAGATAGATCGGCAGGAACGACCAGAGTTGCTCGGCCGCTTGGCCCACGGCGCCAAAAAATGTCCAGCTGGTGCAGTACACCGCCAGCGACAGGCTGTAGACCCAAGCCCGCAGGCGTGGCGATAGAGGCGCACTGCGTCGATCGCCATAAAAGGCGATGGCGAACATAACGGCCATATAGGTCAGGGCGACTGCAGCAATCAGCCCACTGGACAGCGACATGTAAAACTCCAGGTAGCGCTAGATAGCTCTCAACAGCGCTCGTTAAAAAATGACCGACCGGAAGCGATCCTGCTCCGGCTGGACAGTCTCGCATGATGTTCAGGGTTCGTCAGTGCCGACCAAGGTCTTGGCGCGGCCTGGTGCCGCAGGACGAGGTCTGCGGTGTTGCATATAGGTAAAATAGATGACCTATAGAGAAATTACCCGTTATATAGATATGCAATCGAACTATAAGCTCATTTCACCTCATAGGAGGACTGGAGAAGAGCATGCCTTGCCTTGATACGCCTGCGCCATACGCCGTTGCCAACCAACGTAATCTGCCGTTGAACACGCTGAGTCATCCGCGAGAAGTGATTCGCCAATTCACCCCGAATTGGTTCGCCGCGACCATGGGTACCGGCATTCTGGCCCTGACGCTGGGGCAATTGCCCGTGCAGATCCCGGGTTTGCACCTGTTGGCCGAGGGGTTGTGGCTGTTCAATATCGCGCTCTTCGTGCTCTTCAGTCTCGTGTATATGGCGCGCTGGGTGCTGTTTTTCAATGAGGCGCGGCGAGTGTTTGGGCACTCTACGGTGTCGATGTTTTTCGGCACCATCCCCATGGGGCTGGCGACCATTATCAACGGCTTTCTATTCTTCGGCCTACCTCGATGGGGCGGAGCTATAGTGCCTATTGCCGAGACGCTGTGGTGGCTGGACGTGGCTATGGCGCTGGCCTGCGGGGTGGCCATTCCGTTCATGATGTTTACGCGTCAGGAGCACAGTATCGACCAGATGACGGCCGTGTGGTTGTTACCCGTGGTCGCGGCTGAGGTGGCGGCAGCCAGTGGTGGTCTGCTGGCACCCCATCTGACCGACGCCTCCGCGCAATTCGGCGTGCTGATCACCAGCTACGTGTTGTGGGCGTTCTCGGTACCCGTAGCGTTCAGCATCCTGTCCATTCTGTTGTTGCGCATGGCCCTGCATAAATTGCCCCACGAAAACATGGCCGCTTCGAGTTGGCTGGCGTTGGGTCCGATTGGCACCGGAGCGTTGGGCATGTTGTTGATGGGCGCAGACGCACCGGCGATTTTTGCGGCCAACGGTTTGCCCGGGCTCGGAGAGATGGCGGATGGTATCGGGTTGGTGGCGGGTATCACACTGTGGGGATTCGGCTTGTGGTGGATGCTGATGGCCGTGCTTATTACCGTGCGCTACCTGCGCACCGGCATCCCGTTCAACCTCGGCTGGTGGGGATTCACCTTTCCATTGGGTGTCTACGCATTGGCGACCCTAAAGCTTGCAGCAAGGCTGCACCTGACATTCTTCTCGCTGGCCGGTTGTGCGTTGGTGTGCTGTCTGGCGATATTGTGGCTGATCGTCATGAGTCGGACCGTGTGTGGTGCCTATAAAGGAGAGCTGTTCGTTTCACCTTGTATTGCGGGGTTGGGTGCTGGGGTCAAGTGAGTATTAAAGACGTGGGAGACGATCAAACCAGACGCGTCCTATCGACATCTGCTTGCGTAACGTTTCCAATGTGGCTCGGAGTCGACATAGACACTCCAATTAAAAAGCCGACCCCGGCGCTATTCGAGTACACGGACGATGAGTCAGTCGCAATTCAGTTTGCTGGGAAAACGGCGGTTTCTGCCGTTTTTCATCACCCAGTCCCTCGGGGCTTTCAACGACAATATCCTCAAGCAATCATTGATCCTCGCCATTCTCTATAAGCTGAGCATCGACGGCGATCGCTCGATTTGGGTCAACCTGTGTGCGCTGTTGTTCATTCTGCCGTTCTTTTTGTTCTCGGCATTGGCGGGTCAGTTTGGCGAGAAATACGCCAAGGATGCCTTGATCCGCCTGATCAAACTGGGCGAAATCGCGATCATGCTGGTGGGCGCGGCGGGGTTCATGCTCAACCACCTGTGGATGATGTTGCTGGCGTTGTTCGCCATGGGGACGCACTCGGCGTTGTTCGGGCCGGTGAAGTACTCGATCCTGCCGCAGCACTTGCATGAGGATGAATTGGTCGGTGGCAACGGGCTGGTGGAAATGGGCACCTTCCTGGCGATTCTGGCCGGTACCATCGGCGCCGGGATCATGATGTCTTCCGCGCACTACGCGCCGATCGTTGCGACAGCGATCTTGCTGGTGGCGTGTCTGGGTTATATCGCCAGTCGCAGCATCCCGCGCGCAGCGGCGGCTTCGCCGGAAATGCGCCTGAACTGGAATATCTTCAGTCAATCCTGGGCCACCTTGCGTTTGGGACTGGGTCAGACGCCGGCCGTGTCACGCTCGATTGTCGGCAACTCCTGGTTCTGGTTCGTCGGCGCGATTTACCTGACGCAAATTCCGGCCTACGCCAAAGAGTGGCTGTATGGCGACGAGACCGTGGTCACGCTGATTCTCACCGTGTTCTCCATCGGCATCGCACTGGGTTCGATGTTGTGCGAGCGATTGTCCGGGCGCAAAGTCGAGATCGGTCTGGTGCCGTTCGGCTCGATGGGCCTGACCGTGTTCGGGCTGCTGCTGTGGTGGCATTCGGGCGGCTTTCCGCAAAACGTTCAGGCCAATGACTGGCTGACGGTGCTGTCTTATGGTCAGGCGTGGTGGGTGCTGAGCGATGTGCTGGGCATCGGTGTTTTTGGCGGCTTCTATATCGTGCCGCTGTACGCACTGATCCAGTCGCGCACCGTCGAGAACGAGCGTTCGCGGGTCATCGCGTCCAACAATATCCTCAATGCGCTGTTCATGGTGGTGTCGGTCATCGTCTCGATCGTGCTTCTCAGTGTGGTCAAACTGTCGATTCCGCAGCTGTTCCTGGTGATCTCGCTGATGAACATCGCGGTGAATGCCTACATCTTCAAGATCGTGCCCGAGTTCACCATGCGGTTCATGATCTGGCTGCTCGGCCATTCCATGTACCGCGTCGAGCATCGCAACCTGGAGCTGATTCCGGAAGAAGGTGCGGCGCTGCTGGTCTGCAACCATGTGTCCTTTGTCGATGCGCTGTTGATTGGCGGGGCTGTGCGGCGGCCGATTCGGTTCGTGATGTATTACAAGATCTACAACCTGCCGGTGCTCAACTTCATTTTCCGCACCGCTGGCACCATCCCGATTGCCGGGCGCAACGAAGACCTGGCGATCTACGATCAGGCCTTCAAAAAAATTGCTGAATACCTGAAAAATGGTGAGCTGGTGTGCATCTTCCCTGAAGGCAAGCTGACTGCTGACGGGGAGATCAATGAATTTAAAGGTGGCCTGAGCCGGATTCTGCAAGACACCCCAGTGCCAGTGATTCCACTGGCCTTGCAGGGCTTGTGGGGTAGTTTCTTCAGCCGAGATCCGAACAAGGGAGTCTTTCGTCGGCTGTGGTCGCGCATCACCGTGGTGGCCGGGCCCGCCGTGGCAATGGAGGCGGCGTTACCAGCGAGTTTGCAGGCGCGAGTTGCGGAGTTGCGGGGCACCGTTCGGTAGTTGATCTGGCGTAGTGCAACCTCAAGCACTCAGCTTGAGCCCCACCAGTCCACACAGAATCAAGCCCACACTGGCCAGGCGGAACAGCGCCGTGGACTCACCGAACAGAATGATCCCGGCGATCACGGTGCCTATCGCACCGACACCGGTCCATATCGCGTAGGCAGTGCCCAGCGGCAGTTCTTTCATGGCCAGACCGAGCAGGCCCAAACTGACCAACATGGCCGCGACGGTGAGGGCTGTAGGCAAAGGGCGGGTGAAGCCTTCGGTGTATTTCAGGCCGACGGCCCAACCGACTTCGAACAGACCGGCGAAAAACAGAATGATCCAAGACATGATGACCTCCTATAAAGGGGTCGTCCCCGAATCGTTTTTCCTGATGGACCAGTCAGGTCGTCCTGGCTGTGCGCAGTATTTTGCACATAAACGATTCGGGGGCAAGTCAGGTATCGATAAAGTGGCTAGTCGGTAACGGACCGAGTGGCGAGTTCTCGGTCCGCTTTTTCACTCATGCGCCGGAAATACGTAGAAAGCAAGGCGCCGGAAATGTTGTGCCAGACGCTGAACAGCGCGCTGGGCACGGCGGCCAGCGGCGAGAAATGGGCGCTGGCCAATGCAGCGCCCAGCCCGGAGTTTTGCATGCCGACTTCCAGTGCCAGGGATTTGCGCTGCGCCAGCGGCAGCTTGAACAGCTTGCCGGTGAAATAGCCGAGCACAAAGCCGAAGCTGTTGTGCAACATCACCACCGCCATGATCAACAGGCCTGACTCAGCGATTTTCGCCTGGCTGGCGGCAACCACCGCTGCGACGATCAATACGATGCTGACCACGGATACCAGCGGCAAGACGTCCACCGCCGCTTTGACTCGATGGCCGAGCACGCGTTGTGCGACAACGCCAAGCACGATTGGCAACAAGACCAACTGCAGAATCGACCAGAACATGTCCATGAAAGACACCGGCAACCAGGCCGAGGCCAGCAACCAGATCAACGCGGGTGTCAGCAGCGGGGCGAGGAGGGTGGTCACTGCGGCGATAGCGACCGACAACGCCAGGTCGCCACGGGCCAGCCAGGTCATGACGTTGGAGGAGGTGCCGCTCGGGCAGCAACCCACCAGAATCACGCCCACAGCGATCTCCGCGGGCAGATGAAACGCCTGGCACAGCAGCCAGGCGACGCCGGGCATGATCACGAAATGCGCGACCACCCCTAAGGCCACACGCCATGGATGGCGAGCGACTTCAGAAAAATCATCGAGCTTGAGCGTCAGGCCCATGCCGAACATGACCAGGCCCAGGAGCGGCACGATGGCGCTTTTTAAACCGATAAACCATTCGGGCAGCGCAAACGCCAACACTGCAAACAGCAGCACCCAATAGGCGAAGGTATTCCCGACAAAGCGACTCAACGCAGCCAGCGCACGCATGGCTTGTTCCTTTTTTTATTAGAGGGGAAATGCGCTACCGCAACGGGTAGCGCATGACAGCTGATGGCTTAGATGCCCTGTGGCAGTTCTTCGCCGCCCAACGCTTCAAACAGCTCAGGCAGGAATTCGCCGAAGGTCAGCATCATCAAGGTGAAGCTGGCGTCCAGTTGGCCAAGGGCTTCCTCGCCACCGTCCTGTTCGGCCTGATCTTGCAGCAGGTCTTCGAATTTCAGGCGTTTGACCACCATCTTGTCGTCCAGCACGAAGGACAGCTTGTCCTGCCAGGCCAACGACAGCTGGGTGACCACCTTGCCGGTGCTCAAGTGCAGCTGGATTTCATCGCTGGTCAAATCCTGACGCTTGCAGCGCACGATGCCGCCATCTTCATGGGTATCACGCAGTTCACACTCGTCGAGGACGAAGAAGTGGTCAGCCGCTTTCTGGGACTTGACCCATTCGGTCATGGTTGCACTTGGCGCGACTTTCACCGTCAGTGGGCGTACCGGCAGCGAACCGATCACTTCACGCAGGGTGGAGAGCAGGTCTTCGGCGCGTTTCGGGCTGGAGGCGTTAACCAGAATCAGACCCTGTTTCGGCGCGATGGCAGCAAAGGTCGCCGAGCGACGAATAAAGGCGCGGGGCAGAAAGGCCTGGATGATTTCATCCTTGATCTGATCACGCTCCTTCTTATAGACCTTGCGCATTTGTTCGGCTTCGATCTCTTCGATCTTTTCCTTTAATGCATCACGCACCACGCTGCCAGGCAGAATGCGTTCTTCCTTGCGTGCGGCAATCAGCAGGAAGTCCTGACTGACGTGAACCAGAGGAGCGTCCTCACCTTTACCGAACGGTGCGACGAAACCGTAAGTGGTCAACTCCTGGCTGGCACAAGGGCGAGCCTGTTTGGTCGCCAATGCGGTTTCCAGCGCCTCGGCATCAAAAGGCAGATCTTGGGTCAGGCGATAGATAAGCAGGTTTTTGAACCACATGGGGTGAATCTCTCCTTTGTACAAAGTGGGGGCATTATTCGCTCCTCGGCCTCTGCGGCCAACCCTGTGCTAAGCCTTTGGCAGGATTATAAAAATTATTTAAAAAAGTGCTTGCCAGAGATAGGGTCGCTATATAGAATGCGCGCCACACCGAGAGTGAAGGGTGATTAGCTCAGCTGGGAGAGCAGCTGCCTTACAAGCAGCGGGTCGGCGGTTCGATCCCGTCATCACCCACCAATCCTTCTCAGTGTTACGCGCAGCGGTAGTTCAGTCGGTTAGAATACCGGCCTGTCACGCCGGGGGTCGCGGGTTCGAGTCCCGTCCGCTGCGCCATATTAAGCTTCAAGGCCCTTGAACTCCTTGAAGCAACAAAAAGCGACCTTAGGGTCGCTTTTTTTTGCTTTCTAAATACCCAAAACTAATCGCTGAAGCTTGGGGTTGTGCTCCCGATTATCATCGGGAGCCAGCAATCAGGGGTGTCCCTGTGCCCGCGTCGACAAAGTCTACCTCCGCTCCAGGCCGGTAGACTTCCGAAATCCATCGGCGGGCTAATTGCGTTGATCGTTCACTCCTTTGGTGAGTCCGATGTCGCGGTCGTTTTCGATCACGGCAGGGGTGCGTCTGCGGCAGATGTTCCCGGGACAAAAGCAACGCTGCCGGATTCGCGGACATGGAACAGTCGGGCGCCGTTATTCGGCTTAGTGGTAATTACCTGATGGTCGGCGGCCAGGTAGCCAAGAGGCAGCTGATGAATATCGTGATACTGGGTGATGATGATCGTGTGCTGCGGGTCCCATGTCTCGCCGCTTTTCTTCTCTAGCCATGCCATGAATGCGGCGCTGTTACCGTCGCGCGGAAAATCCTCGCTTTCCGGAACATAGTAAAAAGGTGCGCCTTTATTTTGCAGGTACATCGGCAGTTTATTGTCGACCTCGACCAGCACCATGCGCCACTGACTCCAGGGCGCACTTTTGCTGGCTTGCGCCTTTATGTCTGCGGTGAACTGCATGACGCCGCCACCACCGTTGGTCCAGGGGTAGATAATGCCCAGCACCAGCAAGAGTGTCACCGCCGCAGCTGCGATGCCCTTCGTCCAGCCTGGACCGCTGATTTTGCCAGCCGCCCGTCGTTCGGCCATGTGTCGGGTCACCCACCAGGCTGACAGCAGCTGTGCGAATGGCACCAGAGGTAATACGTAGTAGCTGCGCCGACTGCCGCTGGCAGTGAAGAACACAAACAGCAAGCCCAGGCCCCAGATCAGCCAGCGGGTGTTTGGTTCGATCTGCTTCCAGTTGCGCAGAGCCAGCCACAGGCCAAGTATCCAGCACGGCGCCCAAGGCAGGGTATAGATCGGCAGGTAGAGCAGGTAGGTATAGATCGGGCCGATATTATCGAACGGGTGGAAAAACCGTACTACGTTCTCCCTGAAGACCAGGCCCAGGCCGCTCTCGGCGTAGCTGGGCGTGCCATACAGGTGCGACAGCATGAATGGCACCATATAGAGCGCGCCTGCGATCACTAGCGCCAGGCAAAAGCGCCAGTTGAGATGACGCTTCCAGCGCCCCTCGCTGAGCACGTGCGGCAACAGCATAAGCCCTGGCAGGATGAAACCAATCAGGCCTTTGAGCAGGGACGTGAGCGCCAGCAATACAAAGAACACTATGTAGCGACTCAGGCGAGTGTCATCCGGGCCGCGCCAATACCACCAGACGGCCGCGAGCACGCCGCACACGGTAAGAACATCGGCCGTGGCTACCCGTGCCCAGAAGATGAAAAAGAACGTCGTCGCCAGCAGCCAGCCGGCGATCAGTCCGGTGCCTTTGCGGAAGAGGCGTTCACCAATGAGATAGACCAACCAGATACTTAGCCAGGCGCTAATCACTGACGTCAGTCGTAATGACCAGTGGTTCAGGCCGCCCATCAAACTTGCCGTGGCGGTGATCAGCCAATAAGAGGGCAGTGGTTTGTCGTAATAGGGTGCGCCTTTGAGGTAGGGGTCGAAATAGTTGCCTGTTTGTATCATCTGTAAGGCGATGTTAGCCCAGCGGGTTTCAGCGCCCCAGAGTTCCCTTGCTCCGAGCCCCAGCAACAGAATCAGTGCCGATACAGCGAGCAACAGTGTCAATGCTCCCCTGTCGCTTCTCCAAAACTTCATTCTTATAATTTCCATAACGCGACCGAGTGCCCCCTGGAATTTCGGGCCTTGTCGTACGGCACGACAAGGCGCGTCAATGTTATAGGGTGGTTTGTCAAATTGGTGTCGGGATGGCGAAAAAAAAGCATAATTCGGCCAACTTTTATGGCTGATGGGCGGTTGGTGCTCGTGTGGATGTTATTTCCGTGAATCTCGTGGTCAGGGGCTCGCTGAGAGTGCGGTCTGTTCTCAGATCGACGTTTTCCTTTACCGTGTGTTCACTCTTTTTTCACGGCGGCAGATCTAACCTCTCAGAGATTATTGAGCTGAAGCGTTTGCGGATGAGTGCGCAATGTTGTTATCGATGTGCTCGTAACGCTGCGCGGTAGAACTCAATGGCCGCGTGCTGTTTAAGTTTCCTGATGAGGCCGGTGTCTGGACGTGTCCGGTCTTTGTTTGGGGGGTATTGATAGTCTGTTTGCAATTTACTTATTAAGGTGGCTCGCAACATGGAAGCATTGAATCGTTCACTTTTTTTAATGATCAATGCTGGTGCAGATCCTGCCCCCGGGATGCTGTGGGTGGCCATTATCGTCGCGCAGTGGCTGATTTATGGTGTTCCCTTGTTACTGGCAGGATTTTGGCTCTGGGGAGGCCCGCAACGCCGAGCGGCGGTATTGGTTGCCACGCTGAGTTTGCTGGTTGCCCTGAGTTGCAATCAGTTGATTGCCGCCGTCTGGATGCACCCTCGGCCATTTATGATTCAGTTGGGGCATACGTTCATGGGCCATGACGCGGAATCTTCCTTCCCCAGCGACCACGCCGTGGTGTTTTTCTCGGTGGGGCTGGCACTTATCTGGAGCGCCTTGCGCAATGTCGGTACTTTACTTGTGTTGATCGGTGTTGTTGTGGGGGGCTCCCGTGTTTACCTGGGCGTGCATTTTCCATTCGACATCATTGGCGCCTTTCTTGTGGCCATCGTCAGTAGTTGGGTTGTCATCACAGGGCTAAGCGTTGGTCAGGTCAAACAGCAACTGCTGCTGGGGTTGGAAGGACTGTATCGGCGCCTGTTCGCTTTTGCGATCAATAAAGGATGGGTTCAGGCTTGATCAGTGGCTGATGTTTATGCCTGAACAGTTGTTTCTACGTTGAGGCGTTGCAAGGTTGGAGAGGGTTCGGCAGCCAATGATGGGGCTTCGCTATGTTCGTCTATGTGTTGTAAAAACGTTTTGAATAACCCTCCCTTGAACAGAAGGTTATTCATCAATAAGAGTCAACTTTTTCAGGGTTAGATAGCTGAATACTTGATCAACGATGCCAGAGCTTTTGTACAAGGGCTCTGGCATCTGGATCAATCAATCAGAGAGGATTGCTGGAATCCCATTTTTGTTGCGGGATTGGCAGGTTGCATGACTCGCCTCGGCCCATCGGGAAGTACGTAAAGCCTTTTTGAGCCATGCGTTCGGCGTCATACAGGTTGCGGCCGTCGAAAATCACCGGTGCTTTCAGGCGCTTGTGAATTTCATCGAAGTCGGGCGCCTTGAATAGCTGCCACTCAGTGCAGATGACCAGCGCATCCGCGCCACTGAGTGCTGATTCCAGCGTGCCCATGAGGGCAAGGCCCGGATGGTCACCATAGAGCAGTTGGGTTTGCTGCATGGCTTCCGGGTCATAGGCGCGCACATTTGCTCCAGCAGCCCACAAGGCTTCCAGCAGGACACGACTGGGGGCGTCGCGCATGTCGTCGGTGTTGGGCTTGAAAGCCAGGCCCCACAAGGCGAAGGTCTTGCCTTTGAGGTCTCCTTTGTAGAAGGCGTTGAGCCGATCGAACAGTTTGTGCTTCTGTCGCTCGTTGATCGCTTCGACTGCCTGCAACAGATCGTTGGAGCAGTTAGCCTGGTCGGCACTGTGGATCAGGGCGCGCATGTCCTTAGGGAAGCACGAACCACCATAACCGCAGCCCGCATAGATGAAGTCGTAACCAATGCGCGAGTCGGCGCCGATGCCTAGACGTACCGATTCAATATCGGCGCCGAGGTGCTCGGCCAGTTCGGCGATCTGGTTGATAAAGCTGATCTTGGTCGCCAGCATGCAGTTGGCGGCGTACTTGGTCAGCTCGGCACTGCGCAGGTCCATGAACATGATGCGGTCGTGGTTGCGGTTGAACGGCGCATACAGGTCGCGCATGACCTCACGCACTTCTTCACGTTCGCAACCGATCACGATGCGGTCCGGTTTACGGCAGTCGGTAACCGCAGAGCCTTCTTTAAGGAATTCAGGGTTGGAGACGATATCGAACTCCAGCGGGCGTCCCGCCAGGGCTTTTTCGATATGAGCACGCAACGCGTCGCCGGTGCCGACGGGTACCGTGGATTTTTCGACGATGATCAGGGGGGTGACCCGATGCCTGACGATCGCATCGCCGACAGAAAAAACGTAACTGAGGTCTGCCGAGCCATCGTCGCCGGAGGGTGTCCCGACAGCAATGAACAAGACTTCGCCATGTTCGACCGCGAGCTTTTCGTCGCTGGTGAAATGCAGGCGCTTGCTCTCAAGGTTATCCCGAACAAGATTGGCCAGCCCAGGCTCGAAGATGTTTACCTGGCCTTGGGAAAGCTGCTTGACCTTGTTCTCATCGATGTCCATACAGATGACATCATGACCGACCTCGGCGAGCACCGTCGCTTGCACGAGACCGACATAACCACTACCGAATACACTGATTTTCATGCGCAGTTCCTAAGGTTTGTTGCCGCGTGTGCGTCGTAATTTAATAGTCATCACGCGCGGAATGACCAAGGTCATTCCGCGCGTCTTTAATACTGGGAAATGGTCATTGAAGGCGTTAGAACGGGCTTCCGGCAATGGATACAGTCATGGTGTCGTTTGGGCAAAGATAAAAATCACGATGTTGCCCTGTTCATAACGCTTCCCATCTTTGGGCAGTAGATCGACTTCATGCCTTTCGCCGTCATCTTTGACCCGCATAACCACGCCGACCGAGCCTTTCTGACGAGCCTGGGTCATCCATTGCTGGACAGTACTTAATGTCACGGCGCGGCCCTTGGCGTCAGGGTAGGTGAAACCATATTGGGTCTCACCGACGGTGTTGTACAACGTTATGTCCGGGCGTGCGGTATGCCAAGCCAAGGCAGAGGCTGCCCCCAGCTCATTGCTCAAGAGCGAGCGGGTCTCGCGAAGTGCCTGGGCATGCTCGGAGATGAATACGTCAGGTGTCTTGTTGTAGATAATTGTGTTGGGCAGTGCTGCAGGCAGCAAGGCGACCAGCGCCAGCATCCCGACTGCGGGCGCCAGAAAAAGGGTCGATGGTCTGGCGACTTGCAGGGCGTTGGCGATGCTCCATATCCCCAGTGCAATGAGCACAAAAGTCAGATGAAGCGGCTCATTGTCATAGATGGGCTGCTTGAATTGCAGGTAAGTCACCGTTAGTAGCGTAATCAGGCCAAGGGCCAGGTTCAGCAGCCCGTTAGCGCGGATTATCCCCGTTCTGGCTTGCTCAAGCCAGCCGGTCAGCGTGTGGCCGATCAGCAGTGCTAAGGGCAGCAGGCACGGCATGATGTAGGTGGGTAGCTTTCCTCGGCTCAGGCTGAAAAAAGCCAGTGGCAACACCAGCCAGAGCAACAGAAATGCGATTTTTGGCTGGCTTTTTGTCTGCCATGCATGCTTGAAAGTCCCGGGCAGCGCCAGTGCCCAAGGCAGGCTGGAGACTATCAGTAACGGTAAGTAGAACCACCAGGGTTGAGCGTGTTGCGCATCGTCTCCGGCAAATCGGCGGATGTGTTCGTGCCAGAAAAAGAATGACCAGAAGTCGGGTTCGCGCATGTGTACGGTCAGCACCCAGGGCAGCGAGACCAGTACGGCGACCAGCACGGCTAACAAGCCATAGCGCATCATTTCAGTGAGTCGACGCTGCCATATCATGTACGGCAGGGCGATCAGTACGGGTAGCAGGAAGGCCAGGAAGCCCTTGGTCATGAAGCCCATGCCGCAGGCCAGTCCGAGTACCGCCCAGGCGGCCAGTTTTACCCGCTGTGCGGTACTGTCGATGGCATACCACAAGGCCACCAGGCTGAGGTTGACCCATAGTGTGAACTGCGGATCAAGGTTGGCGTAGCCGGCCTGTCCGACGATCAGGCCAAAGCTCATGTATATCGTGGCGCAGGTGAAGCTCTTGCGCGGGGTATTCCACAGGCGACGAGCCATCAGGTAAGTCAGCAGGGTACTCAGCCCCAGGCTCAGGGCCGAGGCGATGCGCACGCCGAACAGGTTTTCTCCAAACACCGCTTGGCCGATGGCGATCATCCAATAGCCGGCGGCGGGCTTCTCAAAGTAGCGCAGGCCCATGAAGTGTGGCGCCGCCCAGTTGCCGCTCAGGAGCATTTCCTGGCTGGCTTGTGCATAGCGGGTTTCGTCTGGAATCCAGAGGCCGTGAAAGGGCAATGGCAGCAGATAAAACAGGCCAAAGGCGAGTAACAGAAGAGGTATGCCCCAGCGTTTAATCATGACCGTTGAGCTCCCTGCCAGTGGCTCCTGGTTTGAAAGAGCCTGGTTTGCTGATGTGCCACAGTCAGCAATTGACGGAAATAGTCGCCCATGAGAAATCCTTGTACTTAGGGATGTAGGCTGAAGACGTTCAGCGCTGGACTGAATGAGTCGAAGTTCCAGCACTGATAGTCCAACCCGTCACTAAAGGGCATGAGGCGCCATAAATGGCGCCTCATGCTTTCCTGCTTGATGTTGAAGAGTAACCTCAGCGTTTATCCGCGATTTCGAGCATTGCTTCACGCAGGAAGAAGTCGAGGGTCTT
>ERZ1463034.179-NODE-179-length-18144-cov-16.154016_pt1 | contig 18144 bp, 16 predicted proteins | sample MGYA00564480_ERZ1463034 | MGnify/ENA primary metagenome ERZ1463034 (study PRJEB39244, sample SAMEA3635122) | Helicobacter pylori | study: EMG produced TPA metagenomics assembly of PRJEB11511 data set (Assembly of a 5300-year-old Helicobacter pylori...
ATAACCTGGGTGACTGGAGTTCAGACGTTGCTCTTCCGATCTTCCCACATTTGAAATGCATTCCAAATGTGGGAGCGGGCTTGCTCGCGAAGGCGTCAGTACAGCCACCGCAATTTACAGCCTTAGTCTTCCAGCAGCTCTTCAGCCTGACCCAGGATGTTTTCCAGGGTGAAACCGAACTCTTCGAACAAGGCTGGCGCCGGCGCCGACTCACCGTAGGTGGTCATGCCGATCACGCGGCCTTCCAGGCCCACGTACTTGTACCAGTAGTCGGCGTGAGCCGCTTCGATGGCGATACGCGCACTGACCTGCAACGGCAATACCGATTGCTTGTAGTCAGCGTCCTGAGCTTCAAACACGCTGGTGCATGGCATGGACACCACGCGCACGTTATGGCCTTGGGCAGTCAGCTTGTCGTAGGCCTGAACGGTCAGGCCGACTTCGGAACCGGTGGAGATCAGGATCAGCTCCGGCTCGCCGATGCAGTCCTTGAGCACGTAGCCACCACGGCTGATGTCGGCGATCTGCGCGTCGGTGCGCACCTGATGTTGCAGGTTCTGACGCGAGAAGATCAGCGCCGAAGGGCCGTCCTTGCGCTCGATCGCGTGCTTCCAGGCCACGGCGGATTCGACCGCGTCGGCTGGGCGCCAGCAATCGAGGTTCGGCGTAGTGCGCAGGCTGGTCAGTTGCTCGACCGGCTGGTGGGTCGGACCGTCTTCGCCCAGGCCGATGGAGTCGTGGGTGTACACGTGGATCACGCGTTTCTTCATCAGCGCGGCCATGCGCACGGCGTTGCGCGCGTATTCCATGAACATCAGGAAGGTCGCGCCGTAAGGCACCAGGCCGCCGTGCAGGGACACGCCGTTCATGATGGCGCTCATGCCGAACTCGCGCACGCCGTAGTACATGTAGTTGCCGCTGGCGTCTTCGGCCGAAACACCTTTGCAACCTTTCCACAGGGTCAGGTTGGAACCGGCCAGGTCGGCCGAACCGCCGAGGAACTCAGGCAGCAGCGGGCCAAAGGCGTTCAGGGTGTTCTGGCTGGCTTTACGGCTGGCGATGGTCTCGCCCTTGGCCGCGACTTCGGCGATGTAGGCCGAGGCTTTCTCCGAGAAGTCGGCAGGCAGGTCACCGGCGAGACGGCGCACCAGCTCATTGGCAAGCGCAGGGAATTCGGCGGAGTAGGCGGCGAAACGCTGGTCCCACTCGGCTTCGGCGGCCAGGCCTTTTTCCTTGGCATCCCATTCGGCGTAGATGTCGGCCGGGATTTCGAACGGGCCGTAGTTCCACTTCAGCGCTTCACGGGTCAGGGCGATTTCCGCGTCACCCAGTGGGGCGCCGTGGCAGTCTTCTTTACCTTGCTTGTTCGGCGAGCCGAAACCGATGGTGGTCTTGCAGCAGATCAGGGTCGGCTGCTCGCTCTTGCGGGCGGTGTCGATGGCGGTCTTGATTTCTTCCGGGTCGTGGCCGTCGACGTTGCGGATCACTTGCCAGTTGTAGGCTTCGAAACGCTTAGGGGTGTCATCGGTGAACCAGCCTTCGACTTCGCCGTCGATGGAGATGCCGTTGTCGTCGTAGAAGGCAATCAGCTTGCCCAGGCCCAGGGTGCCGGCCAGGGAGGAAACTTCGTGGGAAATGCCTTCCATCATGCAGCCATCACCCAGGAATACGTAGGTGTGGTGGTCGACGATGTCGTGGCCGGGGCGGTTGAACTGCGCGCCCAGGACTTTTTCAGCCAGCGCGAAACCGACGGCGTTGGCCAGGCCTTGGCCCAGGGGACCGGTGGTGGTCTCGACGCCTGGGGTGTAGCCGAATTCCGGGTGGCCCGGGGTGCGGCTGTGCAGCTGACGGAAGCTCTTCAGATCGTCGATAGTGAGATCGTAGCCGGTCAGGTGCAGCAGCGAGTAGATCAGCATCGAGCCGTGGCCGTTGGACAGCACGAAGCGGTCACGGTCGGCGAACGCTGGGTTGCTCGGGTTGTGTTTCAGGTAGTCACGCCAAAGGACCTCGGCGATATCCGCCATGCCCATCGGGGCACCGGGATGGCCGCTGTTGGCTTTTTGCACGGCATCCATGCTGAGGGCACGAATGGCGTTGGCACGCTCACGACGGCTGGGCATCGCTGTTCTCCTGAGGGTTGAATAAAAGAAACGGAAAAAAGGACCGGCATTTTCCCTCAGCCACCGCCTGCGGGCAATGACAGATAGTCACTTGAGGGTGTTTTTCCTGTGGTTTGCGCGGCAATCGCATGCAGAACTCGGCCGCCCCTTCGTCTAAGAGGGATAGCGCTCGCTTATAACCGCCACTTATCGACCAATATCAAAACTTTTTGATATTGGCCTTGCGATGATTTCCACCCATCACTAGACTGCTGGCCTTATGAACCTACCCGTGCCCTCCCTGCGTCCCGACGATGGCGATGAACTGGCTGCCTTATGCAAGGCCGCTGGCGACCCGTTGCGCCTGAACGTACTGCGGGTGCTGGCCAACGATTCCTTCGGCGTGCTGGAACTGGCGCAGATCTTCGCCATTGGTCAGTCGGGCATGAGCCATCACTTGAAGGTCCTGGCCCAGGCCGACCTGGTGGCCACCCGTCGCGAAGGCAATGCGATTTTTTACCGCCGCGCCCTGCCCCACACCGAGCTGCTCGGCGGCAAGCTGCACAGTGCGCTGCTGGAAGAAGTGGACAACTTAAGTCTGCCCAGCGACGTGCAGTCGCGCATCGGCCAAGTGCATGGGCAGCGCGCAGCAGCCAGCCAGGACTTTTTCTCACGGGTTGCCGAAAAGTTTCGCGCCCAGCAGGACCTGATCGCCGGCTTGCCCCAATATCGCGAAAGTGTACTGGCGCTGCTGGACAAGCTGAGCTTCAGTCATGAAGCGACCGCCCTGGAAGTCGGGCCAGGGGATGGCGGCTTTTTGCCGGAGCTGGCGCGCCGTTTTCACCAGGTCACGGCGCTGGACAACAGCCCGGCGATGCTCGAACTGGCGCGCCAGTTGTGCGAGCGCGAGGCCCTAGGCAACGTCAGCCTGCAGTTGGCGGACGCCCTGAATGACACCAGCCTGCGGGCCGATTGCGTGGTGCTGAACATGGTCCTGCACCATTTCGCGGCCCCCGCCGACGCCCTCAAGCAGATGGCGAATTTGCTGCAACCCGGCGGTAGCCTGCTGGTTACAGATTTATGCAGCCACAACCAGAATTGGGCCAGGGAGGCCTGCGGTGATCTCTGGTTGGGTTTTGAACAGGACGATCTGGCCCGTTGGGCCACCGCTGCGGGACTCGTTCCCGGGGAAAGCCTCTATGTAGGTTTACGCAATGGTTTCCAGATTCAGGTCCGCCATTTTCAGCGACCGGCTGGCGACACTCACCATCGGTAAATATCAGGAAAACATCGAGATGAGCGAATACTCCCTTTTCACCTCCGAGTCCGTGTCTGAAGGGCATCCGGACAAAATCGCCGACCAGATTTCTGATGCGGTGCTGGACGCCATCATTGCTGAAGACAAGTTCGCCCGTGTGGCGTGCGAGACTCTGGTGAAAACGGGCGTGGCGATCATCGCCGGCGAAGTCACCACCTCGGCCTGGGTCGACCTGGAGCATATCGTCCGTGAGGTGATCACCAACATCGGCTACAACAGCTCCAACGTCGGCTTTGACGGCGCCACCTGCGGCGTGATGAACATCATCGGCAAGCAGTCCCCAGACATCAACCAAGGTGTCGACCGCGCCAAGCCAGAAGACCAGGGCGCCGGCGACCAGGGCCTGATGTTCGGCTATGCCAGCAACGAAACCGACGTGCTGATGCCGGCACCGATCACCTTCTCGCACCAGTTGGTGCAGCGCCAGGCCGAAGCCCGTAAATCCGGCCTGCTGCCGTGGCTGCGGCCGGACGCCAAGTCCCAAGTAACCTGCCGTTATGAAGGCGGCAAAGTGGTCGGCATCGATGCTGTCGTGCTGTCAACCCAGCACAACCCGGACGTTTCCTACGCCGACCTGCGCGAAGGAGTGATGGAGCTGATCGTCAAGCACGTACTGCCGGCTGAACTGCTGAGCAAGGACACCCAGTTCCACATCAACCCGACCGGCCAGTTCATCATTGGTGGCCCGGTGGGCGACTGCGGCCTGACCGGGCGCAAGATCATCGTCGACAGCTACGGCGGCATGGCCCGTCACGGCGGTGGCGCGTTCTCCGGTAAAGATCCATCCAAGGTTGACCGTTCGGCAGCCTACGCCGGTCGCTACGTGGCCAAGAACATCGTCGCCGCCGGCCTGGCCGAGCGTTGCGAGATTCAGGTGTCCTACGCTATCGGTGTGGCCCAGCCTACGTCGATCTCGCTGAACACCTTCGGCACCGGCAAGATCAGCGATGACAAGATCGTCAAGCTGGTGCGTGAGATCTTCGACCTGCGCCCTTACGCAATCACCACCATGCTCGACCTGCTGCACCCGATGTACCAGGAAACCGCGGCCTACGGCCACTTCGGCCGTACCCCGGCGCAGAAGACGGTCGGCGACGACACCTTCACCACGTTCACCTGGGAAAAAACCGACCGCGCCGACGACCTGCGTATCGCTGCCGGCCTGTAATCGCTTGCGGTACTCAAAGCCCTGCCGGGTTCGCCCGGCGGGGCTTTTTATTGGTGCACGATTCGCGTCGTGCTTCACATTTTTTGGATCCAAACCTTGCAGGCCAAATAATGGCCCACTAGAATCCGCGCCCTCCCGGGCCTTCCACCTAATTATGGATATTGCACTGCGCCAGCCCGGGACTCATCAACGCGCAGGCAATCGAACATTGAGGTTTTCATGCGCATTTCCACGCTCGCCCCGACCGCCCTGCTGCTCAGCCTGTTCGCCCTGCCGGTAAATGCCGCCGACCTGAGCGCACTGAGTGGCGCACTGAGCTCCCAACTCGGTGGCGGCAACTCCGGCGACTGCCAACAGCAAGCCAAAGACCTGCAAACCAAGATCGATGCGGCCAATGCCAAAAACGACACCTTGAAAGTGAAGGCCTTCGAAGCCGCGCTGGAGCAGGTCAACAAAGGCTGTAACAAACTCGCCGAGTCCCAGGCCAACGTCGATGCCAAGCAGCAAAAGCAGCAGGCCAAGACGGAAAACAACGATGCCGTGAAAGCCTTGGGTGGTCTGTTCAAGTAAGCAGAAACACCCGGTAAAAAGCCCCGACCTGTCGGGGCTTTTTTGTGGGCGCGAAGATCCCTTAGGCTGAGCGCCCCTTACCGAGCAAGGATGCTCCCGATGCGCCTGCTGATTGTTCTTTTACTCAGTGTTCTAACCGGGTTGGCCAGGGCTGAAGAGTGCCCCGATGATGCGCGCGCGCAGATCGGCCCGCTGGCCCGGCAAATCAGTCTCTGGGATGACAACTACCACCGGCTTGGCCATTCGCCCATCAGCGATGAACTCTACGACCAGGCCCGCCAACGCCTGGCTCACTGGCACCGGTGCTTTCCCCAACCGGCTGCGGTAGCTGACAAGCCATTGGCCAGCTCACGGGGCACCTCGCCGCACCCGGTGGCCCATACGGGCCTGGAAAAATTGCTCGACGAACACGCCGTCGGCGAATGGCTCCGGGCTCGCCAAGACGTCTGGATTCAGCCCAAGGTCGATGGTGTCGCCGTGACTCTGGTCTACCGCCGGGGGCGCTTGCGCCAAGTAATCAGCCGAGGCGACGGCCTGCTCGGCCAGGATTGGTCTGCCTCCGCGAAAAAAATCCCCGGCGTCGTCCAGCAACTGCCAGAGCCCATCGACCTTGTGCTGCAAGGTGAGCTCTACTGGCGTCTCGACGACCACGTGCAATCGACCCTCGGCGGGCTTAATGCGCGCAGCAAGGTGGCCGGCCTGATGAACCGTCGACAATTGAACGACACCGAGGCGGCCGGGATCGGTCTGTTTGTCTGGGCCTGGCCCGATGGCCCGGCAGACTTTACCGAACGCCTGGCCACCCTGGCTGGCTGGGGCTTCACCGACAGCCAACGCTACAGCCGGCCCATTCAGGACATCGCCGACGCCGCCCGTTGGCGCACCTACTGGTACAACCATCCACTGCCTTTTGCCAGCGATGGCGTCGTGCTGCACCAAGCCACCCGTGCACCCGCCAAGCGCTGGCAGGTCAGCGCGCCTTACTGGGCGGTCGCCTGGAAATATCCAGCAGCCAAGGCCCTGGCGCTGGTACGCAAGGTGCAGTTCAACATCGGCCGCACCGGGCGCATCACGCCTGTCCTGGAGCTCGAACCGGTGCGACTGGACGACAGACAAATCAGCCGCGTCAGCACCGGTTCCCTGCAACGCTGGAAAACATTGGATATCCGCCCCGGCGATCAGGTTTCCATCAGCCTCGCCGGCCAGGTCATTCCGCGATTGGACGCAGTGATCCTGCGCAACGAAACAAGAGTGGATATCCAAGTCCCCAGCGCCAGGGACTTTCACGCCCTGAGTTGCTGGCAACTGGACCCCGGCTGTGAAGAACAGTTGCTGGCCCGCCTGACCTGGCTGAGCGGCAACCAGGGCCTGGGCCTGCCGCATATGGGCCGTGAGACGTGGAACGTATTGATCCAGGCCGGTCTAATCGCAGGCTTCCTCGATTGGTTAACCCTGGATGCGGCAGAGCTTGCTAACATTGAAGGCTTCGGTGATCGCAGCCGTGCGCGGGTGCTCGACAGTATTCGTAGCGCACGGCAACGGCCTTTTGCTCAATGGCTCAAAGCCCTGGGCGTGCCGCCCGCGGCACGCAATAACCTGGAAGGCGACTGGCAGGCGCTGGTTGCCAAGGACACCCAAGCCTGGCTGGCCCTGGATGGCATCGGCCCGGGACGCGCGGCGCAACTGAGCGCTTTTTTTCGCGACCCGCAGATCCAGGCGTTGGCTGAGACACTACGCGTGGCTGGGATTGACGGGTTTTGAACCTGACCCGGCCACTAGATTGCGACTTTGGAGCGCCCTATGAAATTTTTAGCCCCTTTTGCCCTGCTGACCGTCGCATGCTTCATGGCGACGCCGCTGCTGGCAGCCGAAGAAGCAACCCCACTGACCGGCTGCGCCGCCAAGCGCCAGGCCATCATCACCCAGATCGAACAGGCCAAGGCCCATGGCAACAGCGCACAACAGGCCGGCCTGGAAAAAGCCCTGAGTGAAGTCACGGCCAACTGCACCGACGCCACCTTGAAAAAGGAGCGCGAAAACAAGGTACTCGACGCCAAGCATGACGTCAGCCGCCGTCAGGCCGACCTCGACAAGGCGATGAAAAAAGGCGACGCGGACAAGATCAACAAACGTAAGGACAAACTGGCCGAGTCGCGCAAAGCACTGCAGGATGCGGTGGAAGAACTCGACCAGTAAACCGGTCAGTGGTCCCGGAACTGCTTATGGCAGGCGCTGCAGGCATCTTCGACTTTCTGCACCGCAGGCGAAAGGTTACTGGCCTTGTAGGGCTGCACCTTGCTTGCGATCACCAATTCACCGGTGGCCGCTTCGAGGTCGCGGGCCAGTTGCTGGAATTGCGCCTGTTTTTGCCAAACGTCGTCCTTCGCGCTGGTGTGGTCTTCCTCTCGCACGCTCGGGAAATGCTTCCACGGCTCATGGGACAACGCATCGAGCTTGACCGCGCCTTCCGCGAACTTCGCGCCGTCGAACGGGATGCGTCCACGCAACATGCCACCCAGGTCTTCGCCGGTCTTGAGCATTTGCTTGAAGATCGCCTTGCGCTGACCCAGGGGCGAATTCGGATCAACGCCGCCACAGGCGGACAGCGCCAGGCAGACCAGCAGTACAACAGTCAGTTTTTTAAAAGTCATGGTGGCTTCGAGGTCACGGGAAACGGCGGCCAGTATCCTCGCCCCGCCTGCAAAGACCAATAGCCCTATTAACGATAAGGGTTGCCCAAACGCGTCGGCGCGCGGGCAATCGCTTCAGGAATTGCTTGTATGAATATCGCTTTGAAACCCTGGAGCCGCCGCCTGGCGTGGGCTCTACCGATGATCGTGATGTTGGCCGGCTGCGATGTGGGCAAGGATGCGCACAAAGATGAAACTATCAAACCCCATGCGGTGGCCACCTATGTGAGCGCACCGTGGGAAGCGCTGCCGGCGGTGTCCGATAGCGAACTGCTAGCCGGGTTTGAATCCTGGCGCAGCGCCTGCCAACGCCTCAAGGCTGACCCGGTGTGGGGCGCGACCTGCGCGGCGGCAACTGCAGTGCCAGGGGATGCGGCGGCGGTTCGCGGTTTTCTCAAGGAGCGCCTGGACGTATTCGGCCTGCGCTCGGCCGACAACACCCCGAACGGCCTGATCACCGGCTACTACGAGCCGGTCTACCCCGGCAGCCTGACCGAAACCCCTACCGCCCATGTGCCCGTGTACGGCGTGCCGGACGACCTGATCATCGTCAACCTCGAAAGCATCTACCCGGAACTCAAGGGCAAGCGCCTGCGCGGCCGCCTGGAAGGTCGTGTGCTCAAGCCGTATGACGACGCCAGCACGATCAACGGCCAAGGCTCCACCGCCAAGCCGATCGCCTGGCTGACCGACCCGATGGACCTGCAATTCCTGCAGATCCAGGGTTCGGGCCGAATTCAACTGGCTGGCGGGCGCCAACTGCGTATCGGCTACGGCGACCAGAACGGCTACCCCTACCGCCCTATCGGCCGCTGGCTGGTGGAACAAGGCGAGCTGAAGAAAGAAGACGTGACCATGGGCGCCATCGCCGCCTGGGCCAAGGCGCACCCGCAGCGCATTCCGCAACTGCTGGCGAGCAACCCCAGCTACGTGTTCTTCAGCGCCCGCCCCGACAGCAACGAAGGCCCACGCGGCTCGCTGAACGTGCCGCTGACCGCCGGCTACAGCGTAGCGGTGGATCGCAAGGTGATTCCGCTGGGCAGCCTGTTGTGGCTGTCGACCACACGCCCGGATGGCACACCGATCGTGCGCCCTGTCGCCGCGCAGGATACCGGCGGCGCAATCACCGGCGAAGTGCGCGCGGACTTGTTCTGGGGCACAGGGGAAGCAGCAGGCGAACTGGCAGGGAATATGAAGCAGCAGGGGCAGATCTGGATGTTGTGGCCCAAGGGCGCCGTATTACCCCAGGTGCCGGATGCCCCAGCCGGCACCTGACCGACGCTGATCGACAATGTGGGAGCAAGCCGGCTCCCACACGGCGGCAGGCGTTAGATCGAGACGAAGAAGAAACTCACAATCAGCGCCATGCCAACCGCCCACACCAGCGAGCGCAGGATGGCCCAGTCCGCCAGGTAGCAGATGATGTACAGCAGGCGACTGGTGATAAACAACACCGCGAGGACATTGATCGTAACCAGTTCGGCGTTGCCAGCCAGGTGCGCGATGATCACAGCGGCAGCAAACGCCGGGGTCACTTCAAAGCTGTTGAGCTGCGCGCTGTGGGCACGTTTGGCGAAGCCTTCCAAGGTATCGAGGAAGGCACGCGGGTCATGGTTCTGCCGTGGCCCGAACTTGCCGCCGCTGAATTTGGCCACGCCTATACACAGGTAAGGCAGAAAGATTGCGATCAATACACACCAGAAAGCGACAGTCATTACTCATTCCTTTTTTGGTTTTATCAAGACGGCTAGCGTTTTATCACGAACATGCTGGTCAGCCCCCATCCACAGGCGATGGGCCCAACGGCATGACCCAAAGCACCCAAGCGTAGCTCATCAACACACGCCCCGGTCGGCGCCGGTAGCGCCTCCGCTCACTGATCCTTATTGATCCGCTGCGGATGCCTCGGGTCCGCTGCAGCCTTGCCCGGCAGGCTGCTTTCGCTGCGGATCTGCGCGTGGCTGATCAGCGCAAAGATACAGCTCCCGCCAATGATATTGCCGGCCAGGGTCGGCCCGGCGAATATTAGCCAGAAATCCTTCCACGGCAATTCGCCGGCAAATACCAGGTAAGACACTTCCGCCGAACCGACCACGATGTGGGTGAAATCCCCCAGCGCCATCAGGTAGGTGATCAGGATGATGATCCAGATCTTGGCGCTTTCCATCGACGGGATCATCCACACCATGGTGGCGATCATCCAGCCGGAAACGATGCCCTTGGCGAACATCTGGCCGGGGGCGTTTTCCATGACTTTGCGTCCGATCTCAAGGAAGGCCAAGTCGGTCTTGGTATCGAAGATCGGCAAGTGCAGCATCACATAGGCCACCAGCAAGGTGCCGCACAAGTTACCCACCAGCACCACCGTCCACAGGCGCAGAAGACGCCCGGCATTGGCCAGGGTCGGTTTGCTCATCACCGGCAGCACTGCGGTCAGGGTGTTTTCAGTGAACAACTGCTGGCGTGCGAGGATCACCGCCAAAAAGCCCGCGCAATAGCCGAAGCTGGCGATGACTTTGAACCCTTCACCGTCCGGCAGGCGCGAGTTGAGTAGGCCCATGCCCATCAGTGAGAGGCCCATAGTCAGGCCCGCCGCCAGCGCCGACCACCACAATGCCGCCACCGAGCGCTCGAGCTCCTGATCGCCCTGAGTGCGGATGATTTCATGCAGTACAGCCGCGCGGGGCGGCTGGTTCTTGTCAACGTCGTGCTGTTCTTCCTGCGACAGGTTGGGGGTTTTGCCGTCGTCGTTCGTGGCCATGATGTTCCAGAGTCCAAGAGGTGTCTGTAGCTACGACAGGCTGGAGCAATGGCTGTTCAGTGGCGTGGCAACTAAACCGGTATGCGCCAGGCTTTGGCCATCTCCACCGTGGTCGAGCGGAACGATTTTGACCAGGGTTTGTTGCGCGCACCGTAGTGCTGAATGATGTCGTCGAGCACTCGGTTGAACTCAGCGGGGGTGGTCGCCTTGGCCAAATTACCTGCGGCGCGTTGCAACAAGTCGACGTTGGCGCCTGTCTGGCCGGGGCGGTACAGCGATGGGTAGATGACCTCGCGGGTGAAATTTTCGGCCTTTACCGAGAGGTCGCGCCTTTTCATTTCGGCGACCGCACTGGCCATGACCTTGGACATCGACGAGGCGCCCGAAGCCTGCTTGGCCGCCACCTGCAACAACTGCTGAAAATTGCGCTGCCCCGCTGCATTCAGGCGCCGCCCCAGCCACTCGACATGTTCTGGCCGGCTGGCGAGCGCATCCAGGTTGCGCAGCGCGGCAGACAGTTCAGGGGTGAAGATCAAGCTGTCGTAGTTCTGGTTCACCTTGGCAATGGCATTGTCCAGGGCCTGCAATGCTTGTTGCGCGCTCTTTCTGAACCTCAATACCGCAGCCGCAGCCGGCTCTTTCTGCAAGGTTTCCTGCACACTGGCCAACATCTCATCGTCCATCGCCAGCACAGCGTCATCCAATGAAGCAAAAGTGTGATGCTCGCGAACCGTGTCGCGTTGCTCCAAGTGCGCCGCCACGGTTTTGCGCGCGTGTGCCTGCAGATGCTGCTTGTGCTCGGCGCTCATGGTGAAGTTCACGGTGCCGTTGAGTGTGCCGCGAAAATCCCCCTTATTCGTCTTCAGCCGCAGGACCACTGTCTGCTCGGCAAACGCCTTGAGCCGTTCATCTTGATAGGCCTCGGCGGACGTATGGGACGTTCCCGTCACCTTATCGACGAGGCCACTGAAAAACCCGACGCTTTTTTTCGGCGTTGCAGCGTCTTCGGCTTCAAATTTGACGATCAGAGACTCGTACTGGCTTAGCGGACTTTCTGCAAACGAGCGCTCGATCACCCCGGGAGCCGGCGTGTTGAGCAGCAGGCCACCGTCCTGAAACGCCGTGGCTTCGGCAGTTTCCTGAAAGGCATGGCCCTGCTCGGTCGGGCGCTTGAAAAGCACCGGCAATGACGCCGAAATGTGCGCGGCGCGGGCGATGTCCATGTCTGGGGTCAAGCTGGCGTTAAACGCCACCAATTGCGGGCGGCCGTCGAACATACCCGTACCGGTGATATTGAGTGGCTTGATCGCTGGGATATGTCGGTTCAACACCTCAAGATCGCGAAAAGTCGGCGCGCCGCCAGCGCTGAGCCGGTCAGCAATTTTCATGACTGCGTCTGGCCGAGTGGCCCTTGGCGTGGCGGCGATATGGGCGAGGATCGACCGGCGTGACTCGTTGCGCAGCAATTCCTCCAGGGGATACGCCTCGGTTTGCAGGCGCGGCATCAAGGTCAGCAGCAATTGGGCGATATTGCCGGCAGGGCCTGGCAAGCGCCCGATGAGTTTGCCAATACGAGTACTGGCCTCTTGCAGCCAGGCCGTTAACGGGTCGTTACTATTCAACAGGCTCGGCAGGTCGATACTGTTCGATAGCTTGCCGAAGACCTCGGCGTTCATGCCACTGGCGAGCAACGTTGCAGAAATCGCGCCGGCCGATGAGCCGGAAATAACCTGGATACCTTGCAGCTTCCCGCTGTCCTCAAGCGCCTGCACCATCCCCGGATAGGCAATGCCTTTGGCTCCCCCGCCACTGAGCACCAGATGGCTGGGCGGTGGCGGCGACACCACAATGTCCACCTGGCCGTTAATGTCGCGGGAGAGGCTCAGCTTGCGCGGCCCAACCCCTTCAACCAAGGTCGGTTTCACGCCTTGGCTGAAGGAGGATTGTGGCGACTGAAGCGAAGGCGGCCGAATTTGGGCAGCCGGATTGGAGGACACTTTCATACACAGGCTCTCAATACAGGATGTAGTCCTGAGTGATGAGAACGCCCGGGAAAGATCCACCTGGAATGATTTGGTAAAGCAATCAAACCGGTGAGCGGTTACGCAGGGTGGCTGTCTTCCTTGAACTGGTCCTTCACGTACTTGATCTCGGTCCGGCCGTGCGGCGCGGGCAAACCGTCTTCGCCGAGGTTGACGAAGACCATTTTTTCCACAGTGAGGATGCTTTTGCGGGTGATCTTGTTGCGCACTTCACAGGTCAGGGTGATGGAGGTGCGGCCGAAATCGGTGGCGGTGATGCCCAGCTCGATGATGTCGCCCTGGCGCGAGGCGCTGACGAAGTTGATTTCGGAGATGTACTTGGTCACCACCCGCTGGTTGCCCAATTGAACAATCGCGTAAATGGCCGCTTCCTCGTCGATCCAGCGCAGCAGGCTGCCACCGAACAGGGTGCCGTTGGGGTTGAGGTCTTCAGGTTTTACCCATTTGCGGGTGTGGAAGTTCATGGTCACTCCAAAACGTCTTGCCGAATGATGGGCAACATCATGGCAGAGCCCGGGCTCAAGCTCTATGCGCTATTGCCTATCAACCCCATGCGCGATCTTCATCCCGCCGACAGAAAGGCTTGGGAAGTGCCGCGTACACAGCTATAATCGCCCCCGCTTCAAAACGGTCATCTTCAGTTGATACCGTTCTCCCGCCACCTGTCCGAGGGGCGCTGCAGCAGGTTCAACCTGTCAGGCTCGGATGGGGCGTTGTCCGGCCTGGTTACCCTGGCCTGATACTAAACGCACAACGGCGCCCATTCGCACACTACGAATGGAGGCTCTTCATGAGCGCTGTAATTACGCCTGCAGATTTCAACGACTACAAAGTCGCCGACATGTCCCTCGCTGCCTGGGGCCGTCGCGAAACCTTTATCGCCGAATCCGAAATGCCAGCCCTGATGGGCCTGCGCAGCAAGTACGCCGCTGAGCAACCGCTCAAGGGCGCGAAGATTCTTGGCTGCATCCACATGACCATCCAGACTGCCGTGCTGATCGAAACCCTGGTTGCCCTGGGTGCCGAAGTGCGTTGGTCGTCCTGCAACATCTTCTCGACGCAAGACCAGGCTGCCGCCGCCATCGCTGCTGCCGGTATCGCGGTATTCGCCTGGAAAGGCGAGACCGAAGCAGAGTACGAGTGGTGCCTGGAGCAAACCATCCTGAAAGATGGCGCGCCATGGGATGCCAACATGATCCTCGACGACGGCGGCGACCTGACCGAGTTACTGCACAAGAAGTACCCGCAGATCCTCGACCGCGTCCACGGCGTGACCGAAGAAACCACCACCGGCGTACACCGCCTGCTGGACATGCTGGCCAAGGGCGAGCTGAAAATCCCGGCCATCAACGTCAACGACTCGGTGACCAAGAGCAAGAACGACAACAAGTACGGCTGCCGTCACAGCCTGAACGATGCCATCAAGCGCGGCACCGACCACCTGCTGTCGGGCAAGCAAGCCCTGGTGATCGGCTACGGTGACGTGGGCAAGGGTTCGTCCCAGTCCCTGCGTCAGGAAGGCATGATCGTCAAGGTCTCCGAAGTTGACCCGATCTGCGCCATGCAAGCCTGCATGGACGGTTTCGAAGTGGTTTCGCCGTTCATCGACGGTATCAACGACGGCAGCGAAGCAAGCATCGACAAGGCCCTACTGGGCAAGATCGACCTGATCGTGACCACCACCGGTAACGTGAATGTCTGCGATGCCAACATGCTCAAGGCCCTGAAAAAGCGCGCCGTGGTGTGCAACATCGGTCACTTCGACAACGAAATCGACACCGCTTTCATGCGCAAGAACTGGGCATGGGAAGAAGTGAAGCCACAGGTCCACAAGGTTCACCGTACCGGCTCGGGCGATTTCGACCCGCAGAACGACGACTACCTGATCCTGCTGGCCGAAGGCCGCCTGGTAAACCTGGGTAACGCCACTGGCCACCCAAGCCGCATCATGGATGGCTCGTTCGCCAACCAGGTACTGGCGCAGATCTTCCTGTTCGGCCAGAAATACGCCGACCTGTCGCCGGCCCAGAAAGCCGAGCGCCTGACCGTGGAAGTGCTGCCGAAGAAACTCGACGAAGAAGTGGCCCTGGAAATGGTCCGCGGCTTCGGCGGCGTGGTGACTCAACTGACCAAGACCCAGGCCGACTACATCGGCGTGACCGTTGAAGGTCCGTTCAAGCCGCACGCTTACCGCTACTGATATGCCTGTTGCCCTCTCTTCGGGAGGGGGCATTTTGTGGAAGCGGGCTTGCTCGTGATGGCACCGACTCGGCACACCTGCAACAGCGAGCCGCCCCCATCGCGAGCAAGCCCGCTCCCACATTAATCGGTGCACGCCTTCCGGTATTCTGAGTTTCCAAGGGTATTACCATGTCCCAAGACCGTCGCTACAGCTTCGAGTTCTTCCCGACCAAGACCGATGCTGGGCATGAAAAACTGATGGCGACTGCCAAGCAGTTGGCCAGCTACCACCCCGACTTCTTCTCCTGCACCTACGGCGCTGGCGGTTCGACCCGTGACCGCACGATCAACACCGTGTTGCAGCTGGAAAGCGAAGTCAAAATTCCCGCCGCGCCGCACTTGTCGTGCGTGGGCGACAGCAAGGCCGACCTGCGCGCGCTGCTGACCCAATACAAGGCCTCCGGGATCAAGCGCATCGTCGCCCTGCGCGGTGACTTGCCATCCGGCATGGGCATCGCCAGCGGTGAGCTGCGCTACGCCAACGACCTGGTGAGCTTCATCCGCGAAGAAAGCGGCGATCACTTCCACATCGAAGTGGCCGCTTACCCGGAGATGCACCCACAGGCGCGCAACTTCGAAGACGATTTGCAGAACTTTGTGCGCAAGGCCAACGCCGGCGCCGACAGTGCAATCACCCAATACTTCTTCAACGCCGACAGCTACTTCTACTTCGTCGAGCGTGTACGGGCCTTGGGTGTGAACATCCCGATCGTGCCGGGCATCATGCCGATCACCAACTACAGCAAGCTGGCGCGCTTCTCCGACGCCTGCGGTGCTGAGATCCCACGCTGGGTGCGTAAACAACTGGAAGCCTATGGCGACGACGTCAAAAGCATCCAGGCGTTCGGCGAACAGGTTATCAGTGAGATGTGTGAACAATTGTTGCAAGGTGGCGCGCCAGGGTTGCACTTCTATACCCTGAACCAGGCTGAACCTAGCCTTGCCATCTGGAACAACCTGAAGCTGCCACGCTAACGCCTGCCCGGCGGTGCCAAGGCCCTCGCCCCTACGAGGGCCTTTGTCGTTTTACATGCCCACGGAACCCAGCAGTCCATGAATACCGCGCCCCCGACTTCCCGCCCGCAACTGGTCTATCTGGTTTTCGGCGCCGAGACCTATCACCAGGAGGCCGTCTTCAGCATCGCCAGTGCGCTGGCTTTTCTGCAGGAGACTCCGGACGCCGCCATAGACATCCAGGTCTTCAGCGACAACCCCGAACCCTATCGCCTGCTGCCGGTGCGTGTGCGCCCGCTGGACGAAGCCACCCGCAAACGCTGGAGCGAGCCCCACGGTTATCACTTCCGCACCAAACATGTGGTGCTGCGCCAGGTGCTGAAAGAATCGCCAGTGGCGCTGCTGATCGACACCGACACGTTCTTCCACCATTCGCCCACGACCCTGTTCGAGCGCGTGCAGCCCGGCACCCTGCTGTGCAACGATTTCTACTCAAAGTACGGCGACAACCACGAAAACATTCTCTACTCCGCGTTGCACCAACGCCTGCTGGACATGGGCTTGGCCGACGATGACATGATGAATCTCAACTCCGGGGTCATCGGCCTGACGCAACAGGACGCGCACATCCTCGATCACTCCATCGAGTTGATGGACGAACTGTTCCCTCACGCCCAGGGCGCCTACACCCTGGAAGAGTTCTGCCTGTCGATCGCCGCCTACCGCACCCTCAACGTGCGCGGGTGCCCGGACCTGATCCACCACTACTGGAGCCGCAAGCAGCTGTTCCGCGCCAAGGTCAAAGCGTGGGTCGCCAAGCACGCGGCCGCCCCCACCAGCGCGCAGGCCCTGGCCGACACGCGGCAGGTCTCCTCCCACTTGCCGCGACCACCGCGCCTGCAGCGCCTGATGTACAAGCTGATCACCCTGCTCTTGCCCAAGCACCAGCAACAGTTCATCCGCGAAATTCTCTACGGTTGCTACGAGCACGAAAACGAGTTCGACCGGGCGTGCGGCCCGGCGTGGTGGGACAAGGCGCGACAGAATCAGGAACAGCGCCAAAAGCGTCCGTTCGACGCCCACCAATTGGAACACTGGTTCGCCAACCCGGCGGTCAGGCTGATTCTCGGCGAGCGGCGCACCGCAATCTACGAACACTTGATGACCTCGCCAGCCCACTAGCGATCCCCGCAGATGCGTGTGCCAGAGCTTCTCTTTAACGCAGGAGCGTCGTAACCTCAGGCCATGCCCGTGATTCTCAAGCTGTTGACCGCGACATTTTTCACTTGCCTGAGCCTGGCCGCTTACGGCGAGAAGTTGCGCATTGTCACCGAGCCGTGGGCGCCCTATGTGTACGACGACAACGGCACCATGCGCGGGCTGGACTATGAAACCACGGTGATCGTGTTCCAGCGCCTGGGCGTCGATGTGCAATGGCAATTCCTGCCATGGAAACGCTGCCTGAGCATGCTCGAACAAGGCCACGCCGACGGCGCGCTGGATATTTTCCACAGCCATGAGCGCGATGCCCTGCTGTTGTACCCCAGCGAACCGCTGTCGGAGGTGGAGTTCGTGCTGTTCTACGCCAATGAGCGGCCCCACCCGGCCCAGACCCTCGACGAGCTGCGCAACCTGACCGTCGGCACCTCGCCGGGCTACCTGTATGGCGCGCAATTCAGCGAATCGAGCCTGTTCCATCGCGAGCCGGCGCCGACTCATGAAGCGAACTTCGGCAAATTGATGCTTGGCCGCATCGATCTGCTGGTGACTGACCGCAGGGTCGCTCAGCATGTGATCAACGCATTGGGCCTGGAAGGCAAGGTCAGCCAGGCGCCCGTCGTGATCAGCCGCCAGCAGCAGTTCCTCGCGGTGCGCCGTGGCGCCGGGATGGACCTGCTGGTGCAGCGCTTTGCCGCTGAACTCAAGCGCTTCAAGCAAGAGCCGGCCTACACCGCCTTGAGCGCCAAATATGGTGGTATTCAAACCGCAGCCGAGCCGATTACACTGCCTGAACACACCGTTGAGCAGCAGGAAAGCAGCGCGCCGTGATTGCTCTGTTATACTCCGGCCTTCCCGCCAGGCTTACGCCCGGCCGCTGAGGTCTTGAAAAAGGCACCCAACCCCGCTACTGCGCAGCTTTCAAGCCCGCGCGAGCCGGTGGAGTGCCCGCCAGACGCAGCAGGACCGGACGGGATTGCGCTCCCCTAAGCGCCATTCACGCCCGGCAAGATTATCCCTTTGGGCCAAGCCCTAACTAAAACAGGATTACTCATGTCCTTTGCTTCCCTCGGTCTCTCCGAG